>Ga0182018_10000622_pt1 | contig 44613 bp, 38 predicted proteins | sample 812P2MmetaG_FD_120490 | JGI IMG/M metagenome (GOLD analysis project Ga0182018, IMG submission 120490) | Permafrost microbial communities from Stordalen Mire, Sweden - 812P2M metaG | ecosystem: Environmental > Terrestrial > Soil > Wetlands > Permafrost | place: Sweden: Stordalen | collected... | reverse complement strand
TCGGCGGCGGGCCGGGTCCCGCGTTCGGCCGGGAGGGCGGGGGGATCGTCACGGGACGATACGGCCGGCCGAGACTTGCCCCACCCGCCGCCTGCGCTCCGACCCGACGCGCGGCGGGCTCGGTTGGAGAGCGGGAGAGTTCTTGACCGTACGGGGTATGGGCGCCTTCGGATTGTGGTCGACAGGAGGGGCGCTTCTCGCTCAACCTGGTGCGAGTGAAGAACTCGATCGTGCGGTTGAGCCTTGGCTTGGTATCGGGCGCGATCACAATCGCGCTGGCGATGCCTGAGTGCGGGGGAACCGCGTTCACCACCTCAGACGGCGGCACGGACGCGAACACAGGCGCTAGCAGCAGTGGCGTCGGGAGCACTGGTGGCAGTAGTGGCGGTGTCGGCAGCACGGGGGGAGGGAGTGACGACGCGGCGGGTAGCGCGTCGAGCGGCAGCTCAGCCAGCAGTTCCGGCGGCGGGGGGAGCGGCGCATCGAGCGGCAGCGGTGATGGCTCGAGCAGCGGCGGAATGACTGGCAGCAGCGGGACGGACGCGAGCGGCGGCGGCTCCCATGCAGACGGAGGCGGCGGTTCCGATTCTGGGTTGGACGGCGCGCCGCCTCACGACAGCGGTAGCAGCAGTGGAAGCAGCGAAGGCGGCTGCTCGATCATTTGCGGCACCACGTGCTGCAAACCAGGTGACACATGCTGCCCGACCGAGGTCGTGGGAGGCTCGCCGTCATGCAGCACGGGTAAAATATGCCCGCTCGTTTCTGCGAACTGAGGGCAAAGGCGCGATCGCCCGCCGTGTGCCCCAAGTTCGACTACGAAACCCCGCCCTAGAAAAACCGAAGCCCCATGCTCCCGGGCCTCGCCTTCGACGACTCCGGCGCCGCGACGCTCGAGTGGTCCTCGGCCGGCAGAGCGGGGAGCTTCGTCGCGCCATCCTTCGTCGCCGTCGCGTCCTTCGTCGTCCCCTCCTGCGCGTCCGCGGGGAGCGGCCAGGCGCTCACGTACTTCGGCGGCTCGCCGGAGCGGCTCATGTCGATCCACGAGACGTGGCCCGTTCCCGGGTCGCGCACGTCCATGTGCACGAAGAGACTGTTCGGGTAGTAGCCACAACCCGTGTCCTGCAGCGTCTTGCAGAACGCCACGAGAGCCTCGTTCGTCACGCCCTCCAGGCGAAAGTCGAGGGCGCGTCCCGTCGAGTGGTAGCTCCCCGCGCTGCGCGGACGATAGCCCGAGACGAGCGCGACGTGAGCGACCTGGGCTTCCTTCCGGAAGTGATCCACTACCGTCTCGAGCCGCTCGACGAGGCGAGAGTCGATGCGCCGGATGCCGGGCGCCACGTCGCCGCCGCGCGTCTTGGCGAGGGCCGTAAGCGGCCCCTTCGGCTTCGCCGCACTGCTCGGGCGGGCCAGGATAGAGAGCTGGTCGACACCCAGCGGCGCCACCCGTCCATCGCACTTGGCCAGAGAAAACGTCGCGGACTCCGCACCGGCCACGATCTCGACAGGCGCCTTGGTGCACATATGCGCCTTGGCAATGCGGGTCGAGTGGAACGCCTTCCCGGACGGCACCGCCGCGCTTGCGACGGCAGGGGCCAGGGAGAGGGCAAAGGCAGCGAACGAGAGAGCCATCGGACGACAGGAGCGGTGCATCGGTAGAGCCTCCGTGTCGCACATAAGGCCACATCCGTATCGACCGGCCAACAAAACTGGTTTAAGTGCTCCGTCGGTGATCATGACGACCGCCCACCCGATGACAGCAATGACCGGCGCAGACTTCGAGACCGCCCTGCGCAAACTCGTCGCGGACATGGCCCGCTCGACAGCGAACGTCGGCAGCCTCGAGTGCGAAGGGTGCGAACGCTGCGAGGGGTGCACCTTCTGCGTCTCGTCCAAGGGGCTCGCTCGTTGCCACTACTGCACCGCGTGCGACGACTGCACCGACTGCACCCACTGCTCCCGGTGTCGGGCGTGCACCGCGTGCCAGCGATGCGTCGAGTGCGAGCGATGCATCGGCAGCGCGTACCTCGTTCGCTCGATCGGCTGCAACGGCTGCAGCTACTGCTTCGGATGCGTGGGGCTCTGGCGGCGCGACTTCTGCGTCCTGAACGAGCAATACGACCGCGCGACGTACTTCGAGCTCACGTCCCGCCTGGCGCGCGAGCTCGGGGTCACGGTCTGACCCGCGCTCTACCTTCTGGCCCAGAGCGCCCACGTCAACCACGCGAGCAAGACGACGCATATCCCGAACGCGCTCAGCGTGATGGAGAGGGGCACCTTGCCCGGGGCCAGCGTCTTCTGCGAGAAAAGGAGTGTCGTCGCCGCAGCGACGATCGCGTCGAGCTTCTTCGCTGCCACGGGTCCCTTGTGCGGGTCTCCGGCCAGCGCCCGATAGCGGCCGGCGAGCTCCGGCAAACGCTCGCTACGTACGCCGTGGTCGATGGCGGCGGCGTGCGTCCGCTCGTCGTCCCACGCCTCGAGCACGCGCTGCCAGAGGGCCTCGAGAACCGGATCCTTCTCGTCGTCCGCAGTCACGCCGGCGAGTATCGCGCTGCCGGGCGGAGTCATCCACTTCGCGCCTTCGCGCGCGCCGCCGAGTCGATCCACAGAGTCACCGGGCCGTCGTTGGTCGCGCGAACCCTCATGTCCGCACGGAAGCGCCCGGTCTCGACCCTCAGGCCGGTCGCTCGCGCCTCGGCCACGACCGCGTCGTACGCCTCCCTGGCCTCGTCCGGCGGCATCGCGTCGTCGAAGCTCGGCCTCCTGCCGCGACGCACGTCACCGTAGAGCGTGAACTGACTGACGAGGAGCAGCGCGCCCCCCGCTTCGGCCACGCTCAGCGTCATCTTCCCCGGTTCCGCGTCGCCCTCGAACACACGGAGCCCCACGATCTTCGAGACCACCCAAGCGCGGTCTTCGGCGCTGTCGCCCCGGCCAAAGCCGACGTAGGCGAGAAGGCCGCGATCGATCGCGCCGACCGCTTTCCCGTCCACCTCGACGCGAGCGTCGAGGACGCGCTGCACGACCGCCCTCACGCAAGCCCGCGGGATGACGCGAGCAGGCCCGCGAGCGAGATCGCCGCCCTCATCCCCCGGGCGTCGGCCGTCCAGGTCCCAGCGCGGTCGTATCCCGTGCCGTGGTCGACGCTCGTGCGCACGATGGGCAGACCGAGAGACACGTTCACCGCCTCGCCGAACCCCGTCAGCTTCATCGGGATGGTCGCCTGATCGTGGTACATGGCCACGACCCCGTCCCAGCGGCCCGCGACTGCGAGTCGAAAGGCGCTCTCGGCGGGAGTCGGGCCGTCGAGGGTCGCCTCGATCCGCGACGCCCTCAACCGGGCGCGCGCTCGCACGATGCCCGGCGCGATGCGCGTGCGCTCCTCGCGGCCGAGCAGGCCCCCCTCGCCCGCGTGTGGATTGAGCCCCGCCACCACGACGCGCGGACGGCGGCTCGTCGTGCGCGAGAGCAGCCACGCCAGCCAGTAGGCGGCTCGGGCGACGAGCGCCGGGGTCAAGACGCGAGGGACGCGAGCGAGCGGAAGATGGGTGGTGGCGAGCGACGTCACGAGTGACGGCGACCAGAAGGCCATGACGACCTCGCGCGCGTGCAGCCGCCTCTGAAGGTGCTCGGTGTGCCCGAGGAACGCCTCGGACCCTGGCGCGCCGGAGCGCACGATGGCCTCCTTGGACACGGGCCCGGTGACGAGAGCGTCGGCATCGCCCCGTGCGACGCGATCGCAGGCCTCGTCGATCCAGGCCATCTGCGCCGCGCCCGAGACTCGCGTCGGCGCTCCCGGCTTTCGATCGCGTGGACGGAGGTCGCCCGTGGGCTGCCAGACGGGGATCCGGCCGCGTGCCAGGCTCCAGGCGAGCTCGGGCTCCGACACCCGTACGATGCGCTTGCGGTCGATGCGTCGGCCGCGCGCGGCGACGAGGACGGCCTGCTCGTCTCCGACGAGGAGAACGCGCGCGGTCCGCTCGGCCGCGGCCGCGACGACGCTCACTTCGGGACCGACGCCGCTAGGACAACCGATGCTCAGCGCGATACGCGCTGCGGTCATCGATGCGTCCCGGTGTCGCTCGGAGCGCGCAGCTTGTACCCCGCCCCGCGGAGGGTATCGAGCGGCAGAGCGTCGCCCAGCTTCGCTCGCAGCCGGCGCACGTGGATGTCGACGGTGCGGGCGCCCCCTTCGTAGCGGCTGCCCCACACCCGGGCGAGCAGCGCATCGCGCGAGAAGACCCGGCCGCGGTTGCCGGCGAGGAAGGCGAGGAGGGCGAACTCCTTCGCCGTCAGCGTCACGTGACGACCGTCGACGCTCACCTCGTGCGCAGCGCGATCGACGACGAGGGCGCCTATCTTCAGGCGCTCCTCGGTCGCGAACTCGCTGTGTTGCCACTCGAGGGCCCGGATCCGGGCGTAGAGCTCCGCGGGAACGCACGGCATGACGAGAAAGTCGTCGAAGCCGCTCGAGGGGTCGAAGCTCGTAATCTGGCGCGGAGGGAGCGTCACGATGGTCGGCGTCTGGGCAAGCTCGGAGATCTTGCGGGCCGCACGCAGCGCGGCGACCGCGAGGTCCGGTCGCTCGCTGGCCTCGAAGATCATCGCGCGCACGCCGCCGCCGGTGCGAGCCTGCTCGACCGCGCCCGAGAACTCGTCCCATAGGTCGAGGGTGCGCACTTCCGAGCCAAGCTGTCTCAACATCGCGGCGGCCCCCTCCGGACCGTCAACGAGCTCCCGATGGCCGACGACGAGAATGAACGACCCGGTGTTTCCCACTTTGTGCGGCCTCTTCCATAACGTGGGTGACTTGGTTTGTCACTCAGATCACCCTGAAGCCCCGGACCGTCAGCCGACTCGCGTCCCACCCACGGTGATGGCGGCGATCTTGATCGTCGGGCAACCCACGCCGACGGGGACGCTCTGGCCGTCCTTTCCGCACGTCCAGATGCCGTCGCTCACTTCGACGTCGTTGCCGAGCATCGTCACGCCGCGCAGGACGTCAGGGCCGTTGCCGATCAGGTTGACGCCCTTGAGCGGGGCCGTGATCTTGCCGTCCTCGACGAGATAGCTTTCCGTCAGCGAGAAGACGAAGTCGCCGTTGGCGATGTCCACCTGGCCTCCGCCGAACTTCTTCGCGTATACCCCGCGCTTCACGCTTCGCAAGATCTCCTCCGGGTCGTGTGGACCCGCGAGCAGGATGGTGTTCGTCATCCGCGGCATCGGCGCGCACGCGAAGCTCTCGCGCCGGCCATTTCCACTGGGTTTCAGCGCAAAGTGACGGGCGCTCAGCCGGTCGTGCATGTAGGCGACCAGCTTTCCGCGCTCGATGAGCGTCGAGCTTCGGGGCTCGTTCCCTTCGTCGTCCACGTTGATCGTGCCGCGACTCTGCAAGAGCGTCGCATCGTCGACGACCGTGCACAGGTCGCTCGCGACGTTCTCGCCCAGCTTCCCGGAGTAGTTGCTCGTGCCCTTGCGATTGAAATCGGCCTCCAGGCCATGCCCCACGGCCTCGTGGAGGAGGATTCCGCTGTCGCCGGGGGCGAGGACGACGGCCATCTGGCCCGCCGGCGCCTCCTCTGCGTCGAGCATCGTCACCGCCTGGCGAGCGGCCTCGCGGGCGTGCCACTCGGGGCTCTTGCCCTCGAAGTACCCCATGCTCGTCCGCCCGCCGCCGCCGCTCGAGCCCTCTTGCCGCTTGCCATCTCTCTCGGCGATCACCCGGACCCCGAAGCGCACGAGCGGCTGCGTGTCGCGGGCCATCCCGCCCTCGCTCGTGACGACCAGGATCTCCCGAATCTCCTCGGCGAAGCTTGCCTCGACCTTCACGACGAGCGGGTCGTACGCATGCGCGGCGGCGGCGGCGCGCTCGAGCAGACGCCGCTTCTCGAGTCCGGAGACGTCGATCGTGACCTTGTCGAGCTCGTAGCGACGCGGCAACTCGACCGCGACGGCCCGGATGGGGGCTCGGGACCCCCCGCCACTGGCGATCTGTGCCGCAGTGTCTGCGGCGCCCTTCATGGCCTCCCAGTCGAGCCTCTCGACATAGGCGTACCCGGTCGCGTCGCCCTTCTGGACGCGCACCCCGAGGCCCATCGAGACGCCGCGCGACGCGCTCTTGAGAATGCCCTCGTCGTAGACGAAGCCTCCGGCGGCGCGATACTCGAAGAAGAGGTCTGCGTACTCTCCTCCGCGTGCCATCGCGACCGAGAGGAGCCTCTCCGCGATGGCCGCGTCGATGGCGGATGAGCCGCCCGGCGCGAACGGCGCCCGGTACAGCACGGAGCCAGTGGCCAGAGGGGCCGGCGAAGAGGACGTTTGCGGGGATGAGAGCATGTGTTCCAGGAACGTACGTGCGGCCGAGAAGGGCGTCGAGGGGAGGGCCCCGTGGAAGTGTGCAGCCCGAGTAAAAAAGGGCTATCTTTAGCTTTGTTCCGCGGCGCTTCCCCGACCGCCCGCGCGAGTTCTTAGATAGCTTGAATGTCGCGACGCCGCATGGTGTCCCGGTAGCCCAGAGCCCAAGGAGCATTTCGAGTCTTGGCGATCGACCGCGAAAAGATCCTCAGCCTCGCCCAGAAGTACGTCGAGAAGAAGAAGTACGACCGGGCAGTCGTCGAGTATCAGAAGATCATCCAGGAGGACCCGAACGACGCGCGGATCCTGCTGAAGGTAGGTGACCTGCAGTCGAAGATGGAGGCTTACGCCGACGCCATCGGCACCTACGAGCGGGTCGGCAAATTCTACGCGAGCCAGGGCTTTTCGCTGAAGGCGATCGCCGTCTACAAGCAGATCCGCGAGATTATCGCCCGGCACGTACCGAAGCTCGAGGACCAGTACGCGCATATCACCCCGAAGCTCGCCGAGCTCTATCAGCAGCTCGGGTTGACGAGCGACGCGCTCGCCGCGCTCGACGAGGTCGCCACGAGGCTGCAGCGACAGGGCCGCGAGCAGGAGGCCATCGACATCTTCCGCAAGATCGTCGACCTCGATCCCACCAACCCTCTGCCTCACCTGCGCCTCGCCGAAGCGCTCTCTCGCGCCAAGGACGTCGACGGCGCCGTGGCGGAGTTCGGTCTGGCGGCCGGCCAGCTCGTCAAGCTTGGGCGACGCGACGACGCGCTGAAGGTCATCGACCGGCTGCTGCACCACCGGCCGGACCCCGTGCACGCGCGCACCGCGGCAGAGCTCTACCTCACGCGCAGCGGGCCGAACGACGGCATGCAAGCGCTCGCGAAGCTGCAGATCTGCTTCCAGGCGAACCCTCGCGATCTCGACACCCTCGGGCTTCTCGCTCGCGCTTTCAACCATATCGGCCAGGCCAACAAGGCGATCGAAGTCCAGAAGGAGACCGCGCGGATCGCGCGCGACACGGGCAACCAGGTGCTCTTCCAGGAGCTCCTCGCCAAGCTGCTCAAGCTCGCGCCCAACGACGAGGGCGTGCGACGGCTCGCGAACGGATCGCAGGCGCCGCGACCCTCGATCCCGTCGGGCCCCCCGGCCGAAGAGGCGCCCAAGGTCTCGGTCGGCAGCTCGCGAGAAAGCACCGAGTCGTACGAGGACATCGGAGAGACCGAGATCGAGGAAGAGGACGACGAGCAACCGATCGAGCTGTCGCGGCCGAGCGGGATGACCGAGCCCGACGGCGAAGTCGTCGTGGAGTCGACGATCGAGGTCGTCGAAGAGATCGGGGAGGCGCCGACGTCGGCTACGGCGGGCGCTCAGATCTCGCGAATCCTGTCGGATGCGGCCTCGTTCCGGAGAGCCGGCTTCACGGCGAAGGCCATCGAGACGCTGCACATCGGGCTGGAGATCTCGCCCAAGGCGATGCGCGTACACGAGGCCCTTCGTGACCTGCTGCTCGAAGCCGGGCAGACGCAGGACGCGGTCGAAGAGCTCATCGTGATCGCGGAGCTTTACCTCGACGTGCTCGACGGCGATGCCGCGGCGCGCGTGCTCCAGGACGCCCTGGCCATCGAACCCCAGAACGAGCGCGCGGCCTCGATGCTGCACGAGCTGGGCTACGAGCTGGTCGAGGAGTCGCAGCCGTCGGTCACGCAGCAAGGTGCGCCGAGCGGATCGCCGATGCGTCCGCGCTACGGCAGCTACGATCCGGAGGCCCCCCTCCCGTCGTACGACCTCGAAGAGATCGGGCCGGAAGACATCGCCCTCCGCGCGAAGTCCGAGCCAAGCATGCGGACGGTGGCCGTGGCGCCGACGTTCGAGGCTCCCGCCGGCGGGATGGACGACATCGACGATCCGTTCGGCGACAGCCCGTTGCCGCGCTTCCCGCTCGAGCCTCCGCCCGATAGCGCCGTAGCCTTCGACCTCGTCCCGGAAGGCGACGAAGAGCCCGGCGGCCGCACCGCCGTCGCGGCACCGTCTCTCGCCGCCCTTCAAGCAGGGACGCCGGAGCTCGAGTCCGCGCTCGAAGAGGCGGAGTTCTTCGCGACGCGAGGGCTGTACGACGACGCCCGCGCCATCCTGGACGAGCAGCTCGTCCGGCTGCCGAACCACCCGCTCCTCCTCGAACGCCTCGCCGAGCTCGACGTGCAAGAGCGAGGCGTCCAGGGTGTGTCGGGGACGCGGCCGTCGCCGGCGGCCGGCTCCGTGGAAGACCGGGCGTTCGACATCGCCGCTTCTCTCGGGACCGAGGGCGCGAGCGAGGGCGACCGGTCGAGCAGCGTGGGCCCGCGCTTCGGCGCCCCGGCCGAGCAGGTCGACGTCGAAGACCTCTTCATGAAGTTCAAGGAGGGGGTCGCAAAGCAGATCGACGTCGACGACGCCCAGAGCCACTACGATCTGGGCGTCGCCTACAAGGAGATGGGGTTGCTCGACGACGCGATCCGCGAGTTCGAGACCGCCGAGCGCGACTCGACCCGCGGGTGTGTCTGTTGCTCGATGATCGGGATGATTCACCTCGAGCGGGGCAAGATCAACGAAGCCATCGACGCGTTCCTGCGGGGGCTCGAGGTCCCGGGTCGCACGCGCGATCAGGAAGCCGCGCTCAGCTACGAGGTCGGCGCAGCATACGAAGCGAAGAAGATGACCAAGCAGGCGCTCGACTACTTCCAGCGCTGCGCGCGGCTCATTCCCTCCTTCCGCGACGTCCAGGAGCGCGCGCGCCGCCTCCAGAAGACGGAATCGAAGCAGCCGACTCGAGCCGTGGCCGTCGGCGCGGACGACGAGTTCGACCGCGCGTTCGACGACATCCTGGGAAACGGCAAGCTCCCGTAGAAGGTCAGAGCGCGCGCTTCTCGAAGTTCCGGACGCTCAGCGCGACCATCGCCACGCTGATGGCGACGAGCGCCGCGACGTTCGGCCAGAGCTGCGCGGGTCCCGCGTCTCGGAGGACGACGCCCCGCATGATCTCGATCATGTGCGTCGCCGGCATGACACGCCCGATCCACCGGAGGACGAACGGGAGCCCGGCTGTCGGGAAGATGTAGCCGCTGAGGAAGATGGAGGGCAAAAGGAACATCTGCGCCATCTGCTGCGCCTGGGCCTGCGTTTGCGCGCGGGTGCTGATAGCGAGCCCGATGGACAGGAGGGCGAACAGGTAGACGAGCGCCATCGCGAACAGAAAGACGAGGTTGCCACGAATGGGGACGTCGAACCCGAAGCGCATCGCCGTGAGGATCATAGCCATCTCGGCGAGGCCCACGAAGAGATACGGCGCGAGCTTGCCGAGCATCAGGCCGAGCGGATCGATGGGCGTGACGAGGAGCTGCTCGAGCGTGCCCTTCTCGCGCTCGCGGACGATCGAGATGGCCGTGAGCACGATGGCCACGATCTGGAGCAAGATGGCGATGAGGCCCGGGATGATGAAGTTCGCCGTCCGGCCGTCCGGATTGAAGAGGATGATCGGCTGCACGCTGAGGGCCTGATCGGGTGGAGTCACGCCGATCTGCAGCTTTTCGGTATTCGCGCGGATGTTCTCGTCGTTCGCGACGCCGTTGACGCTCGCGAGTGCCTGCGCGCTCACGTTCGAGTCGCTCCCGTCGATGAAGACGAGGATCTTGGCGCCTTCGCCACGCGTGCGCTTGTCGTGGTAGTCGGGCGGGATGACGACCCCGACCCGCGCTCGCCCCGCTGTGATGTCGTCTCGCGCCGACCGCGGATCGGGCGTGATGTGCTTGATCTTGAACGTGTGCGTCGCTCGGAACTTGTCGATGAGCTCGCGCGCGTGATGCGTCCCGTCCTGGTCGACGATGACAGTCGGCACGTCCGTGACGGTCTGATCGATGAAGCCGAAGAGCGTCAGCTGGAAGAGCGGGATGGTGAGGACGATGACGAGCGTCGCGCGATCGCGACGCATGTGGACGAACTCCTTGCCGAAGATCGCCAGGAACGAGGCCCAGAACGCCCCCTTCATGCGCCCACCGGCTGCAAGCTTCGCTCCCTCGCCGGCCCGGACGCATCCGCCGCCGTGGCGGCGGCCTGTTCAGTCAGGGTCACGAACACGTCTTCGAGCGACGGGGCGATCCCCCGTACGCTCGCCGTCGCGAGGCCCGCCTGACGAAGGCGACGGACGATGTCGTCGTCCGGCACGCGCTCCTCCACGACGGCGTGCACCGACTGGCCGAAGATGGTCGCGCTGGTCACGTAGTCCTGGGACTGCAGGAAACGCAGGGCCAGCGCGGGCTCCCCGTGGGTCTCGATCTCGACGCGGCGGAAGCCGGGGCGGTTCACGGCGGGCAGCTTCTTCAGCTCCTCGGGCGTACCGCTCACGATCATGTGCGACGCGTACAGGTACCCGACCTCGCCGCAGCGCTCGGCCTCGTCCATATAATGCGTTGTGACGAGCAGCGTGATGCCTTCGCCCGCGAGCTTGAAGAGGAGATCCCAGAGCTCGCGCCTCGCGACGGGATCGATCCCCGCGGTCGGCTCGTCGAGGAAGACGACGCGGGGCTCGTGCATGAGGGCCGTGCCGAGGGCCAGGCGCTGCTTCCAGCCGCCCGAGAGGACCGCTGCTCGCCGGTCGAGGTACGGACCGATGTGCGTGAGCTCGACGGCCGCGTCGCGCCGCTCCCTGAGCTTCGCGCCCGACAGACCGTAGACCCGTGCGTAGAATTCGAGGTTCTCGCGCACCGTGAGGTCGTCGTAGAGCGCGAACTTCTGGCTCATGTAGCCGATGCTTCGCCGGATCGCGTCACCCTGGGTCACCACGTCGAGGCCGAGGACGCTCGCCGACCCGGCGGTCGGCACGAGAAGCCCGCACAGGATGCGGATGAGCGTCGACTTGCCGGAGCCGTTGGGCCCGAGAAGGCCGTAGATGGTGCCGGGCTTGACCGAGAGGTTCACGCCGTCGAGCGCGCGAAAGTCGCCGAACATGCGCGTGACGTCGCGCACCTGGATCGCGAGTCGCTCATCGACCGGAGGGGACATGGTCACTTCGCGACGCGGATGAAAGCCGCCATGCCCGCCCGGAGCTCGGCGCCCCCGCGGAGGCCGACGCGCGTGGCGAAGACCTGGTCTGCGCGTTCATCGGCCGTCTGCAGGTTTCGGGGCGAATATTCGCCCACGTCGTTGATGTGCTCGACGACGCCGGTGAACGTGCGCCCCGGAAACGAGTCGACGGAGATCGGCACCTCCTGGCTCGGGTGGACGTGCCCGATCTGCGTCTCCGGGACGTAGATGCGGACGTAGAGCTGGTCGTCCTCGACGAGCGATGCGGCCGTCGCGTTCGGCGCCAGGATGTCTCCCGGGCGAAGATCGAGAGACTCGACGACGGCGGCGCGCGAAGCGCGAATCGTGAGCTCGGTGATCATGACGTCCATCTGGTCGAGCTTGCCTTGCGCCGCTTCCACCGCGGCCTGCGCGGCCTGGATGTCCTCGACGCGCGACCCGGCAGCGACGAGCTTTTCGCTCGCCCGCGCCTCCACGGCACGAGCCTGCGCCTGCGCGATGTCCTCGCGACGCGAGCCGTTCTTCAGCTCGTCGAGCACCTGCTCCGCGGCGTCGCGCTGCGCTACGGCCCCCTTCAGCGCGGTATCCGCGGCATCGAGCTCCGCCTGGGAGATGGACTGGGTCGCGAAGAGCTTGCGCGCGCGGTCGTCGTCGAGCTTGGCCTTGTCGAGGGCTACCTGGGTCGAGACGAGACGCGCGTTCGCCCCCGCAATCTCCTCGGCGCGGGCTCCGATCCGGGTCTCCTCGAGCGCCGCGACCGCCGTCTGGGCGCGCGCTTTGGCCTGCTCGATCTCCTCCGGCCTTGCTCCGTTCTTCTGCTTCTCGAGGGTCGCCAGCGCCTCGTCGAGCTGGCCTTTCGCCATCAAGCGCTGTGCCTGCACGTCACCGGGCTCGAGCTCGACGAGCGCCTGCCCAGGCTGCACGCGCTCGCCTTCCTTCGCGAGCACCAATTTCACCCGACCGCCGACGCGCGATCCAACCTCGATCGTCCTCGCCTCGACCGTCCCGCTCCACTCGTACGGGCGTGTCCCTTCCCACACGCGCCATCCGGCGTATCCCGCAGCGACGAGGACGACGACCCCCAGAAGAGGAAGGCGGCGCGCGAGGGCGGACCTGCGCGGCGAGAGATTTGCGGCCGCGTCGGAGAGAGGGGCCACCTGGCTGGTCACGCTCGCTCCTGCCGCAGGGACGACAGCAGCCTCCGTACGTAGGGGTCGTCGTGCCCTTCGAGCGCACGCTCGGCCTCGGCGCGCGTCGCACCGGCACGGGGAGCCAGCCACAAAGCGTGCACGGCGTGACGAAGGGCGGCGATGTGACTCTCGGGGACCCCTCGCCGACGCAGGCCCACCACGTTGAGCCCCCGAACACGCGCGCGGTCTCCCTGAACGACAACGAACGGAGGGACGTCGCGCTCGCACGCGGCAGCCGCCGCCACGAAAGCGCTCTCGCCGATGCGCACGTACTGGGCGACACCGCCGAGGCCGCCGAACGTCACCCAGTCCTCGACGACCACGTGACCCGCGAGCTGGACGGCGTTGGCGAACACGCAATGCGATCCGATCGCGGCGTCGTGCGCGACGTGCGAGCCGACCATGAAGAGGTTGTTGTCGCCAATATGCGTCGCCCGTCCCTCCGTGCCGCCGTGGACCGTCACGTGTTCGCGAAACACGTTGCCCACGCCGACTTGGATGCACGCGGGGCCCTCGGCGTGGCGCTTGGCCTGCGGTTCGCCGCCCACGACCGCGAACGGATGCACGACGCTGCGCGATCCGACGGTCGCCGGCCCGCGAACGACAGCGTGGGTGTGGAGCACGCACCCCTGCCCCAGGATGACGCCCGCCTCGACGATCGCGTACGGACCGACCACGACGTCGTCCGCAAGCTCGGCTCGACGGTCGACGATGGCCGTCTCGTGCACGCGGGCCATCGCGTCACCCCGCGCGGTCGATGACGCTCGCGAGGAGCTCGGCGCTCGCGCACAGCGTCCCGTCGACCGACGCTTCGCCACGGAACTTCCACACGTTGGTCCGGTGATGGGCGATCGTGACCTCGAGATCGAGGCGATCGCCGGGCGTCACCGGACGGCGGAACTTCGCCTTGTCGATGCCGAGGAAGTACATGAGCGAGCTCGAGGCGTCGAAGGGTTCGCTCGCGTAGGCGAGGATTCCGCCGATCTGCGCCAGCGCCTCGACGATGAGCACCCCCGGCATGATGGGACGCGCGGGGAAGTGGCCCTGGAACCACAGCTCGCCCATCGTCACGCACTTGTGGCCGACGATGCGCTCGCCGGGGACGACGTGGGTCACCCGATCGACCAGCACGAAGGGCCAGCGATGGGGCAGGATCTGGAGGATCCTTTCGATGTCGATGGAGGTGTTGAGCTTCAAGAATCACCCGACCACGCCGCGATAGAGCTTCGCGAGCGCGCGGAGCCAGCGCTTGCGAGGGACGGCCGGATATCCTGCCACGACCGCCCCTGCGGGTATATCGCCGATGACTCCGCTCTTGCCGGCGATGCGCGCGCCGTCGCCGACGACGACATGGTCGGCGATTCCCACCTGGCCACCGATGAGCACCCCTCGGCCGATCTTGACCGAGCCCGCAAACCCGCACTGGGCTGCGATCATGGCGCCCTCGCCGACGTCGACGTTGTGGGCCACGTGAACGTGGGCGTCGATCTTCGCGCCCTTGCGAACGCGCGTCGGGGCAAGGGTGCCTGCGTCGATCGTGCACAGGGGCCCGATGGTGACGTCGTCCTCGATGACGACGCCGCCGAGCTGCGGCACGGCACGCGTCACGCCGCTCGGCCCCGTCGCCCAGCCGAACCCGGGGAAACCGACCACGCTCCCGGGCCCGATGCGCACGCGTGCACCCACGACCACGCGAGGCCCGAGCACCGCGGTGGGAGCGACGTCGGACCCGGCCCCCACGACGGCCGCGACATCGGATACGGCGGCATCGTCGAGCAGTCCGGCCATCGCCCAGGCCGCGTGATCGTGCACCCAAGTGACGCTCGACTGGGGCGCTGCCTTCGCGAGGGGCCCGTGGACGAGGAGCGCGGCTCCCCGCTCTGCCGCCACGTGCGCCGCACGGACGAAGCGCCACGCGAGGAGCGGCGCGAGGTCGCCCGCCTGCGCGACCTCGACGGGCACGATGCGTGCGGGCGCGACCAATCCACCCCCGACGACGCGCCCCCCATGCCGCGCAGCCAGCCTATCGAGCGTTTCTCCTCGTAGCCGGACGATTCCGTCCCAGGTCACGGTTTCGCGGGCGCGGGCGCCGGCGCGGCCTTGGGCGCGGCTGCTCCACCCGACGGAGGCGGGCCGCCGCTCGATCCGTTGGCGATCTGGATGACGCGGTCGGTGAGGTCGAGATCGCTGCGCGCGAAGGCGACGGTGTTGCGATCGACGATGAGGTCGTACCCCTCGGTACCGGCGACGCGCTTGATGACGCCGATGACGCGCTCGAAAATCGGGTCGGTGAGCTCCTTCTGCTTCTTCTCGAGCTCCTTATTGTATTCTACGAAGGTCGACTGGAGCTCGACCATCTGCTTCTGCCAGTCCTCGGCCTTCTTCGCCAGCGCAGTCTGCGAGAGGACGTGCGACTGCTTGTCGATCTCCTCTTTCTGCTTCTGCATGTCCGTCTGCTTCTTGTTGAGCTCCTGCTGGCGGCTGTCGAAGAGCTTCTTGAGCGTGGCCTGGGCCCGCAGGCCGTCCTCGGTCTGCATGACTGCGCGCTGGACGTCGACGACGGCCATCTTCGTCTGCGCGGACGCCGGCTCGCTGTGCAGGGAAACGAGCGTTGCTAGTGCAGCGGTCACGAGGAAGCGGGCTGTAGGGCGCATGAGCTACGCGGGCGTAGCCTTTGGCCGCGGGCCGGTCAAGGAGAACGGTCTCGGGCCAAACCGGTCACGCCCCCACGCCAGCGAGCACTCGCTGCGCCACTGCCTCGAACAGCTTCACGTTCCGGTACGAGCGCGCCACCAACATCGCACCCTCGAGCGCCGCCAGGATGACCTGCGCCTGGACCTCCACCGGGCCGGTGAACGACAGGTCGCCCTCCGCGCGGCCCGTCTCGAGCACCCGGGTCAGCCACGTTTCGTTGTCGTCGAAGAACCCGCTCACCTCCGTGCGCACCGACTTGGGTAGCGCGTCGAAGTCCGCTGCGAGCATCCCGCAGAGGCACATGCGATGGCCGTCGCGAAGCACGTCCACGAAGAGCCTCCCGTACTTCCGGAGCTTCGAGCGCGACCCGCCGCCGGACTTCTCGATGCTCTGGAGCGCGCGACCAAAATCGGTCCGGTAACGCGCCATCAGCTCGGCCCCGAGGACCCCCTTCGTCGCGAAGTGATGGTGGATGCTGGCCTTTCGAATCCCTACCTTGGCAGCGATGTCCGCGTAGCTGAATCCGCTGAATCCGCGGGCCTGAACGAGCTGCTGTGCGACGTCGAGGATCCGATCCTTCGTCGTCGTCTCACTGGCTGCTGGCATCCGGCGATCCTTGCACGCTTCCTGGTGGAAGACGACCCGTTGACTAAGCTACCTACTAGATGGTAGGTAATCGACATCGAATGCCGGAGGGGACGATGACAATCGATCAAGAGAAGTTGAATCAGTTCATGGGCAAGTTCGTGGCCGACTTCGGCGCGACTTTGCACGCGGCGACCATCATCACCGGCGAGAAACTCGGCCTCTACAAAGCCCTGGCCGCTGGCCCGCTAAGCCCCGCCGAGCTCGCGGAAAAGACCGGAACGCACGAACGCTACGTTCGCGAATGGTGCGCCGCGCAGGCCGCGTCCGGCTACGCCGAGTACGACGCGAAGACCGGGCGCTTCTCACTCACCCCGGAGCAGGCGTTCGCCCTCGCCGACGAGACGAGCCCGGCGTATCTCCCGGGAGCATTCTTGATCGCGGCGTCGATGATCAAGGACGAGGCCACGATTACCGATGCCTTCCGCACCGGCAAGGGCGTGGGCTGGCATCAACACCACCATGACCTGTTTGCCGGAACGGCCAAGTTCTTCCGTGCGAGCTACGCGGGCAACCTGGTCGGATCGTGGCTGCCCGCACTCGACGGCGTGGTTCAGAAACTCACTGCGGGCGCGCGCGTCGCAGACGTCGGGTGCGGCTACGGAATCACCACGGTTCTGATGGCCAAGGCCTACCCGAGGTCCACATTCGTGGGTTACGACTACCACGCACCGTCCGTGGAAGCCGCGCGCGCTGAAGCCTTGCGCGAGGGTGTGGGCGATCGGGTACGCTTCGAGGTGGGAGCCGCGAAGGACTTCCCCGGGAAGGACCTCGATCTGGTCACTTTCTTCGACTGCCTTCACGACATGGGCGATCCCATCGGGGCGTCGAAGCATGTCCTATCCACCCTGAAAACCGACGGAACCTGGATGATCGTCGAGCCGTTCGCCCATGACCGCATCGAGCAGAACCTGAATCCCGTGGGGCGCGTGTACTTCAGCGCTTCCACGCACATCTGCACGCCGGCGTCGCTGTCGCAAGAGGTTGGCCTCGGGCTCGGTGCTCAGGCGGGCGAGTCGCGCCTGCGCGAGGTGATCATGGCGGGCGGATTCAAGAAGGTCCGGCGAGCGACCGAGACGCCCTTCAACCTCGTGCTCGAGGCAAGACCGTGAGAAGGCTGACCTGCGCGGGCCTCGCGGGGGCGCTTCTCGCAGTCGGCTGCGGCGGGTCGGCCCCGGCCGCCGCGACGCCGTCGTCCTCCTCGCCGACCGAATCGACTCCGGCGGAGCCAAGCATCGCCGTCACCCCCGAGATGGGCAGTCCCCACGTGGGCGACCTGGCGCCGGACTTCGTCCTTCGCGATCAGGACGACCACGAACTGAAGCTCTCCGAGCTGCGAGGCTCGGTCGTGCTCCTCGCCTTCGTCACCTCGTGGTGTCCCTTCTCGGAGGCCGAGCAGCCGAACCTGACGACCCTGAGCGCCGACTACTCGGGCAAGAAGGTCAAGGTGGTGGCCGTCGATATCAAGGAGAAGGACGACGGGTACCGGAAGTACGTCGGCCGCGCGAAGATGCCGTTCCCCGTCCTTCACGACGCGGATGGCGACGTCGCCGCGAAGTTCACTCCCAACCTCGCGCAGCCTGCGATCAAGGACCGCAGCACCGTCCTCGTCACCTCGAACCTCGTCGTCGACCCGGAAGGGAAGATCGTCTTTTTCACGATGGTGGACACATTGCACTTCGACGCGCGACTCGTGCACGCTCGCCGTGCCATCGACCGGGAACTGGCACGCCTCGGGACCAAGTAGTGCGGGTCGGCGTCCTCTTCGCGATCGTGTCGGGCGCGGGTTGCGGCGGCGCTCAGGCGGGGCCAAGCGTCCCGGTCTGGGAGCGTCCGGGGCTCTACGGGGCGGTGCGCCCGGAGATGGGCCCACCGCAGCCAGGCGACCCGGCGCGCGACTTCGAGCTCCCCGCCGCCGCGGGCGGCAGCTTCCGGCTCGGGTCGCTGCGCGGGTCGTGGGTGGTGCTGCATTTCACGGCGTCGTGGTGTCCTTACTGCGATGCGGAGGTGGACCACCTTGGGTCGCTCGCCGAGGCGTACGCCTCGCGAAACGTGAAGGTCGTCCTGATCGGCGTAGAGGAGGACGCGGCTCACTGGAGCGAGTACACGAAAGCGCGCATCCCAGGGTCGGTGCTCGCGCTCAGCGACGATCGGGGGGACGTCGCGAAGACCTACGCTCCGCCGCGTGCCCAGCCATCTTTCGGGGATCGGGCGCAGGTGATGCTCGACTCGACGCTCGTCGTCGATCCAGCGGGGACTATCCGCCTCTTCCTCTTTCCCGACTCGAAGCACTTCGACCCCACCTTTGCCGCCGTGCGCCGCGAGCTCGACCAGCTGACCGCGTCGTGGCCAAAGGAGCCGCGGCCCATGACGCCCGAGGCCGTGGTCTCCATCGAGGTCCGGACTCCACCCCGCGTGCAGCCCGGAGACCGCGGCGAGGTGCTCGTGGCGCTGCAGATCGCCGCCGGGTACCACGTCATGTCGGACCGCCCGACCGAGCCTTCCTACATCCCGACGCGGATTCACTTCGACGACGTCCAGGACTTGGCTTGGAAGGAACCCCGCTACCCGGAGGCGACGCCGTTTCGCCTCTCGGACAGGTCCATCGCGACGTTCCAGGGGAACGCATCGGTCAGCGTCCCGTTCGAAGTGGCCGCCGGCGCCGGAACCGGGGAGCGAGTGCTCGCCGGCATGGTTCGCTATCAGGCATGCACGGTTGCGAGTTGCCTCTTTCCGGTGACCCGACGCTTCGAGGCCACGATGGCCGTCGGCGGCGCAGAGCGTTAGGCCATCGAAGAGAGGTTGTTTGTTCCCTCGCTCTACGGGACGTGCTCGACCTGCACCGTCACGTACTCCGCCTCCAGCAGCCCGCGAAGGTGATTGCAAAGATCCTGGCCGAACGCCGGGTCGCGCGACTCGGTCCGGACGTGAACCGTGATGGCGTCGTGACCGGCTCCGAGGGTCCAGACGTGGAGATCGTGCACTGCCGTGACGCCCGGAAACCCGGCGATGGCTTCGCGGATGGTCGCAACGGGCATGTGCCGCGGCGCCGACTCGAGCAGCACGAGCGTCGCGTCCCTCAGCAGCCGCAGCGAGCCGTAGAGGAGAATCGCCGCAACCAGAAAGCTCGCGATGGGGTCCGCTGCCGGATGCCCGCCGTATCGGATGACGAGCGCTGCCACCAGAGCCGCGAGAGCTCCCAGAGTATCGCCGAGCAAGTGCAGCCAGGCGCCGCGGAGATTCAGGGCGTGACCGTGCGCGTCCTCGATCGCGTCGTGCAGCAGCCAGGCGCTGAGGCCGTTCACGACGAGCGCCATCGACGCGACCACGACCATCACCCCGGCCCGAGGAGCCGCGTGCCCCTTCAGCGCTCCGATGGCCTCGGCGACGATGAGGCCCGTCGTCACGAGGACGAGCAGAGAGCTGAACACCGCCGCCACCGGCTCCGCGCGACGAAGGCCGTAGGTGAATCGTGGGGTCGGCCGGACCACGGCGAGACGCATCGCGAGCGCGCTCACGCCGAGGGCGAGCACGTCCGTGAGCAAGTGAAGCGCGTCCGCCTGGAGCACGACGCTGTCCGCGATGAACGCCCCCCCCAACTCGACCACGAAGAACGCGCTCACGAGCCCGAGGACCGTGAGGAGCCGGCGAGCCTGACGCGCTTCGCCCGGCGTAAAGCCACCGTGCATCGCGCCCGACGTCACGACCTTCACCGTCTCGTGAACATGCCCGGGCCCGGGCCCGTGGTCGTGACCGTGCGGGGCGTGCTGCGGAAGCATCCCAACGGCCCTTTTACAGGAGCACGTAGTCGTCGGCCACCGCCGCCGGCGCGGAATCGAGGGCGAGCATGGTCTCGTCGTCGCGCCGCACCGCCGTCAAGTAGAGCCCGTGCAGGATTGCGGGGTGGTCCTGCACGAGCGTCAAGAAGTGCTCCCTCGCCAGAAACAGAGTCACCGTCGGGTGAACCGCGATGACGTCCGCGTTCGCCTTGCGACGCAGGAGAAGCGCCACCTCGCCGATCGTCTCTCCCGCCGGGAGCGTCGCCAGGACCGTCGTTTCGTGGTCTTCCCCCTCGTGCGCGACCACGGCGACCGCGCCCGACGCCACGAGGTGGAGACCTTGGGCTTCGTCCCCCTGCGTGACCAGACGGTCGCCCTTCTCGAAGATCCGCGTCTCGAAGCGCTCGACGAGAGTCGCGCGGTCTTCGCTCGGAACGGCGATCATCAGGGGCGAGATCCGCGCGAGGTTCGCCACCATGCGACGACGGCAGTGCGCCGCGAGCTCGACGCCCACCTCGGGTCGCTTTTCGGCCGCGGCCTCGAGCGCGTCTCGCTTTGCGACGAGCAGGATGGATGGACGGGTCGTCACGACGCTGGCCGCGCGCGGCGCGCGCGACAGCAGTGCCATCTCCCCGAAGAGCGCCCCGCTCACCAGGCGTGCGAGGACGATCGGAGTCCCGCCGCCGTCCTCGGTCGCGTCGCGCGACACCTCGAGCTCACCGCGCGCCACGATGTACGCCTCCGCGCCCTCTTCTCCCTCGGCGATGACCACGTGCCCTGCCGGCACGGTGATCATGTCGAAGGCCTCGACGAGCGCGCGGAGCGCTTCGCCAGGGAGCGCGCTGAAGAGCGGCAGGGGGGCCACGAGCGGTAGCTCCGACCCGGCGGCCTCCTCGTAGTCGCGCGTCGTGGCATGGATGATCTGCGTCGCCTTCGACGTCAGCGCTGGGCCCGTGAGAAAGGAGCTCAGCGGCTGGACTCCGCCCAGATGCGGGAGCGGCGGCGGCGGGGTCTCGGTCTCCTGCAGCCGCTGGGAGCCGAGGCAGAACGCGCTTGCGACCTGGTCGAGGTACCCGTTCACGTCCTCCCCAATGGCGCGCAGGTCGGCGATGGCCGCCACCGCGAGCGGCAGGTTCCCGGCGTCGATCGCGCGACGCACGGCGAGCCCGAACCCCTCGACCGCCGCCTCGGTACGACCCAGGCGCTCGAGCAGCCGGCAGGTGATGACCAGCGCGCTCGGGATGGACGGATCGGTCTCGACGACCGCCGCGCTCCACCGCAGGGCAGCCTCGGTCTCGTCGGCGAGCAGGAGCGACAGCGCTCGGTCGATCGGGGAGTCGGTCGTCTGGGCGCCGGGCAGGTCCGGCGGGGCGGCACGCATCGGGCGGACGCTAGCTTACCACCGCTCGTCCGGATCTCTCTTTCCGCCCTCGGAGCGCTCGATGAACTCGCTCATGGCCTCGGCCGTGGCCGCGACCAGCGGCACGACATGCGGGTAATCCATGCGCGTCGGACCGATGACCGCAACGGAACCCGCGGCCTGGCCGTGGGCGGAATATGCCGCTCCCACGATAGCCAGCTCGCCTCCCCCGAGCTCCAGCACCTCGTCCCCCATGGCCACGTGACCGCCCTTTGCCTGCATTACCAGATCGAGCAACCTCACGAGCTTCTCCCGGGCATCGAGCGCCGTCATGATTCGACGCACGTGTCCGGCGTCGTCGAACTCGGGTCGCTCGAAGAGGCGCTCCTGCCCCTCGATGACGAGGGTCGTCTGCCCGCCCACGGGCTGCTCCACCGCGGCTCCCCCGAGTTCGAAGGCGCGGCGCCGGAGCTCGTCGTGCTGGACGCGCTCGCTCTGCAGCCGGCGCTCGAAGAGCTCGCGCAGGTCCCCGAGCGAGCGACCTTCCACGACGTCGTCGAGCAGGTTGTGGATGCGCTGCAGGTCGGCCTCGCTCGCCGCGACAGGGAGGAAGCGATTGAGGACGGTGCCGTTCTTCATCACGAGAACGGCGAGGACGACCTCCGGACCGGTGCGCAGGAACCGCAGCTGTTTGAGGACGAGCATCTCCGCCCGGGGCGCGAGAACGACCGCGGCCGTTCCCGTCAGCTCCGAGAGGAGCTTGCCGGTCTCGCGCATGACGTCTTGACCGGGCTCGAGCGAGGCGAACCGGTCTCGGATGGCCGCCTCCTCCTCGGTGGTCAGCGCGCGCATATGCATGAGGGCGTCGATGAAGAGGCGGAACGCACGATCCGTCGGCACTCGTCCGGCGCTCGTGTGAGGCTGGCGCAGGTAGCCCATCTCCTCGAGGTCGGAGAGGACGTTGCGGATGCTCGCCGGCGACAGGTCGAGCGACGACTTCTTGGACAGTGTCCGCGAGCCGACGGGCTCCCCCGTGGCGACGTACTCGGTCACACAATGGTAGAGGATCTGCCGCGCGCGTGCGCTGAGCTCGGGCATCTCTGTCCTCCTTATCTAGATCTAGCACCTCCGCGGGGAGGCGTGGGGGCGGGCAGGCGGGATTTGGCCGTCGGGGGTACTGCAGGTAGGCTGCCGGGCATGGGCGGAAGGCTCGCCCGTAGAGGGCTCGCGGGGCTGGTCGGGCTGGGGGTCGCGTGCGCGGCGCCCGTGTCCCATGCAGGCTTCGGCCTGCCGGTGCAGCCGTCGCCTCGAGACGTCGTCGACGTACCCGCGGAACGCTATGCGCAGCTTGACCGCACGGCTTGCGAACGAGAGCTCGCGCGGCGAAGCATCCCCTTCGCCCGGGTCGACGAGGCGCGAGGGGTCCTCGCTCCGGTGCGGCTCACCGGGCCGCTTCATGGCGTGACGTACCGCACGGCGCTGCCGGCGGCGGAGCGCGCGTCGAGTCCTTGGGAGATCGTCGACTGCCGCCTCGCCCTCGCGCTCGACGACTTCGCCGCGCAGCTCGCGAACCACGACGTCGTCGAGGTCGTCCACTACTCGGTCTACAGGCCGCCCTCTCCCCGGTGGCCGGCGGGCAGGGTCGCTTCTCGCCACCCCGGTGCGCTCGCGATCGACGCGGCGACGTTCGTGAAGAAGGACGGGCAGACGCTCGCGGTCGAGCGGGACTTCCACGGGCGCATCGGGGCACCGACCTGCGCCCCGGCGGGCGCGCCCCGTCCGGCGACCGCCGAAGCGAACGAGCTCCGAAAGATCGTCTGCGACGCGGCCGAGGCGAAGATCTTCAACGTGGAGCTGACGCCGGACTACAACTGGGCTCACCGTAACCACTTTCACCTCGAGGTGACGGCCGGCGCGAGATGGTTCGTGGTTCACTGAGCGCGGACAACGCCCCACTCGTGCCGCGGCACCTCGCACCCCCGTGGTGGGCCCTCCTCACTCTGCCCTTCGGCCTCGCGGTCGGCTTCGCGAGCGTCGCGGTGCCGTTCATTCTGCGGCTGCGGGGCGTCGACATGATGCTCATCGCGACCGTGTCGCAGGTCGCGCAGCTTCCGCACATCATCAAGATCTTCTGGGCTCCCGTCCTCGACTCGGGACCGCGACGCCGCAGCTGGTTCTTCGGGTCGATCGCCGTCACAGCGATCGCTCTCGCGGCGACGGCGCTCATCCCGCCGAGCCCGACCGAGCGGTTCGGGCCCGTTCCTCTCCTCTGGATCTTCACGGGTGCCCTCTTCGTCGCGCAAGCGGCCGTCGCGACCAGCTCCTCGGCGGTGCTCGCGCTGATGGCGCTGACCGTGCCGGCGGCGCGGCGCGGCGCGGCGTCCGGCTGGCAGACGGCAGGGAACCTCGCCGGTTCGGCGACCGGCGGGGCCCTCATCGCGTGGATGCTCCGCCACCTGCCCCCCGCCACCACCGCGATGGTGCTGGTCGCGGTGTGCGCCGCCTGCACCGTGCCCGCCGCGTTCGTGCACGAGGCCCCGCTACCCCGGCGCAGCGCGCTGCGCCTCGTGGTAGCGCTCCTCGGAGAGCTGTGGCAGACGCTCCGGTCGCGGGAGGGGTGGACGGGGTTGCTCATCTGCCTCTCGCCCGTCGGCGCGGGAGCGCTCACGAACCTCTTCAGCGCGCTGGCGACGGACTACGCGCCCGACGAGGCCTCGGCCGAGCGTCTGGTCGTCGTCGTCACGGGCGTGTTCGGCGGAATCGTCAATGCGGTCGGCGCGCTGCTCGGCGGCTATCTCGCGGACCGCATGAACCGGCGCCTGGCCTACGTCCTTTGCAGCGCCATCACGGCGCTCTGTGCCGTCGGCATGATGCTCGGTCCTGCCACCCCGGCCGCCTTCACCATCGGCTGCCTCGCGTACCTGCTCGCCAATGGCCTTTGCTACGCCGCGTACTACGCGTTCGTCCTCGACCTGGTCGGCAAGCGGGAGGGAGTGACCACCCAGCTCGCGCTCTTCGCCGGCGCAGGCAATCTCGCCACCTCGTACGTCACCGGACTCGACGGTTGGAGCTACGACCACGCAAAGGCATGGTTTCCGGGCCACGAGGGGGGCGGGCGTGGAGCGATGCTCGGCATGGACGCGCTCTCGACCTTCGCCGGCATCGCGGCGCTGGCCGCGATGGTCGCCTTTGCCCGGCGGGCCGGTGCCCGCGCGCCCGCGTCAACGCCCGTGCCCCTCGGCTAGCTCTCGACGCAGCCTCTCGAGCACCTCGCGCATGTCGCCCGGCATCGGCTGCTCCCACCGCATCTCCCGCTCGGTCGCCGGATGCACGAAACCGAGCTCGGCGGCGTGGAGCATCAGGCGCGGCGCCTCGATGAGCGCACCGCCGAAGCGGCGCACGTAGACCCTCTCGCCGACCACGGGGTGCCCCGCCTCGCTCAGGTGGATGCGGATCTGGTGGGTGCGTCCCGTCTCCAGGCGGCAGGCGACGAGCGTCGCCCCCCGCAAGGCTTCGAGGCGCTCGACGTGGGTCACCGCCTCGCGTCCGTCCGGCGGCCCGCCCTCGGCTTTCGTGACGATCTTCCCGCGCGCGCCCCTCGCCGAGCCACGGAGCCCGTCGCCTCGATCGCCCACGAGGACGCTACGAAGGACGCGCGAGCGGACGTCCCCGTGCGCGATGGCGAAGTAACGCCGGTGAACCGTGTGTTTGCGAAACTGCGCCGAAAGGCTCTGCTTGGCGAGCCACGTCCGCGTGAAGACGACGAGCCCCGTCGTCTCCTTGTCCAGCCTGTGGACGATGCCGAGGGTCGGCCGGCTCCCCCTCGGCGAGAGCCCCTGCCCTCCCATCCAGCCGCGGACGCGCAGGTCGAGGGTGTCGATCTCGCCGTCGTCGTAGGGGACGGTGCTCACACCCGCGGGCTTCGCCACCACGATGACCTGCGCGTCGGCGAAGACGACCTCGTCCCCCGACAGCTCGCCCGCGCGCGGCCTCCGGGCCCGTTCGTTCAGGTCGATCGACATCCCGGCCCGCACGCGAGCCGTCGGCTCCAGAACTACGGTGCCGCCTACCCGCACTTTCCCGGCCCCGATCCACGAGCGCGCCTTGCCCCAGCTCGCGCCAAAGAGGGCGCGGACGGCCCGATCAAGGGGGCCCTCGAGCTCCGGCGGAACGATCTGGCTCGGCGTGGGAGGCATGTGGGCACACGCGCGGCCGCGGCGACTATATAAACCCGCCCCGTCGCTTTAGCGCGCACGTTGCTTGACACCCCCTGGCACCCGTCCGCACAATCGTGCAAATCGCCGCGATTCTGCGGCGCGGAGAAAGCTCGTGCCCAAGACACTCCTGGCCGTCGACGACAGCGCCACGATGCGCAAGGTTCTGGAGATCACCTTCGCCGGCGACGAGTTCCGCGTCGTGGCGGCCGAGAACGCAGCCGGCGCGCTCGCCTTGATGCGCGAGGAGCCCGCCGCGATCGTGATCGACACGGCGCTCGGCACCGACGACGGATACGTCCTCGCCAAGGCTGTCCGGACGCGCGACCCGCGTGTCGCCATCGTCCTGATGGCCAGCCGGTACAACCCGTACGACGCCGGGCGCGGCAAAGAGGCCGGTGCCGACGACTTCATCGACAAGCCGTTCGACACTCAAGGGCTCGTGGACAAGGTCAAGAAGGCCATCCTGGGACGCGAGAGCGCCAGAAGCGTCGCGCCCTCCCCGCCGGCCCATGTCGCTCCTCCCGCGGCTCCCGCTCCGGCGGCTCACGTGGCGCCTCCGCCTGCGTTCGTCCGGTCGCCTGCACCGGCACCGGTGGCGGCGCCTTCGCCTCCGTCCCCTTCCGTGAAACCCGTGTGGCCCGCCCAGCGAACGCACACCCTGTCGTTCGAGGGGGGCCTCCCCGCGGCTCCACCGGCGGCAGCCGCGCCTCGTGCACCCTCTCCGGCGCTGCCGCTCGTGACGCGAGCTCCGTCTCCCCCGCAGCACCAGCCTCCGCCCCCGGCACCCGAGCCCGCGCAGCACGCCGCCCACACCGCGGCCACGGCGCCGCCCCGCGGTCCGGACGTCGTCGTCCCGGCCGCCGCCAATGGACAACTGGCGCACAAGCTGGGCGAGCTCGGCCTCAATCCCCAGCAGATCGAAGCCGTACTCGCGCTCTCGCGCGAGGTGGTGGAGCGTGTGGTGTGGGAAGTCGTTCCGCAGCTCGCCGAGACGATCATCAAGGAAGAGATCACTCGCCTCACCAAAGAGGGCTGAGCCCCACCGCGCACCGGCGCGGCGTATGTCAGAGTGATCGGCGCAGCCCATGCCCGATGACGACCTCGCCCTGAAGGCGCTCGCGCGCGCGATCGCACGACTGGAAGAGTTGCTCGATCGCCTCCCGCTCGAGGTCTCCAAAGATCTCCGCGGACGGATCGCGACGCTTCGCACGGTGCTCCTCGAGAAGCGTCCTCCCGCGCTCGTCCTCGTCGGACGCCGGGGCGCAGGAAAGTCGTCCCTCGTCAACGCCCTCTTCGGCGCCAAGATGGCCGAGCTGGGTCACGTGACGGCGCAGACGGGGCGAGGCCGCTGGTACGACTACCGGCGCGACGGCGGGGCGATGTCGATCCTGGACACGCGCGGCGTGCAGGAGGGGTCGACCCCGGCCGAGACGGACGAGGCGAAGAGCGCGCTCGAATCGATCTCGCTCGAGCTCCGCGCGAAGGCCCCCGACGTGGTCGTGTACGTGGCCAAGGCGAGCGAGGTGGACGCCGCGGTGGACCCTGACCTCGACGCGCTCGAGCGCGTCTACGACGAGGTGCGCCGGTCGCACCAGGCCGCACCGCCCCTCGTGACCGTGGTCACCCATTGCGATCTGCTCGAGCCGAAGTCGGCGACCCTGCATCGCCCCGCGAGCACACCGCGCGACGACCTCGCCGAGAAGCTGCGCCACGTCGCGGCCGCCGAGCGGGTGATCGCCACGAAGGTGGTGGGACGCGAGCACCTGAGGGATCGTCTGGTCGCGACCCTCGGCGTCTCGGTCTACATGTCCTGGCGCGAGGACGGCCTGCTGCGGGCCGACGAGCGATGGCGCGTGGACGACCTCGTCGTCACGCTGTTCCGCCACTTGCCGGACGCGAGCCGTGCCCAGCTGGCTCGAGCGACGCGGGCGCGCGCCGTCCAGGAAGAGCTGGCGACGACGTTGACCCGCGCCACCTCCGCGCTGTGTGCCGGCATCGCCGCGGCGCCCATTCCCATAGCGGACATCGTGCCCCTGACGGCGCTGCAGGCGGGTCTCGTCGCGGGCATCGCGTGGATCGGAGGGCGCTCGGTCGACAGGCAAGGCGCCACCGAGTTTCTCACGGGACTGGGCGCGAACGTCGGCGTTGCCTTCCTCCTGCGCGAGGCGGTGCGAGCGATCTTGAAGGTGGTGGTTCCCGGCGGGGGCACGGTCGTGTCGGCGGGCATCGCGTTCACCGGGACGATGGCGATCGGCTCGGCGGCCCAGGCGTACTTCATCCGTGGAGTCTCCCTGGAGAAGGCGAGGCGGGTGTTCCGGCGCAAGGGCAACGCACCGGCCGTCGTCGACGAGACGGCACCTCCGCCCGACCGCGACCCCGACCGACCGTGCTAGTCAGGAGCCCGTGACGGATCGCCCCGCCCTCGATCAGCCCTACGATCCTTCCCTCGTCGAGCCCCGCTGGTACGACTTCTGGGAGAAGCACGGCGTCTTCGCGGCGAGCGACGCGCCCGACGATTCGCGGCCCGTCTACGTCGTGCCCATGCCGCCGCCCAACGTCACGGGCAGCCTGCACATGGGACACGCGCAGCGGTGCACTCTGGAGGACGCGCTCACGCGGTGGCACCGGATGCGCGGGTTCAATACCCTCTGGCAGCCGGGGATGGACCACGCCGGCATCGCCACCCAGCTCGTCGTCGAACGCCAGCTTGGGCGAGACGGCACGTCTCGACAGGCGCTCGGCCGCGAGGCGTTCATCGAGCGCGTGTGGAAGTGGAAGGCGGAGAGCGGCGGCCGCATCGCTCTGCAGCAGCGCGTCCTCGGCGCATCGCCCGACTGGTCGCGCTCCCGCTTCACGATGGACCCACAGATGAACCGCGCCGTCGTCGAAGCCTTCGTACGTCTCTACGAGCAGGGCCTGATGTACCGCGCGACGCGCCTCATCAACTGGTGCCCGGAGTGCCGGAGCGCGCTCAGCGACCTCGAAGTGGACAACGAGGAGGGCGCGAACGGCGAGCTCTTCGAGTTCGCCTACGAGGTCGACGGCGGAGGGGAAGTCGTGGTCGCGACCACGCGCCCCGAGACGATGCTCGGCGACACGGCCGTCGCAGTCCATCCCGACGATCCCCGCCACAAAGCCCTTCACGGCAAGCGCGTGAAGCACCCGTTCATCGATCGCACCCTCCCCATCATCACCGACGCTATCCTCGTCGACCCGAAGTTCGGCACGGGCGCCGTGAAGGTGACGCCCGCCCACGACTTCAACGACTTCGCGACCGGCAAGCGACACGGCCTCGAGGAGATCAACATTCTCAACGTCGACGGGACGCTGAACGCGAACGGGGGACGCTTTGCGGGCTTGGACCGGAAAGACGCGCGCCGCGCGGTCAAACGCGCGCTCGAGGAGAAGGGCCTCGCCCGCGGCAGCAAGCCTCACACGCTGACCCTTCCGCGCTGCCAGCGGTCGGGCGGCGTGGTCGAGCCGATGATCTCGACGCAGTGGTTTCTCAAGATGCAGTCGATGGCGGAGAAGGCCGTCGACGCCGTGAGCTCGGGCCAGACGGCGATCATCCCGGGCGAGTGGAAAAAGACGTACGACCACTTCCTCGAGAACATCCAGGACTGGTGCGTCTCCCGGCAGCTCTGGTGGGGGCACCAGATCCCGGCGTGGCACGGGCCTGACGGCGCGATCAAGGTGGCGCGCGAACGACCCGCGGAGTGTGGCGCTGGGTGGACGCAAGACCCCGACGTGCTCGACACATGGTTCTCGAGCGCGCTCTGGCCTTTCTCGACGCTCGGCTGGCCGGACGAGACGCCGTCGCTCGCGCGGTTCTACCCCGCGAGCGATCTCGAGACGGGCTACGACATCCTCTTCTTCTGGGTCGCGCGGATGATGATGATGGGGCTGCACCTCACCGGGCAGGTGCCGTTCCGCCGCATCCTCCTCTCGGGACTCATCGTCGACGAGACGGGCGAGAAGATGGGCAAGTTGAGGGGCAACGTCATCGACCCCCTCGATCTCGTCAACGGCGCGACGTTCACCGAGATGATCAAGAAGACGCTGCCCGGCGCGCCCGAGGCCGAGGCTCTGGCGAAGTTCAAGAAGGCCTATCCCTCGGCGGCGGCGATGGGCGGCGGCTTCCCGGCGTTCGGCGCGGACGCCGTTCGCTTCACGCTCGCGTCCTATCCACCGAGCAACAAGCGCATCGCTCTCGCCCCGAAGCGCATCGAGGGCAACCGCCACTTCCTCAACAAGATCTGGAACGCGGCCCGGCTCTCGCTCGACCTGCTCGGGGACTTCGAATGGCTCGAGGCGCCGCCGCCCACGAAGGGCTTCTACAACCGCTGGATCCGCTCTCGCTTCGCCGCGGCATGCGCGACAGCGGAGGGCGGCCTCAGCGAGTTTCGCATCGACGAGGCCGGGCACGCGGCCTACCGCTTCTTCTGGAACGACCTCTGCGACTGGTACCTCGAGATCGTCAAGCCGATCCTGCGCGCCCAGACGGACGGCTCGTTCCTGCGGCCCGACGTCGTGCTCGAGACCCGCGCCACGCTCGCGTACGTCCTCGAGGGGTCGATGCGGCTCGTGCATCCCCTGATGCCGTTCATCACGGAGGAGCTGTGGCAGCGCCTGCCGAAGCCGAAGTCGCGCAAGGTGAGCATCGCGTTCGGTCCGTATCCGACGGCGGGGGAGGAAGGCGCGGCGCGCGACGAATCGGTCGACACGCAGATGGAGACGCTGCAAGCCGTGGTCTCGGCGGCGCGCACCGACCGCAGCGAGTACGACCTCGACAAGAAGGCCGACGTGCCGATGCTCGTGCGGTCGGCCGACGAGAAGGTGGTGGATCTCTTGCGCGGACACGCCGAGGCCATCCGATTTCTCGTGAAGACCAAGGGCGATCCGCAGCTCCAGGCCTCGGGCGACCGACCCTCCGGCTTCGTGCGAAGAAGCGTCGCCACTGCCCACGGGGCCATCGACGTCGCCATCGGCCTCGCCGGCCTGGTGACGGTGGACCAGCTCGAGACTCGGATCGACCTCGACAAACGTCGCCTGCGCAGCGTCGAGGAGCAGGTGCTCGCCCTCGAGAAGAAGCTCGGCTCGAAGGGCTTCGTCGAGCGGGCGAAGCCGGAGGTCGTGAGGGAAGCGCAGGACACTCTTCGCACGCAGCTGGCGGTGCGCGACCAGTGCAAGGCGGACGGGGAGATGGCACTGACGCTGATGCGGGAGCTCGGGCTCGAGCGGAGGGCAACCTAGGTGCCCCCCGACGCCGCCCTCCGCGCGACGCTCGATTGGCTCCGGAAGCAACCGTCCGTCCGATACGCCGAGGTCCGGTTCGTCGACGCTCGCGGCGAGCGTCTTCGCGTCCGGGACGGCCGGCCGGAGCAGGTGACCGCCGAGGCCTCGCGCGGCGTCGGTATCCGCGTGCTCGGACCGAAGGCGTGGGGGTTCGCGTGCAGCCCCGACATCGGCGAAGGAGCCCTCCAGGCCGCCGCCGCGCGAGCCGTCGCCATCGCACGAGCCTCGGGCGCCGTGGCGCGCACGCCCATCGCCTTCCCCGAGCAGCCAGCGGCTCGCGGACGCTACGAGACGCCGCTCGCGATCGACCCGCTCACGGTCCCTCTCGAGGACAAGCTCGCCACGCTCGACGCGCCCGTGCGCGCCCTTCGCGCCGGCGACGCGCGGCTCGCGTCCGCCGAGGCCTGGATGGACTGGACGCGCCAGGAGAAGCGGCTCCTCTCCACCGAGGGCACGGACGTGACTCAGTCGTTCACGTTCGGCGCGTGCGGGATGCACGTCTTCGCGCGCGGAGACGACGGCGCCTCCCAGCGTCGCAGCTACCCGACGTGGCAGGGAGGCGACGGGTTCCAGGGGGGCTGGGAGCGCATTGGCGCCCTCGACCTGAACGCACACGCCGACCGCGTCAAGGACGAGGCGCTCGCGCTGCTCGTCGCCCCCCCCTGCCCTTCCGGCCCGCAGACGCTGCTCCTCGAGTCGAGCCAGGTCGCGCTGCAGGTGCATGAATCGTGCGGCCACCCGACGGAGCTCGACCGCGTCCTCGGGTCGGAGATCTCGCTCGCCGGCGGGTCGTTCCTGCAGCCGCACCTGCTCGGGAAGCTGCGCTACGGCTCGCCCATCGTCACGCTCGTGGCCGACGCGACGAGCCCCGGAGGGCACGGGACGTTCGGATGGGACGACGAGGGCGTCCCCGCGGGCACGCGTCCCCTCATCGACCACGGCCTCTTCGTGGACTATCTCTCGAGTCGCGAGACGGCTGCCGGCCTGGGGCGCGCGTCGACCGGCACGATGCGGGCCGACGGATGGAACCGCCCGCCCATCATCCGGATGATCAACGTCTCGCTCGACCCGGGCGCGGCCGGCACGCTCGAGGACCTCGTGGCGGACACCGACGACGGCGTCCTCGTCGCCACCGACAAGAGCTGGAGCATCGACGACCTCCGCCTCAACTTCCAGTTCTCATGCGAAGTCGCCTGGGAGATCAAGCGCGGCAAGCGCACCCGCCTCCTTCGCAATCCGTTCTACACCGGCATCACGCCGCGCTTCTGGGGCTCTTGCGATGCCATCTGCGGGGCGGAGGACTGGCGCCTCTGGGGTGTCTCGACGTGCGGCAAGGGCGACCCCATGCAGTCGATGCACGTCGGCCACGGAGCGGCCCCCGCGCGCTTCCGCGACGTCACGATGGGAAGTGCTTCGTGAGCGACCTGCTGTCGCTCTGCAGAGACGTACTCTCCGAGGCCGGCGAGGCCGAGGCCGAGATCTACCTCTCCTTCGCGGAGCGTGGCTGCGCGCGATTCGCCAGCGGCGAGCTCGGGCAGCACATGCAGCTCTCGGAGCCACAGGCCGTCGTGCGCGTCGCCCACGGCCGGCGTCTGGCCGAGACGGTGACGAGCCGGCTCGACCGCGAAGCTCTCGTCGCTGCAGTGCACGATACGGCGCGCGCCGCACGGCTGGTGCCGGAGGTGGAGGGGTTCCCCGGGTTTGCCGGGGCAGGCGAAGCGGTCGAGGAAGCCCCCCCGCGTTACGCCGAAGCGACTGCTACCGCGACGCCGGAGGAGCGTGTCGAACGGCTCGCCCCTGCGCTGGACGCGATCCGGTCCGCTGGGCTCGTCAGCGCGGGAATGCTCGAGACGTCGCGGTCCTCCCACGCGGTAGCGACGACGCGGGGCTGCGCGCGCTCACACGACGCGACAATCGCGGGCTTCCGTGTCTGGGCGCTCGAGACGCCGGGCGCGGGTGGCGCGGCGGGCTATGGGGGTCACCTTCACCGCGACGTGCGCGAGCTGCGGGTCGACGAAGAAGCAGAGCGCGCCGTGCGAATCTGCAAGGCGTCCGCCCAGCCCGTCTCGCTGGACGAAGGGACGTACGACGTCGTGATGGAGCCCGAGGCGGTGACGGAGCTGCTCGAGTGGCTCGCGGTGATCGCGTTCGGTGCGCCCGAGGTCGAGCAAGGCACGAGCCCGGTGGCGGGACGTCTCGGACAGCGCATCACGGGCGACGGGGTCGATCTCGTCGAAGACCCCTGCGACCCCTCGGACCTCGGCTTCGGTGCGCCGTTCGATCGCGAGGGTACGCGCAAGGGCCGCGTGTCACTCATCGAGAAGGGCGTCGCCCGCGCGGTCCTCTACGACCGCACCTACGCGGCACGGCTAGGCGCCAAGTCCACGGGCAGCGCGCTCCTGCCACCCGGGGGGATCGGCCCGACGTCGCTGGCGATGGGAGGGGGAACCGCGTCCAGCGTGGACGAGCTCATCGCGGGCGTCGAGCGCGGTCTCTACATCTGCCGCCTGCACTACGTGAACGGATTCCTCGAGCCGCGCCGCGCCGTCATGACGGGCCTGACACGCGATGGATGCTTCCTCGTCGAGAAGGGGAAAATTGCATGTGCCGTCGGCAACATGCGCTTCACCGACAGCTTCCTGGAAGGCCTCGCACGCTGCGACGGGATGACCCGGGCACGCAAAGCCGTCGCCACGTGGTGGAGCGACGTGGGTGCCTTCGTCGCGCCCGCAGTCCGCATCCGGGCGCTACGCTTCAATGGACGCAGCCAGGAGGGCTGGCGGTAGAGCCCGAGGGCGACGGAACAAGTAGTCCCTAGAGCCCAAAGTTGCTAAGCGTCTGGCGCGGAAACGGCGGGACCCTCGGGCCCGGTCCTACCCAGTCCAGCTTGCCCATGAGTGAGACGAAGCCGGCCCCCCATCACGCCGCGACGGCCAAGCCGGCGCGGGCCACCCTTCCGCTCGTCCGCACGCGGCGCATTCTGACGATGGCGGGGGTCGCCCTCGCGGTCGTCAATATCGTGATGAGCCTGACGGCCGGCAGCAGCAAGGGGGGAGCCGCTTCGATCGCGATGTGGGCCGCCGCCGCCGCATGCTTTTTCGCAGCCTTCATCGTCTTCATGACTGAGCCGACGCCCGCCGGGGAGAAGGCCGTCCCCGCGGCCCCGCGCGAGGATGACGCCGCGAAGGATGGGTCGCCCCTCGCGACCGAGGCATCCAAGACCGACGATCCGGGAAGCGAATCCCCCGAGCCGAAGCGGGAGACGCCGCCGCTGCTGCCGAAGGGCAATCCACTGAGGATGGTGCGCGGAGGAGTGACGGCCGTCGTGGGCTCGCTCCTGTCGATCCTGCTCATGGGGCACACGGCGCAGCTTCGCCTGGGAGTGCCGCTGGGGACCGTCTTCGTGGCCATCGCGGCCTGGGGTGTGATGGACCTGCTCGGGTCGTTCGACGACGCGGACGACCGGGTCGCCGCTTCGACGACACTGAGTGACGTAGGACAGCCGCTCGCGATCTTCCTCGGCGCGTGCCTCGCGTTCGTCGCGGCGCTGGCCTTCGCGACGGCCGGGCGCGGGCTGCCGCAGGTCGCGTGGGGAGTGGTCGTCACGCTCGCGTTCGTTGGCGCCGTCGCCGCTCTCTTCGATCTCGGACGGACCCTCGGTGCGTGGGCTGGCGACGACCTCCCGCTCCTCAAACGACATGGCTTCTGGGTCGTCGTCGCAGGCGCCGTCCTCTACTTCCCGCTCATGGGAACCTCGTCGCTGTGGGACCCCTGGGAGACGCATTACGGCGAAGTCTCGCGAGAGATGCTCGCGCGCAACGACTGGATCAGCCTCTGGTGGGCCCAGGACGGCTGGTTCTGGAGCAAGCCGGTCCTCGACATGTGGATGCAGGCGATCGCGATGGCCACGCTCGGGGTGCACTACCAGCCCGACAGGATGCTCATCGGCGACGGGTCCAAGCCGACGATGCACCCCGAGTGGGCGGTGCGCGCGCCGGTCGTCTTGCTCACCATCGTGGCCCTGTACTTCCTATACAAGGGGGTCTCGAAGACGTTCGGCCGCCGGGCCGCGCTCCTTGGCGCACTGGTGCTGGCGACGATGCCGGACTGGTATCTCATCGCGCACCAGACGATGACCGACATGCCGTTCGTCGCCGCGATGACCGCGTCGATCGGCCTCGTGATGCTCGGTCTACGGACCCCGGAAGACCTCCAGGCTCGCGCGTTCGAGGTGAAGGTCGGTGCCCGGCGCTTCCGGCTGACGGGCTGGCACCTGGTCTTCGGCGCGATCCTCGTCTGCACGCTGCCGCAGATTTTCTACCTCTTCTCGCGCAACTTCGAGTTTCTCTGGCGGCCGGGTGCACACGGCTTCCGCCAACACTGGGACGAGTTTCGCAGCGGGTCCGGGGGCGGCAACTGCGGCCTGCCGGGCAACGAGGAATGCCGCGCCACGGAGCCCGCGAGCGTGCCGCGCTCGGTCGGGGCGAACCCCGCGTCGTTCATCAACGCGGTCTGGCGCGCAGTCGGAGGCTTCGAACCCGCGCTTCAGGCGCTGGTCTGGGCCCTCGTCCTCGGCGCGGCGCTCTACATGAGCTGGGGCGAGCGCCGGGTACGACGCCTCTACTACCTGGCCGGCTGGTTTTTTGCGGGCATCTCGACGCTCGGCAAAGGCCCCGCGGGGGTCGCCTTGCCCGTCCTCGTCACGCTCGCGTACCTGGCCGCGTCTCGCCCGGGTGAGGAATTCCTCGCGCGCTCGAAGCGCGTCGTCCGCGAGCTCGGGCAGTTCGAGATCGTCGCCGGGACCCTCGTTCTCCTCGCGGTGGCGCTCCCCTGGTACATCGCGATGTACGTGCGTCACGGCCCTCCCTTCACGGATCGGCTGATTTTCCACGACATGTTCAACCGCGCCTTCTCGCACGTGCACGACACGAACGAGGGCGACGACACGAGCTTCCGGTTCTACGTGTGGCAGCTCGGCTATGCCCTCTTCCCGTGGACGGGCCTCGCGCCGATCGGCCTCCTGTGGTGGCTGAGGCGCGGGACGACCGAAGAGGACAACCAACGCGCGGACACGTCGGTCCTCCTGGCGATGTGGTTTCTCTTCGCCTTCGCTCTCTTCTCGTTCATGGGGACGAAGTTTCACCACTACATTTTCCCGGCCGTGCCGCCGGTCGCGATGCTCATCGGCGTGGTGCTCCACGACATGCTCGGCCCGGGCTCGCCGGCGAAGCGGGGGGGGCTTCCGGCGTACCTCCTGGGGCTCACGGGAGGCATCACGCTGATGGTGCTGGGCATCGCCCGCTCGCAAGCGGGGTCGTTCCTCGGCGTGAAGCCAGGGGGGCAGCTCGCGGGTGCATCGCCGGCGGTGGGCGTGGTGCTCATCGTCGCGGGTGCGGCGATCGTCGCGATGTTCGTCCGCGTGTTCCGGGCGAAGGGGGACGAGACCGAGGACCCGGACGACGACGCAAGCGCCCATGCGGCGCGCATGCTGGCTGCAGGCACCGTGAGTGCCGCGCTGCTCCTCGTGGTCGTGGCGCGCGACCTGGCCATCAAGCCGGACAACGCGGACCAGCCAGGCGCCATCCACCTCTTGCAGCTCTTCACGTACAACTACCGGCGCGCGTGGCCGGAGTCGCTCGACTTCTCGGCCGCTCTCACCGCCTTCGGGGCCGTCGCAGTCGTGGTCTCGCTGGCGCTCTCCGTCCGCGCGGTGAGACGCCACGCGGTCGTCGGGATGTGCGCGTTCGCGTTCGTCTGGGCCATCTGGGGCCTCGACGTCTACATGCAGAAGACGGCGCAGCACTGGGGGCAGCACGAGGTCATCGCCGCGTACTACGAAGACCGGGCGTCGCCCGAGGAGGGGCTGGTCGCCTACCAGATGAACTGGAAGGGTGAGAACTTCTACACCGGCAACCACATTCCGGCGTTCGTGTCGACGGGGGCGACGTTCACGACCTGGTTGAAGAAGCAACGGGAGGCCGGGGTGAAGGTCCTCTACCTCATCACGGAGCACGGGCGCCTCGGCGGCCTGAAGAGCGAAGTGGCGGCCAAGTCGTACCGCGAGGTCACGGACAAGACGCTGTGCAACAAGTTCGTCCTGGTCCGGGCGGAGCTGTAACGGCGCGTTGCGTCAACCGGCAACTGGCACTAAACTGAACGGCGATTCATTCGGGGGTTCGCGTCGAGGAGATCGTGCCGTGTCCAAGCCCATCCAAGCCATCAACCGCTACAAGATCGACGTCCGCGAGCTGAACTTCTTGCTCTTCGAGCAATTCGAGATCGGCGAGCTCCTCGGCAAGGCTCCCTTCGACGCCTGGGGGCCGGACGAGATCAAATCGACGCTGAGCGAGTGCTACCGGTGGACGCGCGAGGTCAGCGGGCCGATAAACGCCGTCGGCGACCACCAGGGATGCAAGCTCGAGGACGGCAAGGTCACGACGCCGACGGGCTTCAAGCAGGCGTGGAAGAGCCTCTACGAGGCGGGCTGGAAGAGCATCTCGCTGGACGCCGAGTGGGGCGGGGCGGGCGCGCCGACGTCGCTGCAGGTGCTGGTCGAGGAGATGTTGAGCGGCTCGAACACGGCGTTCTCGATGTACGCGGCGCTGACGTACGGCGCGGCCGAGGTCATCCACGCGTTCGGGACGGACGAACAGCGCAAGCTCTTCTGTCCACGCATGTTCAACGGCACGTGGTCGGGCACGATGTGCCTGACGGAGCCACAGGCCGGGAGCGACGTCGGCAGCGCGAAGACCGCCGCCTCGCGCAACGCCGACGGAAGCTACAGCATCCGCGGAAACAAGATCTTCATCTCGTCGGGTGACCACGATCTCGCCGAGAACATCATCCACCTCGTGCTCGCTCGGGTCGACGGAGCGCCCGCGGGGACCAAAGGCCTGACGCTCTTCATCGTCCCCAAGGTGAGGCCGAATGCCGACGGGACGCTCGCGGGATCGAACGACGTGAGCGTCGCGAACATCGAGCACAAGATGGGCATCAACGGCTCGGCGACGTGCGTGCTCAACTTCGGCGACGACGGCAAATGCATCGGATGGCCCGTCGGCGGGGACGCCAGGCTGAACCAGGGCATGCCGCAGATGTTCAAGCTGATGAACTCCGCCCGCATCACGGTCGGAATCCAGGGGTTCAGCGTTGCGTCGAGCGCCTTCCTCAACGCCCTCGAGTACGCCAAGGACCGAAAGCAAGGTGCGAGCATCACGCACTGGAAGGACCCGACGGCCCCGCGGGTCCCCATCATCGAGCACGCCGACGTGAGGCGCATGCTCCTCGACATGAAGGCGCGCGTCGAAGGCATCCGCACGCTCGCCGTGAAGCTCGCGCACCACCTGGACTCGATGCGTGCGCTGGCGGGCAAGGACGAGAAGAAGGTCGCCTACCACGGCGGGCAGGTGGATCTCCTCGTCCCGCTCGTGAAGGCGTACGGGACCGACCAGGGCTTCCGCATTTGCGAAACGGCAATCCAGACGTACGGCGGCGTGGGGTACACGAAGGACTTCCCCGCCGAGCAATACTGCCGCGACGCGAAGATCTTCAGCATCTACGAGGGCACCAATCACATCCAGGCGATGGACCTCGTCGGTCGCAAGGTCGGCCAGGCAGGCGGCGCGAATCTTCAGGCGTTCCTGGCGGACATCGGCGCGTTCGTGCAGAAGCATTCCGCGGACGCGACGCTGGGCGGGGCGGTGAAGACGCTCGCGTCCGCGCAGGAAGCGCTGGGGGGCTCGGCGCTGCGCCTCCTTCAGTGGTTCCAGACGGGCAACGTGGGGCTCGTGCCGCTGCACGCGAACCGCTTCCTCGAGATGATGTCGGAGACGGCGGTCGCGTGGCTCCTGCTCGAGGGCGCGGCGATCGCGATCCAGAAGAAGCCCGGTGTCGCCGCCGGTCACCCCGACGTGGCGTTCTACGAAGGCAAGATCGCTGCGGCGCTGTACTACGCGCGCAACGTGCTGCCGGGCGTCGAGCTCAAGGCAAGGCTCATGGCCGAAGAGGACAAGAGCCCGCTCGAGATTCCGGACGCCGGATTCGCGACCGTGTGAGCGAGAGGGCGCGGCGGGGGGGGGCGTGGACGAGCGGGCACCGTGCTTGACGGTGCTGGAGGTGAAAGCTAGAAGCTCGGGTCTCGCAGATTCCGGCTTAGCTCAGTTGGTAGAGCAGGCGGCTGTTAACCGCCGGGTCGCAGGTTCGAGTCCTGCAGCCGGAGCTGTCCTTGCTGGGGAGTGTCGAACAGTTGCGGCGCTCGGCCCCGACCACTCCGCAGTTTTTGCAGAGGAATCGTCAAGGTCCGGTCAGGCTTGCAGAACCGCGCGATGTGACCGAAGGCGATGATTACGTTCACGAGCGAGGGCGGTGAGGCTCGTGGCGCGCCCCCCCGTGCCCGGCTTTGCCGCCCTCGCTTTGTGTTTCGCGCGGGCTTGGTCGGCGCGGTTAGCCCGGAGGCAACGCACGGGCCGGCACGCGCGCGACACGGGGCGCTCGGCGCCTTGAACTCACGGTCCACTCGTCCCCCGAACCCCTTACTCCCCCGCCCTCGCCGCCGCGATCGGGCTCGCGAGGGATTGAGGGCGCACTGCTATGCGCGCCATGCGCTGGCCAAATAGGGCGAAGCCGTCAATTGAGACTACGCTCCAGGGAGTGAGCTTGACGTCTACCTCCTCCCCCCGAACGCTTCGTTCAGCGTCTGGATCACGTGGCTTACAACCACATCCGCGGTCAGCGCGTCGATCTCGTACTCGCCGCATTTCCCGACGCTTCACTATGGCCGATCATCGTATTGGTCGACGCCACGGTGACCTTTCGTTCGCTGCGGTTGGCCGAGAATGCGATCTCGATGGTGATCGGGTTGGTCCGCCGACTTGTGAGCAAACGGCTTCGGGACGATGCGCAGCCAGACGGCTGCGGACTTGACGCCGCCCGCGGTGCTCGACGACCCCTCTTGTTCGCCCACCGAGGCCTCGTGACCTCGCTCGTTCAGCATGTCGGCGATCTCCTGGATCGCGGGCCAAATGGTCTCTTTCTTCAGGGTTACGAAGCGCCCCGGGAACGCCGCAAGCGCCGTGCGTCTCGCCGCGTCCACGCGCTCGGCCTCGGCGAGCTTTTCGTCGTAGTCTCCGACAATCTTCTTCAACTGGCTCTTCGCCTCGTCCTTCATCGACTGCGGACTACGTTGGCCCGCGCGCGAGGGCCGCGGGGGAAGGCGCTGCTTACTGGCGCAGTGGTACCGCCCCTTCCGGGCCGCGGAGCGTACACTCTCGACTGTGACCCCGGCGCACCGCCGCTACCTCCTGCTCGAGGCCTTCCTGGGCGCCGCTGCCGCCAACGCGGTCATCAACGGCGCTATCGGGTGGCTCCAGACGCGGCGGGTGCCCGTGCTCCCCATGTGGCAGGTGCCGGGCATCGCGTCCGATCTGGCGGGGACGGCGTTCGGAGTGACCTTCGGCACGTGCGTGGTCATGGCCTGGACGGTGCCCCGCGAGGTGGCGCGGGGCAAGCTGACGCCGCTCGAGCTCTCGCCGCGCCTGGCGCGGCTCGTCGGCTTCCTGCCGGCCCGTGGCTGGAGGCGCTCGCTGCGGCTCGCGCTGCTGTCGATGCTGGTCTTCGCTCCGCCCGTCGCGATCGCGCTCACCCTCCTCGGCGTCGCCTCGCTCGCGCGCGCGCCCTACGTCGCCTTCAAGGCCGCCTTCTCGGCGGTGGAGGGCGCGATCGTGACACCGTTCATCGTGTGGATGTACCTGGCGGAGCTCGTCAGAGAGTAGGCGAAGCGATCGGGATCCGGCGATGACGCCGGGTACTCATATCGCGCGTTAGCGGCGTTTCCCCTCGTTCGTTACGTTATCAACGGAAACGCGGACTACGTTGCGGTCACATATCCACGGTGTTCGTACCGGACGAGAAAGCGCTGCTCACGAGCGATCTGCCTACCACGGGGTCCATGCTTGGGCCGGTCAGGGGGTCTTGCGCGAGCACATCGCGAACTGGGTGACGGTGCTCGGAGATCTGAAGGCGAAGTACTCGGGCCCTGACCTGCACGTGTATCCCGGTCACGGAGCGCTGAGCGATCCGACGCTCTTCGATCGCATGCGCGTCTATCTCGACGACTTCGTGAGCGCCGTCAGCGGGGAGCCTACGAATGCTGCGGCCCTCGCGTGCATGAAGAGGCTTTATCCCGGCTTCGAGCAAGAGGACTTCCTACTCGCGCAGAGCGTCGCCTTTCACGGAGCCGACGGGCGCGCGCCGAAGAGCGGGCCGTAGCAGGAAAGGACCCGTCTCGACTGACCCACACAATCAGGAGGAAACCATGAAAATCATTCTCTTCGGAATCGGTACGATCGGCGCCGCGGTGAAAGCGACGCTCCAGGCGAGCGGTCACGAGGTGCGCACACTCTCGCGCACGCCGGGGGCCGACCTGCTCGCGGACCTCCACATACGTGGAGAACCGTCGTGTTCTTCGCCGACCTCCAGACCCTTGCGGACGCCGCGCTTTGAACCCAAGTCGCCCGGGGGGAGCGCCGACCCCTCGTGCCGCCGCGCTTCAGCTGCTCGGATCTCATCACCGACTGCCGCTACGTACTGTATTGGCAGTTGGCGAAGCTCGGCGTTCGCTGCGACCCCCACCCTGATTCCGGTCAAGGCCGGGGACCGCGTCAAGACCGATCATCGCGACGCGGAAAAGTTGGCGCGCTCGCCGCGTGCGGGAGATCTGACGTCCGTGTGGGCTCCGGACGCCGAACACGAGGGGCTTCGAGACTTGGCCCCCCCTGCCTCTTTCAACGCGGCCGGACTGGAGTTCCGTACGTGCTGCCGGCAACGGGTTCCGCCAGGATGGCCTCCTGCAAGGCGCTCAGCGCCTCCTGACACAGCAGCATCACCTTGCGCTTCTGATTCAAGGAAATGGACAGTGAGCGAAGATTGGTGTTCTCGCGGGAGAGCGCGAGGATTTGCGTCCTGATATTGCTGAACTCGGCGTAGCGCGCCGTGGCGGTTGCAAGTTCGGGATCTTTGCTGAATTTGGGGAGGGCCGCGAGGCCGTCCAGGCTCTTCCGGACCTGAGTGTCTTCCGCGGCCATCAACGCCTCCAGCTCGTCCATCTTCTTGTCGCTTTCCTCCGCGATGTGCGGCGGCAACAAGATTTGAATCCGGAGGGCGCTGACCTGGGCGCCAAAGGCGAGGGGCGTCATCGTCTTTGCCTCGGATGAGTCGGCATTCGCGGCCACGAGACGAGCGAGTGCAGCGTTCATCTCTTTGAGCGCGGTGGCGGCCGGGCCAAAGGCCAGGCTGTAGGCCTTGACGTTGGTGTTCTTGACCGCCAAAGCCAGCAGTTCGTTGTCGACGCGCTGGAACTCGACGAACGCCGCGGTGACTTGAGCCAAGAGCTCCCTCTCGCCTTGGGTCCCGCCCGCCGTGAGGAGTTCTCCGAGTTCACGGCGCTGCTGCTCCACTTTCCCCGACGAGGCCCGGGCTTGATCGGCGAAGGCCTGCGAGTCCTGATCGGTGATGGCAAGAACTGCGCTCTTCTCCGCTTCCGAGGCTGAGGCAAGGTCCAATTGCATCCGTCCCACCAAATCAACCCGCCGGGCTTTGAAGGCGAGTTGCGCCGCGGGGTCTTGACCTCCGCGAAAATGGAACATGACCAGCATGAAGATCAACAGTGCAGCCGCCCCGACCGCCATCCACAGAACATCGTGGAGCGCGGGCTTAATCTTCATGATGATTCTCGCTGATCGAGCGCAGCTTCAGGCTCCGCGGACATTGGGCTACCTCAGCGAATCGAGCGCCAGGTTCAGCTCCAGGACGTTGACGCGCGGCTCTCCGAAAATCAGCAATTGCCTGTCGGCGGTATGTGCGTCCACGAGCGCACGCACATGGCTCTCGCCGAGTCCGCGCGCCTTGGCGACCCGGTGCACCTGGTAGGCGGCCGCCGCCGGGCTGATGTCGGGATCCAGTCCGCTGCCGGAAGACGTGACCAAGTCGACGGGCACGGGCGCGTCGTTGCCCGGATCCGCGGCGCCGAGAGCGTCGAGCCTACCCTTCACCTCGTCCACGAGCGCAGGGTTGGTCGGGCCGAGGTTCGAGCCCGTCGACGCCGCGCCGTTGTACGCGAGAGGCTTGCCGTTCGCGTCCGAGGTCGCCGATAGGCGTCCCCAGAAATATTTGGGCTCGTCGAACGACTGACCGATGAGACGCGAGCCGACCGGCTTTCCGTCCTTCACGATGAGGCTGCCGTCGGCGTGGCTCGGAAACGCCGCTTGCGCGATGCCTGTGACGAGCAGCGGGTAGGCGATGCCCACGATCACAGTGAGCGCGAGCAGCGAGACGATGGCGGCGCGAAGCTGGGCAAGCATGACGGGCTCCATTCACACGAGGTGCGTGACGACCAGGACGAGGTCGATGGCTTTGATGCCCAGGAACGGCACGATGATGCCGCCCAGACCGTAGATGACGAGGTGGTCGCGAAGCAGTCGCGACGCCCCAACCGCGCGGTAGCGGATGCCGCGGAGGGCGAGCGGGATGAGCGCGACGATGATGAGCGCATTGAAGATCACGGCGCTGAGGATGGCGCTCGCCGGAGTCGCCAGATGCATGACGTTCAGGGCGTTGAGTGCGGGGTATGTGGTCGCGAACGCGGCGGGGATGATCGCGAAATACTTGGCGACGTCGTTGGCGATGCTGAAGGTCGTCAACGCGCCGCGCGTCATGAGGAGTTGCTTGCCGATCTCGACGACCTCGATGAGCTTCGTCGGGTTCGAGTCGAGGTCGACCATGTTGCCGGCCTCCTTCGCGGCCTGCGTGCCGGTGTTCATGGCGACGGCCACGTCAGCCTGCGCGAGCGCCGGAGCGTCATTCGTTCCGTCGCCGGTCATCGCGACCAGGCGGCCGCCTTTTTGATGCTCGCGGATGAGCGAAAGCTTCGCTTCCGGCGTGGCCTCCGCGAGGTAGTCGTCGACGCCGGCCTCGGCCGCGATGGCCGCGGCCGTGAGCGGATTGTCGCCAGTGATCATCACCGTCTTGATCCCCATCCGCCGGAGCTCGGCGAAGCGCTCTTTGATGCCGCCCTTCACGATGTCCTTGAGCTGCACGACGCCAAGGACGTTCGGCCCCTCGGCGACTACGAGCGGAGTGCCCCCTTGCTTCGAGATCGCCTCGACATCGGCGCGGACCTCCGCCGGGAAGGCGCCCCCCTTGGCAATCACGTACGCCTCGACCGCGTCGGCGGCCCCCTTCCGCACCTCGCGCCCGTCGAGGTCGACGCCGCTCATTCGCGTCTGCGCGGTGAAGGCAACGAAGGTGGCCTTGAGCGCGTGCACGTCGCGCTCGCGGATGCCGTATTGCTCCTTGGCGAGGACGACGATGCTGCGGCCCTCGGGGGTCTCGTCGGCGAGGGAACTGAGCTGCGCCGCGTCGGCCAGGCCTTCCTTTGTGCAGCCTGGCGCGGGCAGAAACGCGGTCGCCTGCCGGTTGCCGAGCGTGATTGTGCCCGTCTTGTCGAGAAGGAGCACGTCGACGTCGCCGGCGGCTTCTACCGCGCGTCCGCTCGTGGCGATGATGTTCGCCTGAATCATGCGATCCATGCCTGCGATGCCGATGGCCGAGAGCAGGCCGCCGATGGTCGTGGGAATAAGGCACACGAGCAGCGCCACGAGCACCGTGATGGTCACAGGCGCGCCTTTCCCGGCGGTGCTCACGCTGAAGAGCGAGAACGGCAGAAGCGTCACGGTCGCCAATAGGAAGATGATCGTGAGTGCCGCAAGAAGGATGTCGAGCGCGATCTCGTTGGGCGTCTTCTGTCGCTTGGCCCCTTCGACCATCGCGATCATGCGGTCGAGGAACGTCTCGCCGGGGTTGGCCGTGATGCGCACGATGAGCCAGTCGGAGAGTACGCGCGTGCCGCCGGTGACAGCGCTTCGATCGCCACCGCTCTCGCGGATGACGGGCGCGCTCTCCCCGGTGATGGCGCTTTCGTCGACCGAGGCGACGCCGTCGACGATCTCGCCGTCGCCCGGAACGTGGTCCCCCGT
>Ga0182018_10000621_pt1 | contig 44645 bp, 38 predicted proteins | sample 812P2MmetaG_FD_120490 | JGI IMG/M metagenome (GOLD analysis project Ga0182018, IMG submission 120490) | Permafrost microbial communities from Stordalen Mire, Sweden - 812P2M metaG | ecosystem: Environmental > Terrestrial > Soil > Wetlands > Permafrost | place: Sweden: Stordalen | collected... | reverse complement strand
GTTTTCGCCCCAAGGAGACGATCAAGGCCGCGTATCGAGCGGATGCTTGCTCTGCTCATAAAATTCGTTCTGCAATTTCAAGCTAACGTCATCCGCTTTCACCGCCCGAATCGATTCCACGATCGCCCCAATCCAATTCTTCATGTTCCACTCCCCGAGTTCCTTCGTCGCCACCGATCCGTCGCCGGAATAGTGGTTCGGAAACCGCGCGTACCACCAAATCCCCGTATACAAATTCTCCGGCAGGTTTTGCCGCTTCTGGTCTGCCCCGGACTCGCTCGCGGCTCGATCGATGTGCGCCAACTCCGGATGCGAATACAGCAGGTTAGAGCTCTCGTTTTCTCCCGCGTGATAATCAACCCCCGTCGATTTCTTCGCCGGCCCGCCCGCCTTGCTCCGCTCACCATCCAGAATGTACACGACATAGTCGTGCGGAGTATCCAGCTGTGCCTGCCCGAAGAAAGGCAACAAGTGCTCGTTCCCGCCGTGCCCGTTCACGATGATCACTTTCTTGCAGCCATTGCGCGCCATCTCGTCGGTTGTTTCCTGCAATAGTTTCAGTTGCAGCTCTGTACTGTATGCGATCGTGCCGGGCTCGTGCTTGGCCTCAAAAATCTGCCCGAAGTAATACTCGGGAAACACCACCGCATATTCCTGCTCCACCGCGTGCAACGACGCATACCGCACATTCAACAAGTCCGTCCCCAGCGGAAGGTGCGGCCCGTGTTTCTCCAAAATTCCGAAGGGCAGCAGGCACACGCCTTTCGACTGCTGAATTCCTTGCCGGAAATCCGCAGCGGTCAACTCCTCCCATTTCGGAGATAATTTCGTTTGACCCTGCAGGCGCGAACCTGCCACAAATACCAGCCCAGCGGCCAAAGCTACGCGAAGGAACATTTTCCAGCCTCCAAATGACCAGCGCATTCTAACGCCGAGAGGCGCAATTGGTCATTCTTAAATCGATTGAGGAGGCTGTGACGCGAATTCTTATTTCTGATACAGCATTCCATGTAGATTACTACAGGATTTGGCGCATCTATTGCGTACGATGTGTATCCCAAACTTGGTCATCGGCATCAGACGTGTTACAAAATCTCTTATCTGAAATGGACTACAGACGATGGCGACAGCGGCCACAAAGGCGGTAACTATCAAGGACCGGCGGCGGCTCGATATTCGCGAAGGACACCCGTTTCCCCGTGGCGCGATGTGGGATGGTGAAGGCGTCAATTTTGCTCTCTTCTCTGCGAACGCAACAAAGGTCGAACTGTGCTTGTTTGACGACGAGGGCAAGGAAGAGCTCCAGCGCATTGATCTCCCCGAATACACCGACGAGATTTTTCACGGCTACGTGCCGAAGCTAGAACCCGGTGCGGTATACGGCTATCGCGTTTACGGACCCTATGAACCCGAGAAAGGTCATCGCTTCAATCCCAACAAGCTGTTACTCGATCCCTACGCGCGCGCCCACATCGGCGCTCTAAAATGGGTAGATGCCTGCTTTGGCTACACGGTCGGCGCCGAAAATGACGACCTTTCGTTCGACGAGCGCGACTCCGCGCCCTTCGTCCCCAAATGTCTTGTTGTCGATCCCAGCTTCGAGTGGCGCCAGGAAACCCGCCGCCACCAGGTCCCCTGGGATCGCACGATTGTCTACGAGCTCCACGTTCGGGGTTACACCAAACTCCACCCCAAGGTTCCCAAGAAGCAGCGTGGTACCTTCGCCGGACTCTCCAGTCCGGAAGTCGTTGCTTATATAAAATCTCTTGGTGTCACTTCGGTCGAGCTTCTCCCGGTCTTCACCTTCGTCAACGACCGCCATTTCCTCGACAAAGGTCTCAGCGAATACTGGGGTTACAACACCATCGGTTTCTTCGCCCCGCATCCTCCGTATGCTTCCGCTCCCACGAAGGCCACCCAGGAGTTCAAGGAAATGATCGCCCGTTTCCACGATGCGGGCCTCGAGGTCATTCTCGACGTCGTCTACAACCACACTGCCGAAGGCAACGAGAAGGGCCCGACGCTCTCCTTCAAGGGCATCGACAACGCCAGCTACTACCGGCTGATGCAAGAGAAACCGCGCTACTACATCAACGACACCGGTACCGGCAACACCGTCAATCTCTCTCACCCCCGGGTCATGCAAATGGTCACTGACAGCTTGCGCTATTGGGTCCAGGAAACCGAAGTCGATGGCTTCCGTTTCGATCTCGGCACCATTCTCGCTCGCGAGCCCAACGGTTTCGACAACCGGAGCGGTTTCCTGAAAGCCTGCAGCCAGGATCCCGTCCTTGGCACGGTTAAGCTGATCGCCGAACCGTGGGACTGTGGCCCGGGCGGCTACCAGGTCGGCGAATTTCCTCCAGGCTGGGCCGAATGGAACGACAAATTCCGCGACACCATTCGCGGCTTCTGGAAGGGCGAGGATACCGCGGGCGCCGTGGCTCCGCGCCTGAGCGCTTCCGGGGACATTTTCAACCGTCATGGTCGCAAGCCCTGGTGCAGCGTGAATTTCGCCACCGTCCACGATGGTTTCACGCTCAACGATCTTGTCAGCTACAACGACAAGCACAACGAAGCCAACCAAGAAGACAACAAGGACGGCAGCTCCAACAACAGATCCTGGAATTGCGGCGTCGAAGGCCCCACACGCGACCAGGCCATCTGCAAGCTCAGAGAGCGCCAGATGCGCAACATCCTCGCTACTCTTTTGTTTTCTCAGGGCACCCCGATGCTTCTGGCCGGCGACGAATTTGCCCGCACCCAGCGGGGCAACAACAACGCCTACTGCCAGGACAATGAAATCAGCTGGGTAAACTGGAACGTCGCCACCAAGGGCCGTTCCTTGATCAACTTCGTTCAGCGACTAACCGAAATTCGCCACCAATTCCCGATCCTTCGCCGCAACCGCTTCCTCACGGGCATCTACAACGAGGAGTTAGGGATAAAGGACCTCACCTGGATTCACCCCACCGGTGAAGAAATGCAGGGAGAACACTGGAAGACCGACCGCTGTTTCGGCATGTTGATTGATGGCCGATGCCAACCGACCGGCCTCCGCCGCCGCGGTTCCGACGCCACACTGCTCATCGTCTTCAACAGTTTCCACGAGCCAGTCCCGTTCGCCATTCCCAACACGGTAGGCAGTGAACATTGGTCCCTGCTCCTGGACACCAACAACTCCTCCACCATCCAGGCGAAGTCTTTCAAATCCGGCGACAAGTACGACGTAGCCCCTCGCTCCTTACAACTCTTTGCCCTGCAACCGGACATGGCTGTATAAGCTGCCACGCTTGCAAGCGAAAATTTCGGCCTCCAACCACGAAACCCAAGCAACCATGTCAATCTGAGGCCATCCGATAAGGATGGCCGAACGATTTCAACCGAACCCGCCGCGACCTAAGCACTCCACCAATTACGTTCCATCGCGAACGAAAGCCTGCGTCTCACCCCCGCGCACTCATCAACCGCCCCATCCCGCCTCTCACCCGCAACCCGTCGGTACGCCCGGCGAAGTACCGCTTGTTAATCTGCTCGCCGCCTAGATCCTCCACGTGCCGAAATCCCATTCCGCGAAGCTCCCCCGCAAGCTCTGCCGGTTCAAAAAATCCCCGAAAGGGCTCTCCGGCAGCCGCCACTCGTCGAGCCAACACGTCAAACGCCATTCGGCTGACCAACCCAAGAGACGACCGCGGCACCGCATAATCGAACGCCACTCCGTTCTCGCTCGACATCCCGATGATCCGTCGAAAGGTTGCGAGGACAGTCTCGGGCTTCAAGTAAGGCGTTACCCCAAGCCAAGAGAAAAATGCCGCCGCATCTGCCTGAAAACCCGCCAATCGTAACCCCTCGTCGACCGTCTGCCTCTCAAAATTCACCGGCGCATACGTGACCGACTCCGGAACCGTAATCCCCTCTGTCTCCAGTCGTTCCCGCTTCCATTCCTGCGTGGCCGGATGGTCCACCTCGAACACCCGCAGTTCGGGATAAGGATTGCGGTACGCAAACGTATCTAACCCCGCTCCCAGCACGACGTACTGCCGCACTCCCCGTTCCACCGCCCTTGCCAATTCATCCTCGGCAAACCGGCTACGAACTACTACGAAAGCTCGCAAATTCCTCCCCGCAGCCCCGCCATCCATCCCTCCCGTGGCCAGCGTCCTAGCCGCCTCGCGCCCGACAATGGCCAGCGCCAACGGATCCTCGAGCAACCGCGGCCGATCCAAGACCTGATGGGCTGCGCGCCGGAAAGCCACCCGCTGCGCCGTCAAACTAGCCCGTCCTTCTCTCAAGAGCTCCGCCTCCGATCTTCCCCGCGAGAAATTCGTCTTCCGCCGAATTTTCGTCCTTGATTTTTCCTCAGTTTTTTCCTCAGTCCATGATATACTCCCCGTGTTGAGGTTTTTGTCCAAGCGCCGCCAGTCGGCGCTTTTTTCATTTCAAAGCCTCTCCCTTTGCGAATTCGCTGATTTTTTCAATGCGCGACAAGAACTCATGGTGCGAGCAACAATCGCGTTAACTAGCGTAAAATAAATGTATTGCGCGCGATTCCGGGAATGAAGCTTGGACGAACGCGTCCATCCATCCTTCACGCGTTCAACCCGGGTGGGTGAGGTACGAAAAAACATCGGGCTTGGGGTACGGAGGCAACTCTTAGACTGTTTTTAGACTTGTCGGCTGGCCCGCGAGTCAATCTGGCGTGCAAACTGACGCGCGAAAATTCGCTTCCGAGTCTCGGCCACACAAAGAACCAAATACGCGCTCGCCAGTGCCGCTGTCGCGCAAACCATCCAAACCAGGCCAAACACCAACCAGGTACTGGCGCGATCGCTATTCTGAAATAGGCGCACGATCACGGCGTAGAATCCCGCCAACCCCGCCGGCCATCGGAAGGGAACAGCGCCGAGTATAAACCTCAGCGGCAAAACTGCCACCGCGCCATAAAGCCCAGAGGGTTGAACAAGGCGCTGCTTCGACCCGAGTTCTGGCCTGTGCTGCTGTTCCGACCTGCAAGGTTGTTGAGCCATCTTCTAATCATAGGTTGCTGTCGCTCCGTCTTCCATCGCTTGTGTTTTCGTCGTGTCTTGAAGGTTAGCGCTCCGCTTCACTTCGCTATTTCGTCGCAGCATCGTGCTTGGTCAGCGCATTCGCCGCATTCGCCAGCAAAATAAAACCAGTCGCCGTATCAACCACATACTCATTCTCGTACCAAAGGAATGGCCAGCCCGCATTCAGTTCCGGGAAGTCCGGCTGAATCACCGTTACTCCTGGAATTACGCCGCCGGGAATGAACGTATAGTCCGCGCGGTTGTTCCCGTAGCCGATCAACCTCGAGTTCGTCCCCACCGTCGCAACGTACGACTCGTTGGAAACAGGATGCGTGCCCAGCAGATAGTCGAGAGCTCGCAAGGTATCTTCCGTGCCGACGATCTCCGGAAACGCTTCATGCAGGAAATACATCTGCGTGGCGAAGCCCTCCACCTGCCCCGCGCCGCCCCAGGTTCCCGTGGAGATCGGAACGCCGTAAGGATTCTTGGAAAGCTCGGATTCGAGCTTTGCTTTGTAAGCGCGAAGATCGGAAGCAAGGCCGTCACGGAATTCCGAATCCATGAACGGAATCGCACGCGACGCCGTCCAGCCGGCAGACACGAATCGTTCCTGAATCACCGGCAACAATTCCTGCAAGCGTTTCCGGTAAACTTCCCCACCTTTGGTCGCGATCAACAACTCGACCGCAGCCTTGATCTCTTCATCGCGAAGATCGCCACCGGTCGTGTTGAAGGAATGAAACAATGCAGGCGGATGTTTGTGCTCGTCGTCCCACACGCGCACCGACGTTTCAAGGCATTCTCTCGCCATCGCGTCGTCGAATTCCCAAAGCACACGGCTCGCGGCCGCCAGCGCGGAAATTGCGTCGTAGTTCAGCGCCGTGATGTGCGTCGTGAATGCCCAGCGGTCATCCGGCACTCCCGAACGGACGCCATCGGTCTCCAAAGCGCCCATCTGCGCCGAATAAATACGCCCGTCCGTCTTGGAAGCGGCATCTCCCAAATGTGTGTACTCCTCCAGCGTCGGCTCGATGATCCCGGGAATCGCGTGACCAAACACTTTGTACTGCGCGAGTAGCAAAATCACCCCGTGCTCGATCTGCTGAATCACGTCGGGAATCCCATCCGGCTTGTGGATGTGTACGTAGCGAGCCTTCTCATCCACGCTGGTCTCGTCGCTGTCGAGTCCAAATCTCTCTCGCGCCAAAACCAGATCGGTGATCACGCGATCGCCGGTCTGTGTGCGCAGGTCGTAGTCTCCCGCGTCGAACCATCCGCCCAGGTTGATGCCCGGAATATGTTCGCCAGGCGCGAACGGGGAATCCGTCACCGATCCCTGCGCGTAGCCATCGAAGTGCGTGTAATTGACCGGCGCCTGCCGCGCGTCGTCGAGATGCGAAGCGCCGTGCCAGATGCGATAACCTTCGCGCACTTTCACGTGGTCCATCTGCTCCGCCAAAAAAATGTCCAGCGAGGGACGCCAGGTTCCCGCATACACATCTGGCCCGATCCGGAACGGCTCATTCATTTTGCCGGCGTATTCAATGGCGTAGATGCCCGGTTCGCGCACGCTCGAGAAATCGAAGCGCGCATATTCATAGCGCATCCACTTCCCCCAAGGCTTCACTTCGCCACGAAACGCTTCCCGGTATTCACCTTCCGGGGTGATGCGCAGCACGCGCGCAGTCTTGGGTGCGTCGTACAGCGGATCGAGTTCCAACACCGCGACCTTGGCGCGCTCCGGCGTATAGCCGACTTGGTTGTAGGCCACCACCGGCGGCCGCGTCCAACCCGCCACGAGGTTGGGATGAATGTGCCAGGCCATCACATTCTCTGTCTTGCCCGAAGGAATCAGGCTGCGCAGCACAAACCAGCCGTTCTGTGCCTTGTTGCGGCCGTCGTACAACATCAGCGGGCCGTTATCGGACACAATCGTTATGCGCGTCAGCGGATCCTCCGGCGACAAAGTGATCTGACGTCCGCTCGCGAGCGGAAGCGGTTGCGCACTTCCGTCGGTTTGCTTTTCCATCGGCCCGTCCGGATGCCGCGGGAAAATGTCTGACCGGTTGTCCACCAGGAACGATTTTCCGAAGTAAGCCGACGGCAAAAACTCCAGGTTGAATCCGGCTTTCCCGGCAAGCGCCGCAGGAAGCGGCTGATCGAGCTTCACCGTCACACGGAATCCACCCGCTTCAGGCTGCACATCGATGTGATAGCTCAATCCCCGATCCGGGTAGGTGCACAAAGCCGTCAACTCGTTCGCGGATTCGACGCGCTTCCGTTCCTTGAATTGCGGAATGGGATCCCATTGCTCCGGAGTCGGCGACAATCGCACGTCGCCGTTGGTGGCGATGCGCCGGTCGTGCAGAATCATTTCCACGCCGCTCATTTTTTCGTCGCCAAACACACCGTGATACGCGTTGTGAAACAGCAGCACGCTGAGCCCGTGCGTCTCCAAAGTTTCCTGCTGGCTCACACGAAGGCCGCCACCTTCCGGCCAATCCGGTGCAGCGGCGGCCGACGCAGCGGAGGAAACAGCCGGTCCTTTGATGTAGCGCGATGCAAACGTCAGAAACGTCGGCCAATTCGGCGCCGGCGTGTGCCCGCCGCTGTGCTGCCGAAACGCGAGATCGCCGTCGATCAGCGGGGTCTCGATCGGCGGAAAGTCCGACGTCCCCAGATCTTTCTTGCCCAAGAGCTTGTACACCGGTCCGGCGCCAAGCTCGGCAAGAAACATTCCTTTCGCATCGGTCCATCCATCTCCTTGCGTCGCTCCGGCGCCGACAAATACAGGCCGCGGCGCGCAAAGCGCGATCAGTTCGTGCGAATCCACCGGCAAATCATCCGGAGTCAGTGGCCCGGCGTATTTTATAAAGTTGCCATCGAACCAGTGATATTCGCCCGCTCCGGCCAAATTGCCGATCTGCTCGCCAAAATGTCGCCGGTAGAGCTCCGCTCCACCCGCGCCGGATGAACTGATATATGCAATCGCAAAGCGTGGGTCGTAGGCCATCGTGACCAGCGCCGTTTTTCCGTAGCGCGAGTGTCCCTCGATTCCCACTTGCTTGGCGTCCACCGATTTGTCAGTCTCGAAGTAATCGAGGGCGCGGCTCGCGCCCCAAGCCCAGGCCCGTAACGTACCCCAATCATCCAGCTTGCGTGGTTGTCCCTTGTTCATTAGCCCGATGATTCCGAGCGTCAAGCCATCTCCTTTGTCCGCTTGAAAACTCGTGGGAATAAGCACGGCGTAGCCCCAGCCCTTCGCGAGAACTTGCTGCTGCCAGGTCGGACCTTTCGCCGCAGCCATTTGCGCCGCGATTGCTGGAACGCGCTTCGCCAGCTCCGCCATAAATTCCGGGCTGAAGCTGAGTTCCATCATCACCGGCACAGGACCGGCCGCATTCGCCGGGGTCGTCAGAGTCAAATCAATGTTAGCGGAGATGAGCGGGTACGCAGAATTGTCCACGTGACCGACAAGCTTCTTAGTGACGACGGGCACCTCGCCGTTCTTCTCGCGCGTCGTGCTTACAACTTCCCAGGTCACCTTCGGCGTACTCCGCGGCATTCGTCCATAAATCTCGCGATCGAAATCCTCCACAATTTCGGGCCGCCGTTTATCCCACCAGACTTTCGCGGCCTTCACCGGCTTTCCATTTTTCAGCACCAGCGGATCGGGAAGTTTGCTGTAAGGAGTCGCCTTCGATTCGTCATAATTCGCTGCATTGGGCGATTTGGGATCGCCGTCCGCGCCGCGCCGCAAGGAAGTGATGTGCAGCAAATCCATGATGCGCTGGTGATCTTGTTCCGCCGTCAACTGGACGACGGGCGCAGGAGTGCTCGCCGCTTGTTGCTTTTCCGGACCAGCGCCGCTGTTCGCGGGCTGTAGAACCGACGCCAAGAAAGCCGCGCCGGCCAAGCATCGAATCGGTCGCCGATTAAGCACGAGTGTTTTTCCTCGGATGTGAACGCGAGTATTTGAGGCGTCAGCGAAGTTACAGTTTCTGGTTCGCCGCTTCAAGTTCATTGTAAGGAGAATGAAAGTCGCGAAGCCGATCTCTTACGGGGATGACCCAGGACCCGCGCGCCGTAGGGGAGAGGCCCCCTCAAATCGGCAGATGTTCAGGGGTTCCGGGTGCGGCCGTTTTCGCAGGTCTTAACGTCTTGTGGGTTGTGGCGGGGCTCTGAGCAGCAGCGGCGCCCCTATTGGCTTGCGCCGGAACGATCGCCAGCATAAATAATCCGAGAACGAGCAAGCCAAGAATCGAGATGATGACGTAGTTCCACCGGCGGAAACTGGCCACGCTATTCGCGACGTTTGTAGGCGGCACAGGAACCAGGTACCAGACTTCAGAAGCACGTTCTCTGTTGGCTTCGCGGCGTTGCATGGCGTAGTCCTTTAGGCCCTATTGGCCTCAAATGAATCACGACCGGCAGGATCGCGAACAGGTGCAGGCGCGCGGAAATATCGACAACAGTAACCCGGCGGTTGCTGAGGTTGGCGGTGATTGCGAGAGACGGTCATGGAAGGATGCGGAGAGCGAAAACTGGCGCTCTCTAGATAAGACGCATCGCATTCCGATCTGGTTGCCTAGGCATGACACGCACCCAAGCGCCACAAAACGGTAAGGTTTAGCGTGGCGACCGTTTGAGGTCCCGATCGGTCAGAGATGTGGCCACGATTTTCTACCGCATTAACATTAGGACCAAGGACCACCGCGGCCCGCCGCGCGTGAGATACTCGACTCGTATTGCTGCAAGCAGGGTTGCACGGCAAGGGAGCGTTTTCGGGAATGCCGGTTGCAGGTTCTTCTTTGGATGCGGGTGGCGCTGTTCCCCAAACAGATTCGTTGCCGAATCTCGCCCGAAGCGGAGACCGCTGTTGGCGGCCTTCCGCAGCTCCGGTCCGCGTGGTTTCCGGCAAGCCTCAGACAATTCCGTGGTGGCTGTGGTGGAACGTCCTAAGCGCCGATGCGCCGACCGTCGCGTTGGTCTGGGCCGCGCTTTTCGCTCACGCGACCGGAGGCAAATTGGCTGCCACCGATGCCACAGTCTTGGTTCTCGCCGTTTGGGTTGTTTATGTGTCCGATCGCCTTTTGGACGGCTGGACCGCCAAGAATCTCGCTACCCTGCAAGAGCGGCATCGTTTTTGCGACCGGCACCGATTTGCGCTATTCGGTTTGGTCGTGGTTGCAAGCGCCACGATGGTGTGGCTGATTGCCAATCGTTTGCCCACGGAAGAGGTGGGCGCCGGCGCAAAACTTGGCATAATTCTGATGCTTTACATGGCTGCTATCCATGCAGGGTCCAGGCATGTTGCACGCTTGCTGCCCAAGGAAATCGTTGTAGGATTTCTGTTCGCGTCTGGTGTGATTCTGCCGGTGTGGTCCCAGTCTGTACGATTTCGTTGGGATCTCTTTCTGCCGTGGAGTCTTCTGGCGTTGCTGTGCTCCCTGAATTGCTTGTCTATCGAGTTCTGGGAAAACGACGGTCGCGGTTCCATCGAAATGCGTCCCTCGTTCGTTCGCGAGGCAGCCGCTCATATCAATGGGATCGCGGCGGCGTTAGCGACCAGCGCCTTGCTTGCATGTCTTGTGAGCGCTCGTGGCGCACCTTCGGTCTCCGGTCTGTTGGCGGTGTGTGTGGGAGCACTGCTGATTCTTGTTCTCCATCGATCCAGGAGCAGGCTCTCGCCCGCGGCGTTACGCGTTCTGGCCGATGCCGCGTTGGTCGTTCCGCCGCTGATTGCGGTTGGAATCCGGGGTTCAATGGCGTGAGTTCGAGCCTGCCTGTCCGGATGAATTGTGACCGGATTGCTCCTTATTACGAGACGCTGGAGCATCTTTCCTTTGGAACTTGGCTGGAGCACAGCCGTTTCGTCTTCCTGAAAGAAGTGAAACGTTCGCGGAAAGCAATTATCTGCGGCGGCGGAGATGGGCGCTTCCTTGCGCGACTGCTCCAGGCGAATTCAAGCGTTGAAGTGGACTTCGTTGAACTAAGCAGCAAGATGATTGCTCTTGCGGAGCAACGCGTCGCAGCCATGGGCCAAAAATTTCGCAAACGCGTCCGATTCCACGCCGCCGACCTCTGCGTGTTCCAGCCCCAGACCGAAGGCTACGATCTGATCGTTACCAATTTCTTTCTGGATTGCTTCTCCGATTCACAACTCGCCGACGTCGTCGCGCGGCTATCGAGTTGGAGTTTGCCTCATGTGCGTTGGATCGTGTCGGATTTCCGCGAGGCGCATACACCAATCGCGCGTTTCTGGACAAGGTCCATAGTTCGCGCGTTATACGCTGCCTTCCGGCTTACGACGGGATTGCGAGTGGTGCGCTTGCCGAACTACGCCGCTGCGATCGCACGCGAACGTTACGTGCTGCGACGGGAAGAAAACTCTCTCGGCGGACTGGTTCATTCCTCGCTGTGGGAGTTGCGTCGGGGATGAGTGCCGATCCTCTCGGCGACCCGGTCCGCAACGCGTTGAACAGCACGCACGCGCATTTTGCGATTGGCCGTGCTCCGGCTCGGCGCTATCCCGCGGAGGTTTCGCCGTTTGCGGTGATCGACGATGTCAGCGAGCCCACGCTGGCGCGGCTCGAAGCGCTGCTGGCGCCCGGAGAGCAGGTCTACATTTTCAACGAACCGCCGGCACAAATGAACGGGCTCTCCGTCGGCCCGCCGCTGCACACATTCCAGATGCTGGGCCCCGACCATTTCGAGGATCAGGCCCACGAAGACGAAATCCATCCGATTTTGATGACGCCAGAAAACGGTGCCGAAATGTTCGAGCTGATTTCGCTTGCGTTCCCAGGCTTCTACCAACCGCGCACGTACGAAATGGGAACGTACTACGGGATGCGCGTGGATGGAGAACTGGTCGCCATGGCCGGCGAACGCCTGTGCATGACTGGGTACCGCGAAATCAGCGGCGTGTGCACGCACCCCGCGCACACAGGCAGAGGCTACGCGAGGACGCTGATGACCGGCCTGATGCGTGACCACGCCGCCGCCGGCGTTACATCGTTCCTGCACGTTGGCAAAGCCAACAAGCGCGCCGCCGCGATCTACGAACGCATGGGATTCCGGGTGCTCAGGTCCGTCGCGCTGTGGCCCATTTCCCTGGCTCAAAAGCCTTCCGATAATACCCATCGTCGGACCACCCCTTGAACGCTGTAAAGAGGGAGCTCAGTCAGTTACGGCTCGGATGCGACTCCCATGCCCGACGTTTCATCAGCGGCCAAGCCTACGTTTTTCCACTCTGACACTTGGCTAGAGATCGTCCTTGCGCTCCGGTATCTGGGTGTCGCCGTAGGTTTCATCGGCATGCTTTCGGATGTTCTCGTTCGGGGGAAGCTGCGGTTCGCCGGTGTGGGTATCGCGTGAGCCTCGCTTTGTACGATCCGCGCTCTGGTCCGTTGTGGCGTCTTCGACGCCTTTCGGCCTGGTGGGAGCGCTGCCTGCGTCACGGGTTGCCGAACGATCTTGCCGGTTTGCCAGTTTACTCATGGATCCTCCAGAGACTACCGGCAACTTTAGGGACAAGGTCCGTGGGTGCCTATCAGGCATATGCTGTACGAACGTTCCGTAGAGCGAGGCCGGCCCGACACACGTCAAATCGAGGACCACGCTTCGGGACGATGGCGCACTTGCTTCAGCGCCAAGCCGCAATTCCGCGGAGAGATTCTGTGATAACTTCTCCCCGACGAATACGAACCGACTTCGCTGAGGTGTATCCATGCGCAACGCATCGCGTCGCGAATTTCTGAAATCTTCGATTACTGCAGTTTGCGCGGCAGGTTTTGCCGGCGGCGAACTGGCTTGCACTGCATCGGCAGAGTTCGCCCTTGCGTCTGCTATTTCGCCGCGCCCTTCGCCGCTCAACCTCAAGAAGGGCGTCGTATTCACTATGGCGCCCGAGAAGCTCAGCTACACCGAGCGATTCAAGATGGTCCGCGAGGCTGGATTCGAAGTTGTGCAGGTTCCTACCGAACCGGACCAGAGCAAGGCCGAGGAAATCAAGAAAGCCGCCGACGGCGCCAACGTTGGCATCGACTCGATCATGAACATGGATCATTGGAAATATCCGCTCTCGTCCAGCGATCCTGCCGTGGTCGAGAAAAGCCTGGCCAGCATGCGCACGTCTCTGCAAAACGCCAAGCTTTGGGGCGCGGACACGGTGCTGCTTGTTCCGGCGGTCGTGAATCCGCAGACGTCTTACGTTGACGCATGGACGCGATCGCAAAAGCAGATTCGCACGTTGATGCCGCTTGCCGAGGAATTGAAAGTCGTGATTGCGATGGAGGAAGTGTGGAACAAATTCCTTCTCAGCCCGCCGGAAATGTCCAAGTACATCGACCAGTTTCAGAGCCCCTGGATCAAAGCATGGTTCGATGTCGGCAACGTCATGCTCTACGGCTATCCGCAAGATTGGATTCGCACGCTCGACAAGCGCATCGCGAAAGTTCACCTGAAAGATTTCAAGCGCAAGCAGGACGGTTACGCCTGGGTGAATCTGGGCGACGGTGACGTCGATTGGTCCGCTGTGCAGGCTGCGTTTGCCGAGACCGGCTATTCCGGCAGTGTCATCGCGGAACTTCAGCCCGGCGACGAAGCGTATTTGCGCGACGTCAGCGCTCGCATCGATCGCCTGCTCCTCGGTTGATAAGACGTCAGGTCTGGGCCTTCTATTTTTCGCGGGCAGTACTTCTGAGAACTTGGCCCGGATTATGAAATCCACGAAGATCATTTTGTGCTTTTTGGCTTGCTTCGCGTTCGCGTATCGAGTTGACTCGCAGGCGACTACGGCCAGCAAACGGATTGTGATTGCTGCCAGCACGGTGCTGGACGGTCGGGGCAGGGTGCTGCGCGACACGCGGATTGTCGTCGAGAGATCCAAGATCGTCGCGGTGGACGCGAAAACTGGGCCGGTGGATTACGATTTGCGTGCAATGACCGTGTTGCCCGGGTGGATTGACGCACACGCGCGCATTACCTGGAGCTTCGGCAAGGATGGGAAGAACGCGGACGCTGATGTCGGGCTTCACCACGATCCAAAGCCCGGGCTCTCCCACCGACATACCCTGCGCGACGGCATGGCGAAAGGCGCTCTCCCCGGCTCGCGGATTCTGACGGCCGTCGAGGCCTAGGGGCAGAACGAAAACCTTGCGGAGATCAGAGCCTCACGAAAAAAGGAGCGAACTTAGATGAAGGAATCGCGGCTGCTTGAGGATATTCGGGGGCAGGAACGGTCGCTGGCGAAGGTGTTGGCTTGGCAACGCGGCGAAGGACTTGGCGCCTTGTTGGAAGCGGGAAGGCGTTTGCGCGGGGCGCGGAAGATTGTGGTTACGGGGATTGGGGCTTCGCTGCACGCGGCTTTTCCTTTGCAGTACGAACTTGCTGCGAAAGGATTTGATTGTTCGATCGTAGAGAGCGGGGAGCTGCTGCATTACCAGGAACGCGTTTGTGCTGGAGCTGTGGTCTTGGTGGTTTCGCGGTCTGGGGAATCGGTGGAGATTGTGAAGTTGTTGGGGCGGTTGAAGGGAATCGCAGAACATACGATTGGGGTCACGAATGAGGCTTCGAGCGCGCTTGCCCGGGGGGCTGACGTCGCGGTGATGGTTGGCAGTCTGGCGGATGAGATGGTGGCGGTGCAGAGCTATACGGGTACGGCGGCGGCTTTGCTTTTGCTGGCCGGAGTCGTTGGTGAGGCTCTGGAGCAGCGGGGGGAGGAGTTGGATCAGGTTTTGGCTGGGATTTCTACATTGGTTGAAGCGCAGATTTCGGGAGCTTCGGAGTGGGATTCGTTTTTTCGAGTTGGGTCGCCTGTCTATTTCTTAGGACGTGGGCCTTCTTATGCCTCGGCGTTGGAGGGGGCCTTGTTGTTTTGCGAGACGGCCAAGGAGCCAGCCGTGGGATTGGCTGCGGGGAGTTTTCGGCACGGGCCAGTGGAGATCGTGGATTCGAATTTTCGAGCGATTGTGTTCGCCCGGTGGGGTCGAACTCGGGAACTGAATTTAGGATTGGCGGGAGATTTGGTACGGTTTGGGGGAACAGTCAGGGTTGTTGGGCCTGCGGGTAGCGACATGGGTTCGCTGCCGTTTATCGAGGTGCCTGCGGTTTCTGAGTGGATCGCGCCTGTGATGGAGATTGTTCCCGTGCAGGTAGCGGCTTTGCGGTTGGCGGAGAGGAAGGGATTGGAGATTGGGAAGTTTCGGTATGCGCCGCAGGTTACCCGGGACGAGATGAAATTTTGAGACCAGAAGACAAGAGTGTCCTGGCGGGCTGAAGTCCACCATTTCTTGCTCCTGAATGCCGAAGCTAAAGCTCCGAACCCTTCACTAACTGCGATCCCTTAACAAGCTCCATCTGGCCTGAAGGATGGACAGCTCTAACTGGGGGCTGGCTCCTCTTTGCGGAAACCAAACCAGAAGATTAGAAGGACGATCGCTGAGCCGACTGCGGGGACCATCCAGATGGAGCGCCAGTTGTGGGTTAGGGCGCCGGTTGGGGTCGAAGTCACATAGAGGTCCACGACCCAGCCGGAGAGGTAGGCTCCCAGAAACATGCCGATGCCGTAGGTGATAAAGGTGATCAGGCCTTGGGCGGCGGCGCGCAGGGCGGTGGGGGCTTTTTGGTCTACGTAGACCTGGCCGGTTACGAAGAAGAAGTCGTAGCAGATGCCGTGCAGGACGATTCCCAGGTAGAGCATCCAGACCAAGTCGGTGCTGTTGCCGAAGCCGAACATCAGGTAGCGCAGAACCCACGCCAGCATCCCCAGCGACAGCGTGTACTTCACGCCCAAGCGGCGGAAGAACCACGGCAGCGTGACCATGAAGAGGAGCTCGGACATTTGGCCGCCGGTCATTTTGCCGGCCGCGTTTTGCACGCCGATTTCGTTCAGGAATGGATTGGTGAAGGCGTAGTAGAACTGCAGTGGGATGCAGATCAGGAAGGAAGCGAGGGCGAAGACGGAGAAATTTCTGTCTTTGAAGAGGCTGAACGCTTCGGCGGGGAAGATGTTGCTGAGCTTGAATCCGCCGGCCGCGGATCGCAGCGGGGGCGTGTGCGGTAGCGTCAGGCAGTAGAGGGCCATCAAGATCGAGGCGGCGCTCGCCAGCCGGATGGGAGTGGCGGTTGGCTCGACGCGCAAGAAACCGATGAGCAGGCCGGCTGCGATCCATCCTGCGGTACCCAGGACTCGAATGGACCCGAAATCCTGCTTGGGGTCTTTCATTTGGCGGAAGGAGAGGGAATTTGTGAGCGCCATGGTAGGCATGTAGCAGAGCGAGTAGATCAGCAGGATGAGATACATGGGTACGAACGTCGTTTGCGTGGAGGCGACCCACAACAGAACGCCGCCTACGCCGTGAAGGGCAAACAGGAGGCGCTGGGTGGCGAACCATTCGTCGGCCATCAGGCCCACCAGGAATGGGGAAAGGATGGCGCCTAACGCGGTGGTGCCTGCGGCGAGGCCGATTTCTTTTCCGGAGAAGTGGAGTTGCTGGCCCAGCCAGGTGCCTAGCGTGACGTACCAGACGCCCCAGACGAAATATTCCAAGAACATCATCACCGACAGCCGGATTCTCATCTGCAAAAGCACGCGGTGGCCTCCTGTCGTGATTCGCTGTGAATCGAATAGGAAAACAGGGAAGCGGCGGAATTGCTCGCGTCCGGGCAAGCTGGGGAATAGCGGTGCCGCGCCCCCACAACGTGTTTGCGATTCATCGTGGGCGCGAAGTACTTGCGATCAGTCATGAGTGGGCGGCTTGGCGATGCGCGGGGCCATTTAGCCAGAGTTCGATCGGCTTCTTGACGCCTGCCGGCGGCTGAAAGGGCATGGCGATCTTGCGGCCTTCGCCTGCCGAGGCGTAACCGGCGTAGAGCGCTTTCATTACCACCAGGCCGTCTTCGCCGGTGGATTGCGGGTTTTCTTTGCCGCGGACGCAACGGGCGAAGTGGGTCAGCTCTTGCGGGGTGCCGTAGTTCCAGAGTTCCTCGAAGACTGGGTAGGTCCAACCTTTTGTGGTCGGGGCTTTTTCTACCGCGTAGCCGTAGCCGTTTTCACTGTAGGTGGTTAGCGCGTTGCCCATGTGGAGATTGGCATACGTTGCGCCGGCTTCGCCGAAGACTTCGATGCGGTCGTCCATACCGCCGCGGCGGGCCCAGCTGTCTTCGATCAAGGCGGTGGCGCCGTTTGCGAATTCGAGAATGCAGAGGGAATCGTCTTCGGCTTTGGTCTTGTGCGCGTGAACATGCGTGCCCATCTGGCAGTAGACCGACGTGATTGCGGGGCGGCCCAGGAACCAATAGCAAAAGGCTATCCCGTGGCAGCCGAGGTCCATGAAGGCGCCGCCCCCGGAGCGGTTCACGTCCCAGAACCAGTCGCTGTGGGGGCCGAAATGCTTTTCGCTTTGCTTTACGAGGTAGATTTTACCGAAGGCGCCGGCGTCCGCCATTTCTTTGGCTTTCAGATATTTGGGGGTGAAGAAAAGTTCTTCGCCATACATCAGCAGGACGCCGTGCCGCTTGGCGTCGGCGATCATTTCTTCGCCTTCGGCGATGGTCATGGCTAGTGGTTTTTCGCAGACGATGTGTTTGCCCGCGGCGGCGATGTCTTTGGTCATTTGCGCGTGGAGACTGTTGGGGGCGCAGATAGTGACCATCTCGATGTCGCGCTCTTTCAGCATTTCGCGATAGTCGGTGAAGACACCGGGAATGTTGAATCGTTTGGCGAAGGCGGCTGCGTTGCCTGGCGTCGGGGAGGCTACCGCTACCACTTCCGCCTCGTGGGGCATGATTTGAAGGGAGGCCGCATGGATTTCAGCCTGGAATTGTGAGCCGATGATGCCGACCTTTACCTTGCCTTCTGCCATAGATTCCCCGGTATGGTGAGAGTTAAGCCTAGCGCCGCGAATCCGCTGTTGGGCCGCCGCGCTCCAACGTTATGCGGTTGCCGGACCCTGATCGTCGCAGCCTACAAATTCTTGCAGAATGCGGTTGCCTTTGTACTCGAGTTCGTCGTGAATGCCGATTTTTGTAGTGTAGTAACCTTCGACGGTCATTCTTTTTAGTTCGAGGAAAAAGCGAACCTCCGGAACGTCGGTTATGTGGTCATTATCGGAGAGGACCGTTAGGACGGCGGTCCTTTCTTCCGGGTTGGCGTTGACGAAAGACTTCCCAGTGTAGTGCTGGCTCATGGAATCGATGAGCGGTAGGCATTCGCGCCAGAGTGCTTTCTTGTTGTCGTCCGTGGTTTCGCGAAGCGTTTTGTCGATGTAGTCGGCGACCTTTGCGGCTTTTGCACCGCCAGAGCGGCTGTCTGCGGGGATGATGGTCTCGGACAATTCCTCGACAAGCGTGTGCTGGCTGGTAGTGAAGAAGCGTCCTGCGAGTTTGGTCTCGGCGGGCTTGGCGTTCGGCGCCGGTGATGGCGTTTCCCCCTGCAGCGGGTCGGCGAGCACCGGTGCGGAGAGCGGCAATAGCGATGCACCGAGAACCGTCGCGGAAGTCTTGAGCCACTGGCGGCGATCTTGTCTCAGATCGATGGGATCGTTTTTGGACATGGGATCTCCTTAGATATTGCCGTTGCGGAGTTCGTCGGCGAGATAGTCGCAGGAACGCCAGCACAAAGACATGATGGTCCAAGTGGGATTCTGGCAACTGGCGTTGACGAACGCGCTGCCGTCTACCACGAACAGGTTCTTGACGTCGTGAGACTGCTGGTATTGATTGAGGACGGATGTTTTCGGGTCGCTGCCCATGCGCGCGGTGCCCAGTTCGTGGATGGACCAGCCTTCGGTCAAGACGCGATCGCTGACATGGATGATCTCGAAGCCGGCGGCTTCGAACATTTCCTGGGCTGACTCCCTCATGTCCTTGGCCATCTTGTGTTCGTTGTCGCCGAATTTGTAGTGAAAACGCAACGCCGGGATGCCCCATTTGTCTTTCACGACGGGATCAAGGTCTACATAATTTTCGTAGCGAGCCAGGACCTCACCGAACGCGCCCATACCGATGTAGGCGCCCTGGTTCTTGCGGACCTCTTCTTTGAAGGAGGCTCCGAAGCCGTGCACGTCAGTGCCGCGAGGGAACATGGAACTACCGGCGCTGCCCTCGAACCCGTAGCCCCGGATGAAATTGGGGTTTTTCTCAGCGAGGTTGCGGAAGCGCGGGAGGTAAAAGCCGCCGGGGCGGCCGTCGTCGAGCGTTGGCGGCGTGCCGACAAGGTCTTTGGCCTTCCCCGCGATTCCTGGTCCCATGACGTGCTCGCAGAAATTGTGACCTACGTGGCCGCTGGAGTTGGCTAACCCGTTTGGATAGAGCCGCGACTTGGAAAGCAATAGAAGGCGGGCGGACTCCAGCGTGGAGGCTGCGACAACGACGACTTTGGCGCGAACGTTGTAATCCTTCTTAGTTTCGGAATCGACGAAGTGGACGCCGGTGGCTTTGCCGGTTTGGGGATCGACGGTGACTTCACGGACTACCGCATTGGTGCGCAGCGTCAGGTTGCCGGTGTCGTTGGCCGGATAGATCAGGCCGGTGGGGGAATCGAAAGCGGCGTGAATGTCGCATCCGCCCTTGCGTTCGCAGGCTCCTCGTCCATAACAGCGGCTGCGATATTTATTGTGCTTGAGGCCGTCGGTGGTGACTCCGGCGCGGTACTGGGTAAGGACGCGGCCCATCTTCTGCAGGCCTTGCTTCAGGGTGATTTCGGCGCAGTTTAGTTTTGTGGGGCGCTGGAAGATGCTGTCGGGCAGCTGGGGCAGATTCTCCCTTACGCCCGTGACCCCAAGGTACAGATCCACCTTGTCGTAATAAGGGGCGATGTCACTGTAGCTGATCGGCCAGTTTTCGCCAAAGCCATCGCGATTCTTGGCTTTGAAGTCGTAGTCGGAAAGGCGCAGGGAAAGGCGTCCCCAGATATTTGTCTTTCCACCGAGACAACGAGCGCGAACCCAAGCGTAGTTTGTGCCGGTGAAGGGATTTTCGCGTTCGTCGACGACGATGTTTTTAACATAGTCGCTATCACCGATATAGCTGCGCAAGTGCTTGGATTTCTCGAAGCCGGGACCATAGGGCGGCCTGCGGATGGTGTACTCGTTGAAAGTGAGGGAGTGCTGGTCTGGCGGGAGCGCACCGCGATTGGCGTTGTCGTATGGCCACTCCATCGAACGAAGTTCGTTCTCGATGGGAAGTTTCTTGCCCGCTTCGAGGAGCAAGACCTTCAGACCGTGGCTGGTGAGGACGTGTACTGCCATACCGCCCGCAGCGCCAGATCCGACCACCACTGCGTCGTAAGTCTTCGTTAGGTCTGGTTCGGGATCGGCCATCTGGGGATTTCTCCTTATACGGCTCCGTGCACGGGCCAGAGTTCAAATCGCACTCAAGGCGCGACATTACGACGCAAGCGGGCTGCTCGCGGGTACTAGCCGAACACACAAGGTGCGACGGCATTGAACAATGGACGGCGTCCTTTGTCCAGCACAACGTAGCGGCTGTTGTGCATAGTTCTTGACCAATGCTTCCTTGCTTACCTTGCGCGATCGACACTGCGCCAACGAGTGTCACTCGACCGACGTCGTAGCATAGGGCGAGATGATCCAGGCGTGGTCCAACCAAAATTGGATGCCGAACATCATGTTGATGTGACAAAGCGTGGACTCAGGGTGCAGCGCGGAGATTGCGAGCAATTTTTACGAAGCTAAGGAACCTGCGTGCCAATTCGCGAATTTGCTCCGGCTGCCTCAGCTCGATGGCGGCCCTGGGGATCAGTTCGCCGCCGATGCCCAGCGCCGCGGCACCTGCAAGAATAAATCCGGAGGCCGTGCGCTGGTTCACGCCGCCGGCAGCGATTAGCGGCACCTGCGGGAATGGTCCCTTCAGCGCTTTGATGTAGGTGTCGCCGCCCAATTGTGCACAGGGGAAAATCTTGATGAAGTCCGATCCGGCTTTCCACGCCATTATCACTTCCGTGGGTGTAAGCGCGCCCGCCATCATCAAAACATTCTGTTTCCGCGCGAACTGCACGATCTCCAGGTCGAGTCCTGGACTGGTCAAAAACTTGGCACCGGCCTTCAGGCAAAGCTGTGCCGTTTCGATATCGAGAACCGTCCCCGCCCCGACAATGACGTCGGGAAGGTTGTGCACCAAGTCGGAAATGACGTCGATCGCGCCGGGCACCGTCATGGTGATTTCCACGATCGGAATACCGGCCTTAGCAATGGTCTCCGCGGCAAACCGTGCCTCTTCGGCCGAGGATGTTCGGACACCCGGCAGAATGCCCAATTCGTGAATTTTGTCGCGAACGTGTTCCTTACTCATGTTCATCGGACTGGTTCGTTCCGCGAGGGCCATACGCGTCTCCGTGCCGGCATGCCGGGTATGCTATCGAACTAACTGTAGGGCGCTCGCCGTCAGCGATCCGGTATTGCTGAGCAATTGGCGGCGCCGTTAGCCGGATCGTCCCAACCGGATTTGAAGATAAGTGGCCCTAAGATATCTCGAACGAGGGGCAAAAAGACAGAAAACTCCGCGACCGAGTGCGCGCTTCTAAGGCAGTGCATGTTCTACCACAAACTGCCACGGAAACTACTCGAACCGGACGGAGCAGTGATACTCTGTTTTGGCCCAAAACAGGATGCCCGCGAAGCGGGTTGTTCCGTATTTGGCCGGTCATGAGACGGCAATCTGGCTGCATCAGCTTTTTGACGATTCGCCCCCTCCGCAAGCCTGCCTGGTTGATGGTGCTGTTGATGTGCGGGTTTTTGAGCGTCGCCAGCCGCGGCAAAGCCGTGCCGGTGCTTCCGGCGAACTCCGCATCTTCACAGATGCTTTTGGCTTCGCGCTTCGTCATCGCCGATTTCGATGGGGATAGCCTGCCGGATCTGGCTACGGTTGAGATCGGTGAGATTAGCACTTCGCGCACGCGGTACTGGATCGGATTCCAGATGAGCGCGGGGCCTCAGCAGATGATTGGCGTGACCGCGCCGGTAGGTGGACTCGAGATCGCAGCACGCGACGTCAATGGCGACCGCAACCCTGATCTCATCGTCACCACCAAGTGGTTGAATCGCCCGGTTGTGGTTCTGATGAACGACGGCCACGGAAAATTCACGGTGGCCGATCCAGCCGCCTTTTCGACAATCGTTTCGGACGTGGAACGGAACTGGGCCGCGCCGAGTTTCGAGTTCAAAAGATCGGCAGCCGCGGTCATTGGCCGGGCCAATGGCGATTGTGTGCTGGACGACCACGCCTTGGAGACCCCCGCGCCGCCGGAATCGGGGGCGACGGAAGTCTCTTGCCACCGCGCTCTACGGCTCACGGATTCTGCGTTGGGTCGCGCACCCCCCGTTGTCGTTGATCACGTTTAAACACGTCATTCACGTACGCGTAAGCTGACGCACTTGCAGCCATCGATACAGTTCCATCAACTGGTGGGGCCAACCAAAGTAAGGCTCTCTTGCTCCCCAGTAAACTGATCAGCGCTACATCTGGGAACTGGGAAAGGTGTTGAAGTTCAGCGACGCGCAAGAAAGGACATGGAGGTTTCATGAATTGGTTATCGAAGCGTCTGTGTTTAGCGTCCCTGGTGACGGTGCTCTTGGCGCCGAGCGTTCTGGCGCAAAAGGCGCTGACCTGGCAGGAGGTTCGCGACAAGTTTGAGGCCGCGAATCCATCGCTGCGCGCCGGACAGATCGGCATTGACGAGTCCAAGGCCAGTGAGACTACGGCGTATCTGCGCCCCAACCCGAACCTCGCGCTGCTGGCGGATCAAATCGATCCGTTTCCTGGCGGCCCGGACCACGGGGCTTTTGCCTTCGTGCTGCCTTCGGCCACCCTCACCTATCTGCACGAGCGGCAACACAAGCGCGAGCTTCGGCTGGACAGTGCGAAAGAAGCCACCGGGATCGCCATTTCGAGCCAAGCGGACCTGGAGCGGACGCTCTTGTTCAACTTGCGGAGCGCTTTCGTGCAGACCCTGCAACAAAAGGCGGTACGCGACCTGGCCAAGGAAAATCTCTCCTACTATGACCATGTGCTGGGTGTAAATCGTGACCGCTACAAAGCTGGCGCGATCGCACAGGTGGACCTGGATCGGCTGGAGCTGCAACGCGTTCAGTATGAATCCGACTTGCAGACCGCAGAAGTCGGTTTGCGAACTGCGAAAATTCAGATGTTGGCGCTGTTGAACGACCGTACGCCGATTGAGCAATTCGATGTGACCGGCCCGTTCGATTTTTCGCCGCAACTGACACCGCTCGACGAGGTCCGGCAGGCTGCGCTGGACACCCGCCCTGATTTGAGAGCGGCGCTGCAATCGGTGGACAAAGCCAAGACCGATCACCGGCTGGCGGTCGCCATGGGTTCGACGGACCCGACGTTTGGGGTTGATGTTGGCCGCAATCCTCCTATCGATCAGTACGTCGGGGTAAGCGTCAGCATTCCGCTGCGCATTTTCGATCGCAATCAAGGCGAAAAGCTGCGCACCCAGTTGGACATCGATCGCAACGAGAAGCTGATGGAGGCGACGCGGGCGCAAGTGTTCAGCGACGTGGATTCGGCGTACGCCACTTTGGCGAGCACGGTGGCGTTGTTGCAACCCTACAAGGACCGTTATCTGCAGCAAGCGTCGCGAGTGCGGGACACGATTTCGTTCTCGTACGAACATGGTGCCGCCTCGCTGCTCGATTTCCTGGGCGCGCAAGCCGATTACCGCGGCGTGCAGGTCAACTACCTAAATCTGATTGGCGCGTACTTGGATGCGGCCGGTCAATTGAATCTTGCGGTGGGACGAGAGGTCATTCCATGAGACACCTGGGGCTTGAGACCACGGCGCTGGCCTTCGTTCTCGCCTTGCTTTTTGCGGGTTGCAGCGAAACGAAGAGCGATCCGAAAGCCGAAGCGCCGCCGCAGGCCAAGGTCGAGCACGAAGAAGACGTAAATATCGTGCAAACCGATCAGCCGGAACAATTTCCATTGGCGACGGCGGTCGAGCACACGTCAGCGTCACAGCTTGTAGCCACCGGGGCGGTTACCCCCGACATCGCGAGGACAGTGCCGGTTGTTTCGCTGGCTACGGGACGCGTCGTAGAGATTCGGGCGCGCCTCGGCGACACTGTGAAAAAAGGGCAGCTCCTGCTTCGCGTGCAGAGCTCCGATATATCCGGCGCATTCTCCGACTATCGTAAGGCAGTTGCCGATGAACAGCTGTCCCGGACTCAGTTGGAGCGTTCGAAGTTGCTCTACGACAAGGGCGCGATATCCCTGAATGACTTGCAGGTTTCGCAGGATGCGGAAGAAAAAGCCAAAGTTGACGTAGAAAACACAACCGAGCACCTGCGCGTGCTGGGAGCGGATGTAAACCATCCATCCGCGATTGTCGATATCGTTGCGCCAATCTCGGGAGTTATCACCGACCAGCAAGTAACCAATGCCGCCGGTGTGCAGGGGCTGAGTTCTCCCAATCCGTTCACGATTTCGGACCTCTCCAGCGTGTGGATCGTGTGCGACGTATACGAAAACGATCTTGCCAATGTCCACGTGGGGGAGACCGCAGAAATTCGCGTGAGCGCCTATCCCGACAAGGTTCTTACCGGGCGGATCAGCAACGTTGGCCCGGTTCTCGATCCGACCATCCGCACCGCCAAGGTGCGCATCGAGGTGCATAATCCGGGGATTCTGCGCATCGGCATGTTCGTCAACGCCACCTTTCACGGACAAAAGAAGGAGTCCCGCGCAGCCGTCCCGGCTTCTGCGATTCTTCATTTGCACGATCGAGATTGGGTTTATGTTCCCGCCGGGGGCAAGAAGTTTCGCCGCGTGGAAGTTGTGGCCGGCGCGTCACTGCCGGATAGCATGCAGGAGATTCTGTCAGGCATAAAACCGGGACAGCAGCTGGTCAGCAACGCTCTTGTGTTGCAGAACACGGTGGAGCAATAAGTGCGCGGATCTTCGGACTACATAAGGACCCGAACTTGATGCGTAATGCTGTCAACCTCGCCCTCAATAGCAAGTTCATGGTTATCGCGATCGGCTTGCTTTTGCTGGTGTGGGGAGCGATTTCCTTTCATAACCTGCCGGTGGAAGCGTATCCGGACGTAGCGAACAACTACGTGCAAATCATCACGCAATGGCCGGGGCGTGCGGCGGAAGAGGTGGAGCAACAAGTTACGATTCCGATTGAAGTGCAAATGAACGGAATACCGCACCTGGAGCATCTCCGTTCGGCATCGCTGTTTGGACTTTCCAGCGTAATGCTGATCTTCGACGACAATTCGGAGAATGACTGGAACCGGCAAAAGGTGTTGGAGCGTCTTTCGCAGGTTAACCTACCGAACAATTTGCAGCCCCAGATGGGCGCGGATTGGAGCCCGGTGGGGCAGATTTTCTGGTACACCTTGCGCAGCACCAACCCGAAATACGATTTGATGGATTTGAAGTCCATCGAGGACTGGACTCTGGAGAAGCAGTTCAAATCGGTGCCGAACGTCGTCGATGTGTCGAGTTTCGGCGGGACAACGCGGGAATACCAGGTGCGGGTCGATCCCGGAAAGCTTGTGGCCTACGGGTTGAACATCTCGCAAGTCGAACAGCAACTCGCGAACAACAACGTGAACGCGGGCGGCAGTTTCGTCGAGGCCGGCCTCCAGCAGATCAACGTGCGCGCCGTTGGACTGTTCACGGATGTGGACGATATCGCCCAGACGGTGATCAAGACGCAGAACGGTACACCGATCCGCGTCGGAGACATCGCGGCGGTAACGCAGGCGCCGAAGATCCGGCTGGGACAGATAGGCAAAGCCATTCACCGCGTTGATGGCACAGTGATCGACGATCGCGACGTGGTCGAGGGTATCGTGCTGCTACGGAAGGGCGCGAACGCCGACGAAACGCTGGTCGCGATCCACAACAAGGTAAGAGAACTCAATGAGAAGATTCTGCCACCTGGCGTGAGGATCGTACCGTTTCTGGATCGCAGCGACTTGTTGCATCTGACTACGCATACGGTGATGCACAATCTGACGGAAGGCGTGCTGCTGGTATCGGTGATCTTGTTTTTCTTTCTGGGAAATTTCCGCGGCGCGCTGATCGTGGCGCTGACAATTCCTTTTTCGCTTCTGTTCGCATCGATTTGCCTCGACCTTAACAAGATCCCGGCGAACCTTTTGTCATTGGGTGCGCTGGACTTCGGAATGGTGGTCGATGGCACCGTGGTCATCATCGAAAATATCGTTCGTCACTTTGGGCTGCCCGGAAGTGCGCATAAGACGCCTCTGGAGACGATTCGCGACGCGGTGATGGAAGTGTTGCGACCGGTTTTTTATGCGCGGGCCATCATCATCACCGCATATCTGCCGATCTTCACCTTGCAAAGCGTTGAAGGGCGGTTGTTTAAGCCGATGGCGTGGACGGTCTCGTTCGCGCTGCTGGGAGCTTTGGTTTTTTGCATCTTGATCGCGCCGGTTCTTGCGCTTTTGCAGTTTGGTCACGGCGTCAAGGAATGGCGCAACCCGGTTATGGAGTTTCTCCGCGAACGGTATCGAAACGCGGTGAAGTGGGCAATCGAGCACCGCATAGCGACGGTGGGCGCGGGGGCGGCGGCATTCGCGATCGCGGTATTTTTGATGCTCAGCGGTGTGATTGGTTCGGAATTCTTGCCGCATCTGGATGAAGGCGCGATTTGGGTTCGCGGAACACTGGCCCCGAGCACCGGTCCGACGGAAGGAACGCGAATCATGAATCAGGCTCGCGTTATCCTGGGCTCGTTTCCAGAGGTGACGCAGGTGGTTTCGCAGGTCGGCCGGCCGGACGACGGAACAGACGCGACGGGTTTCTTCAATACTGAGTATTTCGTCGACCTGAAGCCCAAAAAGGACTGGCGGCTGGTGTTTGGAGAGGACAAGGAGGAACTGATCTCCGCGATGGATCGCGAGTTGGAGAAAATTCCCGGTGTGCTCTGGAACTTCTCCCAGCCGATATCCGACAACATGGAGGAGGCGGTCAGCGGAGTAAAAGGGGAACTGGCGATCAAATTATATGGAGACGACCTCAAAGTCCTGGAGGAAAAAGGGGACGAGATCGTGAACGTGATGCGGCACGTGTCGGGCATCGAAGATTTGGGATTGTTCCGGGTGCTGGGACAGCCGAACCTGAATATAATCGTGGATCGAAAACAGGCCGCGCGACACGGCATCAATGTTTCGGACGTGCAAGATGCCGTGGAGACCGCGATCGGCGGCAAAGCGGTGAGCCAGGTTTTGCAGGGCGAGCAGCGGTACGACCTGGTGGCTCGTTACCAAGCGCCGTATCGCGATACCAAGGAAGCAATCGAAAACATTCGACTGGTATCGCCCACCGGGGAGCGCGTTGCGCTTGCACAGCTAGCGAGTATCGGAGTGCAAGATGGCGCCTCGGAAATTTATCGCGAAGAAAACTCGCGCTACGTGGCGATTAAATATAGCGTGCGGGGTCGCGATCTAGGCAGCGCCGTGGAAGAAGCGATGAAACGGGTTGGCGCGCAAGTGAAACTTCCGGTGGGCTATCACATCGATTGGGCGGGTGAATACGAGAGCCAGAAGAGATCTCAGAAACGATTGGCCATCGTAGTGCCGATCACCCTGCTGGTGATTTTCATCATTCTTTATACGATGTTCGCCTCGGCGAAGTGGGCGGTCCTGATTCTTGCCAATGTTGCGATCGCTCCGATCGGAGGGCTGCTGGCACTTTTACTGACCGGCACGCACTTGAGCGTATCCTCCGGCGTCGGCTTTCTTGCGTTGTTCGGCGTGTCGGTAGAAACCGGGGTGATCATGCTGGAGTATATCAACCAGCTGCGTTCCGCCGGACACACGATTGAATCTGCGGCGATTGGAGGAGCGGTGCTGCGCTTGCGGCCGATCATGATGACGATGCTGGTGGCCACTTTGGGATTGCTGCCGGCTGCTCTTTCGCGCGGCATTGGTTCGGACTCGCAACGGCCTTTCGCGATTGTTATTGTGGGAGGGCTGATTGGGGCGCTGCTGCTAAGTATCTTTTTGCTGCCGACCTTGTATGTATGGGTCGCACGAGACGGCGACAAGCTGCCAGAACCAGAGCGGGATTTCGGCGAGAGCAACTAGCAAGCAGGCGCTTTGGAAATCCCGTCATCGGCGGCGAGCTACTCCGTCACTCCAGACTCCACGTTTCTTGCTATAAAGCTGGGTGCGACGACGGTCAACCCGCTGAATACCTTGAGCGCCTCAGACACTATGGACCGTAGAGAATTTCTGGCTCTGCTGGGCACGCCGGCTTGCGCCGAGTTGGCGCGGCGGATTGGCTCGCAAACTGCGGCGGGAAGTTCCAAAGCCGACGTGACGATTCACATCTCGCCCATCGAACTGGAAGTCGCGCCACGGAGAATCATTAAGACCACCGGATACAACGGATCAGCGCCCGGGCCTGTGCTACGGTTTCGGGAGGGCCAGCCCGTCACGGTGGACGTGTTCAACGAGACCAAGATTCCTGAGTTGGTGCATTGGCATGGCTTGTTTGTTCCTTCCGACGTGGATGGTGCCGCGGAAGAAGGCACGCCGATGGTGCCGCCGGCAGGAATGCGCCGGTACTCGTTCGTCCCGCGGCCTTCGGGAACCCGCTGGTATCACAGTCACATTCATGCCGGCCGGGATGTGAAACGCGCCACGTATACGGGACAATTCGGATTCCTGTACATCGAACCGAAACAAGATCCGGGGCAGTTCGATGCGGAAGTCTTCCTCGCACTCCATGGATGGGACCCAGTTCTGGGCAGCGCGGGCGGCGAAGGCACGCTGGAAGTTACCTATCGCGCCTACTCCATGAATAGCCACGCGCTCGGCGCCGGCGAGCCGGTCCGCGTGAAGGAAGGGCAGAAGGTGCTTTTCCGCATTTTGAATGCGAGTGCCACCGATCAACATCGACTTGCCTTGCCTGGTCACAAATTCCAAGTCGTCAGCCTCGACGGGAACGCTGTGCCGGTGCCGCGCGAGGTCGACGCGATTGAAATGGGCCCTGCGGAGCGCGTGGACGCTGTGGTCACAATGAATCGTCCCGGCGTGTGGATCCTCGGCGAGGCGAACGACGCAGCGAGGAATGCCGGGCTGGGCATCGTCGTGGAATACGCGAACCGCGGCGGCGCCCCGCAATGGGCGACGCCTGCCGAGACCTCCTGGGATTACACCATTTTTGGCCACCAGACGGATGCTCCTGAGCTTGCGGGCGGCATCGTGCCGCTCGTGTTCCGCAAGAAATTCGCGGGCCACAACTGGGTGGACAACTGGACTATCAACGGAAAATCCTTTCCGAAGACGGATCCCATCCAAGTCCGCGCTCATACTCGGTACCGTTTGCGTTTCGATAACCAAAGTGATGAAGCGCACCCCGTGCATCTACATCGGCACACCTTCGAGCTGACCAGGATGGCCGGCATACCGACAGCAGGCGTGATGAAGGACGTGGTCGTCGTGCCCGCGATGAAGCAAGTCGAGGTGGATTTCACGGCCGACAATCCCGGGCCCACCCTTTTCCACTGCCACCAACAGCTACACATGGACTACGGCTTCATGACGATGATGCAATACATTGATCGCTGAATGCTGGCTTTACCAAAATACGCCGCCGAATCACCAATTCCATGAGCGCGGCCAGAACGTAACTTCGACGGACGATGTCCAATTTGTCTGAGCCGTTGGCGTAAGAATAGGCGCGAGCCATTTTTCGTATTGCACGAACGCCGACACGCTGACGTCATGACGGATCCACCAGTCAAACTTTACGGAGCCGTCGTTTAGCGTTTCACCGCCAGGAACGAAGTCGCTGGCGACCTTGGCATGCCGATATCCGAACTGGAGGGAATTCCGAGGGCTAAACCAATACGTACTCTGTGCCTGTATGCCCTGCCCTTGCCTGCCGATCCAGGTCCCTATGAGGTTCCCGTCGTTAGTGTAGAGGTCGTGGTAAAACTGCTCCCAGTACACGAATTCTCCACCGATCGGTCGGGGATCCGCGGCGGGCGTGTCGGTATATCCGGCCTCGACTCTGAGATCAAGTTTCGGCACCCCTGGCAGCCGCGGCATGTAAATCCCAGAGTTGACCGCAGCGCGCCGCGGCGCATCCAGAGGCGATGGGTCATCCGCCGAAAGCGCCTCGGCGTACACCATCAGCCACTTGCGCACGTACGGGACTTTGTAATTGAAGTCGAAGCCCCCGGTGCGCTTGCCGGGATTCTGTGAAGCGTTGTATCCCACCGATGACGAAAAGCTGAAATAACTGTTGATTATGGCTCCGGCAGTCAGCGCCCGTCCTACCCCGCCAAATTCCGTAGTGCGCGAAAAACCGAGTTCCAGATTGTCCGTGGGCTTAAAACTGATCTTTTCTCCGTGAATCATCGGGCGCGGAGGATATTGATTCCCCGAAAGCTGTCCGTAAAACAGGTCCCACTTCATGGGCCCGAGCCAGCGAAAAATCCATGGGAGCCGGAAGGGCGCAATCCGGCTCGCCCGAGCCATGTAGATGGGCGCGGCGTTATCGCTGAACAACAGCGCGCTATCATCTCCGGGTCCCCACCATAGACTTTGTTTGCCGAACGTCAGGTCCCAGTTGGCGACATTGGCGGAGACATAGGTATCGAGAAGGCGGAACTGATTTGTAGTTGGAACTGGCGTCGCAGACAACAATGGGTTGTTATCCACCGCGGCGATTACCTCGCGAACGGGAAGGGAATAGGCAGGGGCGGAGGGGGCATGCTGATACTCTCCCCGGACATAAACCGTAAAGCGGCCTGCAGTGGCGTATCCGGAAAAACCGTCCCAGCTATTGAATCCCTCTTGGTAAGGGCGGCCGTAGTTGTTGACGATGGTTTGTCCGAAGTGATAGCTGTCATTCAAGGGCGTACCGTCGATTCCGGTCAGGTTGGCATAGAGGGATTCGAGACGAATCACCCGGTTCTCGCCGCCGGCGAGTGCGTCCATTTCAGCGCTGAATTCCTTTTTGAGTTCATCCTGCAATCGGGCCGCTTCGCTAGAGGCGGCGTGGCCCGAGTCGATTTCGCTGCCCGCTCTTTGAATTAAGCGCGCGCATTCGACCCGCGTCCAGGGCCGCATCCCAAGGAACTCGGCATGAACGTAGCCAAGGGCGGCCAGCCGTTCGATTGCGGGATATATCCAGCTATCGAGCTCGACATAGGGAGAACCGGCAGGCTTCGTTTTGGCTACAGAATCGTCAGGAAGGCCAGCAGATGCATTCTTGCCGGTGCTCGGCTGAGATCCATCCCCACTTTGTTGCGCCGAGGCGGGAAGAATACCCAAAGTCAGACCAAGACATGCACCAAGCAAACGCCGGGTTAGATTGCGCAGCACACGTTCTCCTCGCAGGTCGACCGAAAAAAATGGCCTTGAGCGCAAGGGCGTGTAGTTGCTCTCAAGGATACGCAAACACCACCTAGGATGCCGATTCCCGTTAAACTGCTTCCTCGCAAAGTTAAGTATTGCGGCGGCGCTGTACTTAGACAGTATCGAGCTAGCCGTCGGTTTCAGGGGGGGTGCTCATTCGAGAGCGAGGCGGGCTACCGGACGCAGGAAAACCTTTTGAGCTTTCCGATCAGGTCAGAAGAAAGTGTATCATTCGGGCTAAGAGTCGAAGTGAAGGCTGCAAGCGGTACCGTATTGAGAAGCCCATGGACATGGCGATGTTCATAAAAGCTCGAGCAAAGGAAAAACTGTGTTGCTAGCTCTGAGGGTGATCGTGCTGATCCTCGCGGCGGGGCCATTGGTGTACTACGTTCTTTCGATGTACTGCGTTGTGGACTACTTCCGGGCCCTGCGGAAACTTCCGGCGCGGAACGATGCTTTTGCCCCCCCGGCGAGCATCCTGAAGCCGGTTCGCGGAGTGGATCGGGACGCGTATGAGAACTTCGCTAGTTTTTGCAGGCTGAACTATCCCGAATACGAAATCATCTTCGCGGTGGCCGATGCGAATGATCAGGTTGTGCCGGTGATCGAGAAGTTGCAGCGAGACTTTCCGGATCGGCAAGTTCGCTTGGTGACTCCTGTCGAGCAGCTCGGCGAAAACAACAAGATCAACAGTTTTTGCCGGCTGGTGAAGGAAGCCAAGTACGACCTGCTGGTCATGACGGACAGCGACGTCCGCGTCGGGCGCGACTATCTTCGCGAAGTGGCAGGACCGTTCGCAGACCCCGCGGTGGGAGGCGTGACTTCATTTTACCGCTGTGCTGGCGGGGGCACGTTCGCCGCAGACCTGGACATGCTGGGGATGTGTATGGACTCCGTGCCCAGCGCCCTGGTCGCGCGGAAACTAGAAGGGAAAGTGCAATTCGCTTTCGGTTGGACGATGGCAACAACCAAAAAACATCTGGCGGAAATCGGCGGCTGGGAAGCGATGGTGAATTACAACTCGGATGATTTCGAGCTGGGCAATCGCATCGCCCGCCATGGATATCGCGTTGAGTTGATGCGCGAACCAGTGTGGATGGTTTTCCCAGAGGAGAATCTTAGGGAGTTTTTGACTCACGAGCTGCGCTGGTCGATAGGGTTGCGGAATGTGAGGCCCGCGGGTTACGTGGGAATGATTGTCACGCACGGTCTGCCGTGGGCGGTGCTAGCCGCAGTGGTTGCTGGAACTGCCGGATGGCCAGGGGTCGCGGCATTCTATCTGGCGGCGTATCTGGTGTTGCGTTTGAGCGTCGCCGCAGCCGCCGGAAGCTGGGGCCTGGGCGACAAGATGGTCATGCCGAGACTTTGGCTCGTGCCCTTGCGAGATGCGATCAGCGCGACGGTTTGGTTTGTAGGATTTTTTTCCGATAAGATTAGATGGCGCGGCCTGGAGTACCGTGTGAAGAAGCGTCTACTCGTGCCGGTATCGGGCGGGAAGCACCCAAATTAACGATGAAGAAATATGGTAGTGGGTTGAGGATGTGCTCACCTCGAATGGATATTGCTTTACTCCAAGTTCATATCTAACGAGCCTGCTTCCTATTCCGTGTATTTCTAGTTTGCGGCGGAACGTCGTATGGCATCTAAATTGAGAAGCTAGAAGCTTCGAAAACCTCTACGGTCAGAAAGGCGCCTCGTATTGTGCGGGATAGCGGGATTCACACATAAGAATTCGACGCCGTCTCGAGAAAAGGTTCGGGACATGGTGGCAACGCTCTTCCACCGGGGTCCTGACCAGCAGGGCATTTTCTCCTCGAATCTGTTTTCCTTCGGGGCTGCGCGTCTGAAAATCATCGATCTTGAATGCGGAAATCAACCCATTCTCGAGAATGCGGGAGAATGGGGAATCGTCTTCAATGGTGAAATCTATAATCACCTCGAACTGAGGGCGGAACTGGAGAGATTAGGGCATCAATTTACCTCGCATTCGGATACCGAAACGGTCCTGAAAGCATTTTTGCAATGGGATACGGAAAGTTTCGCTCGCCTTCGGGGCATGTTTGCCCTTGCCGTATGGAACGTACCTCAGAAACGCATCGTTCTAGCGCGCGACCGGATGGGGATCAAGCCGCTATATTTCGCGCGGCAGGGCCAGGATCTATATTTTGGGTCTGAACTCAAAGCTATTCTCATCCACCCTGAGATCGAGCGAAACTTGAGTCGGGAAGCTCTCGACTGTTACCTTTCGCTGAATTACATCCCGTCTCCCTGGACACTCATCGATGGCGTTCGAAAGGTTCCACCGGGCGACTGGATGGAATGGAGAGACGGCGAAGTTGGAACTAAGAGCTATTGGCAACTGCCGTACGGGAAAATCCGCGAAGTATCGTTGGAAGATGCCAAAGAGGAACTAGACGCACTTTTGGCGGAATCCATTCGAGAGCATCTGCTATCGGACGTGCCCTTGGGTGTCTGGCTGAGCGGCGGCATCGATTCCACTTCGATACTGCACTACGCTGCAATGGCGAGTTCTTCCCGGTTGAAGTCGTTTTCCATTTCTTTCAAGGGGCGCAGCTTCGACGAGTCGTCCTCTATTCAGCGGGTCGTGCAGAAATATGGGACGGACCACGACGAATTGGATTTGAATCCCTCCATGGATCTCAGGGGGGCGATCGAAGAATTTGCGTACTACTCCGATGAACCGAGCGCAGACGCCGGTGCGTTGCCGGTCTGGTTTTTGTCCAAGCTTTGTAAGAAAAAGACGACCGTGGCCTTGAGCGGGGAAGGTGCGGACGAGCTTTTTGGCGGATATCTGACCTATCGTGCCAACCGAATTGCCAGGCAGCTGCGAAGACTTCCGCGCGCGGCATTGTTGACGGGCCTCGCGGTAATGCGGCAATGGCCGGTTTCCGATGAAAAGATCGGGTTCGAGTATAGAGTGAAGCGCCTGCTCGAAGGATCACTCATGTCGCCGGAGCGTGCGCACGTCTATTGGAATGGGACGTCCGCGGACGACGATATGAGTGCGCTGCTCTATCAACCGCTGCCTAGGACCCTTGACCAAATTCTAGGTCAGATGGCAAATCTAGCTCCGGTCGATGACGATCTGGCCCCGTTCCTTTGGCTGGACCAGAAATATTATCTTGCGGACGACATCCTGACGAAAAGCGACCGCATGAGTATGGCTCATTCTGTGGAAGTCCGGCCGCCATTCCTGGATCATCGGATCGTCGAATTCGCGGCCGCTCTGCCCGCCAGGCTGAAGATCCGGGGTTCGCAGCAAAAGGTTGTTCTGCGTGAATTGATGAAAGACAAGCTGCCCCCCGCGATCCTCAAGCGAAAGAAGATCGGCTTTGATATCCCGGCGCACGAATGGCTTCGCGGGCCTCTTCGCGAATTGCTGGAAGATTCCTTTGATTTTGGATTATCGGAATACGGACAACTGTTCCGGCGAGATGGCGTCGAGCGTCTCAAGAAACGCCACCTTCAACGCGAAATCAATGTTGGGTATCACCTCTGGGGTCTGCTCATACTGTTCTTGTGGATGAAAAGATGGCAAGTCAAAATCTAACGCCCTACGGGGAAATGAACCATCTTTTCGATCGCCGTTGGTTCTTGCTCCTTCTTGTTTTTCTATTCGCAGCCGCGATCTATCTAGGTGGTGTGCTCTCGCCGCCTTCTCTTATGGATGACGTGGATGCCGTACAGGCGCAAATTGCGAGAACCATGCTTGCGAGCGGCGATTGGGTGACTGCGCGACTGGATGGGGTTCTTTACCTGGAAAAGGCTCCATTGATTTATTGGTTGATCGCAATCTTTTACAAGGTTTTCGGCGTCGCAGATTGGGTCGCCCGGGTTCCGGTGGCACTCGCTTCGATCGCTCTAGCCATCCTGTCGTCGCTTTTCGGCATGTGGGCCTTTGGAAAGCGGACAGGGTTCTACGTGGGATTGTGCATGTCCACGTGCGTTGGATTGTTCCTCTTCACCCGCATCCAGATCCCCGATGTGATGCTCACCTTCACGATCACACTTGCCTTGTGGGCGTTCCTCCGTGCCTTGGATGAGCAGGAAGAGCGGCCGCGACTCTGGGCTGCCATACTTGCCGCAAGTCTGGGCTTGGGGCTTCTGCTCAAAAGTCTGGTTGGCATAGTGTTTCCGATCGCGGCGGCTTTGATCTATCTTTACGTTACTAAGCAATTGTTCTCCGCCAGAACCCGGCGGCGGCTGCGGCCCACAAGTGGTTCTCTGATCGTGTTGCTTATCGCCGTTCCCTGGCATGTGTTGGCCACGCTGCGGAATCCCCCCTACTTTGCCTGGACCCTGAAGAGCGGTCCTGGTTTGTACCACGGGTTCTTGTGGTTCTATTTCGTAAACGAACAACTCCTGCGATTCCTTAACCTGCGATATCCGCGCGATTACAATACTGTTCCGCGGCTGTATTTCTGGGCGTTCCACCTCCTTTGGCTTTTTCCCTGGAGCGTGTACTTGCCGGCGATCAAGCAGCTCTGTTTTAAGCCCGTGGACCGCGCGGGACAAGCCAGACTTTTGGCGCTTTGCTGGACCGGTTTCATCCTCGTTTTTTTCACCTTTTCAACGACCCAGGAATATTATTCGATGCCATGCTATCCGGCCCTGGCGCTTCTGCTCGGTTCCGCGATGGCTGCAGAAGGGAAGTGGATACATCGAGGAACACGCGTTTTGGGAGGAATCAGCGCTTTCGCTGCGCTGACTGCTGTCGGTATCGCTCTAGCCGTGCGGGGGCTGCCCACTCCCGGGGATATTTCCTCTGCGCTATCGCATCATCCTTCCGCCTACACTCTATCGCTCGGGCACATGTTGGATCTCACCTTCGAGTCTTTTGCCTATCTGCGGTTGCCGCTGTATGTGGCAGGGGCTGCGTTCTTGTTGGGAGCCGTCGGTAACCTGCGCTGGTCAGGCATCCGCGCCTTTTTGGCCTCCGGCCTGATGATGGTTTTGTTTTTCCACGCGGCCCGGTTAGCGCTCGTCGTCTTCGATCCGTACCTCTCTTCTCGACCGCTCGCCAACGCCTTCCTTTCGGCGCTGCCGGGGAAACTCATTGTTGACCACCATTACTACACATTTTCGTCGGTCATTTTTTACACCAACCAGGACCCCTTGCTCTTAAACGGCAAGTTCAATAATCTGGAGTATGGAGGGGCCGCGCCGGGGGCTCCAGCGGTTTTTCTGAACGATTCTGATTTCAAGGACTTGTGGACGAGCGCCGATAGGTATTATTTGGTTGTATCCGCCAAGGGTGCAGATCGCGTCAAAGCTCTGGCCGGGGGCGAACATTTCAAGACCGTTTCGACCAGTGGGGGAAAGCTCCTGTTAACCAACGTAAGTTCGAAGGACCCTTCCGGCGGGCTGACTGTAACAACGCGCCCCGTCGCATCTTCGCTCCCTCCCTCATCGACAGGAAACGATGTTCCCCACTGACGCCTTGCAGAAACCTGCCACAAATTCCCGCCGTGGCGCTTTGCGTAAGACGGCTTTTGTTTTGCTACGGCTGGCTTTCGGGGTGGGCATCCTTGTCTATCTTGCGAAATCCGGCCAAATTAATCTTTCCTCTTTGACCCGGATTTTTTCTGTATGGCCGATTACCGTGGCGGCCGTGGCGTTCTTGACCCTGGACATCTTCATGATGTCCGTCCGAGCCTCTCTGCTGTTCCGTAATGCGCGACTTACTCTCTCTCTGGGGAATTCCATACAGCTAAACCTGATCGGATTTCTTTTTTCAACTTTTCTCCCCGGAGCGGCTGGGGGAGATCTTGCCAAACTTGTGTATGCAACTCGGGAGAATCACGGAAGGCGCGCCGAAGTCGCAACCGTTCTAGTTCTGGATCGGCTTGTCGGGTTATTTTCGTTGATACTGCTTCCGCTCTTGTTTGCCCCTTTTTTCCTCGATCTGCTGCGCTCCGTTTCCGTGCTCAGGCGGCTGCTTTATCTCGATGCTCTGCTGGCGGCGCTGATGATTGTCGGCACGTCACTGCTTATGTTTGTTTTGCCGGCGCGTTCATGGGTCGCTTCGTTATTAGGCAGATGGCCGGGGGTCAAGAGTCTGGCGCTTCGCGTCCTTGACGCAATGGCCGTGCACGGCAAAGCTCAAGGTGCGTTGTTCTTTGCTTTCCTTTTGTCCCTTTTGGCGAATCTGGCGCTCGTCGCCGTAACCGCCCTCGCCCTGTATGTCGTCAATCCCAGCTCGTTCTCGATGCGACTCGCTTTGGTGGCGCCGATCGGTCATTTGCTGAACAGTCTTCCTCTAACCCCGGGCGGCATCGGCGTGGGAGAAACGGCGTTCAATGCTCTTTTTGAATTGACGGGGATAAAAGGCGGAGCGGAGGCCTTGCTATGTGTGCGTGTATGGAATGTTCTTGTGGGACTGTCGGGCCTGCTGGTATATCTATTCGGTTTAGGTCGAATCGTTCATCCGTACGAGGAAAATTCCAGGGAACAAGAGCCGGTTGTATCGTTGCAGAATCGACAAATTGATCTGAATTCAGCTTTTGTTGATTCTCCAGACAGAACGTAATCGATGCCCGTTGATTGTTTGGCAGGAACTCAATTTGCTCTCGCGGGGAACTAAGGGAAGAGAAGGAATTAAAGCGGCACGATGAGCGGTAACTTTATACAGGGGAAGCTATGAAAATTATTGTTCTGGGCGGCGACGGATATTGTGGCTGGGCAACCGCGCTTTATCTTTCGGCCAAAGGGCACTCCGTAGCCATTGTCGATAATTTTATGCGCCGCCAATGGGACCACGAAATTGGCGCCGAGACTCTCACGCCCATCCTTCCATTGAGCGAGCGGCTTAGGACATGGACTCGGCTGACAGGCAAAGTCATTGAGCTTTTTGTCGGAGACGTAACCGATTATGACTTTTTACTCTCCACGGTTGAGCGATTTGAACCGGAGACGATCATCCATTTTGCCGAACAGCGCTCGGCTCCTTACTCGATGATCGACCGAAAGCACGCTGTATTCACGCAAGTGAACAACGTTGTCGGCACACTGAATGTGCTGTTTGCCATTCGCGAGGTGAATCCGGATTGCCACCTGATTAAGCTCGGCACGATGGGCGAATACGGGACGCCCAACATCGATATCGAAGAAGGCTACATCAATATCGAACACAATGGCCGACGCGATCTCTTGCCCTTCCCAAAGCAGCCGGGCTCCTTCTATCACCTTTCTAAAGTGCACGACAGCCACAACATGATGTTTGCCTGCAAGATTTGGGGACTCCGGGCCACGGACCTGAATCAAGGCATAGTCTACGGCACGATGACGGACGAAATAGCCTTGGACGAAGCTTTGATCAATCGTTTGGATTACGACGAAGTCTTCGGCACGGTTCTGAATCGTTTCTGCGTGCAGGCGGCCATCGGCCAGCCCTTAACGGTCTACGGAAAGGGCGGCCAGACGCGCGGATTTTTGGATATTCGGGATACCGTTCGGTGCATCGAACTCGCCTGTCTTAATCCGCCGGACAAAAAAGAATGTCAGGTCTATAACCAATTCACCGAGCAATTCTCAGTACTCGACATCGCATACAAGGTAAGGGAGGCGGGGAAAGATCTTGGAATAAAGGTGGAAATTGACCACATCCCGGACCCGCGAGTCGAGGCTGAACAGCATTACTATAACGCGAAGCATTCCAAGCTGCTTGATCTAGGCTTGCAACCCCACTATCTCTCGGAATCTCTTCTTGATTCGCTTATGAACATCGCTATGAAATATCGCGACCGCATCGACCCCACGATCATCCTGCCGCAAGTGAATTGGCGGGAACCGCGCAACGACCGCCAGCTGCAACCAAATATCGCCGGCGAAATCTCTGTCAGCGCGGCTCAAGGGGTGTCCCGGGTCGCATACAACAAAGAAAGGAAGAGCTGAGACCGACACTGCTTGTGGTTTTGGCGCCCTACGAATTACTTTTGGTCGAGGAATCCGAAACCAAAGTGTCGGCAATCGTGACAAAGTGGCCGTCTCGCAGTTGATAATCAACGCCGCGCCAGCGGATGGACGACCGCGTGAAACTCACGAGCCAGATGAGAAATGCCATGGCATCCCAGAGGGGAATCAACGGCATTTTCCCCCACAGTCCTGCCTGTTTTAATCCTTGGATTCCGATAAGCCATGTAGTACAAACGCGAAAAATCAAGTACGAACCCCAATAGGCGGCAACCACGGCAAACGTGGGGTGGGTCAAAACGGCGAGCGTCGTCCAGGGTAGGCCCCACGTAAAAAGCAGCCCAAAATGCCCCCATGGCCGCATGGCTCTCATTACCGTCATCCATCGCACGCGCTTGGCCAGGAGTTCACCCCATCCCTGAAAATCGGGAACGGTCTCAACCGTATACCGCAGCAGCCTCACCTCGACTCCCTGTTCGGCAATCAAGCGTCCGAAGAGCAGATCGTCCGCGGGTCGGTTCTCTAACACTTGGAAACCACCGAAACCCCGGACACGCTCCTTCGTCGAGACCATGGTTGGCCCTAGGGCGAAATGCACGCCGTCCAGTTCCCAGGCAACCAGTGCAGCTGCGTAAAAGTCGGAAATCATCCCAATGGTCTGGAGTTTGTCAACGAAGGTTCTCTCTTGCGAGGATACGTAGAAACAGGTCACGGCTCCGACTTTGGGATCGCGCAACGGGGCAATCACTGTTCGCAGATAACCGCTGTCCACGCGCACGTCGGAATCGTTGATGACCAGATGCTCGAATTGGGCCTCGCGCTCCATCAATCGTAACTTAGCTACCTTGTCGTTTATGGCCGTGTGACCAGCGCTGTAGAGCAAACGGATTTTGCGCTGCGGGAAGTCCCGCATCAATTTCTGGATTACTGGCACGGAAGGATCGGTCTGATCCGTTACGCAGAAAAGAATCTCGTACTCGGGATAGTCCTGGCTGCAGAAGCTGACAAAATTCTCATATGCATCGGGGTCTAAGCCTCGGACCGGTTTAAGATTGCTTATGGGTGGAGTGAAATCGTGGTTTTTTTCAGGTTGAGTTCTGCACTGCCAGAAATAGCGGGCGGAACTGTAGAGCACGAGAAAGTAGAAAATGAACGGAATCGCCCCCGCGAAAAGGATGACGTATTCTAAGGTCTTAAGGGGCACGGCACCTCGTTCTTGATTCTACTACGGCGGCAGAAGTGGCGCCGACGCCCGCCACAGGCGCACTGCCCGCCTTGAGATTCTATCCCGATCGAGAGAAATCCCCGAATGCTCTTGGATCCTTGGGGCGGACCGGTAAGTAATCGAAGCGTTTATGAAATCACAGAGCTTCCTGCGTCCTTTCGGTTTGAATTTCGCACGCTTTTGTGGAAGATTTTCAGAATCTAGGGAACGTTTGTTCCACTGAGTTTGCTATTCTGAATCCCCGGTGGAAATGAATACGTGACCCACACTCGCAGACTCCAGTTGAAAACGATCCCCCTAATTTTGATAAGCATCATTCTGGGACCTCTTGGAAACGTTTTTCTCGGCAAAGCCATGAAACGTGTCGGGTCGCCCGCGCTCGGAAGAACTCTAGACCTTGTCCCCATCGCCTGTCGCGTGCTGACGTCGGGCTATATCTGGTTGGGCGTAGCTTGCCTCCTTGCGTTTTTCGTCGTTCACATGTTGTTGCTGACCTGGGCGGATTACAGTTACGTGCAACCCGCTACTTCCTTGTCTTATTTCTCCATCACTGTGCTGAGTTACTTCCTTCTTGGTGAAGTGATCTCCCCAATGCGCTGGCTTGGTGTGGCCTTGATCTGCTTCGGTGTTTTCATCGTCGGCCGGACCTCGCCCAGCACAACCGGAGCGCCAGAACGTGCTTGAAGTGGTCTTGTTCTTTTTCATTGTTGTCGCCGGAACAGGCGGAGAGTTGTGCGTAAGTCGCGCTATGAAAAGCATCGGGGAAGTCCATGACTTCAGTCCCCGATCGATTATAAATTTTGTTCTGCAATCCTTGCGTTTGCCGTGGATGTGGCTGGGTATCGCTCTGATGAGCTTGGGATTCTTCTCTCTCCTCGGCATTCTTTCATTTCAAGAAGTGAGTTTTGTAGTGCCGGTCAGCGCTCTGAGCTACGCTGCGGGAGCCCTCGGAGCGAGAGCCTTTTTGGGTGAACGCGTCAGCCGAAATCGCTGGATCGGAATTGCCGTTGTCTGCCTCGGTGTCACCTTGGTCTGGTGGAGCAGAAGGTAGCCATTTACCCTATGGAGCTGAATCTCGGGTCCGCTTGCGCCGTGCTAGAACAGCACAGCCTGACGAACTAATCCTGACAACACAGCGCCCGTTCAGTTCTTCTTTCTTGACAAGTCCCCGGTCGTTGGCCTCTTCCCAAATCGGAAGTTTAGGGCACGATGTACGCCAAGCATCCATAACCTCTTCGTAGCTCCTGTCGCGTGTTACCAGCCATTCCAGGAGATCCAGAACCAAGGCATCCACTACAGTGTCGATCATGAATAATTCTTCCTATGCTTTCCCTCACTATACCTTAATTGTAGGGATCGCCCGCTGGCCGAGCGGCCGGCTAAAAACGCATCGGACGGTGCATCCCATGCCGACTGAGATCGTCGCCTGGGCTCTGTTTTTATATGCCTTGACACGTATATGCTCTGTGGGGTATACCAAGAACATGGAATCGGTGTTCGAAATCATTGCGGAGCCGAACCGCCGCGCGATATTGAGCCTGCTGGTCTCGTCACAACAGTCGGTCGGAGAGATCGAGCGTCAATTGCGTATGGCGCAGCCGACCGTGTCAAAGCACCTGCGCGTGCTGCGCGAGGCCGGTTTCGTCGAATCCACGGTGGACGCACAACGCCGTCTCTACCGGTTGAAACCTGAACCATTTCAGGAGGTCGATGCCTGGCTGGATCAATTCCGTCGGTTCTGGTCCGCTCACGTAGATGCTCTCGAACGCCACCTCGACCGCATGGAAGAGTCAACAACAACGAAAAGGAAGACGAGGAAAAGAGGACGCGGCCCCAACCGCGAACGTGACAAAGGAGAAGCGAAATGAAAATCAAAGTGACCAGCGTATACGTGGACGACCAGGACAAGGCCCTGCACTTCTATACGGAGGTGCTCGGGTTTACAAAGAAGACGGACTTTTCGCAGGGGCCATATCGTTGGCTGACCGTGGCCTCGCCCGAGGAGCCAGACGGCACGGAGTTGCAGCTGTCGCTGAACAACAACCCGGCAGCCAAAGCGTATCAGCAGGCCCTGTTTCAACAAAGCCAGCCCGCGGCCATGTTCTTCTCCGACGACGTGCAGGCCGAATACGAGCGTATGAAGGGGCTCGGTGCCGAGTTCACCATGCCACCAACGGATGTGACGGCCTCGAAGATCGCCATGCTCAAGGACACCTGCGGCAACCTCATTCAGGTGACGCAGCTGAAGCGCTGGTAGGGCGGACGCTGAGCGGATGATCGAGGCTGACGTCAGGAGAAGAAGATGATCGATCGCGAGCAGTACGCGCCGGGTCCGGCCCGCGAGGCGCAGGTACGAAAGGACGGAGAAAAGTGGACGCTCATTCTGGCCAGAGAGCTGCGCCACTCGCCGGAAAAAGTCTGGCAGGCACTTACCGACCCAGCGCATTTGCGCGAGTGGGCGCCCTTCGACGCCGAGGGGAGCCTGGGTACGGTTGGAACGGTGAAGCTCAAGTGGGTGGGAACGCCCACGCCGCTGGAAACAAGGGTGACGCGAGCCGATGCTCCCAAGGTGCTTGAGTACAACGATACTCGGTGGGAACTCGAAGCCTTTGCTGGCGGCACGCGCCTGACGTTGTGGCACGACATCGATCGCCGCTTCATCGCGTGGGGCGCCGCGGGCTGGCACATTTGCTTCGACGTCCTTGAGCGGCTCCTGGCGGGTGATCCGATTGGACGCATGGTGGGCGCCGAGACCCTGAAGTTCAGCGGCTGGCAGCGGCTGAACGCGGAGTACGCAAAGCAGTTCGGTATTGAAACACCCAAAAAGCCGCCTGAGGCGGCCCAAAAACCATAAATCGAGGTGGAAACATCATGAACCAAGGCACCCTACGTTTCGTTTTTCGCTGGATTCACATCGTCTTTAGCATTCCGATACTCGGTTATATTTATAGTCCGTTTGACCAAATTCCAAACTACGCCCCCATTACTCGGTTTGTCTTCGTTCCTGTGCTTATCCTCTCTGGACTCTGGATGTGGAAAGGCCATGTTCTTCGACGACTTGTTTCGAAGAGATTGCCCAATAAAACTACTGGCATGAAAACGACACGAGAATTGGAGGCGTGAAGATCCAATGAATCCATCGGAACGTATTGACCATCTGATCGCAGGACTCACAGACTGGCGTGGCAAAACGCTCGCCAGCGTCCGTAAGAGTATCCTTGAGGCCGACCGGGAGATCATCGAGGAATGGAAGTGGATGGGCAGCCCAGTGTGGTCTCGCGACGGAATCATCGCGGTCGGTAACGCCCACAAGGATAAGGTGAAGCTTACCTTTTCCCACGGGGCCAGCCTCCCGGATCCTGACAAGCTCTTCAACGCTGGCCTCGGAGGCAACGCCTGGCGAGCGATCGATCTTTTTGAGGGCGACAAGATTAATGACCGTGCTCTAAAAAATCTAGTCCGTGCCGCCGTTGATTACAATCAGATCAAATTGACGAGGAAAGCGCCCGCGGGTACTCGAGCGAAAGTACATAAAAGCAAGAAGCAATGAAAGTCGCGCGTTCAAGTCCCATCGTTCCCGCCATATCAACCCGGGGTCCGGCCCGGAGACATGCGTGACACAAGGTACCGGCTACATAGGTAACACTTTTATCTGGCAGGCTCGCACTTGCGCGTTGGCCCGCTGTTCATCACCAGGAGACCGGGTCAACCTCCAATCGCGCGCCTCTCCGTTCACCGTATCCAAACTGCGCGTGCTCACCGCAAGCCCACCAGTTCGGTGACGGATTCGATCAGCTTCGCAGGATCGAAACCCACGCCGTCTTTGAACACCAGCTCGACCTTCCCCATGTTTTCAATTTTCTCCGCCGGGTTGCCGGCCAACACCACCAAATCGGCGGCCTTGCCCTGCGCAATCGATCCGATGCTCGCGTCTCTGCCCATGTAGATTGCCCCATTCAGTGTGGCGATGCGGATCGCCTCGACCGGTGAGAAGCCGGCCTCGACCAGCAATTCAATGTTGCGCTGGTCGCCGAAGCCAGG
>Ga0182018_10000620_pt1 | contig 44654 bp, 47 predicted proteins | sample 812P2MmetaG_FD_120490 | JGI IMG/M metagenome (GOLD analysis project Ga0182018, IMG submission 120490) | Permafrost microbial communities from Stordalen Mire, Sweden - 812P2M metaG | ecosystem: Environmental > Terrestrial > Soil > Wetlands > Permafrost | place: Sweden: Stordalen | collected... | reverse complement strand
TCCCTCACGGTCGCGGCTCGGTATCGGCGGATTGCGTTTCCGAGCCGCGCGCGTCAGCAAGCGGTTTCAGCTTCAACCGAAGACGACGAGGTTTCTGGAAAGTCTCGACCCAGCAGACTGAAGTCTGCGCCACGATGCTCTTCACGCCACTAGCGGAGCTGCCTCCGGCTTGGGAAGAACCAGTTCCTGAACGTGCTCCACGGCCTCGGCGAGGCTGGTGGACAGCCGATCGGGCTGGGTCCGCTCGAAGCGAGCCATGGCCTTCTGCGTATCGCCGCTGAATCCCCACACGCAAACCACCACTTTGAGCTTCGGGGACAGTTCCCTGATCTGTTTGCACATGGCCCGCGCGGGCGCAAACGCGTAAGGCGGCAACGCCGAGATGCAGACCACGTCGCCAGGGTTGGACGCAAGCGACGCGAGACACTCATGGAGAGAAGATCCGAGAGGAAAGGACAACGTCGCGAAACCTTTTTGATCCAGAATTTGCGCGAGCATGGCGCTGGTAATCTCATCGGCCCGATCGTGAGCCGGAAGACAGACGACTCTGTGGTCAGAATGATCACCGGCGTCCGCGATCGCCGCGGTGTCCGCCAGTCGATTCTCGGAAAGCTCGACCACCATTTCGTTCATGCTCAGAAAGAAAAACTCTTCCCTGGCCGCGTCGATGGCTCCCTTGTGGCGATCCTGTTCGGCCATGCTCAAAGCCGGGACCAGCACCAGGTCGTACAACTCCGCCAGCGGCCGGCCTTTCAGAAATTCGTCAACAACGGCCTGGGCTTCCATTTGGTCCATCGCCAGTAACCGCTGGTAGATCTGGGCTTCGGGCGCGAGCACCGGCTCATCTCCCAGCATGGTGTGCAGGAAAGAGAGTTGTGGGAAATAACGCCCCAAGACCACCACACAAACCGTCAAAGGGGTGGACATGATCAGACCGGCGGGCCCCCACAAGACGGTCCAAAAGACGGTCGTCACAAGCAGTGCCAGGGAAGAGATCCCCACGCGCGTGCCGTATAGCCAGGGTTCGACGAAGTTGGCGACGATCAGTTCGAGGCTCACCACCAGGAGGAACACCAGCAGGGGCCGCAGCCATCCATCGAAGACGGCCAGTGAGAGGGCCAGCGGCAGCGTCGCCGAGATCAGCGTTCCCACGTACGGCACATACCGCAGGATGCCACCGACCGCTCCCCATAGCGCCGGGTATGGCACGCCAATGCAGGAAACACCGAAACCAAACAGCACTCCGAAGCCGGCATTGACGAGGAACTGCATCAGCAGGTAGCGGCTGACGCGGCCGGACGCGTCGTCCAGCGCCTGGGTCATGAGGTTCAACTGACTGAGCCCGGCCAGCCGCAGTAGGCGGTTTCTCAGGTCTTCCCGCTTCAGCAGCATGAAGACGGTAAAGATGAGGATCATTCCCGCCCGCCCGAGAGGCGCCAGAACGGGAGTGCCCAGATCGCGAAGTTCCGCCCATCCGGTGGCTGAGGGCTGAACGATTCGAACGGGCGTAGGAGGAACGGCCGCAGGCGGTACGCTCGGCTTGTTCGCATTCCGGCCCTTCGCCACGGCCGGGGTGGGCGCGCTCGGAGGGTTGAACACCGCTTCGATCTCCCGCACGCTCTTGGCGGCCTGGCCTATCTGCCCGGTCGACGGGAGGTGAAAAGCGGTAACCCTGGCCCGAATGTTCTCGCTGTAAAGAGGGATCTGATTGGCGACGTCGACCAGTTGTGTCGCGATGATCCAGCTAATGCCGCCGGCCACGCCAACCGAAACCACGACGGCAACGATTACGGAAACTACGCGGCCGGCGTGCAGTTTCTGCAGACGCGCCACCACCGGGGTCAGCAGAAACGTCAGCGTGAGCGCGAATGCCAAGGGAATCAGAATTTCGCGCGCAAAGTACAGTGCCGCGATGGTTCCGAGCAGGACGATGGCCCCCGCATCGCCCCGGAGCCTGGGTGGCGCGGAGGGTCCTGCTGGAGGCCGGTCGTGTTTCATAGGTTACGAGGGATCTTTTCCACGGGTGGCTTGCACACCCTTCAAAATCGCGAGGCCCAAGAGCACGATGGCGCCTACCGCGATCCAATGAGCGGCCACATGCAGGATTACGGCTCCGTAAATCAGCCCGCCGATCAGGATCAGGAATCCGAGTATGTAAATTCCGAATGACACGCCAGTCCTCTTTCGCGCCCGCGCAAACCGCTCGGTTGAACATCGCAGGCCGAGCTTCCATCGCCTTTGGCGCCCGCAGGCCAAGGCCGGGCTGTCGCCCGGCTGGGCAAGCTAAAGCTTACCCCACATCGGAAAGGCCGGCGATTTTGTGGGATAAGCTTCAGCTTGTCCAAGCGAGCTTCAGCTCGCTCTGGCTCTTCGGGCCATGATGCACTCCCTGACGGTCGCGGCTCGGAAAAAACGTTGTGCGCCGATACCGAGCCGCGACCGTGAGGGAGCGGTCCGCGGTCCATTAGTGGAACATGCCGAACATATAGAACACGAGCAGGATCACCAGTATGGTGCCTAGCCCGATGCCCGCTCCACCTCCATAACCCCAGCGGCTATGGCCGTAGTATCCGCCACCACCACCGATAAGCAACAGCAAAAGTATAAGTAGTATCAACATCGTCGATTTCCTTTTCTTTCGAGAATCTACTTCTCGAAGATCTTTTCCACCTGGCCCACTTTTTTCTGGATCTTGCCGCCGAGATTTTCGACTTGGCCTTCAGACTCCAGGTCGGGGTTGTTGGCGACCTGGCCGGCCGTCTCCTTGACTTTGCCCTTCACTTCATGAAACGTGCCTTTGATTTGATCGTTCGTGCTTGGGTTCATTTGTTTTTCTCCGTATCTGACATGCCGACTGACAACCTTCACTCCGAGGAACTTGCCTTTTGATTCTTAACCTGCAGTTCGTTCACCACCTGCTGAACGTTGGGAACGGAAGCCGCCACTTTTTGCACCGCTCTGCGCTTGGATGGTGAGTCAACCTCGCCGGTCAACGTGACGACGCCACTCTTGACCGCATACTTGACGCCCTTGCGGAGCTTGCTTTGGATCAGCGCGGCATCCAGGTTTTGTTCGATGCCGTTGTCCAGATCGGAATTCATGGTCCGGGCATCGCTTTCGGCCCCCAACGGGAGCACGGCAATCTGGTCGGCTACCACTTCGCTGCCGGCGAGCGACTTTGCCAGAGCTTCCGCCTGTGCCTTGTCGGCATCCGCACCGACGTTTCCGCCCAGGGTCACAACACCTTTGCCGCGGTCCTCCTCAACGGAAACTTTTTTGAAACCGGCCTGATCCAGTGCGGTGCGGATACTGGCGGCAACGGTGGGCGGTTTCACGGTTTGTGAGCAGGCTGCAAGTATTCCGACAGCAACCACCGTCAGGCATGCAGACCAATTTGCGAGAGTCTTCATATTCCAAGATCCTTTTCTGTCCGGCTGTTAACAGAGCAGATTGGGGGCCAAGCGGTCCGGCGGCAAGTGCAGGTTTAGCTGCTATGAAGGAACGCACGTAAGAAAGCAGGGTGCGGCTTACACCTGGCCACATAAGTGCGTTGCCAAGAGATTAGGAGAGAAGATTTATGGTTCTAAGACGATTGATCGGATTGGTTTTTGCAGGCGCGATGATTTTCTCCGCGTCAGCCGATGTTCTGGTTCGCATCGCGCCACCGCGCATAGTGGTGGAAAGGCGAGGACCGCCGCCCAGCCGTACCCACGTCTGGATTTCCGGGTACCAGCGTTGGGATGGCAATGCCTACGCGTGGAACGCGGGGAGGTGGGAGCAGCCTCCACGGCCGGGTGCTCGCTGGGTAGCGCATCGCTGGGTTCATCGGAGGGGCGGCTACGTCATGGTGGAAGGGCACTGGCGTTAGGCTAATCTCATCCACATGCCGGTAGACGGCCTTACCGGCATGTGGCCCTGCCAACGTCCCTCGTCACTTACCATGCTTCGGTCTATCTGCTTCGCCATACTCCTCTGCCAGGCGCACGCCTACCCGCAGCCGGGCCCCCAGCCGCCATGCGGAAAGGCCGCTGTTCCGGGGTATCCCGACCTAGACAGTTTTCCCCTCATAAAGTTCTGGAGTGAATCGGAGTTTGGCCGCGATTGGAACCCGCCGGCCTGTATCGGATGGACAGCCAACGGCTATTCCACTTTGATCACGACAACCGCGCGGTTTCGCTATAGTTCGGGAGCCGACGGGCTGCTGCGCCGCATCGGAGCGATTTCGGAACTCGCCGGAACGCGCTACTGGTCGACCAGTCATCAACAATGGCAGACGCTAATCGTGAGCGCTCACGCCCTGACCGGCTCGCAGTCAGGCCGCCGCCAGGACTTCACGCCCGATGAGATGCAGGCAGGCAAGGTGCTCTACCTGGAGCAGGCGGATAACATTTCCGGCACGGCCATTTATCGAATGCACATCGCCGAGGCTTCGCCAGACCGGATTGTCTTCGACCTGGAAAACGTCAGCACCATGCGCTATTTGCTGGTGACACTGTTCCACCCGGGGGAGATGCAGTCGATCTACTTTCTCGATCGCGAATCGATTGATGTCTGGCGGTACTACAGCATCGCGCGCACCGGAAGGAACGCCAGCCGGCTGGCCACGGGGCATGAGGCGTCGTCGATCAATCGGGCGGTTGCGTTCTATCGCTCCCTGGCCGGAATTCCCACTGACCAGGAACCTCCGGCGGCCCGGTGAAAGGCAGCCTAATTCGGGATGCGTTCCGCCGTGACAACCCTGGGATGTCCCAAATCCTTGTCCACGGACTGCAATTGATCGAGCTCCTGGAGGACCCTGGCCCAGTCGCCGGCATCGGCTTTGGTCGTGTTGGGAAGGTCAAGGTCGCGGTAGAAAGCGAGGATGTCGCTTCGCAGCTCCGGAGGCATCTCCGTGTAGCGGCCCTGCAACTTATGCAGTAATTGCGAGTAAGTGGCATCAGTCAGCTTATACTTCCCCGCCGCGGTGAACGTTCCAACGTCAAGATTGTCGTTCGGCAGCTTCAGACCGCCGGCATCCTGTTCCGCCAACAGCTCGCGATAGCGGTCAATCGTCGAATTGAAGCTGGCCATGTACATCTTCTCCGTCTCGGGTGTCAGCTTGTGGAATGCCAGGGGACGCAACGGACCTACTTTCGGCACGAAACGCAACAGAGCCGCCAGGACTTTCGACCGGATCCCCGGCCGCCGATAGCTAGAGCCCCAATTCTTCTCGTAGCTGGAACGGGACAAATTGTAGAGGAAGTCCTGGCGGGTAAGACTAGGAGCCTCTTTCTGAATGTCCTGTTTCTTGATTTGCCACGCCACTCTGGTCATGGCCGGAAGAATGGTGCCGACCGCGCGGCGATACGATCCAATGGCGAGGTTGACATCCAGAAATACCTTTTCCAGCCTCAGCCCGTAAGTATCTTCGAACGCCCGTTGGAGCACGGGTTTCGCCACTTCGAATCCGATAAAACTCTTGAAGGCAGCGGAAGCGTAGCGGCCCCTGGCGGCCTGGAAGACATCGAACGCGAACTCAGTCTTGGCGTGGGTAAACGGATCGTCGGCATACGTCACCATGTTTCCGAATTTCCGGCCAAGCTTAGGGTAGAGCAAAGGGACTGCGAGGTTGACGGCTATCGAGTGACCGTTATTATCGGCGGCATAATGCGACAACGCCCCCAGAGCGAAGGCGTATTCATCGAGATCCTGCGAGTCGCGGATCAGGTTGAGTATAAAATCGCCGCTCCGCACATAGTGGGTCAAATCGCTGAAGAACTTGCTGCCGAACGGATAATACCCCAGATCCTGGATGATGCATCCACCGTAGGCGTAGGCGTGCGCTTGCTTCAACTCATCCGGGGTGGCGGCCGGGAATCGCCTGAGCAGCAGCGGTTTGAGCGCGCTGTCCCAGGCGGAGTCGATAATCGCCTCGTGAGTGAGAACGGAATACGAATGCGCGCCCGGCGCCGCCAATATCAGCAACAGCCCGAGGACCGCCGGCCGCTGGAGTTTCCGGGTCCGGCAGACTGTCTCCCGCTCTTGTCGCATTAGTGGGTTGTCGAAGCTCCAACAATGTCCAGCAGAGCATCGGACCACTGCTCGACTTGCCGTTCGGCTTCTTCCCGGGTGATTTCATATCGCTTCTGGATGCGCCCAATCAGATGGCCCCTGGTGCCGGTCATTGCATGCCAGTCATCGTCGGTGAGCTTGCTCCAGTGGGCCCGCGCCGAACCGGCGAATTCTTTCCACTGGCTTTCGATCCGATCCCATTGCATATCGTTTGCTCCTTTCAGATCTCGTTACCAGCTTCTGCACGAGCCCAGCCAAACGCTCGGCGCAACGCCTACCGCAGAGGAGTTGACTCCGCCTCCATTCGTTTCGCGGAAGGGCCGATTTCGGATCGGCAAGATCCGCACTGTTAGGTGCAGATGCTGCACTTCGCCAGCGATCGCTCCCTGAATTAGTAACGGCGGCTACTGGCCCATGCCGTGCTGAGGACGTTCGTACCCGCGGGTGCGAGAGTCGCCATGGCAAAACACGCAGCGGAAATTACCGGAGCTCTGCGCGGCCTCGTTAAGCCGGAAAGACACCAGAGAATCGCGGCGCCGGCGTTCGAGTTCTGGCTGGCGAGAGCTTTCCAGGATGGGAACGGATTGGCCTCGGGCCGACAGGGAAGTTCGGCGTAAGATGGGCGCAGTGTCGAGAAGGTGAACAACAGCCGGACTGACTCGCGACAAGCATAGCCGCCTTTGTGTTTTGGAAGGAGCAGTTGGCATGGATTTGGATAAGGTACTGGTTGAATTGCGCAACGAGCGTGACGCAATCGACGCGGCAATCTTTAGCCTGGAGCGTCTCGGCCGCCCTGGCAAACCCGGACCAGGCCGCCCACTCGATTCGGCGACGAGGAGCCACACGGATGACGCAAATGGCTTTCGCCGGAGTCTGGCCCAGGAAGAGAGCAGCTAGAGCTGGCCCGTCCCGCGTTTCAGTCGCGAAGTGAAACGAATGTCTAAGCTCGCTCCGAATTGGCAAAAAACCAGCGTGTTCGAAGCAGTCTTCGACCAGCTTGGCGATGCCCTGGTCCTGTACGATCCCGAATTTCGGATCACCGGCGTCAACCGTCCGGCGGAGCGGCTATTTGGCAAGACTGCCGAAGAGATGGTCGGAAGTCACTGCCAGGAGATATTCCGTTCCGTGGTGAGCAGACCGGGATGTGAAGCGCTGTTGGGATTGGAAAAGGCGTGCCCGACGGCGCCACAAACTCTCTGTCTGGATATCGGCAACGGGTTGGAACGGCTGGTGGCGATGCGCACCAGCCAGGTATTCGACGAAGGCGGCCGACTCGCGGGAGGAGCAGCGGCCATCCGGGACATCACCGAAAGAACGTCACCGCCCCACCGGCACACGGTGATTGCCGAATCGCCAGTCATGCTGGAGATCCTCAAATTGATACGGCGCATAGGCGCGAGCGAAGCCGGCACGGTGCTGCTCGACGGCGAGAGCGGGACCGGCAAGGATCTGGTCGCCAAGACACTTCACTACCAAAGCCTTCGGCAAGCCGGACCATTCATCGCTGTCAACTGCGCGGCCATCCCCGCCACACTGCTGGAAAGCGAGTTGTTCGGCTACGAGAAAGGCGCCTTCACGGACGCGCGCGCCCAGAAACGCGGTATCTTCGAACTGGCGGACCGGGGCACGCTCTTCCTGGACGAGATAGGGGAGATTCCGCTGAGTCTCCAGGCCAAGCTCCTGCGCGTCCTGGAGGAGCAGACCTTCCGCCGCCTGGGCGGGCTGGCTGACATCCAGCTCGACCTCCGGGTTGTGGCCGCGACCAACAAGAACCTTCGAGAAGCGGTGAAGCAAAAAGTGTTCCGCCAGGATCTTTACTTCCGTCTCAACGTCATCCAGATAACCATTCCTCCGCTCCGTGACAGACCCGAGGATATCCCGACCCTGGCGAAGTTGTTCATCGAGCACTACAATCGCAAATTCAAAAGCAATATCCAGGGTTTGAGCAGCTTTGCGACTCAATTGCTGTTATCCTACGACTGGCCCGGCAACGTGCGGGAACTGCGCAACGCCATCGAACGCGGCATGATCCTGGAAGAATCGACACTGATCACGTCATCGAGCCTTCCGAACGCCATCTCACGTCCCGTGGAGCAGGTGCGATTCCCTGCGCTCCACGAGAGCGAGCGCATCCTGGTGGGCCGCGCCCTGGAACAAACCAGCGGCAACCAGACTCAGGCGGCCCGGTTACTACGACTTACGCGCGACCAGCTGCGGTATAAGAAGAGAAAACTCAGCATCTTGTAACTGCAGACGGCCACGGTTTGGGGACCGGCAAATCCCGCATTCTCAGGTGCAGATATTGCATTTTGGAATCGGTGGGCTCCCGCTAACTCCAATAGCTTCAGCCGCGCCTCCGCCAAAGGCAGGAGTTGGGTTGTGGACCATCTCGTGCCTAAAGATAGTAGAAAATTCCACGAAAGAGGGCCGTTGTGAACAAAGTATCTGCCAATAGCGGGATCCAGGCGATCCTCGAAGCGAAACAGGCCGAACTGATGGGGGGATTGCGGAACCGGGACGGCATTGCCATCGAGAAGAGCGCGGACCAAATGGACGAGATTCAGTATGCGACGGAGCGCGATCTGGCGATCCGCAACGTAGACCGCGAGTCGACTCTGCTGCGCCAGGTAAAGGCCGCACTGTGGCGGATTCACAACGGCACTTTCGGACCGTGCGTCGATTGCGAAGAGGCGATCAGCCCGAAGCGCCTCATCGCGGTGCCATGGGCGACGCGCTGTATCAAGTGCCAGGAAACTGCCGACCGCGAAGGACAGGAGACAGAGGATGCTAGCGAGACTCTCAGCAATGCTGCGTAATTCAATCGTGGGAGCTCCCTCAGGAGTTCGAACAGTCGCGTTTCTCGGCGATTACCTGCCGCGCAAATGCGGCATCGCCACCTTTACGTCCGACCTGCTGGGAGCGGTAGCGGCGCGTCATTCCGAGAGCCGATGCTTTGCAGTGCCGGTCAATGACATCGCAGGCTGCTATCGATATCCGGACGTGGTTCGCTGCGAGATCGAGGAGCAGGACCTCGATTCTTACCGGCGCGCCGCTGACTTCCTGAACTCCAGCAACGTAGACGTGGTGTCGCTCCAGCACGAGTTCGGCATTTTTGGCGGACCGGCGGGCAGCCACCTCTTGACTTTGCTGCGCGCATTGAAAGCGCCGCTGGTCACTACGCTGCACACGGTTCTTCTGAAACCGAACGCCGACCAGCTTCGCGTGATGCGGGAATTGATCGCCCGGTCAGCCCGCCTGGTGGTTATGACGGAACGCGGCCGGGCCATCCTGCAGGAGGTATACCGGGCGCCGCCGGGCAAGATCGATCTCATTCCGCACGGCATTCCCGACGTACCGTTCGTGGCGCCGGATTTCTACAAGGGCCAGTTCGGAGTGGATGGAAGAAAGGTGTTGCTGACGTTCGGACTGCTCTCGCCGAACAAAGGGATCGAACACGTGCTCCACGCGCTCCCGGAGGTGGTGGCGGAGTTTCCCAACCTCGTCTACCTGGTGCTGGGCGCTACCCACCCCCACGAGTTGCGCACACGCGGCGAAGCTTACCGTCTCGGCCTGGAGGCCATTGTCAGGGATAACAAGATCGAAAAGAACGTCATCTTCCACAACCGCTTTGTGGAGCTGAAGGAATTGACCGAGTTCATCGGGGCGGCGGATCTCTATGTCACTCCGTATCTTGACGAAGCCCAGATTACGTCGGGAACGCTAGCGTATGCGTTTGGCGCGGGCAAAGCCGTGATCTCGACACCTTACTGGCATGCCGCCGAATTGTTGGCGGAAGATCGCGGCATCCTGGTGCCGTTCGCGGACCCTGGTGCGCTTGCGCTTGAAGTAAGCGGGTTATTGCGCGACGACACACGCCGGAAAGCCATGAGCGATCGCGCCTACCAGCTGGGCCGCGCTATGGTCTGGAGCAACACCGCGGGCCTCTACATGGACTCGTTCCAAGCGGCGCAGCAGGAAATCGTGGCGCCGCGCGCATCGGCCGCGGTGAACGGGTTCGGCCCTCGCCCGCACGAATCGCCGGAGTTGAATCTCGATCATCTTTACCATATGACCGATTCGACGGGCATTTTCCAACACGCAAACTTCACGGCCCCGAACCATGCGGAAGGCTACTGCACCGACGACAATGCACGCGCACTCATTCTGGCAGTGCAACTCAGCCAGTTGGAGGAGGCGCCCAAGCGCGTCCGCGGGCTGGCCACAACCTATGCCGCGTTCCTGGACTACGCCTTCAATTCCAAGACGGGCCGTTTCCACAATTTCCTCAGTATTGACCGCCATTGGCTCGATGAGCAGGGGTCCGAAGATTGCCATGGCCGGGCGATTTGGGCGTTGGGCACGGCGGTGGGCCGCTCGCCCCATTGGAGTTCGCAGGCGAAGTCCGAACGGCTCTTCGCGCAGGCTCTGCCGGCCGTGCTGGAGTTGATTTCGCCGCGGGCCTGGGCATTCAGCCTGATCGGCATTCACGAATATCTGCGCCAGAGGAAGGGTGACAGCCTGGCCATTGACGTCCGCCGGGAATTGACCGGGCGATTGATGAGCATCTTCGACCAGGTCGCCGGGCCCGGCTGGAACTGGTTTGAAGACGGGCTGACGTACGACAACGCCAAGCTGCCTCACGCTCTGATTGTCAGCGGACGCGCGACCGGTCAAGAAAGCGTGTACCACCGGGGCATAGAGGCGTTGCGCTGGCTTGTGGGTGTACAGACTTCGCAGCATGGGAAACTGCGGCCCATTGGCAGCAACGGATTCTATCGGCGTAACGGCTCCCGCGCGGACTACGACCAGCAGCCCATCGAGGCGCACACCACCATATCGGCTTGCCTGGAAGCATACCGTGCTACATCCGACCCTTGGTGGTACGAGCAGGCGCAACGCGCCTTCGACTGGTTTCTCGGTTGGAACGACCTCGGGCAGGAACTCTACTGCCCCGAGACCGGCGGGTGCCGCGATGGCCTGCACGCGGACCGGAGCAACGAAAACCAAGGGGCCGAATCGATGCTGGCCTTTCTGCTGTCACTGACGGAAATGCGGCAGATACAAAACGCGGCGAGCGCCTTTCCACGAGTACATCTGGCAGTCCCGATCACTCCATGCAATCAATCGACGTAAGACGCAGCACCGTCATTCTAGATCCGGACCGCACTCATGTGCTGGCCCGGCCTTTTCGGCTCATGAGCGACGAGCGGTCGACGAAGATTTCCGCCCGGGTTATGGCTCTACCGGAAAGCTCGGTCCATACCCTGTTGGCGGTGGTTCGGGCCGAATTCGGTGACCGCCAGATCAAGATCGACGACTTCCTCCGGCGGCGTTTTGACGAGGTGGGCCACTGTTTCCTCAACGGTCAAAAGCTGTCCGAAGAGAGGAAGTTGCTGCTGGGCGGGTATTTCACTCACGAATATTCGCTCGAGGCCGCGGCGCTGTTCAATCCCTCGATGGTGCCGCACCCGGACCAGCAGAATGTTCCGCCCGGCTCGCTGCGTTTCATCCTGAGCCTGCGTGCCACCGCCGAGGGCCACGTTTCTTCCATCGCATTTCGCAGCGGAATGCTGGACGCGTCCAGCAACATCACCATGGACGTGCCTTCGCGCTATAGCCTCGAGCCGATGCAAGTTCCCAACTCCACCTTCGAGAAGCCTCTCTTCGAGCGCAAGCTTAACGAACTCCGCCTCCTGGGCGATTTCAACCGGGAGGTGCTCAACGGCCTGCCGGACGCATTCACGATGGAGGAACTCCGCGCCAGCATCGCACACACGTCAAGCCAGCTCCCCGACGGTCAGCAGGATACCGCCAGAACCGTGGCAAGAGAAACTCTGATGCTCGCCGGCTCCAATTACGAAGTGCAGTTCGCGCCGGAATCGGTTTTATCCGAGCGAGTTTTGTTCCCGGTCACTCCGTCGCAAAGTAACGGTATCGAAGATGCCCGCTTTGTCCTCTTTTACGATGAAGACGGCACGGCAACCTATTATGCGACTTATACTGCGTATGACGGCCGGATGATTCTGCCGCAACTTCTCGAAACATCCGACTTCCTGCGTTTCAAATTCATCACCTTGAACGGCCCCGCCGTCGAAAACAAAGGTATGGCGCTGTTCCCCCGAAAAGTCGGGGGCCGCTATGCCATGCTTGGCCGGCAGGACGCGGAGAATATCTACGTGATGTTCTCCGACCATCTCCATTTCTGGCATAACATGCAGCTCATTCTGGAGCCCGTGTTCCCGTGGGAATTTATCCAGCTGGGCAACTGCGGCTCGCCCATCGAAACCGAAGCCGGCTGGCTGGTAATCAGCCACGGCGTGGGTCCCATGCGGAAGTACTGCATCGGCGCCTTCCTGCTCGACCGGGACGACCCCACGAAAGTGATCGGCCGGCTGCCCGAACCACTGATCAAGCCGAATGCCAGTGAGCGCGACGGCTACGTGCCAAACGTAGTGTACTCGTGCGGCAGCCTGGTCCATGGCGAGCAACTCATCATTCCCTATGGAATATCCGACTATGCCACCACATTTGCCACCATTCCGCTAAAACAAGTCCTGGCGGCAATGGAATAATCCCAAGATCGAGAAGGACAGGAAAAGACACGCTAAAGGAGAAGACAATGGCAGCCAGCACAACCCTATCGGAAGACACATCTACGCACTTAGAAGACGTTCTAGCGCATTTACCAATCTCTAAGACCAGGGAATATGCAAACGGACAGTTGATCTATGGATTGGACGCCTATCCCACGAGTATCTATCTGGTAGTCAAGGGTACGGTGGGGATCTCGCACATAGCCCACGACGGAAGCGAGGTGCTGCTGGATATCGTCCGGCCCGACGACTTATTTGGCGAGTCGGCTTTCCTGCAAGCTCCTCGCCGCCTGGAACGAGCCGAAGCCATCCAAAGCGCCGAGGTAATGAGCTGGTCCGTATCCGAGATGGAAGACCTGGTCATGAAGCGGCCGCGCCTGGCAGTGGCGTTGCTGCAGATCCTCGCCCAACGCAACGTCGAATACACGCTGCGGATCGAGAGCTTTGCGATCGACAGCATTGCACGCCGGCTGGCCCGTTCGCTCCTCCGTCTTTCCGACCGGTTGGGGACCCCGGAGGAAAGCGGATCCGTACGGATGATGCCGCTAAGCCACTACATGCTGTCGCGGTATATCGGCACATCGCGCGAAATTGTCACCCACCATATGGGGCAGTTTCGGAAAAATGGCTATGTAGACTATTCGAGGCGAGGCATCAGCCTCCATCGCGACACCTTAAAGAGCGTTCTCGATTAGGATTTCGAAACGCGAGCGACGACCCTGGTTGGCGCGGTACTGGCGCCACGTGCCAAGTCTCAGCGTATGCTGCAAACGCACATCCTGCACTTGCTGCCGCAGAATCTGCATTTCACCGGGCCGCACAACCTCTTCGCTCATCGCGAAGGGCCTCGCCTCTTCTCCCGGCCTCCATTCAACCCCTTTGCCTGCATGCTTCCCGCCTGCGCCGGCGTCGACTGCCCGGCGATGGTGCCAGCAGTGCACTAGCAAAGCAGTCGCGGCGAAAATGCGACAGAAGAAGGCAGAAGACGTGAACTCAGCAATGGCAGCAGGTTTGGCCCTCGCGCATCATGGTTGGCTATCGGCCTGATGCCGCTGCTCACGCGTTTGCCGCGCCTCTGTGGCACTCCTGAACTCGCATTCGTGGCGAGAGCGGTAGTCGGAAGAACAATAAGGACATAATGAAACTCATCATCGGTTTGCTGACGGTATGTGGATTGGCAGCGGCGCAGTCGGCGCAGGCTCCCAGCCCGATACAGTCCACGGGCAATGCGGCTCAGACGGGGACAGGCTCGATGCCTATTTATCGGGTTACCGTGGTAGCCCGAACCATGAAGGCCATTAATTACAACCACCGCAGCGGGCCCACGAGGATCGATTTCCGCGGAACTGCACTCCTGCCCGATGCACGCGGCGAGGCGTCAGTGGAGAGCAAGCAAGGCGTGATCAAGATCGATGCGCGTATGGAAAGACTGCAGCCCGCCACTGATTTCGGCTCCGAATACCTGACGTATGTGATGTGGGCAATCACTCCCGAGGGACGCGCCACCAATGTCGGCGAAGTGCTCTTGAACGGCGGAAAGAGCAAGCTGGATGCCACCACGGACTTACAGTCGTTCGGCCTGATCGTGACGGCTGAACCGTATTTCGCGGTGACCCAACCGAGCAACGTCGTTGTCATGGAGAACTTCGTCAGGCGCGACACCGTCGGGACCATCGAGCAAGTCGATGCCAAGTTCGAGCTCCTGGAACGCGGCCAGTATGTCATGAACGTGAACCCCGCCGAGGTCAAACCGCTGCGGCTTGGTTCGAAAGTGCCATTGGAACTCTATGAAGCGCGAAACGCGGTCCGGATCGCGCGCTGGACCGGAGCCGAGCAATACGCTCCTGACACTTACTTGAAGGCCGTTCGGGGCTTGGAGAATGCCGAGGGCTATCTGACCGGCAAAGCCGGAAACAAGCCCATCGGCACGGTGGCTCGCGAGGCCGTCCAAATGGCCGAGGATGCCCGCATCATCACCATAAAGAAGATGGGTGAGGAGGCGCTGGCCAGCGAGCGCCAGGCTGGAGCAGAGCGTGAGGCGCGCGCGGAGAGCGGGCGTGCCGCGGCACAAGACGACGCCGCTCGTGTTGCCCGGGACGCGGAAACAGCGCGGATCGCCGCGCAGACGGAAGCCGACCGGTTGAAGCAGGAGAACTCCGCCAAGATGGAGGAGACTCACATTGAAGCGGACCGGCTGAAGCAGGAAAACGCCGACCGGACTGCGGCCGCGCAGCATGACGCCGAACTCTTGAGAACCCAGAACGACGCTCGGGCGGCTTCCGCCCGGTTCGAGCTGGATCAACTGAAAAGCGACAACGCGGCACAGTTAGCTCTCTCGCAGACCGAGGCTGATCGTTTGAAGCGTGAAAACGACGCACAACGGGCCAGTTCTCAGGCCGATCTGGATCGCGCCGCGAAAGAGAAAGTGGAGCTGCGAGCTCAACTACTGAGCCAGTTCAACGCCATTCTGCAGACGCGCGACACGGTGCGCGGCCTGGTGGTGAACATGTCGGACGTCCTTTTCGACACCGGCAAGTACTCTTTGCGGCCGCTCGCCCGCGAGAAGCTGGCCAAGGTGGCCGGCATCGTCTCCGGGCATCCCGGTCTCAGGCTGGACGTGGAAGGTTACACCGACAGCGTAGGCGGCGACGACTACAATCAGACGTTATCCGAGCAGCGCGGCGGGGCCGTGCGCGACTATCTGACGCAGGAGGGAATGGCGTCCGGATCGGTCAGCTCAAAGGGTTTCGGAAAAGCTCAACCGGTAGCCAGCAATGACACCGCAGAGGGCCGGCAGCAGAATCGGCGCGTGGAATTAGTGATTTCCGGCGAAATCATCGGCACGTCGATCGGCGTAGTAATCTCAGCCAGGTAATCGGACGATGGCGCACGGGGTCCGGCGCTTTTTTGGCGGGCCCCCTCAGATACAGCCTCACTGGCCTCGTGGAGGTATCGCCTGAGTCAACGTTTGGCCTGGCAGGGTAAGAAAGAGTAATAAACGATGTCCACCGCAGCTGCAGTCGAGGAGCTACCGGAAGTTCCGGGAACGCCAACGTTGAGTCTGCTCGACGAGGCCGAGTGGCAAGTTTGTCGAGTGGAGCACCCGCCGAAGAGACGGGTTAGATCCACGGCCGTAAAAGTCGTAAAGTGGGGCTCGATCCTCGGGTTGTTGGTTCTCGGTGGGCTATGGTCCCGCGCCACACCGTTCGAGGTAGCGGCCAGATTCCTGGTTGCTGCGGCCGCCATCGTCGTGATGGCTCGATCCCTCCTGGCGAGGCGCTACGCCGTTGTGGCCGTCGCCGGAGCTCTCGTCTTGCTTTACAACCCACTGGCGCCGCTGTTCGACCTTTCCGGAGACTGGCAACGAGCCGTGTTTGTGGCTGCCGCTGCCCCGTTTCTGGCCGCACTGATCTGGCGCGATATGAGGATAGGTGGCGCGGGCTTCAATCTGCCGGGTCAGGATTTTCCAGAACCTCGTCGTCTTCGGTTAAAGTTGAAACCGCTTGCTGACGCGCGCGGCTCGGAAACGCAATCCGCCGATACCGAGCCGCGGCCGTGAGGGAGCGGTCCCGATAACGAACTCGGTTTCTGCCGCCAGAGACGCTCCCGGCAGGGACCGTCCCCTGTGCCACGAGTGAAGGAGGTTACGAACATGATAGAGAGCAATAAATTTCACGAAGGTGACATGGTTGTACTTGACCGTGGCACCTATCAGGGCACCCCCGGGGTGTTTGTCCGGCTCCTGGAAGACGTCAATTGGGCAGAAATCAGGACCAGCGATGGCGCCCTGTGGAACCACCCGGTAACATGGCTCGCCCACGTCCCGGGTGCGCCCCCGACTGTCGTGAACTGAAGATGGCAATTCAACAATAAAGGATGGAAACATGAAGATTCGACCCTTATACGACCGCATCGTGGTGAAGCGGATTGAAGAACAGGAAACCACGCGCAACGGTATCGTGATTCCCGATTCCGCCAAGGAAAAGCCGCAGCAGGGTGAAGTCCTGGCGGTAGGTCACGGCAAGAGGCTGGAGGATGGCTTACTGGTTGCCCTCGATGTCAAAGTCGGCGACCGCATCCTATTTGGGAAGTATTCCGGTACCGAGACGAAAGTGGTGGGTACGGAGTACATCATCATGCGCGAGGACGACGTCCTCGGCATTCTGGATGAGGCTCCTCAGTCCACCCAAAAGGCCGGCTAATTCAGATCGACAGAAAGGAAACCATCCATGGCAAAACAGATTATTTACGATGACCAGTCCCGTCAAGCGATCCTCCGCGGTGTCAATCAACTGGCCGATGCGGTGAAAGTGACCCTCGGACCTCGCGGACGCAACGTCGTGCTGGAGAAAAAATACGGCGGACCGTTAATCACCAAGGACGGCGTCACGGTCGCCAAAGAGATCGAGCTGAAGGACCCGCTGGAGAATATGGGTGCACAGATGGTGCGCGAGGTGGCTTCCAAGACCTCCGATGTCGCCGGCGACGGAACTACCACCGCCACCATTCTGGCGCAAGCCATTTACCGCGAGGGCGTCAAAGCGGTCACCGCGGGGGCCAATCCGATGGCCGTCAAGCGCGGTGTCGACAAGGCCGTCGAAGTAGTCGTCGCGGAAGTCCAGAAGCTCTCCAAGCCGGTCTCCGGCGATATGATCGCCCAGGTGGGCAGCATCTCCGCCAACAGCGACACCACCATCGGCAACATCATTGCCGAAGCCATGAAGAAGGTCGGCAAGGACGGCGTGATCACGGTCGAGGAAGCGAAGACCATGACCACCGAGTTGCAGACCGTGGACGGCATGCAATTCGACCGCGGCTACCTGTCACCTTACCTGGTGACCGACGCCGAACGCATGGAGTGCGTCTTCGAAGATCCCTACATCCTCATTCACGACAAGAAGATCAGCAACATGAAGGATCTACTTCCCCTGCTCGAGCAGATTGCGCGCGCGGGGAAACCGCTGCTGATCGTCGCCGAGGACATTGAAGGCGAAGCTCTAGCCACGCTGGTGGTGAACCGGTTGCGCGGTACGCTGAATGCCTGCGCCGTGAAAAGCCCGGGCTATGGCGACCGCCGCAAGGCCATGCTGGAAGATATCGCGATCCTGACCGGCGGCAAGGCTATCATGGAAGAGACCGGCATCAAGCTGGAAAGCCTCAAGCTGGAGGACCTTGGCCACGCCAAACGAATCACCGTGGATAAGGACACGACGACCATCATCGATGGCGGCGGATCGCAGAAGGATATCGAGGGACGGATCAAGCAACTCCGGGCGCAGATCGAAGATACCACCTCCGACTACGATCGCGAAAAACTGCAGGAGCGCCTCGCCAAGTTGGCCGGCGGCGTATCGATCATCAAGGTCGGCGCAGCCACGGAAACCGAAATGAAAGAGAAAAAAGCCCGCGTCGAAGACGCCCTGCACGCCACTCGTGCGGCGGTGGAGGAAGGCATCGTGCCGGGCGGAGGCGTCGCATTGTTGCGAGCTTCGGCCGCGCTCCAGCATCTCAAGCTCGATGGCGACGAGCAGTTCGGAGTCACCATCGTGAGGCGCGCTTGCGAGGAACCCGTCCGGCAAATTGTGCTAAACTGCGGGACCGAGGGTGCGGTCGTGGTCGAGAATATCAGGAGCAACGCGTCTCCTAACTACGGATTTAACGCTTCCACGGAACACTACGAAGATCTGGTGAAGGCGGGTGTGATCGACCCCACCAAAGTAACTCGCACGGCGCTGCAGAATGCGGCTTCCATCGCATCTCTCATGCTCACAACCGAGGCCATGATCTGCTCCATTCCGGACGACCTGGAAGCGTAGAGCAAGTACCGGGGCTGGCGAAAGGGTGCAGATGAACAAGAGAATAATGAAACGGCACAAGCGGCAGGTGTCGCGCGCGCGCGAGCAGATTAAACTCTCGCAACCGGACCTGAGGACACCGGAACAGGTCGCCGCCGCACGGGAGGTGAGCCGCAGCGTCGCCAGCCGGCACAGCCTCCCCCACGCGAATTACGCCAACCTGCCGATCCGAAATTCGGCTGGACGTTCCGCGGAAGGCGAGCCGAAAGCGGAAGAGAAATGACACCGCTCTCGACATGCTGCCCGCATTGCAGATCGATTGAGTTCAGGAGTGTCGGTGTCCAAAACGCCATCGAAAGGACGCTTCACTGGCTCCTTCAACCCTATCGGTGCGATCTTTGCGGGCGCCACTTCATCCTGTTCCGATGGCAGGTTCCCGGCGAGAGTTCGGCATAGGGTTTGCGAAATCGCATGAAGCGGTAAATGCCGTTCGGAGGATTTATGGAAAAGCAGATGTTGAGTCAGGCCGGCGTGTGGTATTCGCACGGCCTGTTGCTTTTGCTTATGTTCATCGCAGTTGCTGGAGCAGCGATAAAAGATGTTCGCGCGGTGAACGCTGCTGCGAAAGCGACACCGAAATAGAGCCGCTTCATGAGCACATCGATTGAATTGTGGGAGGGCGGCGGCGCAGCGCAAAAGCTGGCCGCGCCCAAAGCTGTGCCGTTCAGCGAAGCACATCGTACATTAGAAATCGGTGTGTTCTACGCAATTACGATCGTTGGAATTCTTGCGGTAGTGGCGAAGTTGCATTGAGCATGGCCCGCCAGCGCGTAGCCATACTTTCGCCGGTAGCTTGGCGAACACCTCCCCGGCAATACGGCGCGTGGGAGACAGTTGCCGGCAACATCGCCGAAGGACTGGTCTCCCGTGGCTGGGATGTGACGTTGTTCGCCACTGGCGATTCTCTCACCCGGGCTCACCTGCATGCCGTCGTGGACCGTGGGTATGAAGAAGATCCCGCCATCGATCCCAAAGTCGCCGAGTACCTTCACATTTCGGAAACATTCGAGCATGCCGCCGAGTTCGACCTCATCCACAGCCATTACGATTTCATGGCGCTATCCTACAGCCGGCTGGTGAAGACGCCGGTGCTCACGACGATCCACGGATTCTCGTCGCCCCGGATCATGCCCGTGTATGAGAAGTATCGTGACGGGTACTTTGTCTCCATCAGCGACTCCGATCGCGCACCGGGTCTGAATTACCTGGCGACGGTCTATAACGGAATCGATCTCACGTTGTATCCGCTCCGTCAAAGTGGCGGCGATCATCTGGTCTTCCTCGGCAGGATCCATCCGGACAAGGGTGTCCATCTGGCCATAGAAGTTGCTCGCCTGAGCGGGCTGCCTCTGCTCATCGCCGGGATTATCCAGGATCGGGCCTACTTCCGCGAGCAGGTGGAGCCTCACCTGGACCAGACGATCCGCTACGTGGGGCCGGTGGACGTTCCCGGCAAGAACAAGCTGTTCGCAAGTGCCCGAGCCCTGCTACACCTGAACACGATTCCGGAGCGATTCGGCCTGGTGCTGGCAGAGGCCAACGCTGCCGGCGTGCCGGTGATCGCCATGGACCTCGGCTCATGCCGTGAAGTGATCGAAGACACGAAGACAGGGTTCCTCGTCAATGATGTCCATGAAGCGGTGCAGGCCCTGAACCGCCTGGGTGAAATCGACAGCATCGCGTGCCGCCAAAGGGTCCAGGAGCGTTTCTCGGTCGACACCATGGTTGAGGCTTACGAGCGGGTTTACCGGACAATTTTCGAACTGGAAGCGAAGAGACCCTCATGACGCAGGATCTCGTCAGACGTTACGCTCACAACCCCATCCTCACCAAAGGCGACATTCCGTACCCGGTAGAAACGGTCCACAACGCGGCCGTGACTAAGCATGGGAACGAATATATCATGCTGTTCCGATCCCACCTGCGCACGGGACGGTCCATCATTGGGCTGGCGCGCAGCCCCGACGGATTCCACTTCACCGCCAGCCCCGAACCCTTCCTGACTTCCGCCACGGACGGACCCTTCGCCGCCTACGAAGAGTACGGCGTCGAAGATCCGCGCGTAACAGAGATCGACGGGGAATATCTCATCGCCTACAGTGCGTACTCGCGAAATGGCGTGCGGATCGCCCTGGCAAAGACGAAAGATTTCGCTCACGTGGAAAGGATCTCCCTCATCACAGAGGCGGACTATCGGAACGTGGTGATCTTTCCCGAGAAGTTCGACGGCCTCTATGCCCGGCTCGACCGGCCCCATTCGGAGATCGCCCCCTGGTCCATCTGGATTTCCTATTCTCCGGATCTACGTTATTGGGGCGAATCCCAGCTCATCATGAGGCCCGAACCATATCACTGGGACGAAATGAAGATCGGCCCCGGCGCGCCGCCGATCAAAACGGAACAGGGATGGCTTTCCATCTATCACGGCGTTTTCCAAACCATGAGCGGAGCGGTCTACCGCTTAGGGGTCGCTCTTCACGATCTGAAGAATCCGGCGAAGATCATTGGCGTAGGCGACTCGTGGATCTTGCAGCCACAGGATCCCTGGGAAATCACCGGGTATGTCCACAACGTCGTGTTCACCTGCGGCGCGATTGCGGAGTCCGATGGAACGGTGAAGATCTATTGGGGCGGCGCCGACACGGTCATGTGTGTGGGCGAAGCGAACATCTCCGATCTGGTCGCGCTGTGCCTGGATCACGCCAGGCCGGCAAAGTGAGCGTGGCGCGAGGTCACTGGACGCTTTTTCGGCACGCTGTCGGCTGGCGTCAGACGGGAAATTCGCGGAAAGTGCAGATCGTTTCCGCCGAGGTCGTTGCATGGTTGACCTGCTGTTCGCGGCTCTTGATCGCAGACCGAGGTATCAGTGTGCTTCGAAAACGAGGTATTACCTCGGCCGGCTTAGAATTGGCGCTTCAGCCCGCGCGCCGCGACGAGCGCCCCCCGGTAGCCGAGGGCAGCGGCCGCGACGAATCCAGACAAAACACTGGAATCAAATAATCAGCCCGTGCGCTCAATTCATTGCCGATTCGTAACCTCCGATAAATCACCTGGCGACGCGCGAGGGTGTTTCGACCTGTTCCCTCCGTCCAGTCGGCGCTCTCAACGTGGTCCCACTCATGAAGCGCGCGCTCAAACTTCAGCCTCGGATCTGCATTCGGGTCATCACCAACAATCGATGCGAGAAGGAGCGGGAGGTCGCCGTCGGCCAGCGAGCAATCCTCCAGTCCGGCGGCGTCTGCCTCAGAGAAATAATTCCTGCCAATCTTGGATTCGAACCACATTTTCAGTCACTTGCGAAGAGAGCTGGAACTGAAGTGCTTTGATTTCAACGCGATGATTTGTGGCTCTCCAGTCTGGACACGTTTCGAACTCTTGCGGGCCCGAAACGCGGACCGCTTGAACCAGGACAACTCTTTGTTTGCCAATAGGGTGCATCGACAATCGCCATGATCGTCCACGTTGGGTGCGCAGTTTGGTTGAAGCTCGATATTCCCGCATCCGAAGGCATTGCCCGGATGCGTGGCGTGACATCCCGCGCCGCGGCTGACACTCCGCGGCGGTCATTCTCGCCACCGCATGGTAGGATCGAGGTCGTGAGGGCCGTCGAAGCTCAATACGAGGATGGTGTGCTCCGTCCCGCGCAGCGGTTGAGCCTTCGTCCGGGTGAGCAGGTCAGCTTGATCGTGGTGCGACGCCCCGACCCTAGCCGCTGGGATTTGGCGAGGTTAGTCAAGGCAGCGAATGGGGAAGACCTTGCTCTTGCCGAGCAGGGACTTGCTGAGTGGGCCGGCCGTGATTTGGCAGAGTGATACGTTAACGCGGGCGCTCCAATCGGTTCTGGTAGTTCCCTCACCACAAACCTTGACCGAGCAAACCTGGCCGGAACCGCATTGATTAGGTCCTAGTCGACCGGCGAGCCACCCGAGGACTCCGTTGCTCTGGTTTTCCAGATGCGCGCGATTCCCAAATCTGCGCTGCAAACCAAGATTCGGGATCTCGATGACAGTGAGCTGGAAGAGTCGGAGTTGGCAACCGATGAAGCCCTTGGACGGGTTGAGCCGAAGTAGCAGCGCCCATCCGGACAACGCCATTTGGAGCCAACCCACCACAGCAGCGATCGCCTCACAGCGCATACGTAGGGTTGATCCCATAGCTGCACTTTTGCATACGTCTCGGCCTAGCTTCACGGAATTGTGGAGAATCAAAGGTCCGGTTTGGAACAGAAGAAGTGTGCCAGTACGACAGCACGCCCGGATTAACTAAAAAGGCACCACATGCGGTCGACGCTCCTTATTTGATTCGTGATAATACTCGTGGTAAGGCCTCCAGTTCTCAGGCTGCTCAACGGGATCGGCTACGTCCTTTTCAATTAGGGAGACCGCAGTCTGACAAACACGCATTTCCGTCTTATGCGAAACGCATTTTAGACGCTGCAAGCTCTTTCACGAGCGCATTCAATTCAAAAGGAACCTCAATGAATAAGCACGCAGTACTTTCGTTTGCGGCGCTCGTGTCTTTGTGCGTCGGCGTAATGTTTGGACAGTCGACGCTCACCGACAGCGAAGTGAACAGGGCCATCGCACAGTCTCAGGGACGCCAGGGGCGGATCGGCCTTGTGCTGATAGATAAGCAGACCGGGCTCCTCTCGGCCATGGCGTGCCCAACATGCGCTGTCTCTGGTTATGTGATTCACGTCTACACACCGGAACAATGGATTCGACAGATGGCGGCGCACGCTCACAGCGAATTGCTGCCGTTCACCGCAAGCGACGTGACACGGGAGATGCGGCAGCGAATGCTCCATGTGGTCGCCATGCCAAGCACGCCGGCCTATTTGAACGGCAACGGATTCGGTATGGCGTCGGGCGTTCATCGTATCGTTTTGACCGACACTACCCGCCAGACAATCATTCAGCCGCAAGTGCTCGGCAACGGAACCGTGCAGACCAACAGCGCATTGCGCTCGATGGAATACTCAACGGCGCACGGAGCGTTTCTGATGAGCGATGTAGCGGCGCTGCAGGAGTCCGACCCGAAACAGGAATTCTTCATAGCTGTTACCGGTGATCGCCAGAACAAGTTTTTCCGGGTAAAGCAGCGATTCTTCAAGCAACTGTTCGACTGAGGCGTGTGCCAAGCATCTTAAAGAGGTCGTTCGGTAATCGGTTCAATTCCACTAAAGGCGCAATTGTCCTCACGCAATTCTGGTTGCCGGCATGATCGAACGAATTTAAGGAAGCTCCCAATCTGTCCTTCTGATTCCATCTCGAAAGGGCGGGACGGGGGCGTCCCTCGCGGACCAGGGGGTCCGCCACACGTACTAAGATCGAAAGATGCAAAGACGTTTGGCCTCCGCTTTGACCCTCACAATCCTTTGCGGATTTCCTTCGCTCGCCGCGGCTTCCGATGAGCTCAACCAGCGGCTGATCCGCATCTTCCACTCGGACGCATTGTCGGCGAAGCGGTTCGGTCCCGCGCGGTGGATCCGGGGAGGCGCGGCGTTCACTACTTTGGAGCCGTCCGCTTCGGATGCGGCCGCCGAGGACATCGTCGAATACGACACCGCGAGCGGCAAACGTTCGGTCCTGGTATCGGCCGCGCAACTCACTCCGAAGGACGCCAAGAAGCCGTTGCGGATCGAGGATTACCGCTGGGACCAGGGGCTGAACCGGCTGCTGGTATTCACCGAGTCGAAGCGGACGTGGCGCACCAACACGCGCGGCGACTATTGGCTGCTCGATCGGGCGTCCGGACCGCTGAAGAAGTTGGGCGGCGATGCGCCAGGATCTTCGCTGATGTTCGCCAAATTCTCGCCGGACGGAACTCTTGTGGCGTACGTGCGGGCAAACAATCTCTATGTGGAGGACATCGCGACGGGCGCCATCCGCGCGCTGACTTCGGATGGGTCGGAGACCCTGGTGAACGGGGCTTCCGACTGGGTTTACGAAGAGGAGCTCAATCTGCGCGATGCGTTCCGATGGTCGCCGGACGGGAAGAATATCGCGTTCTGGCAGTTGGATGAAAGCGGCGTTCAGCAGTACAGCATCATCAACAACACCAATTCGCTTTACCCGGAACTGCTCAAGTTTCCGTACCCGAAGGCGGGCACGAAGAATCCCTCGGTGCGCGTGGGAACGATCGGCGCGTCCGGCGGACAGCCGCAGTGGATGCAGATTCCGGGCGGTCCGCGGGAGAATTATCTCTTCCGCATGGACTGGGCGGACGACCGTAGCGTGGCCGTGGCGCAATTGAACCGGCGCCAGAATATGGTGACGGTTTATCTGGGTGAAACGACTTCGGGCGCTGCCAAAGTGGTTTTCCGGGATCAGGATGACGCCTGGGTGTTTGTGCCGGAGGGGGAAGGCGCGGCGCGCGAAACGCAGAGCTTCGATTGGGTAAAGGGGCGCCAGAGCTTCCTTTGGTTGAGCGAGCGCGACGGCTGGCGGCGCGCCTACTCGGTGAGCCTGAGCGGCGGGGAACCGGTGGCGGTGACTCCGGCGGCAAGCGACGCTCTGGAAGTTGCCGGCGTCGACGCGGAGGGCCGCTGGATTTACTACATCGCATCGCCCGAGAATGCCACCGAGCGGTATCTTTTCCGGTCGCGCACCGACCGGCAGGGGACAGCGGAGCGAATCACGCCCGCGGGGCAGCGCGGCACTCATCAGTACGACATTTCGCCCGATTGCCGGTGGGCCTTCCATACTTACTCAACGTTCGACCGGGTTCCGGCCACGGACCTGGTCAGCCTGCCGGAAGAAAAGAGCGTCCGCACGCTGGAGGCGAACGAGCTGTTGCGATCCAATGCGGCCGGATTGCTCGATCCGCCGGTGGAGTTTTTCCAACTTCCGTTGGCTTCGGGAGTGACGGTTGATGGGTGGATGATCAAGCCGCGGGACTTCGACGCCAAGAAGAAGTATCCCGTCCTGGTGTACGTTTACGGCGAGCCGGCCGGCACCACGGTGGTCAATCAGTGGAGCGGACGGACCGGGTTTTTCCACCGCGCTCTGGCCGCCGATGGATACCTGGTGGTGAGCTTCGAGAATCGCGGCACACCGGCGCCCAAAGGCCGCTCGTGGCGGAAAGCTGTCTATGGCGCGGTAGGCGTGCTCTCCACCCAGGATCAGACGGAAGCGGTGTTGGAATTGGGAAGGGAGCGGCCGTATGTCGATCCCGGCCGCGTGGGCGTTTGGGGGTGGAGCGGCGGCGGATCGAACACCTTAAATCTGATGTTCCGCTCGCCCGACGTTTACCGCGTGGGGGTGGCCGTCGCCCCGGTACCGGACCAAAAGCTCTACGACACGATTTACCAGGAACGGTACATGGGCGTTCCGTCGGATAACGCCGAGGGGTACCGGATGGGATCGCCCATCAATTTCGCCGGCGGTCTGCGCGGGAAGCTGCTCATAGTTCATGGTTCAGGCGACGACAACGTGCATTTCCAGGGGACGGAGCGGCTGGTGAATCGGCTGGTCGAGCTGGGGAAGACATTCGATTTCATGGAATACCCCAATCGCTCGCACGGCATCTATGAGGGCGAGGGGACGTCGCTCCACGTCTATAGCCTGATCGCGCGGTATATCGAGGAGCACTTGCCGGCGGGCGGCCGGTGACGGTGAGGGGCCTGGGTATCGCCGCTTACTCTTCTTCTTCCTCGACCTCCACGGGTTCGATGTCCTCGGCTTCGAAGATCTGACGGCAGTCCAGACATTCCAGGTAGTCCACCCCGTCTCTTCGGGCGATGATCTGGGTGCGTGTGTGCTCGCAGGGTTGCATATGCAGCGGTTAGATGAGATTTATTCTAGCTGGCGGATAGGCTATGTCAAGCCCCACCTTGATTTGGGGTTCTACTTCGGATCTCCCGGCGCGGCGCGCTACAATCCTGGTTGATGCCCTTCCCCGCCCAACGCATGCGCCGACTGCGCGCTACCCCCGCCATGCGGGACCTGGTTCGCGAGACCCATTTGCAGCCCTCGCAGTTCATCCTGCCGTTGTTCGTATGTCCGGGAGAAGGCGTACGGCGCGAGATCGGGTCGATGCCGGGCAATTACCAGTTGTCCATCGACGAACTGGTGAGGGAATGCGTCGAAGTGCAGTCGCTGGGGATCGGCGGCATCATTCTGTTCGGACTGCCGGAGACGAAGGACGAGATGGCCTCCGGCGCCTACGACGATAACGGCATCGTGCAAAGGGCCATCCGGGCCGTGCGCAAAGAAGTGCCTGGTTTGCTGATCGCCACCGACGTCTGCAATTGCGAATATACCAGCCACGGCCACTGCGGCTACATCATCGACGGCGACGTAGATAACGATACGACGCTGCAGTGGCTGGCGAAATCGGCGCTGTCGCACGCCCGCGCCGGGGCGCACATAGTGGCGCCATCGGACATGATGGACGGCAGGGTGTGGGCGATCCGCCAGGCGCTCGACGCCAACGGGTACGAAAAGATTCCCATAATGGCCTACGCCGCCAAGTTCGCGTCGGTCTTCTATGGACCGTTCCGCGAAGCGGCCGAATCCACGCCGCAGTTCGGCGACCGCCGCAGCTACCAGATGGACCCGGCGAACGGACGCGAGGCCATGCGCGAGATCGAGCTCGACCTGCAAGAGGGCGCGGATATGATCATGGTGAAGCCGGCGCTGGCATATCTCGACCTGATCCGGCAGGCGCGCGACCGGTTCGATGTGCCGATTGCGGCTTACCAGGTGAGTGGGGAGTACGCCATGATTATCGCGGCGGCGCGCAATGGCTGGATCGACGAGGAACGCGCCATGATGGAGACGCTGACGTCGATCACGCGCGCCGGGGCGAGCATCATTTTGACGTATTTCGCGAAGCCGGCGGCGCGGTTGCTGGGATAGGTTACCGCTTGGAAAGAGAGAGGATATCCCAGATCGCCTGCACCACTGCGTCAGGCGCTTCAAGCTGCATGTCCTCTCGGCTGGCAACGATTCGCTGCTAACCGTTTTTCGAGAGTTCGGACAGACTGCGCTGTTGGGTTTTTCTCTCGGTTTCCTGTTGAGCGGCGGGAATGTCCAGATCGTGAAAGCCGCCCTTTTCCCTGGAGAGGACGATTAGCGGAACGGAGCCAAATGGCTTCGTTCCAGGATGTTCATGCCATTTGGCAAAATACTCCGGCGACCAGGTTCTTTCGTTCTCCTCCGAGGATGCGAGCGAGCGCTGCGACTGCGACCAAAGGTGAAGCGCCTGAAGCTCCGGGGGCAGACGGTCGAACGGCGGCTCGATTTTCTGCACGTTCGCCGGGTTGAAATAGGGCGAATCGGCAAGCTTGTCGCCGGGAAGCAGCTGTTCGTGCGGAGGGGGAACTACCTTACCCTTGGCGCCGTCGCGCATGAGCACCGCCTTGTGCCACATCTCGAAGCGCTGGTCTTCCGAGACGGCATCTACGAACACGATTCCGGCGACTTCCTGCGGGTAGGCGATGGCGAAGTTCCGGGCAACGGGTCCGCCGAACGAATGCCCCACCAGCACGAAAGGCCCCCGTTCCCCGAGCTTGGCGAGAGCGTCATGCAACTCGAGATTCATCTGGTCGAAGGTTCGCGGCGCCGGTCCGGGGTCGCTCCACGCGTAGCCGGCGCGGTCGTAGGTACAGATTCGAGTGAAGCCGGCCACCTTGGATTGAACGAAGGTCCAGTCGAATGAGAACTCCTCGAAACCGTTTTCTACGATGACCGTGGGTGTGCCTGTTCCCTGGCAGTCGATGTGCAGCCGGTGGCCTCCTAAATCGACCATTTTGCCGCGCGGCTGAGGCTGCGGTTGCGCGGACAATATCGCAGCCAGCAGGATAGCCGGAAAAGCTCGCGAGCAGTTCATTGGATGCTCCCCACTATAGCGCCTTATGGGTCGAGAATTTGGCGTGAGCGCGCGGCTCGGAAAGCGCGCAATAAACGGAAGGTGGTTACAGAGCCGCGCGCGTGAGCAAGCGGTCCCGCGAGCCAATGCCCTACAAATAGCGCTTGACGCGGGCGAGCAGCTCGGGAGGGTTAAAGGGTTTCACGACATAATCGTCGGCACCCAAAGTAAATCCACGAGTTATGTCCGATTCCTGCTGGCGGGCGGTGAGTAGGATGATGCGCACGGGCAGCATTTCATGGCGGACGGCAGCCAGCACTTCGTAGCCGTCCATTCCCGGCATATTCACGTCTATAATCGCAGCCGTGGGACGACAGTCGCGAATGGCCTGAAGGGCTTCGTTCCCGTCGCACGCCATGCGGCATTTGATGCCCGCATTCTGCATCAGAGTGCGCGTCACCATGCGGACGGTCAGGTCGTCATCGGCGAGCAGAACTTCGGTTTCGCGATTCACCTCACGGGGCATCGGCATACCGAAGTTCGGCTTTCCCACCTCGGCAGGCGCGGCGACGGGCGCCTTGACGAGCGCGGCCCGCGCCACTGCATGGCCCAGCCGGATCAAGGCTTCCTCAGGCTGCCAGCCATCGATGAGCAAATCGGCGGCGCGGGGCAGCACGCTGGGGTCGAGATCCAGCAGTTGACCGCGGACTCCGATCAGCACCAGAGGCTGTTTCAACTCCGCCACCGTGAGAGGATGAAGCCAATATGTCCCCAGGGTGGCGGGGCCGACATGCACCACCACCAAATGGTAGGAAGCGATGGCGGCGGCCGGGCGCTCGCCGGGTTCGAACAGCCACGGTTGGGCGCCGGCGCGCTCGAGCGCACCAAAGAGGCGCGCCGCTTCTTCCCCCTCGATGCCGACCAGAGCAACCCTCTTATCTTTCAAGGCCGCTTCAACCGCGGCAGGAATGGGTCCGATAGTAGCTTCGAGCGGCTCTACGAAGCCGACCATCAGGTTGGAAAAAGCGTCCCACAGCACCAGGCGGTCGGGTTTCGGCCCGCTCAGCAGCTTCTCGGCGTCGCGGGCCAGACTGGCCAACACCGGATAATTCAGCGCCCGGGCTGCTTCCACCCAGCCGTGGGTCATGCGTACGGAACGGGGGATGTTTAGCTTGAGGTCAAGGTTCTCGATCAACTGCCGGCACTGCTGCACACCCTCATTGAGGAACCGCCGGCGCACGCTTTCCATTTCCGCAGGGGCCAGGGTGATGCCGCCGGGAAAACTCGTGGGCTCCTCGGCCGCCGGCGCCTCTTCGAGCTGACGATAAGGGATGCGCTTTTCCAAATACGTGCGCACCTTAGTGGCCAAAGTGAGTGTCTCGACGGGTTTGGTAATATAGCCGTCGCAGCCGGCTTTGAAGGCCACGTCGTCGTCACCCTTCATGGCACAGGCGGTCAGAGCGACCACGACGATGTCACGGGTACGCGTGTCCCGCTTGATGCGCCTGGTCAGTTCCAGCCCATTCATGCCGGGCAACTGGATGTCGACCAGCATCAGGTCGGGGTGCAGCGAATGTAGCATCTCCAGCGCCTGTTCGGCATCTTTGGTGGTGTGAACCTGGTAACCTTCTTTCCGCAGGAGTAAGTCGGTCAGTTTCAGGCTGACCGGCGCGTCGTCGACAATGAGGATGGTCTCAGTGGCCATTGTGCCGGGGCCCATCTATCTCGAGCCGGCGGGTGGCGAGGGCGCCCCGAACCTCATCAAAGCTTCGGAGCATGGCGCGGAACAGCGGGGCCAGGTCCGAGGGTGTGTCCTTGCGGGCTTCCATTTCCATCAGACGGCACGCCTCCGCGAATCGAACGGCGCCTACTTGCAGCGAACTGCCCTTGATGGTATGGGCTTCCTGCCGGGCGGTGACATAATTGCCCGTCTCCACCGCGCGCGCCAGCACTTCCAGCCGCGAGGCGGTGTCCGACTGAAAGATCACGATCAGCTCTTCCACCAACTCAGTTTCTCCGCATTCCTGGAGCTGACGGAGAGCTTCGGGCAGCACCCATAAATCGGAGATGTCACTGCCGAGACTGCAATCGATACTGTTATTAAGCGGCATATTAGGACCCAATTCACTGGCGGACACTACTGGCGCCATTGATAGCATACCTTCCGCCGGGATGGAGGACAATATGGCGTTTCGTTAGCGGCGGCAGTTAGCACTGGTATATACGGGACGTACCGATTTGGCCGCAAATGCTAGAATTGAAGCGTCCCATGCCAAAATCCATAGAGGAATTGCAATCCATAGCCCGCCGGATCCGGCGGGAAATCGTGGTGATGACTGGCGCTGCCAAATCGGGCCACCCGGGAGGTTCGCTCTCGGCGGTGGAGATTCTGGTGGAGCTGTATTTCCACCGCATGCACATCGATCCCAAGAATCCGGCGCTGCCCGACCGCGACCGGTTCATTCTTTCGAAAGGACATGCGGCGCCGGTGTTGTACGCCGTGATGGCCGAAGCGGGATATGAGCAGACTCCGCTCGACAAGTTGAACACGCTGCGGCAATTGGGTTCGGTTTACCAGGGCCACCCGGACATGCGGTACATCCCCGCGCTGGAGGCATCCACCGGTTCGCTGGGCGAAGGCCTTTCACTGGCTCTCGGTATGGGGCTCGGGGCACGGATGGACGGACGCAAATCGCGCACCTACGCGATGTTGGGCGATGGCGAAATCCAGGAAGGACAGATCTGGGAGGCTGCCATGGCAGGCGCGTTCCATAAGCTCGACAACGTGGTGGCCATCGTGGACAACAACCGCATCCAGCTGGACGGCTTCGTGAAGGACATCATGGCGATCGATCCTCTGGCCGACAAATGGCGCGCCTTCGGGTGGCATACCATCGAGATCGACGGCCACGATTTGCACGCCATTCAGGCGGCGTTCGACGAAGCCGAGGCAACTAAAGGCAAACCGACCTGCCTGGTGGCCCACACCATCAAGGGTAAAGGCGTGTCGTTCATGGAGAATAATCCGAAATTCCACGGGACCGCGCCCACCGCGGACGAAGTGAAATTAGCCTTGCAGGAGCTGCAATAAGATGCCCGCGAAGACGAAATTCGAAATCAAACTGGGAGCGGCCACGCGCGAAGCCTTTGGGCGGGCGCTGGTGGAACTGGGCCGCGAGAACAATGACGTAGTGGTGTGCGATGCCGACCTTTCGAAATCGACCATGACCACCTATTTCGCCAAGGAGTTCCCCGACCGCTTCATCTCGCTGGGGATCGCCGAAGCGAATATGTGCGCCGTGGGCGCGGGACTGGCGTTGGCGGGGAAGATTCCCTTCGTTTCCAGCTTCTCGGCCTTCGCCATGAATAAGGGCTTTGAGCAATTGCGATGCTGCGCCGCCTATCCGCACGTGAATCTGAAGGTGGTGGGTACCCACAGCGGAATTTCCATCGGGGAAGACGGGCCTTCGCAGATGAGCATCGAAGAAATCGGCCTGGCGTGCTCGCTGGCGGGGTTCGTGGTAATCGCGCCGGCGGATGAAGTGTCCACGAAGGCGCTGGTGAATGCCGCGGCGGCGTATGTCGGACCGGTTTTCATTCGGACCGGGCGTCCCAAAGCTCCTATCGTGTACAGCCCCGACCAGAAGTTCGAAATCGGCAAGGCTGTGCAGGTGGCCGACGGCAAGGACGTCACCATCGTCGCGAACGGCCTGCTGGTGGCCCAAGCGCTGCTTGCCGCCGAGACCCTCGAAGGCGAAGGCATCTCCGCGCGGGTGATCGACATGCATACCGCCAAACCGCTGGACCGTGAGGCCATCGCGCGTGCCGCCTCCGATACCGGGGCGATGGTAGTGGCGGAAGAGCACCTCGTGGATACCGGCCTGGGCGTTCGCGTGGCGCAGGCGGTGGCCGAATCGCGGCCGTGCCCTATGGAGTTCGTAGGCATCCAGAATACTTACGCCGAATCCGGCCAGGCGGATGAACTGATGGATAAATACGGACTGGTGGCCCGCGACATCGCGGCAGCTGCCCGCAAAGCCGTCGCCCGCAAGAGCTGATCGTACCAGATGCCAGAGCGCGAATGCCTTTCGGACGTGCTTTTAGAGCAAAGCCTGACGTGTCTCTGGTTGGTGCGCGAGGACTTGGTTTTTGAGCGCATTTGGGGCTCTTCGGACACGGTCTTCGGCCAGCCGTCGGGCGAACTGAGCGGTGGCTGCGCACTGGATGTTCTGGAAACGGCCACGGCGCCGGCGTGGTGCAGCCGCTTCGCGCGCGCGCTGGCGGGCGAAACCCTTCACCTGCGCGAACGTTTCGGCAATGCCACCTGGTACATCTCGGTCTTCCCGGTGCGCGCCAAAGACGGCACGCGGTATGCGGGCGGTATGGCGCGCGAAATCACTCCCTGGAAAAGCGCCGAGCAGGAATTGCGAAATACCGTGCTGAGCGCGCTGAAAGCGCAGGACTACGAGCGCAACACCCTCTCCAAGTTCCTGCACGATGTAGTCGGCCAGAATCTCACCGCACTGGGATTGCAACTCGATCTGGCGCGCATGGACGTGGAAAGCGTTTCCCCGGAGACCTGCGTTCGCATCACGGAAATCCAGAAGGTGCTGGAAACCATCATGGAGCAGGTGCGGGAGTACAGCTATCATCTGAACCCCTCGGCGGTGGAACGGGCCGGGTTGCGCTCGGCACTCGACCGGCTGACGGTACACATTCGCGGGCGCTACTCGGGCGGCCTGCACCTGAATGTGGACCCAAGTTTGAAGATCGATCCCAAGATTGCTTCGGCGTTTTACCATATTGCCGTGGAGGCGATTGAGAACGCGGTGCAACATTCCAGTTGCTCGACCATCGAAATTGCGGTAAAGTCCACACGTGCCGGGGCTTCGATGGAGGTTCGCGATAATGGCAGGGGCTTCGACCCGGCGGACATTCTGGGAGGCGCCAGAGGGTTGGGACTGTTGAGCATGGAGCACTACGCCGCGCAGGCGGGGCTAGACCTTTCGATCACTAGCGATAAGAAAACGGGCACGACCGTTCGGGCCGCGGTACCGGAGGCCACATAAGGAATCACTATGCCGTTCGACATTGTTCTTGTCGATGACCACAAGCTGGTTCGCGATGGAGTAAAGACGATTCTGGAAAGGGGCGCAGAGTTCCGCGTAGTGGGCGAAGCTGAAAATGGCGCCGACGCGGTACAACTTTGCAGGAAATCCGAACCGGACCTGGTGCTGATGGATATCGGGCTGCCCGGAATGAACGGCATCGAAGCCACCACCGAATTACTGCGCCACTGCCCCGGTGTGAAGGTAGTAATCCTTTCGATGTATGACGACGAGAATTCGGTGGTGACCGCGATCCGCTCCGGCGCGCGGGCATTCGTGCTGAAGAAAGCCTCGTCAAACGAGCTGTTGGACGCGCTCCGCACGGTGGCGCGGGGCGGGTCGTATCTCAGTTCGCAAGTGTCGGACCGGCTGCTGCAGCGAATCCAGCGCGGAGACCTCGACACGCACGACCGCAGTCCGCTGGAATCGCTGTCGCCGCGCGAACTGCAGGTGCTGCGCCTGGTGGCGGAAGGTAAGACCAGCAAAGATATCGCGGTGCTGCTGGATCTGGGACTGCAGACCATCCGCAGCTATCGTAAAACGATGATGAAAAAGCTGGGAGTGAACAACGTAGCCGGCCTGACGCAACTCGCCCTGGCCGCCGGCATCACTCACTGGAATAAGCCCGATGCAGACTCCATGGGGTGAATGCGAAGTCGCCGACGCGCACGTCCATTTCTTTTCCCGGCGATTCTTCGCAGCGCTGGGAGAGCACTGCGGAATGGCGGCCGGCGAGGTGGCCGTTAAACTCAATTGGGAGCCACCGCCCGACGATCCCACGGAGCTAGCCAGGATCTGGCACGGCGAACTGGACAGCCACGGCGTCGCGTGCGCGGCGTTGATCGCCAGTATTCCCGAAGATGAAGCTTCCACCATGGCCGCGGCGGCGGCCTATCCGGACCGCTTCTTCGCGTTCGCCATGGTCAATCCGTGGGTGGAGCATGCCGAGGTACTCAAGGGTCTGCACGCCATTTGCCTGTTCCCGGCCATGCACCAGTACTCCATCCAGGACAAGCGCGTAGAAGTGCTGCTGGCGCAGGCGGCGGCCCACCGGTGCGCGGTGTTCGTGCATTGCGGAGTGCTTTCGGTAGGGGTCCGCAAGAAGCTGGGACTTCCCTCCCCTTTCGACATGCGGTATTCCAACCCGATCGATCTGCACGCGGTCGCGCTGCGGCATCCGGGCGTGCGCTTCATCGTGCCGCACTTCGGCGCGGGATATTTTCGCGAGGCGCTGATGGTGGCGGCCCTGTGCCCGAACGTATATCTGGACACTTCGAGCAGCAACTCGTGGATGCGGTACGAGGGGCTGGACCTGGCCACGGTGTTCCGGCGTGCGCTCAGCGTGGTGGGGCCGAACCGGCTGCTGTTCGGGTCGGACTCCTCGTTTTTTCCGCGCGGATGGAATCACGAGATATTGGAATTGCAGACTCGCGCGTTGCACGAACTGGGCGTTGGTGGCGCGGACGCACGGCAGATTCTGGGCGGCAATCTGCGGCGGATTTTGACCGAATTCTGAGGGTCCGCAAGGATTAAGGGACATGTCCAATTATTGGGTGCTAATACTACTTGCGGCATACGTCATTTTGCAGCGCTGGATACTGCCGCGATTTGGAGTTCAAACTTGAATGTCCAAATCATGCGGCGTCGGGTCTCGACGCGATAAAAGCGCTGTGGAAACGGCAGCCGCAACACAGTTGCCGACCACTGACAAGAGTAAGAGCGAGCGCTGAATTCTGAGAGCCTGCTGGGCGCGTTGGCACTACCGAGTTCCCGGTGGCAAATCCAAAATGAGTTACTTTTCGTTGCGGCGAAGAATGCGTCATCCATTCTTTCCCGAACTGGCGGCCGATCCGGCGGCGCACTCACGAGGGCGATCGAAGGCACTGGCCGGCACGTTCGCCGAACTGTCCGGCGCGGCGGCACGGGGGGTTCAAGCGCAGTACGCGGTATTCGTGTTGACCAGTGAGCGCGAGCCCTTAAGCGATGGCCAGCGGGATGACCTGTGGCGTTTGTTTCAGGTGCCGGTTTACGCTCTCCTGGAGCGTGGCGGGCGTGTGGAGGCATGGGAATGCGAAGCGCAAAACGGGCTGCACTTCGCGGAAGGCGGCGAGGAGATTGCCTGCGCCTGCGGGCGCCCTGGGGCGAAGCCCACGCACCCGGGATCGCTGGCGGACGCGGCAGACTGAAGTCGCGGAGACGAGCTTCGCTCGTCTGGACAAGCTAAAGTGTGTCCTACAAACTCCGCCGTTCGAGCGCCAGCGCGACGCCGCAGCCGATGAGGACGGTGCCGGTGCCGCAGTCGAGTGCACGCACCACGGAGCGGCGCGAAAGCCACGACCTAAGAGGGCGCACGGCGGTGGTCAGGATGGTAAGCCAGACGATGCCTTCCACGACGTGAATCGACGTGAATACCAGGCTATAGCTGATGACGCTTCCGCCGCGGGGGATGAATTGCGGCAGGAGAGTGACATAGAAGATGCCGACCTTGGGATTCAGGATATTGGTGAGCATGCCGCGCCAGAGCCAGCGATGGGCTCCCGCGCCGTCGATCGGGGGACCGGCAGTGGAGACTTCGAAGCTGTGCTCGCGCCGCCACATCCGCACGCCGAGGTATACCAGGTAAAGAGCGCCGGCGATCCGCAGGACGTTATAAGCGGCGCTGGAAACTGCGATCAGGGCGGTGAGTCCGAGCGAGGTTGCCGTGCCCCAAAGGAAAAGACCGGTGCAAATTCCGGCCAGGGCGAAGCGCGCCTGGGCAGTGCCCTCGACGGCCGCCGTTCGCAGAACGAGCGCGGTATCCAGACCGGGCGTGAGGGTCAACAGGCCGGCGGCGATCGCGAAGGCCAATGCCGCGCCGAGATCGAACATTTCCTAAGATTAGCAGGGTTTGTTAACACTTCCTTTCGCGGCCGCGTCTTTTCGTCGACAGAGCGCGCGCAGTAAGATGATGCCAGCGATGACGGCGCCCGAGATCTCCGAAGATGACGGACTGGTCCGCGCCGCCGCCGCGGGAGACCGGGCGGCTTTCGGCGAACTCTACGTGCGTTATGCGCGCCTGGTGCACGGCATCCTGCTGGCGCGCGTTCCTCCGGCAGAGGCGGACGATCTGGTACAGGACGTTTTCCTTTCGGCCATGCGGCAACTTCGCGGATTGCGGACGGTGGCGGCCTTCCGCGGCTGGCTGGCGGCGATCGCGCGCAATCGCGCCACGGACTATTTCCGCCAGACACGGCCGTGTGTGCCGATCGACGAGAATATGAAACCGGAATCGCACGCGCCGGCGAGTGGCCTCAACGCACTGGAGGTTCTGGAGGTGATCCGGCAGTTGCCGGAAGCCTATCGCGAAACGATGATTTTGCGGCTGGTGGAAGGCATGACCGGACCGGAAATCGCGCACCGCACCGGTCTGACCTCCGATTCGGTGCGGGTGAATCTCTGCCGGGGTATGAAGATGCTGCGCGGCCTGTTGGAAGGCGTGGACGCAAAATGAACGACGATTATCTGTGGGACCGGTCGGGGCCTCCCGACCCCGAGATCGAGCGACTGGAACGAACGCTGGCGCCGCTGTGCTACCGGCATCGCGGGGATCTGTTGGAATCGCGCCGCGCACCTGCCGGGCGATGGTGGGCGATGGCTGCGGCGGCCGCGGTAGTTGTGGCGGCAGTGGCGCTGTCGATGCGCGCTCCGCTGCCTGCCGCAACGGCATGGCAGGTGGATAGCGTACGTGGGAAAGCGAGCATGGGGAGCGAGCAGGCGGCGGTGGCGATGTCTCTGCGGGCCGGGCAGACGGTCCGTACGGGCGGCGATACGGAAATCACTTTTCGGGCCGAGGACTTCGGCACCATGCTGATCGGACCGGATTCGGAACTGCGGGCCACCACGGATCGGCGAATCGAGCTCGACCGGGGCCTGCTGCACGCCTACATCTGGGCTCCGCCGCGCCAGTTCGTGGTGGATACACCGTCGGCACGCGCGGTCGATCTCGGATGCCAGTACACTATCACGGTGGATGCGTCGGGCGACGGCCTGCTGCGGGTGTCGCTCGGATGGGTGGCGTTCCAGAATGGCGGGGAAGAGGCGTTCATTCCGGAGGGCGCGGCGTGCGTGACGCGCAAACGGCGCGGACCGGGCATTCCTTTCTATGAGGATGCGAGCGAGCCGCTGCGGCGGTCGCTGGCGGCGTTCGAGCAGGGCGATGCCGGAGCGCTGGGGGGCATTCTGGCAGCGGCGCGCCCGAGCGACGGATTGACGCTGTGGCACCTGCTGACCCGGGTCAGCGAGGGCGCTCGCGGGCGCGTGTTCGACCGCTTCGCCGAGTTGGTGAAGCTTCCGAAAGAGGTCCGCCGTGATGCGGTGCTACGGCGCGACGCGCACGCCATCGATCTCTGCTGGGACGCGTTGAATCTGGAAAACACCGACTGGTGGCGTGGTTGGGAAGCGCACTGGGGAGGATGAAGCGAATAAACTGGCCAGGCTGTCGCCCGGCTGGGCAAGCTAAAGCATACCCCACGTGGGACATGCTTCAGCTTGTCCAAACGAGCGAAGCTCGTTACTTCTTCCTTAACTGCTGGAGCTTCTTTTTCACGTCCGGCCAGAATTCCTTGAGGATGTTGGAGAAGGCGTCGGTGCCGCAGGCGATCAACAGTCGCTGCACGTTGTCGGAGGCAGTGCGCGTGTCCGGGTAATAGGCGTTGGAGATGGCCACTGCCGCGGCATTGCCGCCCCATTCCGAGAAGTTGAAGGTGGCACGATCGGAATCCGTTCGCGTAATTACGATCTGCTTGAGCGCAAATCCAGTGCGGTAGAGAATGGAGCCTTCGCCGCGCCGAAAGTAGCGCGGGTCTTCATGAGTGACGATGGGGACGAGCCCTTCGGTCATAATGTTGCCGACAGTCTGGTCGGCATATGCGGTGGAAAACCGCAGCGCATAGCCTTTCACACCCTGGCCGAACGAAGGGTTCTGATTTTCGATCTGGTATAGCCCGGCAAACGCGGCGGCCGTCGGAAACACCGGCCAATCGAAGGAGTCCTTGGCGGCGATGGTGATTTTCTGTTTAGCGCTGATGGAATGAAACGGAATGGATTCCTCGGTGGTGCGATTGTTGGGAATCACGCCGAAGATCCGCTTATCTTCGACGGGGGCTGGAGGGGGATCCTGCGCCGGTGCAAGCAAGACGCCCAGAATGAATACAGCGGCGACCCGTAAGGACAGACGCATCTTGACACTATTGATGGAGCGGATGTGTGTTGGGTTTCCTGAAAAATTAGCGGAGCGGGCCGCTAATTCTTTTTCTTTTGGAAGTGGCGTTTGACGTCGGGCCAGAACTCTTTCAGCACATTCGACAAAGTGTCGGTGCCGCACTGGACCAGGAGCCTTTCGACGTTGTCTCCCCAATGCCGTCCGTCCTGGTAATAGAGATTGGATATGCCGACGGCGACCGAATTTCCGGTCCATTCGGCGAAGTTGAAGGTTCGTTTATTCGAATCCGTGGTTGTAACGACGGTGCGGGTGGCGGCATACCAAAGACGACGCCCGAAGGAGCCTTCTCCAATACGGAAATAACGGGGATCTTCGTGCAGCAAGGCGGGCATGAAGCCTTCGGTCATCATGTTGCCGATCATCTGGTCGCCGAAAGCCGTGCCGGCGCGCTTGGCGTAGCCTTTGAAACCCTGCCCAAAGGAGGGATTGGCATTCTCCGCCTGATAAATCACCGACATGATCAAGGCAGTGGGATAAACCGCGCCATCGAACGAGTCCTTCGCCGCAATGGTGATCTTTTGTTTCGCGGTGAGAGGTTTGAAGGGGCTGGCGAGTTCCGCGGTACGGTAGTTGGGAAGCACTCCGTAAGCACGCTTGTCTTCGACGGGGATCACTGGCGTCGCAGGAGTCGCAGAATCGGGGGTGGCGACGGCCGCGGGTGGCGCGGTTTCCGCCGTGGAGCTTTGCGCCCGAAGCGAACACACACTAAGGGATAGAACTATAAAAAGGTAAAGGCGCACATTACTCCAAAGCAATTTGGATGGTAACACACGGGTTGTCGTTACGATTAACGATTAGCCCTTTTGGGCTACCGGGTCCGAAGCGAATGGCGGTAGACAAGCCGTTTCAAGGTTTGGTATATTGAATGCTGTCCCTAAAATCATGCTCAGTGGGAGGTTCGTTTGCTTTTCTGCGGACCGCTTGCACCAATGAGGAATAATGGCACGAAAACAAGGTAAGCAGTATCAAGCCGCGCGGAAACAGGTTGAGGCCAAGGAATATCAGTTGGAAGAGGCCGTTCCGCTCATCAAGAAAGTCAAATTCGCCAAATTCGATGAAACTGTAGAGGTGCACATGCGCCTAGGCGTCGACCCGAAGCACGCCGATCAAATGGTGCGCGGCACGGTGGTCATGCCGAACGGGCTCGGCAAATCGAAAAAAGTTCTGGTCATCGCCAGTGGCGATAAGCAGCGCGAAGCTACTGAAGCGGGCGCCGATCTCGTCGGCGGCGAAGACATGGTCAACAAGATTCAGTCGGAAAGCTGGACGGATTTCGACGCCGTGATCGCCACCCCGGATATGATGCGCTCGGTCGGCAAGCTCGGTAAAGTGCTCGGTCCGCGCGGTCTGATGCCCAACCCGAAGACGGGCACCGTGACGGTGGACGTGGCCAAGGCGATCAAGGAAATCAAGGCCGGTAAAGTGGAATTTCGCGTCGACAAGACCGGCATCATCCACGCGCCCGTGGGCAAAGTCAGCTTTGCCGCGGAGAAACTGATTGAGAATGCGGCCAGTCTGATCACCGCAGTCATCAAGGCGAAGCCGGCGGTGGCGAAAGGCAAATACGTGAGAAGCACGACCATGTGCTCCACGATGGGCCCTGGGGTGGCCGTCGATACTACCCCGTTTAGCGTCAAGGCGGCGGCGGTTTAGCATCCGACAGGTGTTTCCATGAAAAAGAAGGCAGATAAGAAAAAAGATATCGAGTCTCTGCGCCAGGACCTGCAAGAGTCGCAGAACCTGTTCGTCACGGGCTACGAGAAGCTCAAAGTAGGGCAGGATTTCGAACTTCGGAAAACTGTCCGGGCGGCGGGCGGGAAATATCGCGTGGTGAAGAATAACCTGGCGGAGATCGCTTCCCAGGGAACAGCTTCCGAAGCGGTGCTGAAAGGCCTGCGCGGTATGACGTCCATGGCTTACACCACCAACGATCCGGTGGCGCTGGCCAAGGCACTCACGGCATACGCGAAGGTCAACCCGAGCTTTACCTTTAAAGCGGGCGTTGTACAAGGGCGCGCGATCGACATCAAGCAGATCGGCGAACTGGCGACGATGCCGTCGAAGGAACAGATTTACGCCAAACTGCTGTACCTGATCAACGCTCCGGCTCAGCGTCTGGCAATGACGATCAACGCCGCCGGCCGTACTTTGGCCGTGGTGATCGATCAAGGTGTGAAAGAGAACAAGTTCAAATAGCTGTCAGCGGCTGCTGAGGGCTGAAGATTTTTAATTTCGATAGGAGTTTGAGAATGGCGGACATTAACGCAATTGCGGAACAGATTCAAGGCTTGACCCTGTTGGAAGCATCCAGCCTGGTGAAGCTGCTAGAGGAAAAGCTGGGCGTGTCGGCGGCAGCGGCGGCTCCGGTGGCGGCGGCTGGCGGCGCGGCGGCGGCAGCTCCGGTAGTCGAGGAGAAGACCGAGTTTACGGTAGTGCTGACGGCGGCTGGCGCCAATAAAATCAACGTGATCAAGGCTGTTCGCGAAGTCACCAGCCTCGGTTTGAAGGAAGCCAAAGACCTGGTCGATGGCGCTCCCAAGCCGGTGAAGGAAGGCATCAGCAAGGAAGAGGCGGAGACGATCAAGAAGAAGTTCGTCGACGCCGGCGCCTCTGTCGAAGTGAAGTAGGAAAGCAAGCTGTCAGCGATCGGCGTTCAGCTGTCAGCCAAGGCGGCCTCAATCGGAGAATGTGCTTCCTCTGAAGGCTGACGGCTGATGGCTGAGAGCTTTTTGCCCATTTGACGCAGGGGATTTCCCCTGATAGAGTAAGTAGTTGGGCCTTCGAACCAGCGGACTCGATCCCAATTGGTGACTGTGACTTCCGAATTCTGGAACTTCAAGTGCAGTTCGGGCGGAACTGCAGAGAGGGAATCTTTGCGCTTTTGCTTGCCCGCAACTTCCATGCGGAATTCGTACGCCCATACTTCCCCAGAGTCATTCACCACGCGCACTACTTCAGAACCAATTCGATTCCTGCCCCGTTTTCATGATTCGGCGCGCTGGGAGGCATGTTCTCCCGGGGTGCCGTTGGCTATGTGCTGTTAAACGCAGTCTCTTTGCTTTGGCTGTTCGGCCGTCAGGAGTATAAGAATGGATTTTCAATATAACGGCGCTGCCCCCGAGCGAGTTGATTTTTCAAAAATTAAGACTTCGATTCCGATCCCTAACCTGATCGAGGTGCAAAAGAAGTCTTACGAGCGGTTCCTGCAGATGGATTTGCTGCCCAATGAGCGCGAAGACATCGGCCTGCAGACCGTATTTAATTCAGTTTTCCCCATATCCGACTTTCGCGGTGTCAGCGACCTCGAGTTTGTCGACTATTCGATCGGCAACTGGGAGTGCAAGTGCGGCAACCTGAAAGGTCTGCACCACCTGCGTTCCACCTGCCGCAATTGCGGCGCGACCATCCGCACAGACCCGTTCCACGCGGGCGACATACTGTGCAGCCATTGCGGAACCTTTAATAAGAACGTGGTCACGTTCTGCAATAAATGCGGCGACCCGGTAGGCCTGCAGCTGAAATACGACATGCAGGAGTGCCAGGAACGCGGCATGACTTATGCAGCGCCTCTCAAAGTCACGATCCGGCTGACGGTGTATTCGAAAGATCCCGAGACCGGCAAGAAGAGCGTTCGCGACATCAAGGAACAGGAAGTTTTCTTCGGCGAAATTCCGCTGATGACGGACAACGGAACGTTCATCATCAACGGCACCGAGCGCGTCATCGTGTCGCAGTTGCACCGTTCGCCGGGTGTGTTCTTCGAGCGCGTTCCGGCGCAGGGCTATTTCCTCGGCAAGATCATTCCCTACCGCGGAAGCTGGGTGGAATTCGAGTACGACCTCAAGAACATCCTTTACGTCCGCATCGACCGCAAGCGCAAGTTCTACGGCTCGGTGTTTCTGCGGGCATTGGGTTACAAAACCGACGAGCAGATTCTGCGCGCGTTCTACCGCGTCAGCAAGATCAGCATCAAGGAAAAGAAGCTGCTCTGGAACGTCGACGAGGGTCTGACCGGCCTGAAGCTTTCCTACGCCATCGCCGCCAAGACCGGCGAGACGGTGGTGGGCCAAGGCAAGAAGATCACCTCCAGCCTGTACAAGGAAATCCAGAAGTACAAAATCGCTCAGGTAGAAGTTGCGGCCAACGACATGGAAGGCGCGCACATCGTCGCCGACGTGGTCGACATGACCACGGGCGAAGTGCTGATCGACGCCAATAGCGAGCTGACCACCACGGCGCTGGCGAAGCTGCTCGAAGCGGGCATCGGCGAATTTGAGATCTTCTTCCCGGAACGCGACGATGTCGGCACGGTGATCTCGGCCACCATCCGCAAGGACCCGGTGAAGGCGCAGAATGAAGCTCTGATCGAAATCTACCGCAAACTGCGGCCCGGCGATCCGCCCACTCTGGATACCGCCACGCAGCTCTTCCAGGGCATGTTCTTCGACCCGCGCAAATACGATTTTTCGCGCGTGGGCCGCATGAAGTTCAACATCAAGCTGCACGATAAGGCCGACGCCACCAGCCTGGATAAGCGCACGCTCGATTCGGAAGACTTCCGCGCGACCATCAAGTACCTGCTCAAGCTGCGCAAGGGTATCGGCGCGGTGGACGATATCGATCACCTCGGCAACCGCCGCGTGCGCGCCGTCGGCGAACTGCTCGAAAATCAGTTCCGCATCGGCCTGGTGCGCATGGAACGCGCCATTAAAGAGAAGATGTCGGTCTACCAGGAAATGTCGACGGCTATGCCGCACGATCTGGTGAACGCCAAGCCTGTGATGGCGGCCATCCGCGAATTCTTCGGATCGAGCCAACTCTCACAGTTCATGGATCAGACCAATCCTCTCTCGGAAATTACTCACAAGCGCCGCTTGTCGGCCCTGGGACCAGGCGGATTGAGCCGTGAACGCGCGGGATTCGAAGTCCGCGACGTGCACCCTACGCACTACGGCCGCATCTGTCCGATCGAAACGCCGGAAGGTCCGAACATCGGATTGATTTCGTCGCTCTCGTGCTTTGCGCGCATCAACGAATACGGCTTTATCGAGAGTCCGTACCGCAAGGTGCAAAAGGGCGTGGTGATCGACGAAGTCCGCATCTTGAACCCCGGCGATACCGATCACAAGGTTGGAGACATCGTGCGGCGGCAGGAAGCCGAGGATCTGAACAAGAAGCTGGGCGCCAAGAAGCAGCCCGCCGAGTACGAAGCCCACTGCGAATACCTGTCGGCGTGGGAAGAAGACAAGTGGACGGTGGCGCAGGCCAACGTGGAGCTGGATGAGAAGGGCCGCATCGTGCCCGACCTGTCCAACGCCCGCCAGGCCGGCAACTTCGTGCTGAAATCGCGCGATGAGATCGAATACATCGACGTCAGTCCCAAACAGCTCGTGTCGGTGGCCGCCAGTCTGATTCCGTTCCTCGAGAACGACGACGCCAACCGCGCGCTGATGGGATCGAACATGCAACGCCAGGCCGTGCCGCTGCTGCGCGCCGACGCTCCTTACGTGGGCACCGGCATGGAGTACGTGACGGCTCGCGATTCCGGCGCCGTGGTGCTCTGCAAGCGCCCCGGCGTGGTGGATTCGGTGGACTCCGAACGCATCATCGTGCGCGTGGAGGGCGCGGCGCACGAAGGCCAGCTCTCTCGCGAGGTGGGCGCGGACATTTACCAGCTCACCAAGTTCAAGCGCTCGAACCAGAATACCTGCATCAACCAGAAGCCCATCGTAAGGGTGGGGCAGCGCGTGCCGAAGGCGGCCGTGCTGGCCGACGGTCCCTGCACCGATTTCGGCGAACTGGCTCTCGGACGCAACGTGCTGGTGGCCTTCATGCCCTGGCGCGGTTATAACTTTGAAGACGCCATCCTGGTCAGCGAAAAGCTGGTCAAGGAAGACTACTACACTTCGATCCACATTGAAGAGTTCGAGATCGAAGCCCGCGACACCAAGCTCGGGCCGGAAGAAATCACGCG
>Ga0182018_10000619_pt1 | contig 44670 bp, 40 predicted proteins | sample 812P2MmetaG_FD_120490 | JGI IMG/M metagenome (GOLD analysis project Ga0182018, IMG submission 120490) | Permafrost microbial communities from Stordalen Mire, Sweden - 812P2M metaG | ecosystem: Environmental > Terrestrial > Soil > Wetlands > Permafrost | place: Sweden: Stordalen | collected... | reverse complement strand
TGGGCGCCTTTGGCACCTATCGAACAAATTGTGGATTATGTGCCCCCTGTTGTGCCCGAGTTGGATAGTAGAATCTCAAGCATTTTCTGTAGAACAAGTTCCAGTAAACGCATCGCTGGTTCAGTGTGCTTGTTCAGTAGCAGAAGAGTAGATTCGGAACTCGTTCAGAGACGCTGAAAGTTATGATCGTCGTCATCGAGGGAATCAGTTCCGCCGGGAAGTCGACGCGGGCGTCACAATTCGTGCCGGCCGTCGTGGACGAAGTCACCGGACTCGTCCCGCCGGAAGATATCGCGGCTGCGGCCCAATATTACGGTGATAGGAATAGTGAACGCTGGCTACGTGGGTTGGAGCTAGAACGCACGCATGCGTTTGTTTGCTTCGACACAGACCCATTGAAGATCCACTACACGTGGTGTCTGTGGCAGATCGGAAAAGTCCCCCGCAACGTTTGGCTGGCGAATGTTGAGGCGAGTCGTGAGCAAATCGCAAAGAAGCATCTTGGCTTCGCCGATCGGATCGCGTTTCTCGAACCGTCCGAGGACGTAATCCGACGTCAGAAAGTTAGTGATCAAACAAGGCAGCGAAGGAACTTCGAGACCCATGTGCGTTTGGGCGAACCACTTCGGCGCTGGTATGTCCTGCTCGAATCTTTGGCTCCTGGCAGGCTCATTTTCAACGCACACCAAATTCAAGACCTGAAGCCAAGGTTCTTGCGGACGGATCGGTACAGTCTGGAACTGTTTGATGCGCTCATCAGCGCGGCGGACCGACCGGCCGGATAGCAAGCCCTTCAAGCGATACAGCCGCGCGGGGTCTCGGCGCAAAAGCCGTTTAGTGCGGCAGAGGCGGCAAGGATCAAAGCTGGTTTCCGGGATTTCATGGTTTGGGGTTTCTTCAGTGTTGCGATTCGCCCGGAATTTCAGGAACGCCCGGATCGTCGAGGATTTGCACGGCGGTGGCGTCACCGAGGTCTTGCCAATCTTGCAGCACCCAGACGACTTTCTTGTCCGAGCTGACCTCGACAAGCTGCGGGCCTTTGCCGCCGCCACCGCGGGAGGTGAGAATCGTGTTGCCGTTGGCCAGGCGGGTGCAGCTTTGCGGGGGTTGAACCAGCCGGTAAGCCTCCGGCAGTTCGCTCGACTTGAATTCCCAGACCGTCTCGCTTTTTTGATTAACCTCGCGGGTGAGGTTGTCTCCTTCATCCGTGATGAGCGTGTTGCCGTTTTTGAGGCGCATGGCGGCCCATGGAGACCTGATTCCGTATCTCCAGACTTCGTTAAAATTTTTGTCGTATTCCACGACGTTGCTCGAACTGAGATAGGAAATGAGATACGTTTCCTGAGCCGTGTAACGCGCGCGGCGGAACTGCCCGTGAATGTTCCTGGGGTTGAACGGCTGGCCGTCGGCGCTGGGCACCTCATGATTCACCTCCACCGTGCCGGTCTTGGTGTTGACGATCAGAAGCTTGGGCGGCAGGCCGTTCACGACGAACATCACCTTGTCCAATCCGATGGGCTGGCAGGTGTGGACTTCCGTGTGATTGGTGCCGCTGCTGTTGTTGCAATCGTAACGCCAGACCACTTTTTTGTCCGGCGTTATTTCGGCAACGTATTGCATCCGCGTGAAAAGAATGTTTCCATTGGAAAGCATCCAAATATCGTCGTATTCGTAGCCCGGGCCGGTCTGATAACTCCAGATCACCTTGCCGTCGTTGACGAGAAACATCTTGGTGTAATTCTCCCCGACATAGAGCATCGGATGCTCGGCGAGGCCGCGACCGGGCAGACCGGCGGGAGCGGGGGCGTTCGTCCATTTGCCCACGGGCGATTTGAATTCGGCAGGCCCCATTGCGGGAACATTGGCGGCGGTGAAACGTTCAAGCTGGGCCATGCATGGTGTTGCAATCGAAGCGCCGGTGTCGGTTCCCGACGTATGGCAACCAGTCAAAAAAGTTGCCGCGCCAGCAGCCAAAATGGCAGCGATCAGGAAACCAAGTTTTGCTTTCCAATTTTTTGAGGAAAAGGTCCCATCGCCGAGATCAGGCCTGCGCTGGCCTTCGATACCAAGCGCTGGTTTCATAGCCGGGTTTGCGGGCGATTCGCCGATCGCCGGCGCCGACTCGCCAAAAAGCTGCGTGGAAACTGCACTGAGGACAGCCGCCTTAAGGGCGTCTCGCCGCGAGATTATTTTCATCCTTAATTCCGCAGTTGGAACTCGCGCTACAGAAGTCGATTTCGAGGTAAGCGTTCAAGTTAGGTGATCGGCTCCGGATCTTCGGGGTTCTTCCGGGAATCGTCTGCGTCTGAGCTGACGGCAGGTGAAAGCCGAGGTCAAGTTTTTCACAGAAAGGACCGATCCACGGAGTCTAAGATTCGCATCTGATTCTGGAAACAGCAGACCCAGCTTCCGCGCTCGCAAACCTGGGAGCGAAGATTCTCCGGCGCCGACTTCCCGCGTTTGGACATGACCCTCTGAGATCCCCCTCTCAATCGCTAGCTGCTGGGGCTTTTTCACCCGCCGTAAAGATCACCCAAGGTTCCGCCGGACGGCTCCTCAAAAGCCCCGCCATCCACTCGTACGGCGGGCGGGCTGCGAGGAACGCGGCAGCATCGAATGCGGTGCCGTCGGCGGAGCCCCAACGCGCGCAAAGGCTCATAGCTTTGGCCATCTTTGAATCGATCACCTTGGCATCATAGCTCCCAATGGGCCAGTAGGGAGGATACCCTTCCAAGAAGGGCCTTTCATCGAGCTCGGCATGTCCGGCAAGAGTGCCGATGCCCGGATGGACTTCGCCGAGGCAGGCGTCTTCGCAATCCGCCTCCATTTGCTTAGCGCAAGCGAGATCGATCTTTCCAGCGTTGGCGCGCATGAGCTGTTTCCACCGTACGCGCCGAGCGACGCTGGTCAGGCGCATGTCGGATTCCTTGAGAATCGTGTAATCCGTTTCCAAGCGCAGTATGTGAAGGTTTTCGGCGATATTCGAGCCGACGAAATAGCCGTCCTTGCTTCGTTCGAATCCGACATACTTTAGGCCGAGCTCAAGGCGGGCGATTTCGCCGGTACGGATATCGCCCAGCAGCCACGCGTTGGCGTAACCGCCATTGTTGCCCGCTTTCATCGTACCGCACCATTGGTCTATGCTGTTCCAAAACGCACTGGGTTCGAGCTTCCGCAAATGCCTTGGCGTGGAAATTACCGCTTTCGTCAGCCGCTCGGACCCGATTGCATAATTCGGAGATCAGATGGCCAGCTTCAGCTTGCATTGCAGTACGCCAATCAGAACGCCCATTCGTCCCCGACACCCGAGCCGACCCTGTAAGGGGTGCCGGGGGCCGGATTCTGATCCGGCAAGCGATGCTCCCGGTCGGGCTCGTCATGGGGTAGATTCCCCATTGCGGCACTGGGAGCCGTGCGACTATCATGTCTCCGGACCCATGATCACCACAAATTCACCCTTCGCCCGTTCGGCCATTCGCAGAACTGCTCTGCTTGCATTCGGTTGTGCCTTGAGTTTTGCCCTCGCTCAGAATCCGTCACTGAATGCCGCTGCCCTGCGGCCCCTGGCCGACATGGCTCCGGCCCTACCCCTGACCCCAACCTTTGTGAAGGGGGACCCGGGTGACAACGGCCCGTACACGCTGAGCCTATTGAATACGTCGAAGGACTCCATCAAGGTCACCGCCAAGGTGCTCCTGAGCGTCTCGTCCCATGCGGAGTCCAAGGCGCGGAATATTCCTGAGCACGCGATTGATCCGGGCCAGGTCTGGATTATTACTGACCTCGCCGCGGGCGATGAGGTCAATCTCACGGCCGACGGGTATGCGCCGCTCGAGCTCACGGTTCCCTAGGCTGCCGGCGGCACTCCCTTAGAGACAGTAACGTCTGAGCCTTCCGCCAGAAAGGCCGACGCCGGCGCGCCGCGGAGGGCAACGACATCATCGCGGCCCTCGACGCAGACGTCATGACGATCGAAACCTCGCGTTCGCACATGGAATTGCTGGGCGCTTTCGTGAATTTCAAATATCCGAACGAAATTGGGCCCGGGGTGTACGACATCCATTCGCCGCGCGTACCCAAGGTCGAAGAGATGACTCACCTCCTTCGGAAGGCCGAGGTGGTGCTTCCCGCCAAGAATCTTTGGGCAATCCCGACTGCGGTCTGAAAACTCGCGGCTGGGCCGAAGTAAAGCCGTCACTGGTGAACATGGTGGCGGCCGCCCGCGAACTTCGACAGGAAGCCGCGTTAATCGGCACCTAAGCCGCCCTCACCTGCGGTGCTCACGGAAGCTTGAGCACATACTTTACGTCGGTGACCGCTCCATTTGCATCCGTGGTAAGTACAAAACCCATCTTCTTGTCGAAAAACATACCGCGAACCAGGATCCATTGGTTGCCGACGTGCCTGTAGTCCCGGACGGACATATCCTGCAGGCCGGCGATTGGATAGACGATATCGAACGCGTTCTGGACAGCCTTCAGGTCACTGTCGCCGGTCAGCCGCAAGCTCGGGTTGAGCATCTTCAGGATTTTCGGATAATCCCCGTCGGTGCTGGGCCGGGAAAGCGAAGCCACGCCATCGCCGGACCTGGCGACGATAATCGTGTTCGTCTGCAGGCTATCGCCATCGGCGATACCGATGGTAACGGTGTAGATCGAATTGCCAAAAGTTGCGACGACTGCCGGGTCGGTGTCGGGAGCCGCCTCGATCTTCAAGACATCCGAAATATGCTGCATAATAAATGCAGTGCCGTCGTCGGCGCGGGCAATTTGGATCGTGCAGAGTGCGACAATGGCCGAGGCTGCATTTGCGAAGCGGGCGATTTTTTTAATCATTTTGGGGAGGGGGAATTTCGCAAGGATATCAGCGTTAATTTGCGAGGATTGCCATGCGTTAGACGGTTTTGCCATTGCACTATTTCGCGCTGGGCGTGCGAGGAGCAAGGTCGGTCGGGAATTGGGACTAGGTTAACGTTTTCCTGGACGAAGGGCAGCTTAACAAATAGCACACGCAAAACCACTTAGAAGACACCGTCGAATCGCCAGTTAAGGAGTCTTGCCACCAACGACGCAGAATTTGGGAGTAACTCGCACGCGATCCATATCCGCGACCCAAAAACAAACGCTCATCGAATGGAATTATTTCCCATTTCTCTGGGCGACCCGCATCGGCGTCGGTCACTTTCTCGAAGGTAGCAGACACGGGCAGGCTCGGAGCCTCATCGCTCAGGGCAGCGAACCTCCCACGATCGGCATCACTATCGAAATTTGTCCGATGGCGATACTCAACGCGCAGCCCAATCCGATAAGAGCAGTTCTAGAAATGACCGAATAGGTGCGTTTCAAAGTGAGGGACAGGCTTTTGTTCTATGGCTCGAACCTTGGTTTCACTGGTCAGACCGAAAATACAATAGTATGTTCTCACGCCCTACAACGCGAATGGGGCGGTCATCGCAATCAGCTTGGGTTGGGGAACCCAAGTTCTACCGGGAAGCGGCGCGAATTTATCCGGCCCGGGCGTGATGTCACTCCGATCGGCGAATTCAGATAATTTCCTGCGGACAGACGCCTTCGCGCTCGCGGCCGGCTCAGCCGATTCGGCCACGGTTGTCGCACGGCCCCCGGGGCACCTATGCGGCCCAGGTGTCCGGCGCAAACGCGAGCACCGGGGTGGGTTTGGTAGAAATTTACGAGATCAACCCGTAAATCGGTTGAATCCGTTCATTGGGCCGACAAAAAGTCGCGCCGATCCGTCACTCCGCCTCAAAGCGATAGCCGACGCCCAGAACGGTCTCAAAGATTTTAGGCCGCTTCGGGTTTTCCTCCAGTTTCCGGCGCAACCGATCCATATAAACTCGCAAGTAGTGATTTCGCTCCTCGGCATTCGGGCCCCAAACGTCGCGCAGGATTTGCCGGTGGGTGAGCACTTTGCCACGGTGTGAAACAAACAACCGCAGCAAATCGTACTCCTTCGCCGTCAACGACACGGCTTCACCGTGTTTCGTCACGGTCCGGCGGCTGAAATCTATCTCGATCGCCCCGAAGCGGACAATGCTGATTCCGTCTTCAGGTTGAACGTGGCGCAGCATCACCCGCAGGCGGGCAAGCAGTTCGCGTCCATTAAACGGCTTGGTCAGGTAATCATCGGCGCCCGCATCGAGGGCCGCCACCTTGTCGTCCTCATGCCCCAAAACCGAGAGAATCAGCACCGGAACCTGCGTCCACTCCCGCAAACGCCTGAGCACTTCCACGCCGGAAATGTCGGGCAGTCCGAGATCGAGCACCACGGCATCCGGGCGCCGGAACGCGATCTCGCTCAAACCGACTTGACCGCAGTCGCAATCCCGCACCATATAGCCGCCCGTTTCAAGGGTGACACGCAGCAGTCGACGAATCTGAATCTCGTCGTCGATGACGAGCACCTCTGGTTTCCGGGGCTCGGTCGTCATTCGTACGGCACATCCTCGTGCGTTTGGTGGGGAAGGTAAACCGTGAACACCGCGCCCCCGCCAGGATTTTCCCCGGCCACCACCTCGCCGCCCTGAGCGCTGACAAATCCCCGGATGATTGAAAGCCCGAGACCAAGACCACCGACGCGTGCAGCGTCACCGCGTTGGAATTTCTGAAACATTCGCCCCCGCATCTCCGGTGGCAAACCCGGTCCGCGATCCGCAACCGTGAAAAACACGCGATTCTTGGAGAAATCGACCCCCGCAGCAAGAAACAGGGGCGTGCCGCCGGGCGTGTGGAGCGATGCATTGAGCAACAGATTGGCAATCACCTGTTCCATAAGAGCAGCGTCAGCGCGGAAAAGCGGCATTCCGTCGGGGACGTCGATTTCCAGCGGATGATCGGTCATCGACTCGTTGATGCCGTTCACCGCCGCGTTGACGAGATCATTGGCATCGCACCAATCCATTTTCGGCTGCAGTGATCCCGTCTCCAGGCGGGTTTGATCCAGGAGATTGCCCACCAACCGGTTCAAACGACGGGTGGCCGTTCGTATCTCATGGGCCATCTTCCCGAGTGGAGTGTCGGGTTCCGTGGGCAAGTTTTCCGTCGCCGCAGTGAGAACGGCCAGAGGCGTCTTGAGCTCATGCGACACGCCGTCAAGAAGGGCGCGGTGCAGCTTGTCCGATTCGCCGAGGAGCTTTTCACGCTCGGCGGCTGCACGCAGGGACTCGCGCTCAACCAGCAGGGCCAATTGCGCGGCATAACTTTCAATCATATCGCGCTGCACCAGCGAAAGGGTCGTCTTAGCCCCGACGTGTACGACGAGGACCCCGACTGCTCGATCCTCCCTAAGCAGGGGAACATGGAATCCCTCGGCCATCGGGAGCGCACTCGTGAAACGACCGGCGTTTTTTCGCTGGCGCCACGCCCAGTCGGCTACGCTTCGTTCCTTTTCCGAAATCGAGAACGAACCCGCAAAATGAGGCACCAGCTGTTGACCATCGTCGTCGACGACAAGCAACGCGGTTTGCGCCCCGAAAAGCAAATCTGCCTGTCGCAGCGCCGCGAAGACGCCCTCGTCGAGTGTCCGCGCCGCACTCAAGGCTCGGGTGAGATGGAACAAAGCCGTGGCGCGCTCCTCTCGCGCGCGCTCGTGACGAGCCTGGTCGCGGATGCGCCCGGTGAGTTGTCCGGCCACGATGGCGGAAATAACAGTGGCCACGTAGAGAGCGACGTCGTCCGCCGAGCCTATAACCAGCGTGAAACGAGGCGGAATGAAGAAATAATTCCACACCAAAGCCGCCAAGACACCGGCGAACAGGATCGGTCCGCGGCCCAGGCGCAGGCTCATGATGACCACCGTCAGCAGGAAGATCACGCCGACCGTACGATAACCGATGACGTCGGCCAACGACCAGCTGAGCAGCGACACCGCGGCAATGATTGCGAACGCAGCCCCGAACTCCGACAACGGCGAACGCCTCGCGGGGTGCCAATCGATCCAGGTGGCCGGCTGGCCCGCCGCGCGTTCCGCAGGCACGACATAGATATCAATTGGCCCTCCAATGCGAAGAAGCCTGTCCACCAGATTTCCTCTTCGCAGCCGGTCGATCCAGCGAGGGCTTTGTGACTTGCCCACAACGATTTGCGTCGCGTTGTTTTGGAGGGCCACCCTGACCAGCGCATCGGCGACGTCCTCGTCATGGGTGACGACGACCTCCGCCCCCAGTTCCCGCGCAAGGGCGAGATTGCGATCGAGATTGCGCTTTGCCTCGCCCTCGACCGCTCGCGTCGATTCCACGCTCACGGCAATCCACGATGCACCCTGGGATGCGGCCATTCGCCGGGTCCAACGGACCAACAGCCTCGACGAGGGACTGGGTCCGATGGCTACCAGCAGACGTTCGCCCGATCGCCAGATCGTGGACGAACCGTGTGATCGCAGCTCCCGCAGACGCCGCTCCACCCTCTCGGCCGTGAACCGGAGGGCGAGCTCGCGCAAGGCCGTGAGATTGGTGTCCTGGAAAAAATTCTCCGCCGCCTTTTGCGCCCGATCCCCGAGATACACCTTGCCATCGCGCAGGCGCTCCAGGAGCGCCTCGGCGGTAATATCGACAAGTTCAATCTGATCCGCCAGTTCAAGAATCGAATCGGGTACGGTTTCGTGCACGGGCGCACCGGTTATCTGCCGCACCGCGTCGGCCCTAGACTCGATATGCTGGACGTTCAGGGTCGAGTAAACATTGATGCCGGCATCGATCAGTTCGATGACATCTTGATAGCGCTTGGGGTGGCGTGATTCGGGGGCGTTGGTATGAGCGAGTTCATCGACGAGGACGAGTATCGGCTTACGCGCCAGAATCGCTTCAAGATCCATCTCGCTGAGTTGCGCTCCGCGGTAGGAGATCATCTTGCGCGGGATGACCGTCAAACCCTCCAGAAGCGCCTCGGTCTCGATCCGCCCGTGTGTTTCCACGACGCCCACGATGACCTCCTGTCCGTCGCGGAGTTCCTCGTGCGCCGCCTTCAGCATGGCGTACGTCTTGCCCACGCCGGGACACATGCCGAAGAATATTTTTAGATGGCCGCGAGCTGCGCGCAGCTCGTCCCGGCGAAGTGAGGCGAGCAGATCATCGGGATTGGGACGATGTTCAATCATTTAGCAGCGCAACCGAGGGCAAGTATTCGCCGACAGAAATTTTGCAGGTTCTCGCCTGCAGGTCAGCTTCCATCTTTGCACGCCGTCGATCGATCCATAGGGGAGCGAAGCAGGGCAATCGCTCGACGCATGGTTGGCATCCGCGTCAATAGGTGGTGGAGAGAAGCGGCGGCGACGTCAGGACCAGGCAAAACGATCCAGGCGCCCCGCTTGGCGGCCGACAGCGAGTATGGAATTCAAGGGAAGCCAACGTCGGGTAAAACGGATTTTTGACGAATCTCTTCATGGCTGCAGCGCGCGCGGACGGGGTTCGACAGGTGTCGGAGACGGCCATTGGATCCGCGAGTCATTGCGAACCGTTTCGCTCAATTGACCGATCATCAGCCCCGTCACGAAGGCCACAACCGCTATCAATATCAAGGCGCACGACCGAACCCAATCCTCCTCTTTTCTTCCGCCTGGCAGGGTGTGGAAATCGCGCGATTTGCGGGAAATTGTGCCGGGTGCATCCATATGCTTATGATAGCCCCATCTCGGGCTGGGCTCGAATAAATGCAGGCTCGGAATAGATCAATGCGACGTAAACGGCGGCCTATGAAACGGGGCGCCCGTCAATGACGTGGTACGAGAAAGACCATGACTGTGAAAAGGATGCCGTACGTCGCCACATCCCGGGTCATCCCACCGCGATATTGAGGGCCGTCCGTTTTCGGTCGGCGACGAGCGCCAGGGTATAGCCCCCGTTTCCCTCTCGTCGGATTAGGTTATGACCACCGAGCTTTTCCAATTTCCGGCGCAGGTGGGCAATATGCACCCTAAGATCGTGAATCTTGTTTGCCGCATCGATTCCCCAGATTATCCGGATCAATCGTCCGGAGGGAACGAGTTTGCCGACATAGCGGGCTAGGATATACAAGACAACCTCCTCGGTCGCCGTGAGCTCTAGTACGGAGCCGTTCACGGTCATTTCACGCGTCGCCATGTCGATCCTTAGGGCGCCGTTTACCAGCAACGGCCCATCGCTCATCGGGGTCTCACACCGCAGAAGCACGCGCAGCCGCGCCGCCAGCTCCTCGGGGGCAAAGGGCTTGGCCATGCAATCGTTGGCGCCGGCATCGAGGGCCCGAATCTTGTCCGCAATGCCGCTCCGATTGCAGAGGATCAGCACGGGGGCATCGCTCCATTCCCGCAACGCGCCCAGAACGGCCAGGCCCGGGCGATCCGGCAGGTCCAGCTCTAGGATAACAACGTCTGGCCTCTCCTGAACCGCCCGGGCGAGGCCCTCGGCCCCGTTTCGGCTCAAGAGCACCCGATATCGCTCGCTCTCCAGGAAGACGCGCAGCATACGCCCTGTCGTCGGGTCACTGTCCACGACAAGGACTTTTGGGTGCGGCTTCAAAAGACCATATAGATAGGAAATCAACTCCGCCTCCGCGATTGGGCCGCCATCTACAATGTCAGGATTTCTTCGTGTCCGCGGCGTCGAGCGCCAGATTTAGCAAGAGCACGTTGACTCTGGCCTGGCCAAGGAATCCCCATTGGGGCGGCTCAACGAACTTCTCCACGAGCGCGTCGACTTGGTCCTTTTTCATTCCGCGCGCATCGGCGACGCGCCCAGCCTGAAAGCGCGCCGCCTCCGGGCTGATGTGCGGATCTACGCCGCTCGCCGATGCGAAGACGAGATCCGCCGGCACGGGCGCATCCGCGGGAAGCTTTTGCGCGTCACGGAGAGCCTTTGCGTTGGCACGCACATTGGTCTGCAACTGCGCGCTCGTCGGCCCCAGGTTGCTGCCGCTGCCGGCATTGAGCCCGGTAGGCCCGGTGCCATAGGTCGCGGCCGAGGGTCTCGGCCAGAAATACTTTGTGCCGACGAACTGCTGGGCGAGCAACGCCGATCCGACCAGCTTGCCATCGCGCATCACAAGGCTGCCGTTGGCCTGGTCGGAAAATGCAATCTGGGCAATCGCGGTGATCGCTATCGGATAGAGAATGCCGGTCACGATCATCCAGAGAATGGTCTGTCGGATCGATTGAATGATGAGCTTAATCATGGTGTTTCCTTTCGGGAGCGGAGCCGCGGGAGATCATGGGGCCAGATGCAACGCAACAAGGCCGACGTCGATCAGCTTGATGAACACGAAGGGCACGAGGATGCCGCCGATTCCATAAATGAGCATGTTCTTCCGCAGAATCACCTTTGCGCCAAGCGGCTGGTATTTCACCCCGCGCAGCGCGAGCGGAATGAGCGCGACAATGATGAGCGCATTAAAAATGACCGCGCTGAGTATGGCGCTCTGCGGCGAATGCAGGAACATGATATTGTAGGACTGCAACGGGCCGTAACCTCCCTTTTCGGTCGCGTAGAGGAGGCCGAACATTGCCGGCAGGATGGCAAAATATTTCGAAACGTCGTTCGCGATGCTGAAGGTCGTCAATGCGCCCCGTGTCATGAGCAACTGCTTCCCGATTTCGACGACCTCGATGAGTTTTGTCGGATTGCTGTCGAGATCCACCATGTTGCCGGCCTCGCGAGCCGCCTGCGTGCCGGTGTTCATCGCGACGCCCACGTCGGCCTGGGCAAGGGAGGGAGCATCATTGGTACCGTCCCCGATCATGGCTATCAGCTTCCCACCCTCCTGTTCCTTCCGAATGCGGGCAAGTTTGTCTTCCGGCTTGGCTTGGGCAATGAAATCATCGACGCCGGCCTCCGCGGCGATGGCCGCCGCCGTGAGGGGATTGTCGCCCGTGATCATGATCGTGCGGATGCCCATCGCGCGCAGTTGCTCGAACCGCTCCTTGATGCCGCCCTTGACGATGTCCTTGAGCAGGATGACCCCGAGCACGCGTATATCCTCGGTGACGACAAGCGGTGTGCCGCCATCCCGTGCGATCTTCTCGACCACCGCGCCGACCTCAGCGGGATAGGTGCCGCCCTGTGACATAACCCATGCCTTCATGCTTTCCGATGCACCCTTGCGGATGCGCCGCCCGCTAAGATCGACTCCACTCATCCGGGTCTGCGCCGTGAATGGGATGAAGGTGGCGTTCGTATCGGCAATATCACGCCCGCGCAGATTGAACTCATCCTTTGCAAGCGTCACAATGCTGCGTCCCTCGGGCGTTTCATCCGCGAGCGAGGCGAGCTGCGCCGCGTCGGCCAGAAGTTTCAGGTCCACCCCTGGTGCCGGTATAAATTCCGTCGCCATGCGATTGCCGAGCGTAATCGTGCCTGTTTTGTCCAATAGGAGGACGTCCACGTCGCCAGCGGCCTCGACCGCGCGACCGGATGTAGCGAGCACGTTGCGACGCATAAGCCGGTCAATGCCCGCAATGCCGATTGCGCTCAGCAGGCCGCCAATGGTGGTCGGAATCAAGCAGACGATCAACGACAGCAACACAGGCAGCGAAGTGAGGACCACCCCGGTCTGGCCGGCCGCTTTCTGGTCGTAAATGGCCATCGGCGGAAGCACGAGTACGACGACTATGAAGAGTGCCGTCAGGCTGATGAGCAGGATATTGAGCGCGATCTCGTTGGGCGTGAGCTGGCGCCGGGCTCCCTCGATCATCGAGATCATTCGGTCGAGGAACGAATTGCCCTCCTCCGCCGTGACACGAATGACGATCCGGTCGCTGGTAACGCGGGTGCCGCCGGTGACCGCGCTGCGATCTCCCCCACTCTCGCGAATCACGGGAGCCGACTCCCCGGTAATGGCGGACTCGTCCACCGTGGCGATACCTTCAATGACCTCACCATCGGCGCCGATCAGGTCTCCCGCCGTGCAGACGATCCGGTCGCCGATTTTCAGTTCGCTGCTGGAGACCGACACCTCGGCGCCGTTGACTAGCTTTCGGGCGGTCGTCTTCGTCCGCATCTTGCGCAGCTCGTCGGCGTGGGCCTTTCCTCTGCCTTCCGCCATCGCCTCGGCAAAGTTGGCGAACAGACACGTGAACCAAAGCCACACGCAGATCTGAAGGTTGAAGCTCGAGAAATCGACAAACAGCCAGATGGTGGTGAGGATAGAGCCGAGCCACACCACGAACATCACGAGATTCTTGATCTCGTCGCGCGGATTCAGCTTCTTGAATGAGTCGAACACGGCCTGGCGGACCAGGGAGGAGTATTCGATTTTGAATGATGTGCTCATGGTAGGAAAGGTTCGCGTATCCTCAGAATGTGCGCCCGGCCAGCATGAGCCCGTGCTCGATCAAGGGTCCGAGGCACAACGCCGGGAAAAATGTGAGCGCAGCCACAATGATGATGACGCCGGCCAGCGTCAGACCAAAGGTCCAGCCGTACACCGGAAGCGTTCCGGCGGACGGCTCCACTGTCTTTTTGGACGCGAGGCGTCCAACGATGGCGAGGGCGGCCGCGATCGGAGCAAAACGGCCGATGATAATGGCTATCCCGAGCGTCACATCGTACCACGGCACATTCGCGTTGAGGCCCGCGAAAGCGCTGCCGTTGTTATTGGCCGCCTCGCCATAGGCATAAAGCACTTCGCTCAACCCATGGGGACCGGCGTTGTTCATGCTCGCGACACCGGCCGGCAATACCACCGAAATGGCGGTGGGGATCAGGCACGCGGCATTCGGCACCAATACGCCGATGACGGCCCACGTTGCCACCCAGGCGTCGAGCTTCTTCCCCAGGTACTCCGGAGTTCGCCCGATCATGAGCCCAGCGATGAACACGGTGATGAGGACGTGAAAAAGCATGCAGTACATCCCGCAGCCGATGCCCCCGAACAGCATCTCGCCCACGAGAATGTTCCACATCGGCATCATCCCGGCCAACGGCATCCAGCTGTCGTGCATCGAATTCACCGAGCCGTTGTCGATCGCCGTGGCCGACACGCCCCAAAGCACGCTATTCATCACGCCGAAACGCTGCTCCTTGCCCTCCATGAGTGGCGCTATATTGTCGACGACCGGATTCGGACGCGTCTCTGCATACCAACCGATGCAGAACGAAAGCACATACAGGCCGAGCATGACCGAATAGAGGCACCACGCATGGCGCCTGTTGCCGATCAGAAGGCCGAACATATAGACCTGTGCCATCGGCACCACGATGATGGCCAACATCTCGAGAAAGCCGGCTAGGGGCGTCGGATTTTCGAGGGGATGCGCGCTGTTCACGCCATACCAGCCGCCTCCGTTCGTGAAGAGCTGCTTGCACGACTCGAACGAAGCAACAGGGCCCAGGGGAATCGGCTGCGTGTCGACCTTCTGATCGACCATCACAGGCTGATCGACCATCGCCGGCTTTCCATCCGGCCCCACCACGGCCTTGCCACTGTCGTCGACCTTCGGCACCGACGTCGTCACCGCGTTGCCCTTGTCGTCCGTCTTCGGCACCTGCGCCGTGTAGGGCTCAACGAGGTTCGCCGTCGGATAGGGCTTCCAGGTCTGCGGTACGCCCTGCCACGCAAGGGGAATCGCCCAGAGGACAGAAAGCGGTATGACGATGTAAAGCGTGCATCGGGTGAGATCTACCCAGAAGTTGCCGATTGAACGCGTCGTGGCTCGCGCGAGTGCTCGTCCCACGGCGACCAGGATCGCCAGCCCCGCGGCGCCGCTGAGAAATTGGTGGACTGAAAGTCCGAGCGTCTGCGACAGGTAGCTCATCGTCGATTCGCCCGAGTAGGACTGCCAGTCGGCGTTGCAGGTAAAGCTCCAGGCGGTATTGAAGGCCAGGTGCCACGAGAGATTGTCCATGCCCTCCGTGTTAAGGGGCAGCCACTTCTGGGTCATCAAAATCGCCATCAGCGAGGCGAATCCGACGCAGGTCATGATAACGACGGCCCACAGGTACCGCAGCCATGACATCTCCTCACTGGGGTCGATACCGGTTAGCCGATAGACCAGCTTTTCGAGCGGAAAAAGAAGCGGATGGAGGAGAGTCTTCTCCCCCTTGAACACTCGAGCCATGTAGCGGCCCAACAATGGCGTGAGGGCGATTCCAAAGCCGAAGAAGAGTAGGATCTGCAGTATTTCGGTGAATTTCATAGCGCGGTTCCGAGCACGGCGCCACTGTACTGGAACTTCGGCCACCCCGTTAGTAAATGCCGGGCCGAATCACCTCAAAAGGGCATCAACAGAACCGGGATTCGCTGGTGTGGCCCATTCAGCCAAGAAAAACGCCCCATCGCGGCGGTGATAATCCCAGACCCAATCGGATAACAATCCGAGGCCGCGGAACCGGCCCTAGGGAGGCAAGCGATAGCCAAACTGCTCCAGTATCTTCCCAGCGGACGCACTGCTGAGGAAATCCAAATAGGCCTGCGCGGCCGGATTGCCGGCTCCCTTGAGCGTGAGCACGGCGGCCTGTCCAAGCGGCGCATAGAGCTCATCGGGAACGACGATCCAGCGACCCCGATCTTTGAGCTTCGGAGAGAGAACGAGGGAAAGCGCAACGAAACCCGCGTCCGCGTTCCCGGTTTCAACAAACTGGGCGGTTTGGGAGATGTTCTCGCCGCGCACGAGTTTGGGCTCGGCAATCTCCCGCAGGTGCAATTTTTCCAGGGTCTGCATTGCGGCCAGTCCGTAAGGCGCCGTGTCGGGATTGGCCACGGCGATCTTGCGCACCGCCGGGTCGCGCACCACGCCCTCGATCGATCCGACCTCAAGGCCGGGTCTAGTGGTCCACAAAACGAGCCGGCCGATCGCAAACGTGTGCAGGCTGGAGGCCGGGGCACCCCGATCCCGAATCAGCCTTTCGGCGAAATCCAGGTCCGCCGAGAGAAACACGTCGTAAGGCGCTCCATTGCGGATCTGCGCGACGAGGTTGCCCGAGGCCCCTGTGGCACTCGTCAGGTTCACCTCAGGATGAGCCTTCGTGAATTCGGCATCGAGCGCGTCCAGGGCGTACACCAGATTCGCCGCCGCAGCGACGGAAACGGACGGAGCGGCACTGGCTCCGGAGCTGTCGGCCGCCCATCCTGAACGAAGGCATAAGGTTACCAACCCGAGGTTGAGGACGAACCTTCGAATGCGGAAGAACATCAACGTCATAAACTTAGAACGAGTTCGCGTTCATTGGCCGACATCGGCTGACGGCGGTTGTTTTGGAGAAGATTGAAGAAAAGACCGGAACGCCCAGCCATAGAAAAGCGTTCAGTTTGCCGGAATCGGGAGCACCTCGATGTCAGTGATCATTCGCGCCCAACGAGCCGGGCGCTTGTCCCCGGGGATGACAAAACGAAGGGGCCCCGCGCCTTCGCCCAGGGGCCGACCGTCCTGCCGATCCACGAGAAAGATGGTTCGATCGTTGAAGGCCCCGTCAAATTCCGCCAGGGCGTAGACAACCTCGTAGTGGTCTCGGGCGTGTGCCACCACCAGCAAACGCAATGCCGATCCGCGAAGCTGATCGCCCAGCGGGGCTCCCGCGCGCAATAGGAGGTCGCGCGCGGGAAATCCCGAATAGGTGTGGGTAGTCTTACCGTGCGCATCCATCGCCGTCACGTCCTGGTGGGGCATCGACGTCAAGTCAGAGGCGGAAAGGGCGAGCACCTTGCCTGCATAGGAAACGTGCAGTATCGCGTCGTCCGCACGGACGGCGGGCACGCCCACGAGGGCCAACGTCGCCAGAAAACGAAGGAGAAGGGAACGCAACGGGTCGCAGGCTAGGATTCCGAACTAATTGTTCAAGGATATCGCAAAATCGACGGCGTCCTTTCCATTTTGCAGCAACGGCCGTGGTTAGCGCAAGACCATCGGCCCTCTCCTCCTCCGAAGCGCGCTATTTCAATCCGAGGATATTGAAGACGATGTAGAAGCCCGATGCAAACAGCACGGCCCCGAGGAACATGCACACGGGAAGCGTCAGCACCCAGGCGAGCAAAAGGTTGCGAAGGGTCTCCATCTGCAGTCCGGAACGGTTCGCGGCCATGGTGCCGGCGACGCCAGACGAAAGCACGTGGGTTGTGCTGACTGGCAGTCCGAAATAATCCGCGGCTCCGATGGTGGCCATCGCAACGATCTCGGCTGACGCTCCTTGCGCATAGGTAAGGTGCGCCTTTCCGATTTTTTCTCCGACCGTGACCACGATCCGCTTCCAACCCACCATCGTCCCGAGGCCCAATGCCAGCGCGACGGATACCTTCACCCATATGGGAATGTATTTTGTAAGGCTGTCCGCGTCAGATTTGTACCGCGCGCAGACCTTCTGGGCGTCAGGATCCGTGAACGCGTGGGTTTTGACCAGCTTGCCAATACCCTCCCCGACTAGGTAAAGGTTGGTACGCAGGGCCCGCCGGTCACTCTGAGGCAGATCCGAGAAGGTTTTGACACTCTCGAGCTGGGTGGAAACTCCATCGTTCAGGGTGGCCAGGGCGGAAAACGTCTTTGGGCTCAGTTTGCCGCTGCTCTTCAGAAACGCGGAAACTTCAGCAGGCGCATCTGATGCCGTGCCGACGGCATTCGTCCCGGCGGCCGACTGGCTGCGCAGGACCGCTGTCGCCTGGCGAGATTCAGCGGCCACCCTCTGGATCACAGCGGCGTCCGTATTCATTCTCACCGCAAAGGCGCCCGGAACGACTCCAATCATGATGAGCATGATGAGCCCCATGCCCTTCTGGCCGTCGTTCGAGCCGTGGGCGAAGCTGACTCCCGTGCAGGTGAGGACCAAGATGCTCCGGATCCACAAGGGCGGAGCCTTGTCCTTTGGCGGGGCGCTATACAGTTCGGGTTTCTTAATTAATGCCTTGGCGAGAAGGAGCAGCAGCGCGGCACAGGTGAAGCCCACCACAGGGGAGATGATCAGCGAAAGGCCAACGTTCTTGGCCTGGGCCCAATTGACACCCTCGCCAAAAACGTGGTTGGGGGCCATCAACGAATTTGCCAGACCCACGCCCATGATCGAACCGATCAACGAATGGGAACTGGAGGCCGGAAGCCCGAGATACCACGTTCCAAGGTTCCAGATGATAGCGGAGAGGAGAAGCGCAAAGACCATCGCGAATCCCGCGCCTGAGCCAATGTTGATCACTAGTTCCACCGGCAACAGGCTGACAATTCCGTAGGCCACAGCGCCGGTCGACGTCAGGACCCCAATCAGATTCCAAATGCCCGACCAGACCACCGCAACGTAGGGCTTTAGCGAATGAGTATAAATGACTGTCGCAACGGCGTTTGCGGTATCGTGAAAGCCGTTGACGAACTCAAAGCTCAGCGCCAGCGCCAGGGCGAGAAAAAGAAAAACTGCCGAACCCATCGTAAGAACTTCGCCCCAAAGAGTCATGCGCGTAAAGAGACCTTAGGGTGGAATTGTCTCATTTCCGTGGCGGCTGCGTTACGCTCTTGTGACAACCATCGATCAATGCACCTCGCGAATCCGGCTGCTGATCGGCAGTCCTCGGGCAATCCGAAGCCGCAGTGGTCCTATGAACTCCCGCCGTCTCTCTTATTGGGGCGGTTGCCCTGTGACCGGGGCCCTTGCACCTCGCTTTCCGTTCCCTCGATGTACGGCCACTCAATCAATCGAGGTTGATCGACGGTCAACTTCAAGGCAGCGTTTCCCATGGCTCGGTCAAATTATGAGGACGAAATCATCGTCTCCTGGGTGGAACTGCACCGCGACGCCCGATTCCTTTCGGAGCTCCTCCACGCCAAGGGTTCGTGGAAGGGAATCATTGCAGTAACGCGCGGTGGCCTCGTCCCCGCAGCCCTCGTGGCGCGCGAGCTGGATATCCGGCTGGTCGACACGATCTGCGTGACAAGCTACAGCGCGGGGGCCGTTGGCGAGGCCGCGCAGGTCCGGGCCGATGTGAAAGTCCTGAAGGGGATCGACGGGGATGGAGACGGCTTCCTGTTGATCGACGACCTGGTCGACTCAGGCCGCACCGCTCAGCTGGTGCGTCAGCTCCTGCCCAAGGCGCATTTCGCGACGCTCTACGCCAAGCCGGCCGGCCGGCCGATCGTCGACACCTGCGTGAAGGAATTTAAGCAGAACAAGTGGATCTTTTTCCCCTGGGACATCGAGTACACGTTCGCGACTCCGATCAAGGATCGGGGACCCGCGCCCTCCGGACAGGGTTAGACAGGCCGGATGCCTCGCCTTCAACTCCCCGCAGAAGGAGCGTTTGAGGGTTCGAGGGGGACCTCATTCCAAAGCGAAATCACCGGCGCGGCGGGGTCCTCTTTCTCATACCCCAGGATCCCCAGGGCGCAGGGGTCAAAGAGAAATCGCTGCCCGTCGACCACGGGAAGCTCCGTCCAACGCGCGGCGACGGCACGACCGAAATGTCCATGGGAAAAGAGCGCCACCGTTCCCTCGAGCATCCGGAGGTATGCGATCAGCCGATCCGCGCGGGCCGAAACCTCCGCCGGAGATTCGCCACCAGGGCAACCGTCCCGGAACAGATTCCAACCAGGCCGCGTCTCGTGGACGTCCGCTGAGCGAAGCCCCTCGTAGTCGCCGTAATCCCATTCGGAAAGGTCGGGAACGACAACGGCCGAGGCCCCCCATCCCGCCAGCTCGCACGTCCGGGCTGCACGCTGGCGCGGGCTTATGAAAACATGGCTGAACGCCGCCGCTGCCAGGCGCTCCTTCAGCCTGCCGGCGATCCGCTCGCCCCGCTCGGTCAGGGGAACCTCGGTGCGCCCAGTATGTCGGCCCGACAGGGACCAGGCCGTCTCGCCGTGCCGGATGAGATAGACGTGCGGGGGCATGAACCTAAGCCTTGGAAGCCGGGACATCCCACTTCCAGTCGCGGATTTCCGGCATGTCCTGGCCGTTCGCATTGATGTACTGGCGATGCTCGATCAGCTTGTCCTGGAGTTGCTGCCTGAGGTAGATGCCCTTTTCGCCCGTCTTTCGGACCCGGTCGATCGTGTCCATCACGAGGTGGAATCGGTCCATGTCATTGAGGACCGTCATGTCGAACGGCGTCGTGATCGTGCCCTCCTCCTTGTAGCCCCGGACATGGATGTTGTCGTGGTTGGTGCGGCGGTAGGTCAGCCGGTGGATCAGCCACGGATAGGCGTGGAAGGCGAAGATGACGGGCTTGTCCTTGGTGAACAGCGCATCGAAATCCTGGTCGCTCAACCCGTGGGGATGCTCCGACTTCGGCTGCAGCTTCATGAGATCGACGACGTTGACAACCCGGACCCTGAGCTCGGGAAGGTGTTCGCGCAGGATGGAAACGGCGGCGAGAATCTCCAGGGTCGGCACGTCCCCCGCGCACGCCATCACGACGTCGGGTTCGGACTCCTGGTCATTGCTCGCCCATTGCCAGATGCCGATTCCCTGCGTGCAGTGCTGGAGGGCGCATTCCATCGAGAGCCATTGGGGTGCCGGATGTTTCCCGGCAATCACCACGTTGACGTAGTGGCGGCTGCGCAGGCAGTGGTCGATGACCGAAAGAAGGCAGTTCGCATCCGGGGGCAGGTAGACGCGCACGACCTCGGCCTTCTTGTTGACGACGTGATCGATAAAGCCCGGGTCCTGGTGGGTGAAGCCGTTGTGGTCCTGGCGCCATACGTGCGAGGCCAGCAGGTAGTTCATTGATGCGATCTTGCGGCGCCAGGGCAGCGTCGACGTGACCTTCAGCCACTTGGCGTGCTGGTTGAACATTGAATCGATGATGTGGATGAAGGCCTCGTAGCAATTGAAGATCCCGTGGCGGCCGGTCAGCAGGTAGCCCTCCAGCCATCCCTCGCATTGGTGTTCGCTCAGCATCTCCATCACGCGTCCGGTGCGCGCCAGGAACTCATCGTTCTTCACAGTGGCGGCGTCCCATTGCCTCTGGGTCGCTTCGAACACGGCCTCCAGTCCGTTGGAGAGCGTCTCATCCGGGCCAAAGACCCGGAAATTGCGGCCCGCCTCGTTCAACTTGACGACATCCCGCAGGAAGCGTCCGAGGACGTGGGTGTCGCCGGGCCCGGGCGCGCCCGGGGCGGGCACGCTGAGCGCATAGTCCCTGAAGTCGGGCATCCGCAGGTCGCGAAGAAGTATCCCGCCATTCGCATTCGGGTTCGCCCCCATCCTCCGGTCGCCCGTCGGGGCCAGTTCTGCCAACTCGCGCTTAAAGGCGCCGCTCGGCTCAAAAAGCTCCTCGGGCCGGTAGCTTTTCAGCCATTCTTCGAGCTGCATCAAGTGTTCCGGAGGGGTCGTCGCCGAGACGGCAATCGGCACCTGGTGCGCCCGGAACGTGCCCTCGATTTGCAGTCCGTCGACCACCTTCGGGCCGGTCCAGCCCTTCGGGGAGTTCAGCACGATCATTGGCCAGCGAGGGCGCTCGGTGGCGCCGTGGGTCCTGGCGTCGTGTTGGAACCTTTTGATCTCCTCGAGGGCCGTATCAAGCGTGGTGGCCATCGCCTCATGCATCAATTTGGGCACGTGGCCCTCGACGAAATAAGGCGTCCATCCGTAGCCGCGGAGCAGCTGTTCGAGTTCGTCCCGGGTGATGCGCGCAAGGAGGGTCGGATTGGAGATCTTGTAGCCGTTCAGGTGAAGGATCGGAAGCACGGCGCCGTCCGTGACCGGATCCAGGAACTTGTTGGAATGCCACGCGGTCGCCAGCGGACCCGTTTCCGCCTCCCCGTCGCCGACGACGCAGGCGACCACGAGGTCCGGGTTGTCAAAGACAGCGCCAAAGGCGTGGCTGATGGAGTACCCCAATTCACCCCCCTCGTGGATTGAACCGGGACATTCCGCCGAGGCGTGGCTCGGGATGCCGCCCGGAAAGGAAAACTGGGTGAAGAGCCGCTTGAGCCCGGCCTCGTCGCGGCCAATGTTCGGATACACCTCGCTATAGGTGCCCTCGAGGTAGGTGTTGGCGACGACGGCGGGCCCCCCGTGGCCGGGCCCAGAGATGTAGATCATGTCGAGGTCATATTTCTTGATGACCCGGTTCAGGTGGACGTAGATGAAATTTTGCCCCGGGGTGGTTCCCCAGTGCCCGAGGAGCATGTGCTTCACGTGCTCAAGCGTCAGCGGCACCTTCAACAGCGGGTTGTCGTGAAGGTAGATCTGCCCTACCGATAGAAAATTGGCGGCGCGCCAGTACGCGTCCATATTGTGGAGCAATTCCGGCGTGAGTGTTTTTATCTTCATAAATGATTTTTTTGGCCAAGATGGAGGAGGCGGACGACGGATCGCGCGATCATGAGCTCCTCGTCCGTACGAATGACCCGCACGACGACCCGGCTGGCGTCGGTCGACACGATAGACGCGTTCCTCGCGTTGCGCGCGCGATCGAGCCGGATCCCGAGAAAGCCGAGCCCGTCGCAGATGCGCGCGCGAATCCCGGGGGCGTTCTCGCCGATCCCCCCGGCGAAGACCAGCGAGTCCAGCCCGCCGAGGGCGGCGGCAAAGGCGCCAATCCATTTCCGGGCCTGGTAGCAGAACAGCTCAATGGCATCCGCGGCCGGGGCGTGGCTTGCCTCCTTTGCCAGGAGGTCGCGCAGGTCCGAGCTGATTCCCGAGACGCCGAGCATTCCGGACTCATGATTCACCATGCGTTGAAACTGCGGGGCGGTCATTCCTTCGGTGCGCGCGAGGAAATAGAAAAGGCCGGGATCGATGTCCCCCGGACGGGCGCCCATGACGAGTCCCGCGGTCGGAGTGAACGCCATGCTCGTGTCGATTCCGCTGCCATCGAGTACGGCCGCCAGGCTCGCGCCGTTGCCGAGGTGCGCTAGAATCACCCGTCCCTTCCGGGCCGAGGGGTCTCCGAGGCGGACCAGCTCCTCCATGAGGTAGGAATAGGACAGGCCGTGGAAACCATAACGCTCGACCCCCTTGGCCCCGTACCTGCGCGGGATGGGCAGGAGCTTCGCCACGCGAGGCATTGAGCGGTGAAAGGCCGTGTCGAAGCAGGCGACCTGCGGCAGTCTCGGAAACCGGTCCCGGACGGCCTCGATCAATTCGATCTCCAGCGGAAGGTGGTCGGGGTCGTAGGGCGTGATCCTGCGCAACTCCTTCAGCAATTTCGGGGTCACGCGCTCCGGCTCTGCATGCTTCATGCCGTGGACGACGCGGTGGCCGACGGCTGCGGCGGCCGCGAAGGCGCCCTGGTCCTCGAGCCATCGCAGGAGGAATCGAACTGCGGAGGCGCGCTCACCGGCGGGCACCTTGCCGAAATCACGCGCCATTCCGGCGCCGTCCTTGAAGGTCAGGCTGGCGGCCGCTGTTCCTATGCGGTCGAGCTTTCCCTCGAGAAGCCGCCGCGCCGGCGGCAGGCCCCCATAGAGCACGAACCGTATGCTCGAGGAGCCCGCGTTGAGGATGACTAGGGACGTTTGCATGCTGTCCACGTTCACAGCCGTGGCTCTTTTGGGCCTTTGGGGCGCCGTGGCGAGCGCTCTCCTTCGCTTTTTCACAATCGTGACACGCTAGCCTTTGAGCTGCCTGCCCAGCGTCGCCAGCTCTCGGCGATGGGCCCGGTCGGTCTCGGGATAGCTCATCTTGAGGCGCTGGAGCACCTCGATGACCACCCGCGAAATGATGAGGCGGGCATTGTTTTTGTCATCGGCCGGGATGACGTGCCAGGGCGCGTGCTTGGTGCTGGTCGCGCCGAGGCAGGCCTCGTAGGCCTTCATGTAGTTGCGCCAATGCCTCCTCTCCTTCATGTCGGCGACGCTGAGCTTCCAGTTCTTCTCGGGGTCGTCGATGCGCTCCAGGAAGCGTTTTTTTTGCTCCTTTTTTGAAAGGTGGAGGAAAAACTTGATGATCTGGGTGCCGTTTCGGTGGAGGTGTTTCTCCAGTTCCACGATCGATTGGTACCGCTCGTCCCAGATCGTCTTCTCGTCGATCAGCTCCGGCGGGATGCCCTCGGCGTGGAGCATCTCGGGATGCACCTTCACCACGAGGACCTCCTCGTAATAGGAACGATTGAAGATCCCGATCCGCCCCCTTTCGGGGAGCCGGCAGGTCGAGCGCCACAGGAAATCATGCCGCAGTTCCTCGGCGCTCGGCGGCTTGAAGCTGAAGACCTCACATCCCTCCGGGTTGATGCCGGACATGACGTGCCGTATGGCGCCGTCCTTTCCGCCCGCGTCCATGGACTGGAAGATGAGGAGGATCGCTCGCGTGTTGGTCGCAAAGAGGAATTGCTGCTGGGCGCTGAGCTCCTTGACGTCCTTTTCGAGACGATCCTTGTACTGCTTCTCGGACTTGTAGAAGTGCTTCACGCGGGTCGGCCACTTCCTCAGCGTCACCTTGTGCCCCGGCGGGACGCAAAAATCCCTGATGTCAATTTTCATGGTATTGGTTTTTGGGCTTTGCGGACCGGACAGGGCAAAGGGTTCCCTACTTCCCCGGTTCGCGAGGCACGGGTGAAGGTTCTCCCGGGAGCCGCCTGTTCCCCGATGGAGTCAGTTGGGATCTCCTTCGTTGCGCCAATTGTCCACGGCTTGGGCGACAACCGGGTCGCACCGCTCCGGTGCCGAGGCCGGGCTGGCGGCCGCGCCCCCGGATCCAATGGCACGGTCCACGATGGCCTGCGCCTCCGCCAGCAGCTGGCGCAAGTGGTCCGGGCCGCGGAAACTCTCCGCATAAATCTTGTAGATGTCCTCGGTGCCCGAGGGACGCGCCGCGAACCAGCCGCTGTCGCTTACCGCCTTCAGGCCCCCGATCGGCGCCCCGTTGCCCGGCGCAAGCGTCAGCACGCTCCGGATCTTTTCACCGGCAAGGTCGGCCGTTCCCAGCTGCTCCGGCGAGAGTTTCAATAGCACCGCCTTTTCAGCCGGCGTTGCGGGTGCCTCGACCCGGTCGTAGGCGGGCTCCCCGAATTCCCGGGTGAGTTCGCCGTAGAGCACGCCCGGGTCCTTGCCGGTCCGGGCCGTGATCTCGGCGGCCAGGAGACAGGGGATGATTCCGTCCTTGTCGGTTGTCCAGACGCTGCCGTCCAGGCGGACGAAGGATGCGCCCGCGCTCTCCTCGCCGCCAAAGCAAAGGGATCCGTTGAACAGCCCGTCGACGAACCATTTAAAGCCCACCGGCACCTCGTAAAGGTTTCGGCCGAGTTTCGCCACGACCCGATCGATCATCTGGCTGCTCACGACCGTCTTGCCCACGGCGTCCGTCGCGGGCCAATGGGGTCGATTCTGGAGGAGAAAGGAAATGGCGACCGAAAGATAGTGGTTGGGCGGCAGCAATCCCGCGCTCCGGGTGACGATCCCGTGCCGGTCATGGTCCGTGTCGCAGGCAAAGGAGAGATCAAAGCGGTCCTTCATGCCGATCAACCGGTTCATCGCGTACGGCGAGGAGGGATCCATCCGGATCTGGCCGTCCCAGTCCACCGTCATGAAGCGGAAGGTGGGGTCGACGTCCTCGCTGACGACGGTGAGGTCCAGGCCGTAGCGCTCCGCGATCCGCCCCCAGTAGTGGACCCCGGCGCCGCCCAGCGGATCCACGCCCATTCGGATCTTCGAGGCCTGAAGGGACCCCATCGGCACCACGTTGCCGAGGTCGCCGACGTACGGACCCACGTAGTCGCGCCGGTGCGTGGTCGCCGCCGCAAGCGCCCGTTCGAACGAGATCCGCCTGACGCCGCCGAGACGGGCCGCGAGGAGCTCGTTGGACCTTTTCTCAATCCAGCCCGTCACCGAGGTGTCGGCCGCCCCTCCGTTGGGGGGATTGTATTTGAATCCTCCGTCCTGGGGCGGATTGTGCGAAGGGGTGATGACAATCCCGTCCGCAAATCCGTTTTTTCGGTCGCGATTGTGGGTCAGGATGGCATGGGAGATAACCGGGGTCGGCGTATATTCGTCGCCCTCGGCGAGCACGACCTCCACCTGGTTTGCGGCCAATACCTCCAGCGCGGTCGCGTAGGCGGGAAACGACAGAGCATGGGTGTCGATTCCCAGAAACAGCGGCCCGTCGACTCCCTTGAGCTTGCGGTGCTCGCAGATCGCCTGGGCGATCGCGAGAATATGGTCCTCGTTGAAGGAGCGGTTGAAGGCCGATCCGCGATGCCCAGAGGTTCCGAAGGCCACTCGCTGGGCCTCCACGGCCGGGTCGGGCGTCTCGGTGTAATAGGCCGTGACCAGCTTGGGAATGTTGGCGAGCATTCCGGGCTCGGCCGGCTTGCCTGCTAGGGGGCTCGTCTTCACCGCGATGACTTGGGTCAGGCCATGGGGGCCGGTTCGGGGGATTCCGATGAATCGGAATATTTTCCCTCCACCGCCAGGCCGTTGCACTGCGCACGCAGGAGCAGCGCCCGCTGGGCGGCCGCCACGTTCCGCGGTGAGCCGTTCCAGGTTTTCATAGCCGAATCCTGGAGCGCCCGCCCATAGGAAAATGTTATCCTCCAGGGATTGCCGCCTTCCCTGCAGATCGCGCTCAGCCGCTGGGTGGCTTCCTTTTCACCCTGGCCGCCGGAGAGAAAAACGATCCCGGGCACCGCGGCGGGAACCGAGCGCCGCAGGCAGCGCAGCGTGGCCTCGGCCACCTCGGCCACGCCGGCCTGATTCGGGCAATCCGCACCCGACAATACCATGCCGGTTTTCAACACCATATGCTCGAGGACGACCCGGTGCTCCAGCAGCGCGCCAAAGACGGTTTTCAGCGTGGACGAGGTGACCTCTTCGCAGCGGGCGAGCGAGTGGTCGCCCTCCATGAGAACCTCGGGTTCCACAATTGGCACCATGCCGGACTCCTGGCTGAGCGCGGCAAAAAGCGCGAGCGACCGGGCGTTGGCCTCGATGCACGCCTCGGTCGGAATGCCCTCGCCGATCGTGATGACGGCCCTCCATTTTGTGAAACGGGCGCCCAGACGGACGTAAGTGGCAAGGCGTTCGCGCAATCCGTCCAGGCCCTGGGTGATCTTTTCATTGGCGAAACCGGGCATCTCTTCGGTCCCCATGTCGACCTTGATGCCGGGGACGATCGCGCGGGCGGAGAGCGTCGAGGGCATGGATGTTCCCTGCGAAGTGACCTGATAAAGGGTCTCGTCAAAGAGAATGACCCCGCTGACGAATTCGCCGAGTCCCTGGGTGGTGAACAGCATCTCGCGATAGGCCCGGCGGTTTTCCTCCGTGTCGGGAATTCCCAGGGCCTTGAACCGCTTCCCAATCGTTGGGAAGCTCTCGTCCGCCGCGAGGAGCCCCTTGCCGGGACTGAGCATGGCCTGGACCGTTGATTTCAAAGCTAGTGTTTTGTCTGGCATGGGTGGATGAGTGGTGAAGGCCGATCCAGATCCAACATCGGCCCTTCGTCTAATTGATTTTCAGGCGTTTGTGGGATGCGCTTCGGAGGTTTGATCTCGCTGCGATTTTTTTTGACAACACGCGTGTCGAGTTGTTCGCCATCGGACCCCTCGCATACCCCACTCGGCCGTGGCTTTCGACCCGTTTGTTGGTGATGCCCCTCGTTTGCGGTCACCGGGCGTTTCCCAATTCAAGATCATAATGGAAAGTCCGGGCTCCGGCCATGGGGTAATGACCCCTTGCGCTCCGAATCGGCGCTCAATCGCGCCTCAGGAAGCGCACCTCCGCCTGCAGGCGCGCGACGTCGCGCCACAGGTTGCATAGGAGCGGTATCGCCCGGCGGGACACGCCGTAAAGCCGCCGGTAGTGCTCGATCCTGCGCAACTCGAAGAGCGCATCGTCGTCAAATGCCGGCTCGCTCGCCGACCGGGCACGCGATGGCCCAAATATCCCGCGACGGCAGTAGTACCGGAGCAGGTCGGGATGAATGTCCGCCAGCCGCGCAAGCTCCTCCAGCGAATAGGAGGCGCGATTTCCGGTGTTCCCGTAGACGAGGACGAGGGACTGTTTTTCCGAGAGGACAAAATTGCTCATCTTAGACGGCGAGGAAACCGGGCCCTTCAGGGCTGGGCTGAATCGCCGCTCCTTCATTTTGTTTTGAGGTTAGGTAGGAAATCTGAATGGGTATGCGTGTCGTTAGGTAACAACCAAACCTTCCGACATCGTTCTTTCGGCGGAGGGACACTCCGTGACTGCGCGTGGAGGACGTGTAAGACCGAAGGCGACACAGGTCGCTCCAGGCGGCGTCCCGTGAAGCGTGAACCAACCTGCTCTGCTCTGAGATTGTTATCATTGTATTCAGGAATCCCGGCCCTTCAGGACCGGGAGGATGTCAACGCGTCTTCCTTGGTTTGAATTTCGAGGTCCTGGCCAATTCCTCCCATGCACCGCGCTCCTCGGCCGAGACGGAAGCGGGCACCTGGATCCGCACAGTTGCGTAGAGGTCCCCGCGGCCGCCGTCGTCCCGCGGCAGGCCGAGCCCCTTCAGGCGAAGCTGGCTTCCTCCCGAGGTGCCCGCCGGAACCCGCAGCGAGGTGGTTCCGTCCAGCGTCGGGATTTTCGCCTGAACGCCGAGCACGGCTTCCCAAGGAGCGAGGTCGAGGTCGAAGTGCAGGTCGGCTCCCTGGACGCTGAAATCCGGATGGCGGGCGAGGCGCACCCGCAGGTAAAGATCGCCCGGCGTACCGCCCCTACCCTGCCTGCCCTGCCCGGCAAGCCGAATGCGCTGGCCTTCATGCACCCCCGCCGGGATGCGCACTTGGTAGGTATCCGCGCGCTCCGCGGAGCCGTTGTCGGCCGGGCGCCTGAGGGTGACTTTTCGCAGGGATCCGAGCAGCGCCTCCTCGAGCGTGACGAGCAGGTCGGCTTCCACGTCGCGACCCTGCCGCTCAAACGCATCGTCCTCGTCCATGGCGTCGCCGCGCTGGCGTCGGAACGAACCGAATCCCTCATTGCGCGCCCCGAAGAACGACTCAAAAAAATCGCTGAATCCGGTGCCCCCGAATTCGAAGTCGGGGGTTCCCGCTGCGCCGTGCGCCGGCTGGCGCGGCATGCCCTCCTGCTGCCAGTTCGGCCCAAGCTCGTCATAGCGCTTGCGTTTCTCGGGGTCGCCAAGGACCTCGTAGGCCTCGTTGATCTCCTTGAATTTTTCCTCTCCCACCGCCTTGTTCTTCGCGACATCGGGATGGTGGACGCGCGCCAGCTTTCGAAAGGCCTGCTTGATATCGTCCGGCGAAGCCGTCCGCTCCACACCCAGGGTTTTGTAGTAGTCTTTAAAGTCGACGGCCATGAGATCGGTGATCGGCCCAATTTGGCATCAAACGACCCGAAGGACAACGCCGGCGGAGGGAAAGCGCAACCCACGGCCGGTTGCAGAGGGTCCCCTCGCGACCTTGCCGCGCGCCCGCGGGCGCGGGTTATCGGCCGGGAGCGCTGTCGATCCGCTCCCAGAAGCCGATCGCGAAGTTCTGGTCATCGCCGTACATATGGTGCCAGAAATAGCGGGACTTGATCTTGTCGTTGAGCGGCTGGAACCGTGGATTGCCATCCGCGCTGTCCCGGACGAGCCAGAGGACGTACCGAACATTGTTGTGAAGGAGCCAGTTCAACGGGTCGTCGATCGTTCCCGCGTAGAACGCGTCAATCTGCAACTGACGCTCATGGATCTCGATGAAGGGCCCGCGCCAGGTCGTTTCGTGCCACGGCCAGCCGAGCAGGCTCTGCTTTCCCGCAAAGAGCGAGACCGCGGGCGTATCCGTGTTCGCGAGCTTGAGTCCGCTTTCCACGGTGATGCCGTCCGGCCTTGAGGCCAGCTCGATGATCAGGTCCTTGATGACCATGTCGCGGTCAATCCACCCGGACCCCGTCATGATCCCGATCGAGGCCGCCGACTCCTTTCGGTCCCTGGCAAAATGGCTGGCAAGATCGTAGCCAAAGGCCAGGGACGGCAGAAGCAGGAGCACCGTTCCGTACCGGCAAAGGCGGGACCGGGAGCCCAGGTTGTTCGCGCCGAGCGTAAGGATGATGCCGGCGTAGACCCAGCCCCACCACTTGAGCGTGGAATTGAACCGGCTCCAGGCGCCTGCATACACGTCGTGGTTGTAGAGGAACTCGGTCATGAGGAGCTCGACGGTCCACACCGCGACGAGGAAAAGCGTCAGGGAGCGTCGCTCGCGGCTGAACAGGCCGAGAATCAGGATTCCGACAACGGGCCAGAAGGTGATGAGCCAGCCGAGCCACGGGGTGCGATCCGCCGATTCGGTCAAGCGGATCGCCGCATTGCCTCCGATCGCCTGGGAGGTGAATTCCACGAGGTAGGGAAACTCAAGCGCGACGGCTGCGGCGGCCCCCACCACGGCGGGCAACAGGTACCCCTGGTCGCGGCAAAAAGCGCAGTAGACAAACCACGCGCCCACCAGGACGCATTGGAGCGGCAGCACCCACGCATTGCAGATGAGCGCGATCGGGACCGTCGCGGCCAACAGGGCGTGGTTCACGGTCCTCCGGCGGCCGGAGGCACCGGTCGCCTGCGCGGCGATCAGGGTCGAGGCGAGCGCCAGCAGCAGGTATCCTGCGAGGGGGGGATGGTAATCGCCGTTGATCAGCACATAGCTCATGGGCTCCATCGGCAGGTCCCGCGGATCCACGCCCGGAGTCGCCATCCACGAGGCGACTTTTTGCCCCATGGGGTTCACCGGGTCATGCACAATGGCCCCGCCGAGAAAGCGCACGCTGTCGATCATGTACGCGTGCTGGATCAGCACGTGCGCCGCAACGACGGCGCCGCTTCCCCCGAGAAGCAGCGACAGAAACCCCAGCCAGCGTCCGGGGCGCCACGCGCACAGGCGCCCCAGGCAGGAGCCCACGAGCAGGGTTATAAAACCGACCAGCGTGCAGTAGGCCAGATGGTAGCTGACCCCCGGCCCGACATCCAGGATGCGGCCGAGCAGGGCCGCACCGTAGTGTTGAAAACTGTAGTAGCAATTGGCGCGAAAGGGCGGGAGCCACAGGTCCGGAGGAGGCAGGCGCGTGCCCCGCATGTACCCCTCGATCATCATGAGATTGGGCATCTTCTCGCCCGTAAAATCGATGTCCGGGAAGGTGTACCTCCAAGCGAGGCAATAGAAGAATCCGGCGCCAAAGAGGGCCTCCGCCCTCCAATTTTCAAGGAGGACCGTTCGGTGCCGCCAGATCAGCCACACCGAGAGAAGCGACGTAAAGGGAAGAAGCGGGGGACGCGGGCCCCAACCGGCAAAATGCTCCAGGAAAAAACCGACGAGACAGGCCGCGACGACGCCGACCACGCGCGCCAGCGGATAATCGTCCACAAAGCGCCGGATGGCCAGTCCCGCGCCGATCAGGTTGATCCAAAGCGCAGCGATGGACAAACTTAGAAATACCAGCGGCATCCCCTTAAAATCTGGGCTCACCGGGGGCTCCATGCGAGCCCGGAGTTGCCCCGAACGCGGTCAATTCCCACCGCGAACCGCGCGGACATCCTTCGCGGAAACTGTCGATCATCCGCCCGTCCACCAGGTTGTCCGCGACGACCAGCGCGCGGAAACCGGAATGCACCGTGATGGACCCGTCGTCGGGATCAGGCTTCGGCAGGTCCGCGCGGGCGGGCACGCTGTTCAGAACGAAGGCACAACGAAGCGCGAGCAACGGTTTCATGGGACCTGGGGTATGGGCCCGGTACGCTGGGCGTTGCCTGGCAAAATACAAACTTTGCAAAACAACGGGCAGAGCGATGGGCTGAAGCGAGCATGCCTCCGACCCCGGACAAACCCATTCCGCGTCGGCGCTGGGGGATCGGGATCCTCCTCGGCTCCGGCGTCCTGGTGAGCTTCCTGGACCGGATCAACCTGTCGGTCGCGGCGCCGCAGCTCCAGAAGGCATTGGACCTCGGGCCCCGGGAGCTCGGCTATCTTTTCGCCGCCTACTCCTGGTCCTACACCGCCCTCCAGATTCCGGTCGGCCTCGTCGTCGACCGCCTCGGCGTGACCCGGGTTGGACGGTGGGGCTCGATGCTCTGGACGATGGCCTCGGCGGTCACCGCGGTCGCCGGGGGATTCTGGGGGATTGTCGCCGCGAGGCTGCTCCTCGGCGTCGCGGAAGCCCCTTCGTTTCCGGCGGTATCCAAGGCGACCGGCCACTGGTTCCCGCGAAACGAGCGGGCCCGGGCGACCTCGATCTTTGATGCCTCCGCGAAATTCTCGAACGTGATCGGCGTACCCCTGATCGCGTTTGCGGTCGTGCGATTCGGCTGGCGCTGGGGATTCGCGATCACGTCCGCCATCAGCTTCGTCTATTTTGTCGCATTCTTTTTCCTTTACCGGGAGCCGAGCGAGGACCGCCGCCTGAGCCGCGCCGAACATGACTATATCCTCGCGGGTGGAGGCGTCCCTGAGGGCAGCTCGGAAGTCGGCGCATGGGACATGCTCGGCTACCTGCTCGGCCAGCCCAAGGTCTGGGGCCTCGCGATCGGCTTCGGCGCCTACGGCTATTCCTTCTACCTGTTTCTCACCTGGCTTCCGTCCTACCTGGTAAGCGCCGGAGGCATGAGCATCCTCAAGTCGGCGGGCTACGCCGCCGCGCCCTGGGCCGTGGCGACGATCACGGACCTCCTGGTGGGAGGCTGGTTGATCGACGCCTTGATCGCCCGCGGAATGGACCAGACCCGGGTGCGCAAGTCGGTCCTCGTCGCCGGAATGCTCCTCGGGCTCGCCGTCGTGGGCGCGACGAGGACGGCGGATCCCGCCTGGGCCATCTTCTGGATCTCCATTTCCCTGGGGGGCCTGGCGGCGGCCGCTCCCGTCGGCTGGTCCCTGCCTTCCCTGATCGCGCCCAAAGGGGGAGTCGGCGCCGTCGGTGGCATCATGAATTTTGCCGTGAACGCGATGGGGATTGCCGCCCCCATCGCGACCGGCTTCATCGTGGAAAGGACCCATTCGTTCACGGATGCCTTCGTGGCGGCCGCCTGGATCCTCGTAATCGGCATCGTCGCCTTCCTCGTCCTTTTGGGAAAGATTGAACCGATGCCGGGGCCCGTCCAGAAATCGACCCGTTGAGCCGATTCGATTCCTACCATGAAGAAGACGCTGATCCACCCGAAACATCACCCGGAGCCGAGGGGAGCCTACAGCCCGGGACTCCTGGTCGAACACAACGGCTGCCAAACGCTCTTTGTCACCGGCCAGCTGGCGGTCGACTCCGACGGCAACGTCGTGGCCCCGTATGATGCGAGCGCCCAGACCGAGTACGTATTCCGACTGATCGGATCGGTCCTCGAGGCGGCGGGGATGAATTTCAAAGACGTGGTGAAGGTGCAGACCTTTCTGACCCACATGCCCGATTTTGGGAAATTTTCAGTGGTGCGTAACCGGTTCTTCGCGGACTCGCGCCCGGTGAGCACGCTCCTCGAGGTCAAGGGCCTCGCGCGCGAGGGCTGCTGCGTGGAGATCGAGGTCATCGCCATGAAGTGAATCCGTGAGCAAGCCTGCCTCCCAAGCCGACACCCTGCCCCTCTGCGTGGCCGACGACGCCACGTTCTGGCCTTGGTTCTCCTCGCCCGCGCTCGGGGCGTGGCCGAAGCGCGAGGACACGGTGGTCGTCCTGCCGCTTGCAGGGATGGCGGACTGGGGCCTCGGACACCCCCTCGACGCGGAGGAGACGGCACTCATGCACGTCCTGCGCGAGGCCTGCCGGCTCGTGCCCCCGGATCGCAAGCCCCTCGTCGTCCCGCCGCTCCGGTTCGCGTTCGGCGCCGACGCCTCCTGCGCCTTTTCGGTCGGCCAGGCGACCGCCCACGCGTTGATCGCCGAGGTCGCCACGTCGGTGGCCGCGTCGGGATTTCGAAAGATCGCGATCGTCAATTCAAGCCCGTGGAGCGAGGAACTCTGCAACGCCGCGGCGCGCGACCTCAGGGTGTCGCGCGGCCTGCACCTGTTTCACGTGCACCTGAGCGCCCTCGACCTGGACCTTCATCCCGTTCGAAGCCGCAGCCGCCGCCGGGTGCAGACGCTCCTGACCTCGCTCTATGGCCGGGATCCCGAGCCCCCGCGGCGCCGGAAGTCCGTTCCCCTTCCGGCCGCCTGGGCCGATGAATCCGTGCGGGAACTCCCCGGCCCGTTCCTTCGCCTTGCCGAGGCGTACGCGGAGGGGGCGGACATCCTCGCCGAGGCCGCGGGACGGCTGGCCGCGCTCCTGTCCGACATCCACGGCTGCCCGCCTTTGAGCGCGAAGCTCACGCCGCCATGACCTTCCCGCCCTATGGGCAGCGCTATCTTCCGGCGATGACGCTTCGCCGGATCCATGCACTGCCCGACAAATCCTGGGCTCCGGTCCTGCTCACAACGGGAGCCATCGAGCAGCACGGACCCCACCTCCCGGTGGCGGTCGATGCGCTCATGGGCCAGGTATGGCTCTCGCTGGCGCTCGCCCGACTCCCCAAGGGGGCTTCCTGCTATGTCGCACCGCCCATAACGATCGGAAAGAGTAATGAACACACGGGGTTCCCGGGAACGCTGATGATTTCGCGGGAGACGCTTCGGTCGCAGCTCCTTGCCATTGCCCGACAGGTCCACGCCTGGGGCTTTCGTTCGCTTGCGGTCATCAACACCCACGGCGGCAACGTGCCCGTGCTGGTGCCGACGCTCCGGGAAATTCGGGCCCTCTACGGCCTGCGGGCGGGCATGCTGCAGGCGAAGAGCACCTCCGGCCTCTCCGAGCAGGAGGCGACTTTCGGAATCCATGCGGGCGAGGTGGAGACATCGTGGATCCTCGCCGCGGCGCCGCGCCTCGCCGATCCCGCCAAAGCGGTCTGTGAATATCCGGCCCAAATCGATGATCCCGGAGAAGTGCGCCCGGTCGCCGCGCCGGCGCTCGTCGCGTGGGCGTCCCGGGATATCTCGAAATCGGGCGTCATGGGTGACGCCGCGGCGGCGACCGCCGAAAAGGGCGAACGCTGGCTCAACGAGGGCGCAACCGCGCTCGCCGCGGCGATCTCGGAGGTGTGCCGCCTGGGCAAAAAAGAGAGAGAGCGACGACGTTCCCGCTGAGGATCCGAATTTTCCCGTTCGCGGCCCGATGGCTTGCCAATCCGGGCCCGCGGGGACAGGTTCCCTCGTGCACCTACCCCACAAACCCCTCGCCGCACTGGGCCTCGCGGCCGCCCTGCTGAGCCACGCCTGCGTCCAGTCGCTGTCCGCCGCCGACGATTCAGCCCCTCCGCCGCCCCCTACGGCGCCAGGCGCAATGAGCGCCCTCGAGTCGCTCCTCGCGCCGATCGCTCTCTATCCCGATCCGCTGATCGCGCTCATCCTGCCCGCCTCGACCCTGCCCGACCAGGTTTCCGCAGCGTCGGCCTTCATGATCCAGTACGGCGACCCCACCCAGATCGACAGCCAGCCCTGGGATCCCAGCGTAAGGGCGCTCGCCCACTATCCGACGGTGATCACGTGGATGGCGCAGAATATGGCGTGGACCCAGGCCCTGGGCTCGGCCTTCCAATCGTCGCCGTCCGACGTTATGGTGTCGATCCAGAGCCTGCGCGCACGCGCGTGGGCCTCGGGGGCGCTAGCGTCGACCCCGCAGCAGCAGGTCTATTCCGCGGACGGCGCCATTGAGATCCTCCCCGCGCAGCCCGACGTCCTGTATGTCCCCGTCTACGACTCAGGCGTCGTGTATTCAGATGTCTCTTACAGCGGCTACGGCGGGCCGTTCATCAATTTCGGATCCCCCTATCCCGCGGGCGCGTGGCTGACCTTCTGCTTCGACTGGAGCGGCCATTCCGTCTGGGTCGCCGGACCCGATGCGTGGCGCGGGCCGGACGGCTGGCACCGCCCCCCCTTCTCTGGGGGCCATGGCCCCCAGGGGGCGCGCGCTTGGCAGGCGCCCGCCAATCCCGTGAGGACGCCCTCGGGCGCCCGCGCTTCGCGCGGCGGCTCGGTGCCCCAGCCGCAGCCGATGCCGGGCGCCCCCAATCCGCCGCCGGCCCATTTCCGCAATTCGAATCCCTCGTCCACGCCAGTGAGGAGCGGCGGCGATCCCTCGCAGCCGTTCGAGCGCTCGACGGGCTCGTCCGCCGGCCGGACGCCGCCCGCCCAAGGGGACGAAAACCAGGTTTCGCGAGGCGAACCCCCCTCCGGAAGCGCCTCCCGCTCGAACGACGTGGAAACCCGCCGGGAGGGGCCCGAGGCCCCGCGGCCGGCCGAGAGCGCGCCGCCGGCCGCCAGAAAGGAACCTCCGCCTTCGACCCACGAGACAACGTCCCGGCCAGCGCAGCCCGAAACCTCCCACTCGGCAGCCCCGCCATCCGCCGGCGCGCCGGATTCGAAGGACCACGATCCCGGAAGGTAACGTGGAGCTCCCGATCTACTGGGTCGACGCGTTTGCCGAGCGCCTGTTCGGCGGAAATCCGGCCGCCGTGGTCCCGCTCGAGTCGTGGCTCGAGGATTCCCTGCTTCAGCGCATCGCCAACGAGAACGGGCTCTCGGAAACCGCCTACTTCGTGCGCACGGGGACCGCCCGGGCGGCACTGCGCTGGTTCACGCCCGCGGTCGAGGTCGACCTCTGCGGCCATGCGACGCTTGCCACGGCGCACGTCCTTTTCAACGAACTCGGCCAGGTCGAGTCGCCGTTCGTCTTTGACACGATGTCAGGCCCGCTGTCCGTCACCCAACGCGGCCCGCTGATTGAACTCGATTTTCCCGCGCGGGCCGCCCTTCCGGCGGATCCGGCCCCCGACCTCCTGCGCGGGCTCGGCCGAGAACCCTGCGAGGTCCTGAGGTCCGAGCGGATGTGGCTCCTTGTCTACAGGAACGCGGACGAAGTGACGGGGCTCGCCCCGGATTATTCCCTCCTGGCGACCGTGCGTCCCGGCAGGATCATCGCGACGGCGCCGGGCGGGGACTGCGATTTTGTCTCGCGGTTCTTCGCGCCCGATGCAGGGGTCCCCGAGGACCCGGTCACCGGCTCGTCCCACTGCACGCTCATGCCCTATTGGGCCGCCCGGCTGGGAAAGACGAAGCTCCACGCAAGGCAGGTGTCGCGCAGGGCCGGAGAGCTCTGGTGCGAGCTCGGCAACGGACGGGTGAGGATCGCCGGACGCGTGATCCCCTACCTCCGCGGCCGCATCACGGTCTGACCCGCGCTCACTTGGCCGACATCACGTAGACGCCGTCCCAATGAAGGGGCGGCGGCACGGCCCGGAGGCTCTCGGCGATCCCAATGTAGACCCGCGACGGATTGGTGCCGGTGCCCGCCGCCCGGTCGGCGCCGTTGGGTTCCAGGGCCTCGGAGCGGCGGAAGAGCGTGATCGCCCCGTCCCAGTCGCGGGCGTAGTACTTCGCCAGCCCCTGTTCGAAGAGCGCGATGCATTCGCGAACCGGATCGGTGGCGTCCTCGACCAGCGCCACCAGCTCGTGGATCGGGACGGGCTGGGCCCTCCCCCGGACAAGGATGCGTCCAAGCGCCCTGAATACAACACGGGCCGGGTCGACCTTCTCGCACCCGAGCCGGGTCGCGTCCGTGCACATGGAATAGACGCCCCAGGTCTTCGCCCCGGTCTCCATCCGCGCGGCAATGTTCACGTTGTCCCCCATCATCGTATAGTCGAAACGGGTGTCGCTGCCCATGTTGCCGACGACCGCCCGGCCGGTATTGAGGCCGATGCGCGTCTGAAGCCGGCAAACGGTCTCCGGCCAGCGGTCGCCCTCGTGCCGCCATTTCTCCCGCAACTCGCCGACACGCCGGTGGACCCGGAGCGCGGCCACGCACGCCCGGTGCGGGTGGTCCGGCAGCGCGAGAGGAGCGCCGTAGATGGCGACCACCTCGTCGCCGACGTACTTGTCGAGCGTTCCGCCCTCCGCCTGGACGATGTCCGTGCAGGCCGTCAGGTATTCGTTCATCAGCTCGACCAGGCGCGGCGGCGAGAGCCGCTCGGAGAAGCTCGAGAACGCCTGGATGTCGCTGAAGTAGGCGGTGATATTCTCCTCGATTCCCCCGAGCTTGGGTTCCTCGCCCGAATTGATCATTCGATCGACGAGCGCGGGCGAGACGTAGGTTCCGAACATGCCCTGGATCCGGGCCCGCTGCTTTTGCTCCTCGACGATCTGCCAGACCAGGCCGACGAAGCAGGTCGAAAATGCCGCGCCCACCGGCGCCACCACCGGAATGATAAGATGGATCACGTTGAAGAGCTGGAAGGCAATGGCCACGTAGACGACCGAGGACAATACGGCCATGACCTTCGTGAACGCGGAGCGCCTCGCCCTCGCCAGCGCGAGGGTCGAGACCAGGATCGAAAACCCGAAGATGAGCGCGTAGGCGACCTCCTCGGGCACACGCCGGAGGTATAGACCCGAGACGATCGTCTTCAGGAGGTTGCCGTGCACGCTGACGCGCGGCACATCGCCCTCATCGAGCGGCGTCGGCGCGACGTCGTGGAGCAGGAGCTTGTCCGTCGGGCCGATAATAACCACCGTGTCCTTGAACTGGGTGAAGAATTCCTCGGCGGTTTTTCGCTCCTCGGGTTTGTCGGAGTCGAGCAGCTTGCAGTACTCGTACACCACGCTCATGCCGACCCACGGGTTTCGGGCCGCGTCGGTCCACTCCGAAAACCAGTTGATTTCGACCATCTGATTCCGGGTGAGGGGGATGCGCGCGGCCACGGATCCGTCGGCCCGGTCGAGGTCCATGTGATCGCCCTCGATCTTGATGTCATCCCGGTCGACCCCGTAGTAGATCCGGGCCAGCTCGACCGCCATGGCATAGTAGGTCCGGATGGCCGACGGCGCATAGAGCCTCACCCAGCGCGTCCCTCCGTCGACCGTATCGATGAGCGCCGCTCCCGGGGGCGTGTACTTCTTACCCGCGCCAATGTTGAATGACGGCAGTTCGGGGGGCTCAATCAAGCTCACCGCCGGCAGGTCGGAGCGGGTCACGTCGGGAAACTCCCTTATTTTCTTCCGGTTGTTGATGTCCCGATAGTCGCTCGCGGTGTACGACGCGCCGATGACCACGGCCGGCGTCTTCGCCAGGTAGGACCCAAGCGCACGGTTTCCCTCCACGAGTTTTTTCGTGTCGACCGACTCGGCGACCCCGTCGTCAGAGAATACAAAATCCATCCCCACCGCCTTTGCTCCGGCGCGCTCGATCAACGTGCGCGCCACCGTTGCAAAATATTCCCGGCTCCACGGCCACCCCCCGATCTCGTCCAGCGAGAGCGAATCCACGTTCACGTACACGACCTTGACGGGCGCCTCGATGGGGCCCCGGTAGCGGAACCGCCAGTCGATCACCTTATTTTCAAGGAATCCGAGCGCCCCGGTGCTGGCTAGAAAACACCAGGCGAGCGGTATCGGAGCGAGGAGAAGCCAGCGCAGACGGAAAAGCGCGGACTTTTGCAGGGGTGCCACGGGCCCGGACGCTATTCAGCACGGCCGCTCAAAGAAAGCAGAATTGCGGACAGCGCCGTCTAGAGACCGGCGCCGGGAGTGGTCGACGGAAGCGAATTGGTGGGCGGAGGGGGCGCGTCGTTTTCCTGCGCGGGATTGTTGTTGGTGCCGCTATTGTTATCCGGCGGCGGGGTACCGGGTGCGCCCGGCGTGCCTGGTGTGCCGCTCGGAGAAATGACAAGGTTGACAAGCGCCTCTATGATTTGCTGCGACGCGACTTGGATCTCCGATGCCTCCGTGACGCTCAAATCGGTGGTCTCCAGGGTCACCGGCCCGGCCTGCGGCGAATTTCCCTGATCGTCCGAGGTCGGGAAGGTATAGTCGAAGGTTGCCTCGACCTCCGTGCCCGCCGGAACGGCGACGGCTTCCGACGTCAGGCCCTTGAATACGACGACACCGTCCGACGTCATGACGGCAAAGCGCGCCTTGCCGTGACCGGCCGGCCGGAAAATGATCCTGAACGTCGTGCCGCGAATACCGGCCGCCCCAACCGGGGTCTGCACCGTGAATTCGGAACCCTTGTCCACGTTAAGGTGCACGACCTTGCCCACCAGTTCGCCCTTCGCGAGATTCAGCCTCGTCAACGAGGTACCCGGCTCCCTCTTCATGTCGGAAACCTTGAGGTCCCCCCCAAAGGGATCCTGCTCGAACTGCTCGATATCGAGCGTCGTATCCGCGGCTATGTTGATCGTGGCGCCGTTTGAAAAGACCAGAATGATATTCGCCCCGGGGGACGTGACGATCCGCGTTTGATCCGTGACGCGGTCCCCGTCATGAAGCACTCGCGTCTCCCCGGTTCCCTTTGAAATAGCGATGACGTGGCCCTGGACCCGTGCGGCAATGATCTTTCCCTTCACTTTCGGGGCAGCCGTTCCCGTCTGGGCGGCGGCTGACGTCAGGCCCAAAACTCCTAACAGGAAGATGCACAATATCTTATTTAGCATGAGGAGGGCGTTCAGGGGTGCTGGCTCAACCGGACCGCGAGCTGCTGACGCAAAGCTTCTGCAAAAAGGAAGCTTGGGTCAAGACGCAAGCTGTACTCGGCCGCCGCCATTGCGGGACCGATTTCCGTGGATTTGAGGCTCAAATGGTAGGCCTGATAGTACCAGACATCGGTGCGGTAGGGCGCCAGCTGCAAGGCCCTTACGAAGCAATCGCCCCCTTCCACCCAACGGTGCTGCATGTCCAGACCGACGCCCCTGCGAATCCAGAACTCGGCGATGACCTGGCAGAGGCCCACGGCGCGATCAGCGTCGCGGACCGCCTGCGCGCCGAAATCTGCAGTTAGCCCAAGGTGGGCCAAAGCGAGAAGGGAGTCCGCGTAGGCAAGGTCGGACCAAGCCTGAGCATTCGAGGGATCGAGGGCAACCGCACGGGACAGCTCGGCGTGAATTCGGTCGAGACCTTCCGCCTCCTGCGAGGCGTCGATCCCGGCCGCGGCCAACCGGTCGATTTTTTCCCGCGCGTCCGCCCTGAACGCCTCCGCTTCGCGCTTCGGAACGATCCAAAGGAAAGTGGCTCCCATGACGAGTACGGCGCCGCTGACGGCCATCAGGCGAGCCGGCCAAGAAACAGGCGCTTGCCCACGCGCGGAATTCCCGGCCGCCGGCCATGCTTCCTGGACAACGAGGGCCGAGATCGCCGCAAAGATCATTGCGAGAGCGGGAATCTTCAGGTGAAAATCGACGAAGAGGTGCAGCGCGAACGCGAGGAGCCCCGTCAGCGCCGCGGCGGCGAGCCCTCGGGCCCGCGCGCACTTCCACGCCACCACGCCTGCCGCTCCAAAGAGAAGGACAAATCCCACCGCCCCGTAATCGGCGAGGGTGTTCAAGTAGTCGCAATGCGCATAGACCGGCTCGTCCCGATAACCCTGGGGCCGGAACGCTTCGAAGAGCGCGTTGAAACTCCCGCCCCCGCCGCCCAGCGCCGGGTGCGCCTCGAAGATCCTCCACGCTCCGCGCCAGAGGATCGGCCGCGTGCGCTCGCCCAAGTCCTGGGCCAGCTGGTTGACGCGCAGGTGCATCGTCGGGAAGGTAAAGTAGAGGACCGTCCCCGCAACCCCCGCGGCCGCGAGGGCGACCGAGGCCGCCGCGATCCTTCGCCCCAAGCTCGGCCCCGAGGATAGCAGCGGCTTAAGGGCCAACGCTGCTGCGAGCGCAATCCATGCGCCGCGGCTGATCGCGAGGACAAATCCGATCCCAAGGACGCCGAGCGCGATCGAAGCCAGGATTCGCTCCGGCAGCGAACGTCCGCGCTTGAGGGCGAGGGCGCCCACCGGCGGAATGAGGAGCGCCATGAAGACCCCCAGGCTGTTGGGGATGCCGAACGGACCCGCCGACCTCCCGAGAAATTGCGCAGCCTGTTTTCGCCCGAGCATGAGCCAGGAGGGGTCGACGAAGTGCTGGTAGCACGCCAGCAGCGCGGCGACAGCGCCGAGCGCGACCAAAAATGCGCAAAGGAAGCGCCGGCATCCCGCCGACTCGACTCCGTTCACGACCACCCAGAACACGGCCACGGCCTGGGCCCAGTTGAGCCAGTCGGTCCAGCCGAGCCATGGGACGGGCGTCACCCAGGCCACGTTCAAGGCGGCGTAGAGAAGAAACGGGACGAACAGCCACCCCGCAGGATGACTGCGGAGCCCGCGCAAGGGGTCGAGAAGATGAACGGCGACCAGCGCGCCCGTGAGGACCGCCATCGGCACCTGGGTGCGGGCCATGAATCCACCGAGGCAGAGCGTGGTCCACGCGATGTTCGCCGCGAGGAGCGCAACCCGGGCACGCTCAAAAAAGGCTTCCCACCCGCTCGGACTTCGGTTCATGGAAGCGCGTCCGGACGCGCAGCCGCCGAAAATTTCCTGACGCCCGTGAATTTTACCCTGAAGAGATCGTCGAGGATGCCGCGGACGGCTGCGGGCACCTTTTCCACGAGCTCTTCGAGAGGCGGAAGCTTGACCCCGACGGTCGAAGCGGCGACCCCGGCGCTCAGCGGAGGCGAGGATTCGCCCCGCGACGCCGCCTCCGAAAGGAACGCCGATTCATCGCCCGCATCGGGCCATTCCGCGTCCTCCACCGCGACCGTCTCGGGGAGCGATCCGGACACGGCCCCCGATTCCAGCGCGGCCAGGCGCGCCTCAAGGCGCTCAATCAGTCCTTTTTTTTTTCGCCGGCCGCCGGGGCTCCCGCCTCGCTCGCGATCGATGCGAGCTCCTTGATCAGGCTGTCGATCGCCCTCGCCCGGCTCGCCTCCACCGCCTTCAGCAAGGTCACTTCAAAATTGATCTTCTCCGCCAGGCCGAGCTTGACGCTTCCCTCCCCCTCGCGGAGCCCGTCGAGAAGCCGCGTCAACTGTTCCGTCGTCATGGGTGCGCCTCCCAGCCGCGTGCTGCTGCCACCCTGCGCAATCGCCTCAAGGAGGGCCGACCTCACGAGCGCCTGCAGGTCCGTGAGCAAACGCACCAGATCGCGGCCCGCCGAATCGCATTCATCCGCGATGGAAACGATCCGGCGATGGTCGCCGGCGGCGACCGCGCCGGCCAGCTCGGCGATCTTGGCGTCCGAAACGAGGCCGTAGACGTCGAGGACGTCGGCCTCGGCGATCTCGCCGCCGCAAAAAGCGATCATCTGGTCGAGGATGGACTGGGCGTCGCGCATTCCGCCGTCGGCGAGACGCGCAATGCAGGCGAGGGCCGCCGCATCCGCCTTGACCTTCTCATCCTCGGCGATCGCCTTCAGGCGGCCGGCGATCAGGTCGGAGGGGATCGGTTTCAGGTCGAAGCGCTGGCAGCGGGAAAGGATCGTGGGGAGCACCTTCTGGACCTCGGTCGTCGCAAACACGAACTTCACGTGGGACGGCGGCTCCTCCAGCGTCTTCAGGAGCGCGTTGAACGCGGCGGTCGAGAGCATGTGGACCTCGTCGATGATGTAGATCTTGTACTTGCCCTGTGCGGGTACGTAGCGCGAGTTTTCGCGCAGGTCGCGCACCTGCTCGACGCTGTTGTTGGAGGCGCCGTCGATCTCGATGACGTCCAGGTGGCTGCCCTCGGCTATCGCGACAACGGCGGGATCGGCCGGGTCAAAGTCGGCCTTGGGTCCGCCCGTGCAGTTGAGCGCCTTGGCGAAAATCCTCGCAATGGACGTCTTGCCGGTGCCCCTCGGCCCGACGAGCAGGTAGGCATGGGCGATTCGCCCGCGGGAAATGGCGTTCCTGAGCGTTCGCACCACGTGGTCCTGGCCGACGACGTCGCCGAACGTCTGCGGCCTCCATTTGCGCGCGATGACTTGATAGCCTGTTGCGGACAAGGGGGATCGAGAAGAAGATGAAGTGGCCAGGCACTCCACGGCACTGGTAGGACGTCGGTACCGTTGCTGCCTTCCGGCCCTGGCGGGGTTCGCGCGCCTGCCCATGCATGGCGCCTGGCCGAGGCGCACCATGCCCCGCCCGGCGGGGCGTGCAACACCTATTTCGTCGGCTCGGGCGACGGCGACGGCGCAGCCGGCGCCAGCTCAGCCGGAGGCTGTTGCGCCGTTTGCCCCTGCCTAAACTGCTGCAACCGGGCCTTATGCAGGCGGATCAGCTCCTCGAATTTCGCCTTTTGATCGGGCGTCAGAATGTCGGAGATCTCGTCCTGCATCAGCTTGGCGGTGCGCCTCATGATCGGCCCGATCTTTGCGCGCTGCTCGTTCGTGAGGTCGAGCTGGAGCGCAAAGTTCCGCATCAGCTGCGGGTTCAATTGCTGCACCTGGCCGTTTCGGATGCCCAGTTGGCCGTTGGCCGCCGCATTCATCATCCGGTGATGGGCCACCCATCGCACCGCGCCGAAGGCCAGAGCGCCGCCCGTGACCAGCCCGGCAAGGAAAATGGCGATGGTCGCCAGGATGATTTGCCAGGTCTTAACCATGGTTCAGGAATCCAGGTTGGCGACCTCTGCGGCCGGATCATCGCCGGCGGCCATCGCCGGCTCGTCCTCAAACGCGCTCGCGATCGCCTTGTAGTTGAAGCCGACGGCCACCCCCGCGAACAGGCAGGCGATCCCCGCGACGCGGAGCGACACGCGCCCAAAATTGGAAGGGGCTTCCCGCGCCGGATCGAACGCCAAGGCGGCTACCCGGGTGGAAAAGCCATACGGCGCGGACTCGTCCCCGGCCGCGGGCGCCCGGCGCGCGGCGGCCACAAGCTTCTGCCAGGCCTGGTCATGCGGGTTCATCCAGCGACGGCGGGGAAACCCAGTCCTTTAGGACTGGGAAGAATCGCCGCTTCTTTTTTTGTTGTGTTTCGTTTCGGGCCTGAAAAATTGCGTGCGTCGGTTGGCAACAACCAAGCCTCCCGACGATGTTCTTTCGGCGGAGGGACACTCCGTGACGGCGCGTGGAGGGCGTGTAAGACCAAAGGC
>Ga0182018_10000617_pt1 | contig 44701 bp, 45 predicted proteins | sample 812P2MmetaG_FD_120490 | JGI IMG/M metagenome (GOLD analysis project Ga0182018, IMG submission 120490) | Permafrost microbial communities from Stordalen Mire, Sweden - 812P2M metaG | ecosystem: Environmental > Terrestrial > Soil > Wetlands > Permafrost | place: Sweden: Stordalen | collected... | reverse complement strand
TCTCTGATCGGTTTTCGACCCACAGTAGATCCCGGAATCTGGCAGCGGTACCCGGAATATCGCGCATTGAGTGTGGTCGTGCGGGACTTCCAGCCGGCGGGTTTCGCGGCGTTCCCGGTGCTTCCGCTGCAGCCGCCTGCCTGGATGGAGGAGCATCTGGAAGCCTGGCGCGGCGCATTCCGGGCGTTTGGAGCGAATCCGAAAAAGACTCCCTGCTCGGTAGAGGCCTTGTGGAAGCGCGTGGAGAAAAACGGGAGCCTGCCCGCGATCGATCCGGTGGGTCGATTTGTACAACGCGCTCAGCATCCGGTTCGGCGCATGCTTTGGCGGCGAAGACTTGGATCGCTATGCTGGCTCGCCCCGGCTGGAGGTGGCGCGCGGGGATGAACCATTCGATACCGTGCGCGACGGTGTGCCGGTCGTCGAACATCCCGACGCCGGCGAGATTGTGTGGCGGGACGATCTGGGCGTCACTTGCCGCAGGTGGAATTGGCGGCAGTGCAAGCGAACCGCGCTGAACCGGGACAGCCGGAATCTGTGGTTCATCGTCGATCATCTGCCGCCCATGCCCATTGCGGAACTCGTGCGCGCCGGTGAGGAATTGGTCTTGGGACTGGCGCGGATCTCTCCGGGGATCACACACTCGATCGATCTGCTGGAACCCGCAAGCGACGAGTAGGCGATGCTCAAGCTGAGGGAGCGGCGTTGGGAGCCGCCGGCGGGGTGTTCGCCTCCCCACGGCCTTCGCCGCAATTGCGTAATCCCTGGCGGAACGCTTCACGCTCCTCAGGAGTCATTTGCTTCCACCGATCCATCATGCTGCGGCGCCCATGCTTGTCGTCGCCGTGCCCCCCACCGAGTCCTCCCACCAGAATCCTCGCCAGGACCAGCAGACCGAGCGCTTGCCAAAAGGTGATCGTGCGGGCGGCAAAAACCGCCGGCGCCAGCCAGTTCCACAGATACATCACTATAAATCCGAAGAGCGCCACTGCAGCCAGCCCCACTGGGGCGAGCAAGGCGATCTTCACCCCTTTTCTTACCCGTTTCTTTATCATAGTCTTCCTCCTGGTTTCAGATACTCGTCATAAATGGCCTGCAATCGCCGGCGCAGGTGCATCACTGCGTAGCGCTTGCGTGAGAGGAGCGTGTTCAACCCCACGCCGGTGTCATCGACAAGCTCTCTAAAGCTGCGGCCCTCGATCTGATGCGCGATGAACACATCGCGTTGTTCCACCGGCAGTTCCTCAAGCGCGGCATTGAGCTCCTGCAGCAGCACGCTGCGCGCGTATGCCGCTTCCGGACCGGCGTCCGGCGATGGCAACAGGTCTTCCAGCGTGAGCACGCCCTCATCGTCCGCTCTTTCCACCACCGCCTCCCCGAGGGCTACCAGCCGCTTCTTCCGAAAAAAGTCTACGATCCGGTTGCGCGCTACGCGGTACAGCCACGCGCTGGCGTGCTCCACAGGGTGGATCAACCGGTAGGTCTCCACCAACTCGTGGAGCACATCCTGCAGAATGTCCTCGGCGTCGCCCGCGTCCGGTACCCGCTTCCGTACAAAGTTACGGAGACGAGCGCGCTCGCGTTGCACCACCTCGGAGATCTGCCGGTTCTGCTCCGCGATCTGTGGCGGAATCCTCAGCGTTTGCTCCATCCACTGTTGTAGACGAATTACGCGGCCGGATATTGTGGCCCACGCGGCCGCGAGGCGAGCATGACGATCAGCAAAGCCGCCGCGACCACGGCGCACAGGATGGGGAACCAGTCGCCATAGCGCGTATAGAACGTGCGCTCCCGGATGTAGCTAAAGCCGGTGCGCGAGGCGGCTTCCACGTATAGCGGCAACGTCCCGAGCAGGCGGCCGGCGGGATCGATGGTGCCGGTGATGCCGTCGTTGGTGGAGCGCAGAATCCAGCGCCGGTTCTCCGCGGCGCGCATGCGCACGATTTCCAGGTGCTGCAAGCGTGCGGCGCTCTTGCCGAAGTAGCCGTCATTGGAGATGTTGAACAGCACCTCGGCGCCGTCCGCCGCGAAGCGCCGCACGAAATTGGGGAATACGGATTCGTAGCAGATAAAGGTGCCCAATTTGTGGCCGTCGATAGGCGAGACCACAACCTGCCTGCCGGGCGTGAAATCGCCCGCCTCGGTGGTGATGCGCTTGATGAAATCGAAGGGCCACGGGACGAACTCGCCGAAGGGCACGAGATTGACCTTGTCATAGCGGGTAACGAGGCGGCCGTCCGGCGAGATCAGCATGGCCGAGTTGAGGTACGCGCCATGCGGCGTGCGCGCCACCACTCCCAGCAGCAGATTGGTATTGGCGAGGCGCGCCAGATCGTCGACGTAGCCGCGAAAACGGGAGTCCGCATCATAGTAGAGCGGCGCGGGCACTTCGGGCCAGACGACCAGCGCGGGATGCTCGTTGCCGCCGGTCAGGACCGCGCGCAGGGAGAGCGCCGCCAGGTTGCGCTGCATGCGGTCCACCGATTCCGGGGTCCACTGCGTGTCTTCGGAGATGTTGGGCTGCACCAGGACGGCGGTTTCGTGGCCGCGCCGGGCGTCGGGCAACGGCGGCAGAAAGATGAGAAAGGGCAGCGGGAGCAGCCACATCAGGTGCAGACGCGGCCGGCCAAGCACTGCCAGCGCCATAGCGGTGGCCATGGCCATGAAGACGAACGACAGGCCGTAGACGCTGGTAAAGGGCGCCAGACGCATCGGCAATCCCATATCGATGCCGGCATTGCCCAGCGCCAGCCAGGCGAAGCCGAGCGATCCGTGGGTGGCTTCGATCGCGACCCATAGCGCGGCCACCGCGGGTGCGGCCCACCAGCCGCGCCGCATCAGGATGCCGGCCAGCATCGCGAAGACACCCATATGCAGTGCTTTGATGAGGCAGAACAGCAGAAAGGCGAGCCAGGCCATTGCGGTGTTGAGACCGCCATAGAACGCCAGCACGCCCTGGATCCAGTAGCAGACGCCGAACCAGTAGACCACGCCCGCGATGTGACCCAGCAGAAAGCGGCGCCACGGGCGCGGCTCGCGCGCCACGGCTACCAGCAGGGGCGCCAGCGCCACCGGCGCGCACCACACCAGATTGAAGCGCGGAAAGGCCAGGATAAGCAGGATGGCGGTGAGCAGCGCGCCGAGGTATTTCAATTCTTGACCGCTCGCCGACTCTCGCGGCTCGGTAAGGAGCCGCGCGCTTCTTCGCTCACCCGGTCGGCCATGTAGGAACTGCGTACCAGCGGGCCGCTGAAGACCATTTGGAAGCCGATGGACAGGCCGTATTCGCGGTATCGATCGAACTGCCGCGGCTCGATGTAGGCGGCCACCGGCAGGTTGCGGCGGGTGGGCTGAAGATACTGGCCGATGGTGGCCACGGCGGTCCCCGCGCCGCGCAGATCGCGCAATACCGTGTGCACTTCGTCTTCGGTTTCGCCAAGCCCGGCCATCAGGCCGGACTTGGTCAGGATTTCGGGGCGATAGCGGCGCGCGAAATCCAGCACGTCGAGCGACTGCTGGTAATCGGCCTGCGGGCGCACGCGGCCATAGAGCCGCGGGACCGTCTCGATATTGTGATTGAAGACGTGCGGCGCGGCATCCAGGACGCGGGCCACGGCCTGCAGGTCGCCGCAAAAATCGGGCGTCAGCACTTCCACGCGCGCGTCGGGCAAGGCGCCGCGCACCTGGCGCACGGTTTCCGCGAAATGCGCGGAACCGCCGTCGCGCAGATCGTCGCGATTCACGCTGGTGATGACGACGTAGCGCAACTCCATCGCGGCGGCCATGCGCGCGACGTTGGCGGGCTCGGCTGGATCGAGGCGCATGTCCCGCTTGGCGGGGGATCCTTTCGGCACCGAGCAGAATCCACAGCCGCGCGTACACAGATTGCCTAGGATCATGAAGGTGGCCGCGCCGCGCGCGAAGCATTCGTGGATATTCGGGCAGCGCGCCGATTCGCACACCGTGTGCAGATTGAGCTGCCGGAAGCCGGTTTTGAGGCGGTGCAGCGCTTCGTAATGTGTGGCGCTCTTGCGCGCCCATTCGGGCAAGCGCGGCGGCGCACCGCTGATATCAACGCCGATCTGCACTAAGGGCCCGTCGTGAGATAACCGTGTCATTTTGCCGGGCAGCCTGAAGAAACCGATGGATCGCAGTACAAGTTCTGCAGCATGGGCCGATTCATGACAGGCACTAAGATGTCGCGCACGTCTCTATCTTTTCACAAAGGGGGAGAAGCCCAGACGTTCGAGATCCGCCTTGGCTTGGCCGAGTTTGGCGAGGTCCGTGTACGGCCCCACCAGCACGCGCGTCTTGCCCGCGGGACCGGGCGACAGTACGGCTGGGAAGCCTTTATCCCTAAGCGTCTTGGAGACCGTCTCCGCCACATCCTGCTTCACCGCCGTGACCTGCAAGTAGGTCTCGCCGGGGGCCAGTTCGGCGGCGGCGGCCGCAGCGGGCGCTGGCGCATCCGTCTTCGCCGCGGAAGGCTGCGCGGCCTGAGTCCTGGGTTGCGGCTCGCTGGCGGGCGCGGTGCCGCCGGCTTCGTCCGTAGGCGGTTCCTGCGGCGCGGGAGCAGTCCCGGAAGCCGGCTGCGGGCGCGTGTTCGAGGGCGCCGCCCCACTGCTTTGGTCGCGATTCGCGGCGAGTTGGCTGACGGGCGTGGAGTTGCGGCCTACGATGTAGCCCATCGCGAAAAACACGGCGAACAGGATCACCACAATGAAAAACCCGCTGAGCAACTGTTTGTTGCCCAGCACCAGTTCGAATTCGCCTGTCTCGTTATTCTTCATGAATTAGCCGGTTTGGATGGTTCGCCCATCTTGGTCAGGGCGCGCTCCAAAGATGACAGTATATCGAGCGGCAGAGGGAAGACGATGGTGGTGTTCTTTTCAGTTCCGATTTCGACCAGCGTTTGCAGGTAGCGCAACTGGATCGCCACCGGCTGTTCCTGGATGACTTTCGCGGCCATGGAAAGTTTCTCGGCGGCGCTGTATTCGCCTTCGGCGTGAATGATCTTGGCGCGGCGCTCGCGCTCGGCCTCGGCCTGGCGGCCGATGGCGCGGATCATCTGATCGGGCAGATCCACCTGCTTCACCTCGACCACGGTCACCTTCACGCCCCATGGCGAAGTGTGCTGGTCGAGGATGGATTGAAGCCGCAGGTTGAGCTTATCGCGCTGGCTCAGAAGCTCGTCCAGATCCACCTCGCCCAGCACGCTGCGCAGCGTGGTTTGCGCCAGTTGCGACGTGGCGTTGAGGAAATTGGAGACCTCCACGATCGCCAGGCGCGGCTCAATGACCCGAAAGTAGATGACCGCGTTCACTTTGACGGTCACGTTGTCGCGGGTGATCACGTCCTGCGGCGGGACTTCGAGAGTTTCGACGCGCAATGAAACGCGCACCATGCGGTCGACGGGCGCGAAAACCAGGACGATGCCCGGTCCTTTGGGTTGAGCCAGCAGACGGCCCAGCCGGAAGATGACTCCGCGCTCGTACTCGCGCAGGATCTTGATGGAGGACAGCAGGTACAGCACCACGATGATCACGACGATCGTGGTGAAACTGGTGAAGTCGATCATGTTGAGGCTCCGTTCCGTTGGGGGATGGGTTCCACCGTGAGTTTGAGTCGATCGATGGCAATGACGCGCACACGTCCACCGGCGGCTATCGGGGCCGGCGCGACGGCATTCCAATATTCGCCGCGGACAAAGATCTTGCCGTCCGGCGCCAGCGGCGTGACGGCCGTGCCAATTTCGCCGATCATGCCTTGGCTGCCTGTCACCACTTTATTGCGGCGCGCGCGCAGCACCAACGAGAGCAGCAGCATGGTGATCAGCGAGAAGGGCAAGGCCAGCGCGATGGCGGTGGAGAGATGAATGCGCATTTCTGGCACGGGACTGTCGATCAGCATCACCGCGCCCAGCACCATGCACAGCGCGCCGCCCGCGCCGAGAATGCCGTGCGTGGCGAACTTGGCTTCCAGAATAAACAGCGCGAAGGCCAGCAGCAGCAGCGCCGCGCCCAACCAGTTGATGGGCAGCACCGAGAGCGCGGAAAGCCCCAGCAAGGCCATGATCGCTCCCAGAATGCCGGGCACGATCAAACCCGGCGAGCTGAACTCCACGTAGATGCCCAGCGCGCCCAGCACCAGCAGAACCAGCGCCAGGTTAGGATCGGAGATCGCGGACATGATTTTCTGGCGCAAGTTTCTTTCGTAGACTTCGATGGTGGCGCCGCGCGTGTGCAGCACCACGCGGGTTCCATCCAGGCGGGTGACCTCGCGGCCGTCGAGTTTGTCCAGCAGGTCTCGATCGTCGTTCGCCACCAGTTCGATCAGACGATTATCGAGCGCTTCTTTGTCGGTGAACGACTGGCTCTCGCGAATGGCTTTCTCGGCGAGTGCGCTGTTGCGCCCGCGCTTGGCCACGATGCTGCGCAGAGAGGCGGCCGCGTCGTTTTCAACCTTCTGCTTCATGATCGCATCCATCTCGCCGCCCATCAGCACGGGATGCGCAGCACCGGTATTGGTGCCCGGCGCCATGGCCGCGACGTCGCCGGCCTCCAGGATGAAGAAGCCCGCGGAGGCCGCTCGCGCGCCGCTGGGCGCCACGAAAGTGACTACCGGCATGGGCGCGGCCACGATCTTCTCGATGGACTCGCGCATCGCATCCATGAGGCCGCCGGGCGTATTCAAGCGCACCAGCAGCAACGCGGCGTTTTCCTCTTTGGCCTGTTGGATCGCGCGCGACAGGATCTCGGCGGTAACCGGATGGATCATGCCATCCACGTCCACGGCAAGTACCCGAGGCGCCGCGGCCTTCGAACTCGCCGCCGTCAGCGCCAGCAGGAGCAGACTCGCCAGTTGTGTTCGCACGCTAACATTAATATACCTCCGTTGGGAGACCATTGTCCGAAACGTCACCGCCTTCGAAATTGTGATGGAATTGATAAAAACTTTTTGCGGCGCGAGCGGTGAAGTCTGCTAAAATTGGAAGATAAAGCTCAAGTTTAGGGAGAAATACCTTGTATGGCAACTAAAAGAAGTACTAGCTCCGAGCCTGTAGTGTCTTCCGGCGCCGCTCGCGCCAAAAGTACCGTAACACGTAAGCATAGGAACTCCGCTGTAACAGAGAGATCCGAGACCGCCATAGCCTCTTCGTCCGCGGCAAGCCCAACCTCCAGTCCGATGTTCGATCAAGTAGCCCAGTTAGCATACTCTTATTGGGAAGCGCGCGGCTGTGAAGGCGGCTCTTCCGAAGAAGACTGGCTCCGCGCCGAGCAAGAGTTGCGCGCCAGCCCGACCATGTCAGTCGCAAACTAAGGCCAGAGGCCAGAAGGCGGAAGCCAGGAGTCGGAATTCGCCGGAATTCAAGGTAGGATCCGGCTGCTCCGCAGTTTGCTCACGCGATAAGTCAAGTTACTTATATTTGCGCAGAACGGCTAGAAGGCGCCCCTGTATCTGTACGTCCGCGGCTGACACGACGATCGGCTGCAAGGCGGCGTTGGCGGGCTGCAGCCGAACTCTGCCCCCGGGTTCGCGATAAAAGCGCTTAAGGGTGGTCTCGGCGCCTTCGACGAGCGCTACCACGATTTCGCCGTCGCGCACCTCGCTGGCGCGCTCGAGCAGGACCATGTCGCCATCGCAGATATGATCGCCAATCATGGACTCACCGCGCACTTCCAGCGCGAAGGTGCCGGGGTGTCCCACGAAATCGGCGAAGCTGAGGGTGGCGCGCTGCTCGACAGACTCCACCGGCAGTCCGGCGGCAATGCGGCCGAGCAGAGGGATTTCCAGGGCGGCGGCATCCCGATGCCGGCGGTTCTCCTGCACGTATTTGGGGCCTAGCTCCAGCGAGCGGCTCTGGTTGATGCCGCGCTTTAGATAGTTTTTGGTGGTCAGCGCGGAGATGTGCTTGTGCACGGTGGCGAGTGAAGCCAGGTTGAGGCCTTGCGCCAACTCTTCGTAGCTGGGGCTGTAGCCGTTGTCATCGACGAATTTCGCAATCAGATCGAGCACTTGCTTTTGGCGGCGGGTTAGGGCCATCGGCGCATTCCTCTCTGTCCTATTGTGGGCGAAGAAAAAGGGAAATGCAAGCGGCAAGTGAAGATTCGGCGTATAATGTAGTCACTGGTGGGCAGGCCAAAAGCGGAAATCCGAGGTCACCACGAATCGAAGGATCCTCTTAATATGCGGCTGTTGACACCGTTTTTTCTAACGCTGGCTCTTTGCGCCTCCGCGCCGGGGCAAGACTACACGATACGTACTTTTGCCGGGGGTGCCCTGCTGAATGACGTTCGCGCAACGTCCGTGCGCCTTACGCAGGGCGCCGCGGGCGCCGCCGTGGATGGCGCCGGCAACACGTATTTCGCGGCCAACGCATGGAACGTGGTTTTCAAGGTGGATGCCGCAACGGGGCTACTGACGCGGTTCGCCGGGAATGGAACAGCGGGTTACTCCGGCGACAACGGCCCAGCCACCGGCGCGCAGTTGAACACCGTAATGGGCGTGGCCGCGGATGCGGCCGGTAACGTGTACATCGCCGACACCGGCAACAACCGGATCCGCAGGGTCTCTAACGGCATTATCACCACGATCGCCGGAAATGGATTTCTAGGTTATTCAGGCGATGGCGGACCGGCCACCAGCGCACAATTAAACACTCCCTGGGGCGTCGCGGTGGACCCATCCGGCAATGTGTACATCGCGGACACCGAGAACTATGTGGTGCGTAAGGTCTCGAACGGCGCGATCGCCACCTTTGCCGGTAATGGAACGAACCCAGCAGGTTACACAGGCGGCAACGGTCCGGCCGTCAACGCGGTGTTGGACCTGCCCTTTAGCGTGGCCGTGGATGCATCGGGCAATGTGTACATCGTGGCGGGAGGTGTGATCCGCAAGGTCTCGAACGGCGCGATCACCACCTTTGCTGGAACATATGGAACGACCGGTTACTCGGGCGACAACGGCCCGGCTACTAGTGCTGCGTTCGACTATCTGACGAGCGTGGCCGTGGACGCATCCGGTAATGTGTACGCCGCGGACATGGATAACAACGCGATCCGCAAGATTTCGAAGGGCGTGATTACCACCTTTGCCGGCAATGGAACACAAGGCTACTCCGGCGACAGCGGCCCGCCCGCCAGCGCGGAGCTAAACCGCCCCAACGGCGTGGCTGTGGACGCATCGGGCAATGTGTACATCGCGGACTCCGGCAACGGTCGGATCCGCAAGGTCTCGAACGGCGCGATCGCTACTATCGCCGGGGGCGCCAGTGGGAATTTCGGCGACAACGGCCCGCCGACCGGCGCGGCGCTATACCAACCTAATGGCGTGGCTGTGGACACATTCGGCAATTTGTACATCGCGGATTACGGGGACAACGCGATCCGCAAGGTTTCCCGCGGCGCGATCACTACACTTGCCGGTAATGGGACATACGGTTACTCCGGCGATAACGGCCCGGCCACCAGTGCGGCTTTGAACCAGCCATCTGGCGTGGCCGTGGATGGATCGGGCAACGTATACATAGCGGACACCAATAATAGTGTAATCCGCAAAGTCTCAGGCGGTGTGATAACCACCTTCGCCGGAAATGGGATATACGGTTACTCCGGCGACAATGGCGCGGCCTCCAGCGCAAGGTTGTGCGCTCCCACGGGTGTGGCCGTGGACACGGCCGGCAATGTCTATATCGCGGACGCCGCTTGCAGCGTGGTCCGCAAGGTTTCGAACGGTATCATCACGACTTTCGCCGGAAATGGAACGAGGGGTTACTCTCTCGACAACGGTCCGGCCGCGAGCACGGCGTTGAACGTGCCCGTAGCCGTGGCCGTGGACGGATCGGGCAATGTGTACGTCGCGGACGCCGGTGTCGATAACAACGCGATCCGTGAGGTCTCTAACGGCGAGATGACCACCTTTGCCGGAAATGGAACAAACGGTTACTCGGGCGACGGCGGCCCGGCCGCCAGTGCCGGGTTATTTGCTCCCAATGGCGTGGCCGTAGATTTATTGGGCAATGTGTATATCGCGGAAGGCGGCCCCATCAATGTGATCCGCAAGGTCTCGAACGGCGTCATCTCTACTATTGCCGGAAATGAAACCAGCGGTTACTCGGGCGACAACGGCCCGGCCACCCGCGCGGAGTTAAACGGGCCCATGGCCGTGGCCGCGGACGCGACCGGCAGGGTGTACATCGCGGACTCCGCCAACGAGGTGATCCGGGTGCTGATCCCCGACTTGCCCCATCGGCGGCCAGTGATCGACGGAGGAGAATCCAGCCGGCCCTAGATGGGCATACGTGCGACACCGATGCGCTACTTCTGCAATGCCGCCCGCGTTTCCCGCAAGGTATTCGCCAGCGATTCGCGCGGCAGAGCCGTGACGATAGGCTCAATCAGCCAGCCCAGTCCAGCCGGTATGGCGCGGGTCAGCGAGATGGCTTCGCACTCCACGTACACGCCGCCGTCGCGCTCCTGGAATCTCCAGTAAGAGTACAACCGCCACAGAAAGCCTTCATCCTTGCCCGGTGGCAAGATGCGCTCATCCCGCTTGCCTGCATTCTCGACTTCCGCAATACGCGTGCTGTAGGCGCGACTGTGGCAGCGGCCGCCATCCAGCGGAAAGTATCGCACGTCATAATCCGTGTCCAGGATAACGGCGATGACACTCTGCTTCATCAGCCGCATGTACACCTTGAAGTCGTTTCCGTTGCGGCTGACCAGGCGGGAAGCCAGCACTTCAGGCTTGTAGTTGTCTTGATTGTGGTCGTAATCCTGGATGAGCGCGAGAGTCTTTCCCAGGGTGACGCCCGGAATGAATACGGCGCCGATCCAATCGTGGATCAATCCGCCGGGCACCCCCGGGGTGTCCTGGACGCCCAGATTCCGGATCGCCAGTTGCCCCTGGCGGACCTGCGCCGCGCGCCGCGGTTCTTCATCCACCCACAGAAACTTGCCGGCCGGAAGCATGCGCTGCTCCACACGCGCCTCGCTATTGCGAATGTACCGCTCAAATGCCTGCACCGTTTCCGGCTTCAGCTCCACCGCCCGCGCGGCGGAAACGAAAAAACCGCACAGGACCAACGCGGCGGCCAGTCGCATCAAGATTCTCCCTGGCCGCGCATGTAGATCGTCCGGGTGGGAAAGGGCATATCTATCTTTTCCGCGCGCAGGCGCTTCAAAATGCGTTTTCGCAGCTCGTGGCGCACGCGGAACTGATCGGCGAATTCCTGCACGCTGTACCCCAGCGTGAAACCCAGCGACCAGTCGCCGAAGCCGGGATCTAAGGTCACGCCGGGCGCCGGATCGGCCAGCATGCCGGGGATTTCGCGCGCAGCCGTTTGGGCTTCTTCAAGCAGCACCCGCTCGACGCGATCGGGGTCGCAGTCGTACGCCACGCCGACCTGAATGGATGCCCCCATGCGCTTTTCCGGCAAATTGAAATTGGTTACATTGGCCTGCCCCAGCTTGCTATTCGGAATGATGATCATGTTGTTGGACAGCGCCCGGATGGTAGTGCTACGCCAGCCGATATCGGTGACGTAACCTTCCTCGCCCGTGTTGAGCCGGATGTAATCGCCCAGCCGGACCTGGCGGGCGACGGCAACATAGAAGCCCGCGAACAGGTTCGAAAGAGTATCCTGGAGCGCCAGCGCCACGGCCAGGCCGCCGACTCCCAGGGCCGTCAGGATCGGTGTGATGGAGATGCCCCACAGGTTGAGCAGCACCAACACGCCGAGGATCACGACCGCGAGTTGCGCCAGGGTTTGCGTCAGCGTGGTGACGGGCAGCGCGCCCGGAATGCCGCTGCCGTGGAACCTGATGAGGTCGCCAGCCAGGCGCGAGCTGATGATGGTGAGCGACAGGATCCACAGCGCCAGCAAGATCCGGCCTATCCACAGCGTCGTCCGCGGATGCAAATCCGACGATTGCATGGCCAGGTGCGTGCCGAGGATCAGCACCCAGATCATAAACGGACCCTTCAAGGCATTGACGACGATCTGGGCGGCGGGCCCTTTGCTACGTTCCACCCAGGGGCGCAACAGGCGCACCATCAGCCGTTTGGCGGCGTAGCCGGCTACCAGCGTCAGCGCCAGGACGCAAAGGGGGACGATGAGTTGCTCCCAGTGCCGCCCCAGAAAGTGTTCAACCCCGGGCATTCCGCTCATCTCAGCTTCCATCATAACCGCGCGCGCGCTGGGGCTTGCATTTACGCTGATCTGCACGCGCCAAGGTTCCGGAGCGTCAATCGTTTGTGCGGGCATTTCCCTTTCTGCTGGCTTTGGCGCTGGCCACCAGCGTGTGGGCCGCGGACGCCTCCAAGCTCTACAACCAAGGACGCAAGGCCGAGAAAGCGGGCCAGATCGCGCGCGCCTATCTGTTGTACTCGGAGGCGGCGGCGCTGGAGCCGGACAACCCCCTCTATTGGTCGCGCAGCCTCGCCTTGCAGTCGGGCGCGGCGTTGGAGTCCAAAGTGATGCCGCAGGCGGCGGAGACGGACGAGGATGCCGCACCGGAACCGGATGAGCAGGCGCTACCGGCCGTCACTGCGCAAGACTTGGCGGAAGCGCGCAAACCCCTGCCTCCCACCAAACTGAGCGGCGTACCGATTCTCAAAGATTTCGATCTTCGCGCCGACATCAAGACCGTGTTTGAAACCGTCGCGCACGCTTACGGGCTGGATTGTGTTTTCGATGGCGACTACCACGCTACCCAAGCCATCCACTTTCAGATGGACCAGGCCGATTACCGCGAAGCACTGCACGCGTTGGAGGCAGTAACCGGGTCGTTCCTGGTGCCCATCTCCGATCGCCTCTTCATGGTAGTGAAAGACACTGCCCAAAAGCGAAAGGAAGAGGAGCCTTTCGCAGCCGTGATTGTGCCCCTGCCGGAACCTACCACGCTGCAGGACCTGACCGCCATGGCCACCGCCGTCCAACAGGCCTGCGGCATCCAGAAGGTCGCCTGGGATAGCCGCGCTAACATCGTGATTTTGCGGGATGCCGTCTCGAAGGTTTTGCCGGCGCAGCAGCTTTTCCATGACCTGCTTTATCCCCGCGCGCAAATCTTGTTGGAAATGGACTTCGTGGAGTTGACCCGTAGCAACCAGGTGAACTACGGCCTGCCGCTGCAGAGTTCGTTCCCGCTGTCGTCTTTCAGCACGTTCATGCAGAACGTGCCGCAGCTCGCGCAGAACATCTCCGGCATGCTGCGTTTCGGCGCCGGAGGGGCGCTGATTGGAATAGGCGTCGCGAACCTGCAATTGGTTGCGTCCCTGACCCGTTCCGACAGCACCACGCTGCTGCACGCCAGCGCGCGCTCCGTGGACGGCCAGCCGGCCACCATCAAGGTCGGTCAAAAATACCCCATACTGACCGGCGCCTTTGTCGGCACCGCGGGTGTAACTAACACGTCCGGTCCCATTGGATCGAGTACCTACCAACCGCCGCCGTCCTTCACATTTGAAGACTTGGGCCTTTCGCTGAAGGCCACGCCCCGCGTGCATGGCACGGAGGAAGTGACGCTTTCGATCGAAGCCGAATTCAAGGTGCTCGGCGGAACGGCGGCAAACGGTCTTCCGATCATCTCAAACCGGTCGTTGAAGTCGGACGTGACGCTGAAGATGGGGGAGTGGGCGGTGGTGGCGGGACTGGTCGACGATGAAGACGCGCGCAGCCTTGCAGGCATTGCGGGGCTGGCCGGCATCCCGCTGATCGGACCCCTGACGAGCAACACCACTCGCAGCAAGAGTTATGATCGGGTGTTGATGCTGCTTCGGCCCACGCTTCTGACTCCGCCGCCGGACAATTCGTTGACTCACGTCTTCCGGATGGGCGCGGAAATGCGACCCTTAACACCATTGTAAGAAGTCAGGATTCAGAATAACGCGTTCACCTTCTGACTTCTGTCTTCTGCTAACGCCTTTGACACTGCGCGCAATAGTGCGTGCCACGCTGCGCGACCAGTGTTCGCCGGATGGGGGCGCCACAAGTCACGCATGGCTCGCCGGTGCGCTGGTAAACCCGGTGCTCGAACTGGAAAAAACCGCGGCGGCCCTCGCCGTCCACATAATCGGAAATCGAGGAGCCGCCTTTCTCGATGGCCTGCGTTAGAACCTCCACTATAGCCCCGTGCAGCCGTTTGACGCGCTCCGGACGCAGTCGCGCGCCAATAGCCAGCGGATGAATGCCCGCCCGGAACAGCGCCTCGTCGGCGTAGATATTGCCCACGCCGCGGACGAAGTGCTGATCCAACAGCACCGATTTAATACGCGCCTTGCGCCGCTTGAGCCGCGCGGCGAACTCCGCGACGGTCACCTCCAGCGGTTCCGGACCGAGCTTCTCCACGCGCGCAGGCAATCCGTGGCTGACTTCGATCTTCCCAAACTGGCGTTGGTCTTCGTAGCGCAGCACGCCCCGGTCGAGATTCACAACCGCGTGTGTGTGGCGTCCGGGCGTGCCGCTTAAGAGGAGCTTACCGGTCATGCCAAGGTGCACCACCAGGCAGTGCCCGGCATCCAGCTCAATGACGATGAACTTGCCGCGCCTCCGGATGCCGCGGATGCGCCGTCCCGCCAGCACTGCGCTCATTTCGTCCGGGTTGCCGCGCAGAATACGCTGACAGGTAAACTCGGCGGAGACGATACGCCGGCCGACGATGCGGGCGATCGATCGGACTACCGTTTCGACCTCGGGGAGCTCAGGCACGTTCCGGCACTTCGAGCAGGATGTCGTCGCCTTCGATTTCTACCGCGTAGGCGGGAACCTTCTGGCTGGGATCGAAGTCGTTGGCGCCGGTTTGGCAGTCCCACTCCCAGGCATGCCAGGGGCACACGACGCGGTTGCCATGCAGGGATCCCTGCCCCAATGGTCCGCCGCGGTGCAGGCACGTTCCGCCGATCGCGGTTACGCGGCCGCCGACGTTGCAAAGGGCATACATATCGTTGCCCACCGCGACCTCTGTAACCGAATCGGCAGGCAGTTGCGAGAGACTGGCGACTTTGACGAGTGACATTTCTCAGACCATTTTACTCAATTGCCGGGCGGCAATCAGGACGGGATCCCAAACGGTGGCAAAAGGCGGCGCATAGGCCAGGTCCAACTGCTCCAGGTCCTCGACGTGCATGCGATTGTGGAGGGCCGTGGCGATCACGTTGATGCGCCCCTCCACGCCGTCCTCGCCCCACACCGATCCGCCCACCAGACGGTGCGATCCGGAGTCTGCCACCAGTTCCACCGTGAGCGGCTTGCCATCGAAATAGCCGGGACGGCTGGGAGCGACGATGCGCGCGGAAACCGGCGAGAATCCCTCGCGCCGCGCCTGGTCGACGGACAGGCCGCTGAACCCCACGCCCATTCCGAAGATGCTTACAATGGCCGTGCCCACGACCCCGCCGAAGCGCTCGCGCCGTCCAGCGGCGTTGGCGCCCGCCACGCGTCCCATCTTGTTGGCGGTGGTCCCCAACGGGATGTAGGCCGGCCGTCCCGTGACGAGGTGCGTCGCTTCCGTGCAATCGCCCGCGGCGTAGACGCCCGGCAGGTTGGTCTCCATGTGCTCGTCCACGCGAATCGCGCCGGTGCGCCCCGCCTCCACGCCGGCTTCCGCCGCGATCTCGACATTAGGCCGCAGCCCGGTAGCCAGAATTGCCAGATCGTAGCGGCCCACATCTGTGATGCGCGTATTCAATTGCAGCTCCACGCGGAAGCGCTCCAGCCGCTCGCGCACCGCCTGGGTCAACCCGGCGTCCCCCCGGCCAAGCACGTGCGGACCGTGCTCGACGATGGTGACAGCCAGACCATTGCGCCGCAGCGCGTCCGCTGCCTCCAGCCCGATGTACCCGGCGCCGATCACCACGGCTTTCTTGGGCTGCTTGTCGCGCAAGTATGCCTTCAGGCGTTGGGCATCTTCGAGGGTGTGCAGGGTGAACACCTGCGGCAGAGTGGCGCCTTCGAAATCCGCGGTGCGCGGCCGGGCGCCGGTGGCGATGACCAGCCGATCGTAATGCACGCGCTCGCCGCCGGCACTGTCCAGCGCGACTTCACGGCGCGGGTGCGAGATGGAAACCACGCGCGCGCCCGTGCGCACCGCGATGTTGCGCTCCTTGCGGAAATACTCGGGCGTATAGACGATGAGTTGTTCGGCGCGGCGCACGCGCCCTTCGAGATAGTACGGCAGACCGCATGCGCCGTAGGAGATGTCCGCGCCCTTTTCCAGAACCGCTATTTCGAGGTTGGGATCGATGCGCCGCGCGCGGGCGGCGGCGCTCAGGCCCGCGGCCACGCCGCCAATCACCAGCAGCCGCATGCGCCGGTTATTCCTCTTTCTTCATCTGCTCGACGAAGCTCAGGATATCGAACGTCTTGATGGCGCGATCCGGGAAGAAGCTGTTGATGGCGTCCTGCTCATCGGTGAACAAGTCGAACACCGTGGCGAGCTTGGTCATGACCAGCAGCTCGATATTGCGGCGGTTCAGATTCAGCAGCTTCAGCGCGCCGCCGGCCTTGCGCTGGCTGGTGGAGCACATAACGAGTGCGCCCAAACCGGTGCTGTCGATGTAGTCCACGTGGACCAGATTGAGGATGATATTCTTCGATCCGGCGGCCGTTACCGCGGCCACCTTGTCGCGCAATGCGGTGGCTTCCGGGCCCACGGTGATGCGGCTCTTCAAATCCAGAATCACGATGCCTTCGTGCTCACGTTGCTGAATGTCTAGGCTCATATCAAACGGGCATCTTGAAGCCCACCATGACTTCCACTTCTTCGATGGCAACCATTTCGATGGCGTCCCACGGGCAGCCGTCCAGGAAGGCGCCGTCCGGCCCCTTGCTGACGCACTTCTTGCAACCGATGCACAGCACCGGGTCCACTTCGATGCGGCCGAAGGGCGGATGATCCTCGTCGGGCACCCAATACATGCAATCGGCCACCGGACAATACGGCACGCAGGCCGGCGAACCGGCGCAGCCCGTGCAGCATTCGGTGATGATGGCAAGTTCCTTGGGCCGTTTTTTGCGCGGCGTGAGGATGCCCTCCGACTTGGGCTCCATCTTGAGGACTGCTACGGCGGACATGCCAGAATTATGACATAAATGGAGGGAATCGTGGGGGCTAGGGGTGGCGTTTGCGGAGATTATCAGGCCTGCAGCCAACGCCGCAGTACGGTAAAGCCGGCTCTTGCCAGCGCCGCCAACAGTTCAGAACCCGTGATACGCGGGCTGCGACTCATGCTGCGATGGTAATGCGTTGGATGCCGACGAACTCGAGATTTTGCTCCGGCGTGCCCGCCACCTCGAGACACAGCTCGGTCGCTTCGCGAATCCGTTGCATCACTTCGTCCAGGGACCGCGCCTGCGTATGGCATCCAGGAATCTGTGGGACGGAGGCGACGTAGTAGCCGTCCTCGTCGCGCCCAATGACGACGTCAAATTGGCGTTGCAATAGATTTCCCTCGCTCTTTATTCTAGCCCGTTTGCGCATGGCCGCATCGGCGTACGAGCCGGATGGGCACTAATACTGTTCGGCCGTCCTAGCGACGGAGGAAGTGGTGGCTGCCCTTGGTTCGGGTGACCGTGAAGCTGTCCCAAGCCAGCGCGGCCGCAACACCGATCCTGTGACGCGCGGACGAACTCGAGATTCTGCTCAGGCGCACCCCTCCACTTCGAGAAGTCCAGGAGTGACCAGTAGAGTTACGCGTCCACGTGCGTGCTGAAGAAGCGGTCCAGCGCAACCTTGTTGCGGGCCGCCAGGCCGGCCGATAGCCGCTGCATTTCGGCGGGCGGCAGCGGTTTGAAAGCCTTCGCCAGCGCCACGTTCCGATCGATGAATTCGAACTTTGGCATGCCGGCCACTGCCAGCGTCACGCCCGGCAGCGACAGCGGATAATAGAGCAGCTTTGCGGGCGGCGCCTGGCCCACCAGCGCTTCCTGCGCGAAGACCTTCATGGCAATCACGCCCATCTTCTTCTGGTGCGCCACCGGCAACGCTATATCTTCAAAGCTGGTTTTCAAATCCGGGTTCGGCACCATCCCGCCAGTGCCGTTGCGCATGCCCACGCGCGCGGCGTTGAGCGCCATCTGGGTGCAGTCGAAATCGTGCCGCTCGAGCGCCGCCTTCAGAACCACCGGATCGGTATGGCTGGTGATGCCGATAAAGCGCGTCACCTTCTGGTCGCGGAGCTTCAGCAATACGTTGAGTACGCCGTCGGACGCTTCCACGGCCGCCAAGTCGCGCTCGTCGGTCAGGCTGTGCACGTGGATCAGATCCAGGTGGTCCGTTTGCAGGCGATTCAAACTGCCTTCCAGAATGCGTTGCGCTTCATCGCCTTTGCGCGCGTCGATCTTGGTCGCCAGAAAGATGCCTTGGCGGCGAGTCTTCATCACCTTGCCCACGCGTTCCTCGCTGCGCCCGTTGCCGTAGCTGTAGGCGGTGTCCATATAGGTGATGCCCAAGTCAAAGGCGCGGTTGAGGGCCTCCAGGGCCTTGTCCTCATCCTGATACATCAGGAAACGGCTGCCGCCTCCCATGGCCAGGATGGAGACGCGCGCGCCGGTGCGTCCGAGGATGCGTGTGGGCAGGGCATCCGTGGCCGCAAGCGCGGCGGTGCCGGTGACGGCAGCGGTGCCTAGAAAATCACGCCGTGAAATCTTCATAAGGCCAGCTTAGCTCAGTATGGGGCAGTTCGCGTGCCCTGATCGTGGCGGCGGCCAGCCTCCGGCGCGCAGGGATTATAATGACCTTGTGAAAAATCGATGGCTTGGTCTGGTTCTCATGGCGTTGCTTGCCGCTCTCTTGCTATGTGCGCAGGACACGCCAGCGCCCCCGCAGACGACTGCGCAACAAGACCATCAGCAGATGATGGACCAGTTGCACATCACCTCGCTGCGTCCCGGGGCGGATGGCAGTCACCCGCAAGCGCCGAACGCCGCCAACTACGACGAAGCAAAAGCCAATCCGTATCCGGACCTGCCCGATCCGCTGGTTCTGAAGAACGGCAAGAAGGTGAAGACGGCCAAGGTTTGGTGGAGCAAGCGGCGTCCGGAAATCGTGGAGGATTTCGATCGGGAGGTCTATGGGCGCGTGCCCAGGGACACGCCCAAAGTAGTTTGGGAGGTGGCCGGCACGACGCAAGAGAAGAACGGCGATGTGCCGGTGATCGTTAAGAAACTCGTGGGCCGCGTGGACAATTCGGCGTATCCGGCGATCGCCGTCAACATCGATTTGACGCTGACCACGCCGGCCAACGCCAGCGGTCCGGTGCCCGTGATCATGGAGTTCACCTTCGTTTTCCCGCCGGGGCGGACGCCGCCGCGGCCCGCTCCCACCGGCCCGACTTGGCAGCAGCAGGTGCTGGCCAAGGGCTGGGGCTACGCTATCCTGATACCCACCAGCGTGCAAGCGGATAACGGCGCGGGCCTGACGCAAGGCATCATCGGCCTGGTGAACAAGGGCCAGCCGCGCCACCCGGACGATTGGGGCGCATTGCGCGCGTGGGCCTGGGGCGCCAGCCGCGCGCTCGATTACTTCGAGACCGACAAAGCCGTGGACGCCAGGCAGGTGGGCATCGAAGGCCTGTCGCGCTACGGCAAGGCCGCCATCGTGACCATGGCTTACGACCAGCGCTTCGCCATCGGATTTGTCGCTTCATCCGGCGAAGGCGGGGCCAAGCTGCATCGCCGCAATTTCGGCGAGATCGTGGAGAACGTGGCCGGCTCCGGCGAATATCACTGGATGGCGGGCAATTTCATCAAGTATGCAGGGCCGCTGAACTGGAACGATCTGCCGGTGGATTCGCACGAACTCGTGGCACTATGCGCGCCGCGTCCGGTGTTCATCAGCGCTGGCGCGTTCAAGGGCGACGCCTGGGTGGACGCCAAGGGCATGTTTCTGGCGGGCGTTGGCGCGGGGCCGGTCTACAAACTATTGGGCAAGAAAGATCTGGGCGCCACCGAAATGCCGCCCCTCGAAACCGCGTTGATCGACGGCGACGTGGCCTTCCGCCAGCATAGCGCCGGCCATACCGCGGGTCCGAACTGGCCGACGTTCCTGGAGTTTGCGGGTCGCTACCTGAAGGCTCCCCCGCTTACTACTACTACTCAGACTCGGTAACAAACGTGCCGATGAACGCGCTGCGCTTGTCGGGGCTACGCCAGGTGGTGTCGAGGCCCTGCCCTTGAAACTGGTTCGCCAGCGCGTAGGCGGGCATGGCGTGGTCCAGCTTGGTCAGCGGCCGATACCAGACTTCTTCGTTGCGGCAGATGTGGTCGCCCTCGCTCAGCGCGCGCGTCGTGATCTTGGCCAGGTTGCCGGCCGTCAGGCTCGCCTGCATGCTGTGGATGTTGTTATCGGCGAAGGTCAGCTCGATGGGCTGATAGTCCACGCGGACCACATCCTGCAACAGATCGCCGGCCATGTGTTTGGCGAAGCTTTGCAACGCCAGACGCTGTTCCATGTTGGCGCGGCTGTCCACGATGATGACGGCCTTCACCGGATAGGCGGTCTCAAAGACATCGCCCAGGGTGTGATGCGCGCGCACCACGCCCACCACGGACATGCCGTCGAGATCCACGCCCTGCCAGGAACCTTTGGTCACTTTCCAACCGAATACGGCCAACTGGCCCACCAGCCCGACTTCGGAGTTGGCGAAACAGGGGCCGGTGTAGACGTCCGCCGTGCGCGCCTCTACATAATTGCCATAGATATTCTGCGCGGGAATTGCGGCGCCGAATGTAAAACCAGCCATCGCCAGCAACGCGACGGCTACCACGATTGTTCGATGCACCATAGCTACCATTATAGCGGATGCCGGAAGCGAGCTGCGCCCGGCGGGTAGTGCGCCAAAAGCGCGGATGATCGCCCAGTTGTGCTATATTTTCTCCACCGGAGGCCGCCGGCGCAATATCCATCTGCGCCAGCGGAGGGGCTATATGTTATGGCTATCGGGTATACGAACACGACCGGTTCTATGGTGCAAACGCTCGCGGCTACCGTTGACGCCAACACGGCCTACGTCCTGAAGATAAGTCTGGGGGCGCGGGCAGATGTGCCGTTCACCGGTTATGTTGCGGCGCTGATGGCTGGGAACGTTACACTGGTCTCCGACAATAAGGTGACTCCATCGGCTGGCACCTTCGCAACGGATGTGATCGTTTACAACTCTGGCGCGAACCCCGCTCAATTGGGAAAGCCTCTACAAATTCTTGTAGAGAGCCTCGGGACGGGACAGGTTAACGTTGCTGGCGTGTCACTGACAGCTACCGCAGAGTAGCCTGCCGCCTATTCTCTACGATAGGTGGGGGTGCACTCCGACGCCCGCCGCCTGAAAATTTTCTTCAACGCAACCTTCGGAGACTACCCGCGCATGCATGCGTGAATAGGACGGTTAAGTCTTATGACTCTTCTGACTCTTCACTCGCGGAGAGTTTGAACGCTTCGCGCAGAAAAGGTGTGATCGCGCGGAGGTCCTCGCCGGTACGGACCAGTGCGACGTGCGAGATGCGATTGTGGCTCTGCCCGACTTTGATAAAGTACGGTGCGCTGGCCTTGCGACCTAGGTGAATCACCACCCGCAGCGCATCCCGCATCACCGTCAGGTCCGCAAAGATGCGTGTCGTTCGGAACAGCGCGTACCGGTTACGCGTGACTACCTCCACCCCGCCAAAATCCTTTACGGTGGTTTCTAGTTTCCGGTAGAGATCGGCAAGTGCCGGTGGCCTATTCTTGAGCAAACTGCCGGGACTGCCCACCCCACACGCGTGGCGTTGATTGACCTGACGAAAGGCCCGATGACACCGCGCACATGTCCAACTCATAAAGCTTTCTATACACGGCGAACACACCCCGGCTGACGGCATCGTCTGCGGCGCGCAAAGTGCCCTTCGTTAGACCTGCTGACCCGCCGGCTAGGTCACGCATCTTTTGCCCGCCGCGTGCGCACCACACCAGATCGAACGCCATCCGCGTCAATCTGCGTGCATCTGCGGCTAGTGCCGTCCTTACAGCGCCTTGTAGCACTCCCTGGCCGCGTTGCATTCGTACTCGTCGGCGACTTTGCCGTCCGGGCCGAGGCAGTTGTAAGTGTGCTGGCACCAGAAGAGCCGGTCATTGCCGTGCTGCACCGTAGGGTCCCATTCGGCTTCGATGAACTGGCCTTTCCAATTAAGGTTCTGGCAACGGTCCATGCCGATGTGCGTCAATCCGGGGAGTTCCATACTATATCTTTCCTATTGCGGCCATCATCAGCGCGCGCTTCACGGCCACCCGCGCCAGTTGCACCTTGTAGCGGTTCTGGCTCAGCGGCGTCGCGCCTTCCAGCGCCGCTTTGCCAATTTCCGAGGCTACTGCCTGCGTGACCGTTCTGCCCGCCAGCGCGGCTTGCGCGTCGGCCGCCACCCACGGCGTGGGCGCCACATGTCCCAGCACGATGCGCGCGCTGGAGACCGTGTCCCCCGCCATATTCAAAACCACGGACGCAGTGGCCAGCGGCCAATCCAGCGCCTCTTTTTGACGCACTTCGTAGGTGGCGCTGTGAGTATCCACAGCCCCTAATACAACCTCGGTGACCAGTTCGTTGGGCAGCAGCGCGATCTCGCGGCTGGCGGCGTTTTGCGGCGTGACGAAGAACTTCGCCGCATCCACTTCGCGGCTGCCCGAAGGCGAAACCAGCCAGATCTTCGCGCCCAGCGCCACCAGCGCCGGACCCAGGCTGGAGGCGCTCACGAAGTAAGCCGGCCCACTGTTGCCCAGGATGGCGTGATACTTATTCTCCCCGCCGGGGATCAGCGGCTTGCCATCCTTATCTTGGCCCAGCAGACCGAAGCCGTTGCGGTAATACCAGCAGCGCGGCCGCTGGCAAAGGTCGCCCGCCACAGTTCCCATGTTGCGCATTTGCGGGCTGCTGACGCCGCGCGCCGCCTGGGCCAGCACCGGGAAATATCGCCGGATATCCGGATGCCGCTCCAGTTCATCGAGCGTGACTGTGGCGCCGATGCGCAACTCGGTGCCGTGCTTCCTGATGCCGCTAAGCTCCTTGATGTTCTTGATATTCACCACGCGCCGCGGCGTTTCGAGGTGCTCCTTCATCAGGCTCAGCAGATCCGTGCCGCCTGCCAGCACATCCACTTCGCCCCAGCGCGCGCCCAGCATGCCCACCGCCTCGCGCAGGGTGGCGGGATTGGCATATTCGAAGGCTTGCATTTATGCGTTCCTCCCTTCCAGGGCGGCCAGCACACGGTCCGCGGTGAGCGGCACATGCGATACCCTGACTCCGATGGCATTGGCGACCGCGTTACCGATACAGGCGACCACGCCGATGGCCGGCGGCTCGCCCAACCCGATCACACCGCGTTTATCGTTCTCCGGGGTGATGTCCAAATGCACCACGATCTCCCCGATATCGGCAATGCCGGCCAGCTTGTAGAACTCCATGTCGGCATTCAGATACTTGCCGCTTTGCTGGTCCATGACGCGCTCCTCAAACAGGGCGGCGCAGATGCCCATGATGGCCGCGCCATGTATCTGGCTCTCGGCAAGTTTGGGATTGACGATCAACCCGCAGTCCTGCACGGCCACGAACTTGTTCATCTTGACGATGCCGGTCTCGGTATCCACGGAGACGTCGGCCATTTGCACGCCGCCCACGCCGCTGGACATCAATCCGCCGGGATTGCGCGGATTGTTCTCACCCATCTCCGAGATCTTGGTAGTACCCAACTTGCGGCAGGCATCCTGCCACGGCAGGCTCTTGGAGGGATTGTCTTTCACCTGGATGCGGCCATCGACCGCCGCGAGTTGGTCTGGCGTCGTGCCGAGGGCGGGCGCCACCGCCGCGAACAACTTTGTCCGCGCGTTCACGCTGGATTTGAGCGTGGAAGGCGAGACGCCACCTATAGTAGTGGAGCCGCCCGATGCGCCGTCCGGCGGGTAGTCGCTGTCGCCGATGCGTAACGTGATGGCGCCCAGCGGCAGGCCCAGCGTCTCGGCTGCCACCATGGTGATGGCGGTGCGGGTGCCGGTGCCCAAATCCTGGGTGCCTATTTCCACCACCACCGAGCCATCTGGATTGATGGTGGTGCGGCACTGGCTGGCGTGTCCGCCGCCGCCCCAGGTGTTGACCGCCAGACCGAGACCCTGCTTCACCGGGCCCTCACCGGAAGACGCCCCTTGCCCCCGCGGATGCCAGCGCTTCTGCCACTCCATGATTTCAGCGGCCTTCTGCAATTGGGCTTTGTAGGTCGCTTCGCGCGCGGTGAAGCCGAGGTTCTTGTTGAACAACTCCAGCGGATCCATGCGCAGCTTGGCGGCCAGATCCTCCAGCGCGGAGCAGGTCAGGTACGAAGCCTGCGGATGGTTCGGAGCCCGCCAGGCGCGCGCGCCGCCCGCATTCACCGCCACAGCCGTGTGGTTCAGCCTGATGTTGGGGATGCCGGTGAAAACGTAGGGCAGAGGGGGCATGCCGCCGCCGCCCATGCCGCCGGTGGCCCACGATTCGGATTGCCACGCGGTGATCGTGCCGTCCTTCTTCGCCGCGACCTTGATTTTGGCGAACGCCGATGGACGGTTGCCGGCAATTTTCAATTCAGTGGCGCGGTCCAGGTACATCTTCACGGGCTTGCCGCCGCTGGCTTTGGAGAGCTGCGCGGCCTCCACGCCCCAGCTATCCGCCGCGAACTTGCTGCCGAAACCGCCGCCGATATATTGCATCTGCACGTGAATGTTGGTGGCTGGCACTTCCAGCGACTTGCCCAGATCGCCGCCGATGGCGGAAACGTTCTGCGTCGACGGCCACAGGTTCACGCGATCGCCGCTGAACTGCACGATGTTGCCGTGCGGCTCCAGGCAGCAGTGCGTGATCACCGGAATGCCGTAGGTTCCTTCGATCGCAGCGTCGGCTTCCTGGAAAGCTTTGTCGGGATCGCCGGTTACCTGCTCGCCCGCGGGCTTGGCGCGATTGCCGGCTTTGGCCAGGTCTTCCTCGCGCACCAGGTGCGGCAGTAGCTCATATTGCACCTTGATCTTGCGCACGGCGTCGTTGGCGACTTCTTCGCTCACCGCCGCTACGGTCGCAATCTCCGCGCCTTCCCACTGCACTTCTTTGCCGGCCGCGGTCATCACGCGCACCGCCGTGACGCCCTGCATGTGCTCCGCCTCGCTGGTATCGATGCTGGTGATGCGCGCATGCGCGTAGGGCGAAGTCAGCAGCGCGCCGAACAGCATTCCGGGCGGCTTCTCGTCGGACGAATATTTCGCCCTGCCCGTGGATTTCTCGAGTCCGTCGCGGCGCTTGGTGGGCTTCCCGATCACCCGCCGCTGATCCATCGGAGGCCAACTGTAATCAGGCATGGTTCCCTCCCTTCATCTCCTTGGCGGCTTCCAACACGGCCTGGCGCACACCCACATAGGTGCCGCAGCGGCAGAGGTTGCCGCACAACCCTTCCTTGACCTCTTCGTAAGTGGGATTCGGATTGTGATCGAGGAAGGCTTTGGCCGCCATGACGAAGCCCGGCGTGCAGTAGCCGCACTGTTGCGCGTCGTTGTTGACGAAAGCTTCCGAGACCGGGTGCGGCTTGCCGCTCGAAATGCCTTCGATAGTCACAATGTCCTTCCCTTGGGCGTCGATGGCCAGAACTGTGCAGCTATATACGGATTTGCCATTGAGAATGACGGTGCAGGCGCCGCAGGTGGCCCGGTCGCACACCCGCTTGGCGCCGGTCAGTTCCAGGCGATTGCGCAGCGCATCGAGCAGCGTGACGCGCGGCTCCAGGTTGAGGGTCTGCGGTTTGCCATTAATCTTGAGCGTGATGGGGACCTCGCCGGGGCCCGCGAACTGGCCTGCGGCCGCGGGCGCAGCCAGGGCCTTCTTGTCGAGTAATCCCGCGCTGAGGACGCCGCCGCCGATGCCCGCGCCGCGGATGAATCCGCGCCGGGAGACGCCGCGCTTGGGCTTGCCGGGAACCTCAGAATCGTTCTTTGAACTCACCAGACACTCCTTTCATCCCGTATTGAGGGGCTCGTGTTTTCCGACGTTCCGAAAACGTATTGGATGCGATCTTCCCCCTGAATATACCAGATTTTTTCGGACCGGCTGAAGGGGCGGAGATGGCGATTTTCCACAGGCAGTGTTTATCGCGCAAGGATGCAAAGCACGCGAAGAGGATGCCAAGCTCGCGAAGAGGGCGCCAGTTCCCAGCAGATTATCGCCTGCCCGGTGTGGGCGGGGCTACAATACGCCGCTCTGCGTCGGCACACCGTCTTTGGGCGACTCTGTTTCAGAGCGCTCAGCGCCGCGCGGATCGCCTGAATCCGGCGCGGATCCCTGCAACGTGGCGAAGGCCCGCTGCAGGTCGTCTCTCGCCACCAGGCTGGCCTGCGTTCTCAAGGCGCCGGCCGGTTTTGCGAAGTAATAACCCTGCACGAAATCGCAGCCCATAGTAGTCACCTTCTGAAGCTGCTCTTGCGTCTCCACGCCTTCGGCCACAACCTCCATTTCCAGAGAGCGTGCCAGCTCGATAATCGTTCTCACGATTTCCGAACTCTCCGCGCCGGCTCCGAGTTCCTTGATAAAGGAACGATCGATCTTTACCGTGTCGAACGGAAGCCGCTGCAGGTAGCTCAGTGAGGAGTACCCGGTTCCGAAATCGTCGATTTCCAGCCCGATGTTCATGAGTTTAAGCCGGCGGAGCGTGCCGAGCGCCGTTTCCGGGTCCTTCATGATAGAGCTCTCGGTCACCTCCAGCTTCAGACATTTTGGTTCCAGCCCGGTTTCGGAAAGAACGCGCTCCACATCTTGCACTAGCCCGCCATCGTTCAAATGTTTTGGAGAAATATTGACGCTGATCGTGAGCGGCGGATCGAAGACGAATTTCTTATGCCACTCCGCCATTTGCCTGCAAGCTTCTTTGAGCACCCACTTTCCCAGGTGGACGATCAGGTCGCTTTCTTCGGCGACGGGGATGAATTCGCTCGGCGGAAGGATACCTCTAACCGGGTGGTTCCACCGGACCAGCGCTTCATAACCTATGACCCGCCGGTTCTTTACGCACAGTTCCGGCTGGTAATAGAGTACCAGTTGCTGCGCATCGATGGCTTTCCGAAGTCCTGTCTCGATTTCGAGGCGAGCAACGGCCCGCTCGCGCATGCCTTCGTCGAACACGGCAAAACGCGCCTTGCCGCGGGCCTTGGCGTGATACATGGCGGTGTCCGCATTGCGCAGCAGGTCTTCCGGCGTGTGTCCCGAGGAACTCAACGCGATCCCTATACTGACGGTGGCAAACACCTGGCGTCCATCCAACTGAAACGGGGGGTCGAGTTTGTCGAGTATGCGCTTCGCGACCATTGCGGCGTCGGCCTCGTCCCGCACGTCACCGAGGAGAATCGCGAACTCGTCGCCGCCGAGGCGGGCAACGACGGACTGCCGGGTTTCCCATCCAGTGCGGACACTCGACCGCAACCGCCCGGCAACTCCCATCAACAACTCATCGCCGGCCGCGTGACCCAGGCTGTCGTTGATGAGCTTGAAACGGTCTAAGTCGAGAAACAGCACCGCGAACAGACTCCCACTTTGGCGTGCCGCGTCTAATGAACATTCCAGCTTATCCATGAAATAGAGACGATTGGGGAGCGCGGTTAGGGGGTCGGCAACCTTGCCTTCGGTGATGTCCGTTTGAGAACCCGCCATGCGGATAGCGGTTCCTTCGCTATTCCTGACGGCAATGCCCCGGCTCAAGACCCAGATATAGCTTCCGTTCTTGTGGCGCATGCGGTATTCGCTCACGAATTCCGCGGTCGCGCCCTCGCGATGAGCCGCGATTTCAGCTTTTACGCGGTCGCGATCGATGGGGTGAATGAGGCCGAACCATTCTTCGGGATCGGACCAGCGGTCGTGATCGGGATAACCGAGCATTTGATTCCAGCGCGATGAAAAATAGACTTCGTCGGTCGCAAGTTTCCAGTCCCACAAACCGTCCTTGGCGCCGCGCGCCGCGAGGGCGTAACGTTCCTCGCTCTCGCGCAGCAATTCCTCGGCCGCCTTGCGCGCCCGCTCGCGAATCTCGATCTGCGACAACATGTGATTGAACGAGTCGATCAGTATCCCGATCTCACCGCCTCCGCGTCTGTTGGCCCGGACGGCGTAGTTTTTATCGACGGAAATCGACTGTGCCACCCGCGACAGTTCTGTAATCGGCGCGGTAATACTCCTTTGCATCCGGAAACTCAGCAACAACGCAAATCCCTGGGAAAGCATCAGAACAAGGCAGACAATACCGACGTATTGCCGAAGGCGCGCCCGCACGCCGTTATTCGACTTCAGGTAGATCGTGCCGATTCTTTCGTCTCCAAGCCGGATCGGCTGGAACACGAGCACGCCGCCGTCCTCGAAGTAGACGCCGGCTTCCCGCAATTGCGGCGCTGGAGAGCCGGCCGGCACTCCGGTCTGCGCATAACGCGAAAAGACGCGTCCATTCCTGTCGTAGATGACACCTTCAACCACCTGAGAGTCACCCCGAAGGGCAGCCAGCGTTTGGGTGGCGGCTCGCTCATCGGTAAAACTCAGGGCGGCCGTACTGCTTTCGGCTATGATGCCCGCCTGCGCGGACAACTCGTGTGAGGCCGCGCCCCGCTGGAGGTAGCTTTCGTAACCGAACAGGGCAAAACCCGCAGACATCAGGGCCACGCTGCTGTTCAGGACAATCAGGAGCGACAGCCTGACTCCAATGGATTTGCTCGTAAATGCGGCAGCCAGCGTCATGTTGTCCGGACGAATCGCTAGGGGTGCTTACCCCTGAAGAACATATCGGACGATCGGCGAAGAAGCCTTAGCCTCCAGGAGATGTGGAAGCTGCTATTTCGTCACCGCGGTGGCGAGGCTCAGAAGCCGCGAGCTGATGCGAAGCTTTTCCCGTTCCGCCGCGGCTGCGTTGATTGCAAAACGAACTTTGCCCGCTTCGAGTGTGAAGTTGACGATCACGCCCGCGGAGGCCGCACTTTCCGATTCTCCAACCGTAAGAATGCCGGGCGTCTTGATCTCCGCAACCAGGGCCGCCACGCGCTTGTCCTCCATGGAGCCGATAAACAGAATGTGGCACCCGGTCACCTGTTTGACGCTCGATATATGGCGCACCAAGAAGGGTCGGCCCTCAACCGCCCGGCCGGCTACCGTATCTTCCAGCGAACGGCCGAAAGGATCGCGGCCCAGAACACACACCGCAAACGGCGCAGTCGGGCTCTCAAAGGATTCGGAGGGCCATTGCACGAACTTAGCGAAATTGTAGAGGAATGCCGCCTTCACCCGATATTCGTCGAACGGCTCCTCGGGCGGATCGGCGGCGAGACAGTTGCCCATTGCCATAACCAGGCCAAGCGCAACGGCGCGGCCGATCGCCCATCTCCGGCGGACACCACCCGGGCTCCCTGCGGAGTTCAGAATCTCCATGTGATCTTACCGAAAACGCTCCGCTCCACGAGCGTGCGCCGGACCTCGAACGCGTTGTGAAACTCCGCGTGCAGGGGTGTGAGAAGGTTCTGGCCGACAACGCTGAGCTCGATAGATTTGCTCACTCGCCATGCCAGCCGCGAGTCCACCCGGTTATAAGCTGGAACCGCACCGTCCCCACCGTCCCGCAAGCGCCCGACGTGGTCGACGGCGACATCCCAATCGATGTTTTTTGTCAAATCCAGCGCGGAGCGAATCTGCGCCTGAAACTCCGGCGTGTTGTCCTCGTCCTCAATTACGTTGGTGCTGCCTTCGTCGTTGGATGTGGATAGGTGAATGGCGCTGAGGCTGGGGCTGAGGCGCCAACGGTGGCTGACGCTCCAGGTGCCTTCGGCCTCCGCGCCGTAGGTATGGGCACGTGCCACGTACTGGAAAACGAACGGAATAACCAAGTGCGGGGGCCCTTCGTCCTGCGTGAAGATCGGATCCTCTGGGACCACCGCCGACAGGTTGTCGTAGTAGCTCGAGAATGCCGCGATGTCCAGCGAGAATGCCTTGTTTACCTGAACGCGATATCCGGCTTCAAAATCGTAGAGCTGCTCGGCTTTAGCGTCGGGATTGCCCTGCAATTGGGCCACTCCAAAACCGCCTCCTGGCGTCGGGAATGTATACTGATCGACTATGAGATCCGCCTCCTCCCGGCTGGTTTGCACGATGGCCCGGGAGGCGGATACCCAGACGGCCTGCCGTTGGGTCGGCTGCCAGAGCAGCTTGGCACTGGGTTCGTACTCGAATCCCGTATATGCGTTGTGCTCAAACTTCGAGCCCAAGGTGAACCAGAGCGTATGGGCCAGGGCGATCTCATCCTGAATAAACGTGCTGTAAAGACTGTTCGTGCGGGAGAGCGGTATGTACATTTTCCCGTAGCCGTCGGTGTGGTTGTCCGCCGTCACCCGGTAACCGGCTCCCCACACGATGTCGTGGCGGACTCCCAGGGACAGATGATGTTGGAAGTCGACGTCCAGGGTATTGAGCGCTTCGTGAACTCCCTCGTCATGGCGATTGTACCGGTCGAAGTAGACCTGCAGGGACGTATCGGAGCCGCCGGCCAGCTTGTGGTTCCACCGTGCCAGGGCGTTTCCCGAACCCACGGAAATAGCATCGTTAAACGTTTCCTGAAGCGGCAGTTGGTTGGTGAATACTACATTGATCGTCTGTCCTTCGCCAGTCTCGAGAAAATCGCCCTGGACCGTCAGGGAATCGTTTGGGGAAAGCGTCCAGTCGGATCGAAAGCCGCCATGCAACATGTGCCAGCCGTCGGCAGCCGCGCTGCGGCCGTCGGATGCCGTCAGATTGCCTTGGTTCAAATAGTCGCCGAAAACCCTATAGGTCCCGGCCTCGCCGATTTCGCCTCCATACTGAGCCAATCCCCGGGCAGCCCCCTGCGAACCTGCACCCGCACTGACGATTGCCCCCTGCGTGTCCTTCGCGCTCTTAGTGATGATGTTGATCACGCCGTTGACAGCGTTGGCGCCCCAGACCGTTCCCCCTGGTCCGCGAATGACTTCGATGCGTTCGATATCCTCCAGCGGGACGTCCAACTGATCCCAATAGACGCCGGAGGTAGTAGGCGTATAGACCGTACGGCCATCGACCAGGACCAGCACCTTGTTGGCGTACCGGTCGTTGAACCCGCGAATGCTGATGGCCCAGGTGTTGGCATCGATCTGCGCGACGTCCACGCCCGGGGCCATGCGCAGGAGGTCCGGAATATTGGTGGCGCCCGACCGGCGAATCATTTCCTGGTTAATCACATAGACCGCCGCGGCGGTGTTTGAAAGCTTCTGCTCCTTCCGGGAAACCGAAGTCACCTCGATATTCATCAGATCTTCGAGAGTTTCGTCCGCCAGAGCCGGTGGCGGAGGACTCTGGGGCTGAGCCGAAGATGCGACCATGGGGAGCAGCGCAAGCGCGAAGTAGACGGCCGGAATTCGCGGTCTCCGGAAATACTTGGGATGAATAGAACGAAAGTTCACTGGTTGCCCCTGATTTGTTATCGGCGGAATTCGGGTTGCCTTTAGGTTTGAAGCCGATTTTTGGGCGGGAACACCCCCGATCCAAGCGGTCGATGTGGCCGGAACGGCCGCAAAGCGCTCGATCATGACCATCGCGGACAGCGAACGCAGCGGAAAAAACCGGATCCCCGGCTATTTTTCGAAAAGACGATTGAGTGAGTAGGGGATGGCGGCTTGCAACATCGTGTCGTAGGTTCCGCTGGCCTTCAGCTCCTGGGCGATGCGGCGCGTCATCCCCATGGCGGCGCGGGCCAAGCCCGAGCCGGCGCTCACCCGCGCCACACCCAGTTCCTGCAGACGCGCGAGGGGCGGAGTCCCCGCGCCGATGAGAACATTGTGGGGGAAATGCAGCGTCTCGACGAAGCGGCGGATGGTGTCTTCGTCCGTGACGCCCGGAACGAATACGCAGTCCGCGCCGGCGTCGATATAGGCTCGCGCCCGTTCGCAGGACCGATCGAAGCGCGATGCGGGATCGAAGCCGATCCGATCCAGATACAAATCGCTGCGGGCGTTGATCACCAGGTTCACCCCCAGTTCGCGGCCCACGCGGCGTACCGTGGCAATGCGCGCGGCGTGTTGCGCGATATCGCCGCCGGCGTCCTCCAGATTCAAGCCGATCGCGCCGGAGTCGACCAAACCCGCGGCGGTCTCGGCGATATCCTGGTAGCCCCGCTCCAGGTCCGCGGTCACGGGCACGCGGACGCATGCGGCGATGCGCGCGACGGCCGCCAGCATCTCCCCGGCGGGAATATGCTCGCCATCGGGATAGCCCAGCGCGTTTGCCACGCCCGCGCTGGTAGTGGCGATGGCCGGGAAGCCGGCTTCCTCCACGATACGCGCGCTGGCGCAATCCCAAACGTTCGGCAGCACCAGGATCTCCGGCCCGCCATGCAACGCGTGAAACAACTCCGCTTTTTCGGCTTGTGTGGCCACGGCCAAAGTCTCACAGTCAAAATCCGCTGGGTGCGATCCAAAAGCTCTCGCGCCATTGACCGCCCGGCGGGATGCTTTGCAATTCCTTATACACGCCAGCGTGCGCCAGGTTGAAACCATCGGTGATGGCGGACATCGGTTCGAAGCAGATGAACTGGCGGCCGGGCGGCGCGTAGACCACCGCGACCGTGTATTTCGGCCCATAAATCACGGAAATCTTCTGGTGCGCGCCTTCGACAGAGAAGGTAGCGCGTTCGGAGCCGTCGCGCACCAGCCCGCCGAACACATCGTCGAGCGCCACGCCGGCCAGCGGCAACGGATCGGGGAATTCCACCGGCCTGCGCTCGCCGGTCGGGATGAACATTTTCGAGAGTGCCAGGTGATCGCGCGCGGCCAGGTGCACCTTCCACTGGTCGCGAGGCGCGTCGTGAAGCTGGAAGTAGGGATGATATCCGATGCCTACCGGCATGGCATCGGCCGACAGATTCTCGATCGCGGTGCGCACTTCCAGCGCGCCTTCGTGCAGGCAATGGGTCATTTCGATGGTGTGCGCGAACGGAAACTGCGCCATCAACTCGGGATGCTTCCAGAATTCCAGGCGGCTGGTCACGCAGGCCGAATCCGAATCGGCCTCGATCGCGGTGACATTCCAATCCGGCGAAACAGTGAGTAAGCCGTGAATGGGATTTTGATTCTGGTCGCGGCGGATGTTGCCCAGATCGGGATTGAGCCGGAATCTCTTGCCATTGGCGAAGAACGCGTCTTCACTCAACCGGTTGGCCCAGGGCGCCAGGAACGGAATGCCGCCGAATTGCGGATTAGCCTTCATCTCGGCCAAGGTTGCATAGGGCAGCCAGAGCACATTCTTGCCGTTCACCTTGAACTCATATGTCAGGTTGCCGAGGGATGGCGCGATGGCCACTTCGGCGTGGCGCGCGGCGTCGGCCAGGCGCACCACTGCGACGCCGTCCACGACGGCTTTCTGCGCGGAATAATTAGCGGCGATGGACATAAACGGAAAGAGCCAAAGGGCGGCCAGGCGCATTTATTGGTCCTGGTCCGGATCGCGGAGATCGAGCAGGGTTTCCTTCTGGCAGCACCAGCAAGGCCCCGGCGTGTACGTGCGGATGGAGCAGACGTCGCACCAGTAGGTGATCACCTTCATGTGACCGTCCTTGTGGATGAACATGGCCTTGGTGTGGATGGGATCCACCAGGAATTGGTCCGCGGCGGTGAAATGGCCCTTGGCTTCCAGGTCGAAGCCGGCGAGACGCTTATCGTCGAGCACGCCCTTGGTGGGTTCGTCGCCGTCCAGGAAAATGATGTGGTGGCCGGCGGTTTCGATGGCCGGCGGTTTCCCGGGGCGCTGCAGCAGCGTGCCGCGAACGGTCGCGGCTGTGGGATTCTGGGCCAGGCAGGCGGCAGCCAGGCAGGCGGACAGCAGGAGTGCGGCGGGTCGCATCGCTTTCATTTTAGTTGAACGGCGCCCCGCCTGCATGCTGCGGTGCCGGCAAACTCCAACAAATGTTCCCCAGCCGCTTTTAGTGGAAGTCACCCATAAGGGAAAGACTATCCGGCTGGTCCCGGAAGTCCAAGGATCGAAGCTGGACAGATTGACGCCTGTTCAACCCCGCATTCTCCGCGGAAGATCACCAGAAAGCCAGTCGCGAGCTTTTTGCTGAAATGCAGCGGGAGTGGGAAAAAGACTGGTCTGAGCTTTGATCTGCTATTTCGATACCCACGTGGCAATTTGGCTGGCCGAAGCCAACCTTCAAAAACTATCGCACAAGGCACTGTCGTATATCGAACGGGCCGACGTCCGTATTTCTCCGATGGCTGTATGCGACTATCCATTTCCGATCGTCGCGGAAATCGCCATTGGGGAGACCTGGACGAGAGATCCTTTCGATAGGCTGATCGTATCCCACGCCAAGGCCAACGGACGGGCTGCCTTGGTCAGTAGCGACGATCTCATCGCCAGACATTATCAAAACACCATTTGGTAGCGTATCGCAGTAGCGCGGTCCCCACGCGCGGCTCAAAGCCCGAGCGCGGTCGGATGCGTGGGCTGGTACAACCCGATCGCGCCCCCGCTGGGCAAACGAACCGTGGTTTTAATCCCCCAGCGCGCCTTGTCAATCGCCGTGCAAATGACGTTCTTGGCCGCCAGCGACTGGATCAAGGCCTCCAAATCGTCGCACATCAGGTAAAGTTCCGTGCCCAGGAGCGCATGCCCTCCTTGGACTGGCGAACCATCGTTGTCCGTGGGATGCAGAGCGGCTTCCGCCGGGGGCAGTTTGAAGATCACCCAGCCGTGCCCGGCATCCACCGAGCGAAACTCCAGCACGTCCCGGAAGAATGCACGGTCCGCTTCCGGATCGTTGCTATAGAGAAGCACGTGAGCGCCCATGATCATGCAACCAGTCTACTCCATTGGGCGGCGGCGAAAAGCAAGGAGGGCGCGGCCTTCGGAAGCCACAGAATTCGGCTTTCATTTGCGAATTTTGTTGAAAACAAAAGCTCAATTGGGTTCGTTTCGTTACCTGGTTTTGGGTTCGCCTCCGGCTGTCCCACCAGCTCACCTACGGCCCCAAGAGGAATATTGTGCCTAGGGAAGCTGCGGTTCCACCGTTGTAAGTGACGCCAAAGAGTACGCCCGGGCCTATCGTCAAACTTCCGACGGGATCACCACCATTTGCGCCACCCGCAAAACCATACAATACGGTCTCGGTCCATGGGCTGCCTGGGGATGCCGGTGGCGTTAACGAGAAGACTGTTCCATTGTTGCCCGTTCCGCCGCCTGGAGTAGTGCCGTAGAGCACTCCGCCAGGACCGATGACAACCGGGGCGGTGGGTCCGTATCCGTCGCCTCCGGTACCCGTAAAACTATAAATCACGGCCTCGGTCCAAGGATCGCCGGAAGCTGCCGGTGGCGTCAGCGAAAACACCGTCCCATCGGAGAAAGTCCCGCCGGACTGAGTGGTGCCGTAGAGCACTCCGCCATCGCCGATTGCCACGCCGCCGAAGGGGTCGACCCCGTCGCCATTGCCGCCGAAGTCGTGAATCGCGCGCTCAGTCCATTCGCCGCCCGGAGTTGCTGAAGGTATCAACGCAAATGCCATACCATCAGGGAAATGCCCGCCGCCGGCCGTGCCGTAGAGCACGCCGTCCTTACCGATCGCTACTCCGCTTGGACCACCCCCAAGGTGGTTGAAAGAGAAGTTGTAGAGGACAGTTTCGGTCCACTCGCCGCCAGGAGATGACGGCGGGGCCAACGAAAAGGCCATGCCGGCGCTATCGTTCGTGCCGCCGCGAAGCGTCGTGCCATAAAGCACTCCGCCCTTACCAATCGCGATGCCCGAGGGGTTGATACTTGGGTCGTAGGGACCGCCGGCAAAACTAAAGCTGTAGAGCACAGTCTCGGTCCACTCACCGGCGGGAGATGACGGTGGGGTCAATGAAAACACCGTGCCGAAATTCGACGACCCGCCCAACAGCGTCGTACCGTAGAGTACGCCGTCTTCGCCGACCGCGAGACCTGCCTGAGGTTGCGCCGGGCTGGGAAAATTGTAGAGCACGGCCTCGGTCCAAGAGCCTCCCGCAGATCTCGGAGGAGTCAGTGAAAACATAGTTCCACAGCCGGGAACGGAAGGAGGAGAAGCGCATGGCCCCGAGCCACCAAAAGGAGTTACGCCATAAAGCACCAAACCCGGACCAACAGCCAAACCTCCATAAGCCTTGGCCCCGTCGTTGGGGGCACCGCGGAAAGCGTGCAGCGTTTCCAGGTTGGTCTGAGCCGCGGCATACGTAGTGACGATCAGGAAGGCTGGGATGAGCTTCCCGGCAGGGAGAACATATCGACGGATGGTCATATCGACGAGTAGTCTATCACCGATTCGCGGCGAGGCGGCAAACGGGCCTTGCCGCGAACCTTTCCCCGGACCAACCCATGAAAAATACCATTCAAAGCCAAAATATGAGGGTATGGGTCCTGCGCAAATAAGCCTTCCAGGGCAGGGATCACTGCCGCTCCAAGGCGAAAGAACGCATCCAAATGCAGCCGAAAACGCACCTTTCACCGGCCCCACGCTCCCCAAACCCCGGCCCCGGCGCGCAACGCGCGCCCCGCCCCACGTGCTAGAATCGGACGAATCCCGCAAATGACTGAAATCCTTCCGTCAATTCTGGCCGCGGACTTCGCCCGCTTGGGCGAGCAGATCGCCCAGGTCGAGCAGGGGGGCGCCACCATGCTGCATCTCGACGTGATGGACGGCCATTTTGTGCAGAACCTGACCATTGGGCCGCCAGTGGTCGCTTCCATCCGCAAAGTCACGCGCCTTACGCTGGATGTGCACCTGATGATCGCCGATCCCGACAAGTACGCGCCTATCTTCATCGACGCCGGCGCCGATCAGGTGATCGTGCATCAGGAAGCCTGCAAACATTTGGACGGCACGCTGCGCGAGATCCAGCGGGCCGGGGCGCGCGCCGGAGTGGTCATCAATCCGGCGACCCCGGTTTCCACCCTCGACGATGTGCTGGGACTCGCGGATTACGTCTTGGTGATGAGCGTCAATCCGGGGTTCGGCGGGCAGCGGTTTATCCCGTATACTCTCGACAAGGTCCGGCGGCTGGACGCCATCCGCCGCGAACGCCGGCTGGCATTTCCCATCGAAATCGATGGCGGTGTCACCAAGGAAAACATCGGCGACGTGGTGCGGGCAGGCTGTGACTGGATCGTCACAGGGTCTTCGGTATTTCACACCCCGGACCCGGCCGCCGCGGTGGCCGAACTGCGCCAGGCCGCCATCCAGGCGCATGCCGTCCGTTGTTGAACGCCGCTCCCGCGCTCCGGCTGGGCATCCCCCCAAGCTGGCGATGCAATTGCTATCCTAGACTGAAGCACAAAAGGAAAGATCGGCAAGACCACCATGATGTATCCACGCATTCTTCATAACCTGATCGCGGTAGCCGCGCTGGCGGCCCTCCTGAGTTCCTGCGGCATACGCCGCCACAAATACGCGGACCCCATCGCCAAGGTCACCGAACAGCCCGATAAGGTGCTTTTCGACCGGGCCATCAACGATATAGAGCATAGCCGCTATGAGATCGCGCGGCTGACCCTGCAAACGCTCATCAACACCTACGACAGCAGCGAGTATTTGGCCAAAGCCAAGCTGGCCATTGCCGACAGTTGGTTCCGCGAAGGCGGCGCGCATGGTCTGGCGCAGGCCGAAGCCGAATACAAGGACTTCGAGTTGTTCTATCCGAACATGGAGGAAGCCGCGGAGGCCCAGGAACGGGTTTGCGATATCCATTACAAGCAGATGGACAAGGCGGATCGCGACCCCGTGCACGCCGTCCGCGCCGAGGACGAGTGCCGCCAGTTGCTGCTGCAGTATCCCAATAGCAAGTTCGCGCCCGAGACCCAGCAGAAGCTGCGCAATGTGCAGGAGGTTCTGGCTGCGCACGAGTACGCCGCCGCTCTCTTCTACCACCACAAGGGCGCCATGCCGGCCGCGGCCAATCGCTTGACCAGCATGGTGGAACAATATCCCCTGTTCAGCCATGCCGACGAAGCGCTGTGGATGCTCGGCGATTCCTATGATCGTATGGGAGACCGGTTCGAAGACAAGTCCGCCACCGCCTACACGCGTCTGGTGAAGGACTATCCGCTGAGCCCGCGCGCGCAGGCGGCCAAAGAGAAACTGGGAGCTATGAAACGTCCCGTGCCGGAGGCGGATCCGGTGGCCTACGCCCGCATGAAGTACGAGTCGGAAAACCGGACCTCCCCAAGCAAAGCCAATCGCGTCTTGGACACCTTCAGAAGGAACCCGGATACGCATTTGGCGGCCAAGGGCGGGAGTCCGTCCATGACCATTCTGCGGCCGGGGATTCCAGTCAGCGTGCCCGCACAGCCCGGCGCCGCGGCGGCTTCGGGCGCGGCCGGAGCCGGAGGCACGGGATCGGACGTGACGGCCACGGTCAGCAACGATACGCGGGAACTCGATCAAAGGCCCGATGCCCGGGCCAACCCTCCCGGCGCGCCTGCTGCGTCCCCGGCCGCTCCGGCCGCGGACCAGGCCGCCAAACCGGCTGACACAGCGCTAGTGGCTCCCCAGCAGCCTTTCGCCACCAACCATCCATTGAGCGAGAAGGACAAGAAGAGGGCCATGAAGATGGCGCAGGACAAAGCCAAGCAACAGAAGAAGGCCCAGGCCAAGGCGATCAAGGCGGCCAAGAGTGCGCCAATTCAGCCACAGGGCCAAACGCCGCTGCCGCAGCCGCCATCCCCGCAGCCGGGTCCGGCGCAGGCGCCGCCCCAAGACTGATCACGACGCATGACGCGCATTCTGCTCGCCGATGACAGCCCCCACGCGCAGCGCATGGGCGAACAGATTCTCACCGAGGAGGGCTTTGAAGTGGTCACGGTGAGCGATGGCGACTCCGCGTTGCTGCGCCTGGAGGACGTGGATCCCGATCTGGTGCTGGCCGGCGTGACCATGGCGCACCGCTCGGGCTACGAAATTTGCCAGTATGTGAAGCTCAGCCCGCGTCACAAGCATGTCCGCGTGGTCCTGGCCGCCGGCGTAAGAGACCAACTCGATGAAGCCGAAGCGCGCCGCGCGCAAGCCGACGGCATCGTGCAAAAGCCGTTCCAGGCGTCCGTCCTACTGGCCGTCGTGAAGCCCCTGGTGGAGATGGCCGCGAAGGAACGCGGTTCGTCCCCCGCCGCGGGGACGCCCTCTGGGCCCGGCAAGCGGCCCGCCCCGAAGGCGCCAGTGGTGGCGCTGATCGATCCGGAGCGCGTGCAAGCCGCCGTGACGGTGGCGCTGGACGCCTCCTTACCGGGTATCATAGAGGAGATTACCGAGAAGGTGCTGATCGCCCTCAGCGACCGATAAACTCTATGCCCGATAACAGTTTCGATGTCGTCTCCAAGATCGAATTGCCGGAGGTCGGCAATGCCATCCAGCAGGCCATGAAGGAGATTCAGCAGCGCTACGATCTGAAGGACTCCAAGTCCTTGATCGAGTTGAACGAGAAGGACCACAAGGTGCTCTTGGCCAGCGCGGATGAGTACAAGCTGAAAGCCGTGATCGAGGTGCTGGAAGGCAAGCTGGTGAAGCGCAAAGTGCCGCTGAAGGGGCTGACCTACGGGACGCTCATTCCGGCCGCGGGTTCCTCGGTGAAGCAGGAAATCTCGCTGCAACAGGGCATTCCCATCGAGAAGGCCCGCGAGATCGTGCGCAAGATCAAGGACAGCAAACTGAAGGTGCAGGCCGCCATCCAGGGCGATCTCGTGCGCGTCAGCAGCCGGGACCGCGACACCTTGCAGAGCGTCATCAAGCTGCTCCGCGACAACGATTTCGGCATCGACGTGCAGTTCACGAATTACCGGACGATTTGACGTCTTGACTTCAATTAGTCAATATGTCACAATAACGCTATGACTGGGACAAAAACCGCCAGGATTGAAGAATCGAAGACGCTGACCATTCGGTTGGCGGAGAATTTCCATCGCCGGCTGAAGGCCAAACTGTTGGCAGATGGGACGAATTTCCAGGTCAAGGTCCAAGGCATGCTTCAGGACTATGTCGATGGGCCCGCCGAGGAGCGGGAAGAGATTGCGCGTCAGATCGCCATTGCCCGCGAAGCCCTGCGCCGCTATGCTCCCGCCATGCGCGAGTTGGCTCGTTGAACGAGCCGGTCTGGGTGAACCCGGCCGTGGTCGTTCGCTTTCATGACGATAGCCTGATGGAATTCGGAGGCGCACACGGAATCCGCGATCCGGGCGCCATCGAGTCCGCGTTGGCCAGACCGCGAAACATCTTTGCCTATCGGCAACCGGATCTCTTCGATATGGCGGCCGCATATACCGCCGGGCTGTGCCAGAATCACGGATTCTTGGAAGGCAACAAGCGCACCGCTTTCTTGACCGGATTCGTTTTCCTCTACGAAAACGGCTACACCATTCTGGCCGAGCAGGCCGAAGTGGTCGCCGCCATGCTGTCGCTCGCCGACCACACGCTCGATGAAACCGGTTATGCCGCTTGGTTGCGGGACCACACAGCTCCCAACCAGCCGTGACCCCCGTGAACCTTAAGCCGCGGCGCATCGAAGCCTGCCTGCTGGACGGCCCGGCTGGCAAACTGGAGGCGCTCCTCGAAGCGCCCGCGGATGCCGACCCGCGCGCGGTAGCGCTGGTCTGCCATCCCCATCCGTTGTTTGGGGGCACGATGCACAACAAGGTGGTCTACCGCATGGCGCGCGCGCTGCGGAGTTCCGGTTACGTGGTGCTGCGCTTCAATTTCCGGGGTGTGGGGAAAAGCGACGGCCGGCACGACTTAGGTGTGGGCGAAATCGAGGATGCGCGCGCGGCGATCGGCTGGCTGCGCCACCGCTATGCGGGCCTGCCGTACACGCTGGCGGGATTCTCGTTCGGCTCAAGGGTGATCCTGAACCTGGGTTGCGCCCTGCCCGACGCCGCACGGCTGATCGCGCTAGGCTTCCCCGCCAAACGCGATCCGGTGGGCGTGCTGGCGCATTGCGCCACGCCCAAGGTCTTCATCCAGAGCACGCATGACGAGTATGGCCCGCTGGCGGAGATGCAGGCTTTCTACGCGCAAGTGGCGGAACCCAAGCGGCTGATCTGGGTGGAGGCGGAGGATCACTTCTTCGCGGGAGGTTTGGACGAGGTGGAAAGACAGGTGGCCGCGCTGGCGTGAAGTCGATGTTCAGCCCTGGGGCCCAACCAATTTATCAAAGGTTTAACAGATCCGGGGCAGCTTTCCCGGCATAATGCCGCATAATGAATGATAGAGGAGAACTCGACAGTATGAACTTCCGTCTCGTTTGCATCACCCTGGCCGCCACCGCGGCATTCGCGCAAGGACCTGGCGGTTTCGGCGGGCACCGCATGTCCGCACCGGCGAAGACTACTGCGGTGCAAAGCTATCTGAACCTTACCGACGCGCAGATCTCCAGTCTGCAACAGTTGCGCCAGGCGGAGATGACGGCGCTGAAGCCGATCTATCAGCAGAGCGGTCCGCTGCGGCAGAGCTTGCGCTCGCAGGAGCAAAGCTCCAGCGCGGATGCCGCCGAGGTAGGCAAACTGGTGCTGAGTATCCGGAGCCTGGAGCAACAGGCCGCGCCTATCCGCACCAGCTACCAGCAGCAAGCGCTGGCCGTGCTGACGGCGGCTCAGAAAACCCAGTTGGCAGCATTGCAGAGCGCCGCGGCCCTCATGCCCGCGATACACGAAGCCAGCGCCCTGAACCTGCTGACGCCCCCGAGCGGATCGGAAGGCCCTGGCGGCATCGAAACCGAAATGATGCCTCGCGCACAGTTCGGCGGTCCGCGCTAAGCATTCGCAGCCGGTGCGATCCTCACACCACGCCTCCGGCCTGGTTGGGCCAGACTTTCTCGATGTCCGTACGCAGCCGCAGAATGGCTTGGGACTTCAGGTGCGAGATACGCGACTCATGCAAGTCCACGGTCTGGGCAATTTCCCGTAAGGTCAGTTCTTTAAGATAGTAGAGGCCCAACACCGTGCGCTCCATGGGGGGTATCTTGCGGATCGCATCGGACAGCAGTTGTTCGAGTTGCGAACGCTCCAGCAAGCGCGAAGGCAGTTGGTTCTGGTCGTCGCTGAGGTATTCGAGCAGGCCTTTTCCTTCGCCGTCCGCCCGGACATATTCCAGGCTGCCGAGGTTGAGGCCCTGCACGTCCACCAGCCAGCGGTGATATTCTTCCAGGTCCAGGCCCATCTCGGCGGCGATCTCGTCTTCGGAGGGAATCCGGTGCAGCCGCTGCTCCGCGCGGGAAATCGCAAACTCGATTTGCTTGGCTTTCTTGCGCCTTTGCCGCGGCGCCCAATCCAGATCGCGCAGGCTGTCCAGAATGGCGCCCCGAATCTTGTGCTCGGCGTAGGTTTTCAACTTGGCATTGTGCACGGGATTGTAGTGGTCGACGGCCGCGATCAATCCTACAATGCCCGCGGACACCAGGTCTTCGAGGCTGACGCTCTGGGGCAAGCGATCGCGGATGCGGCGGGCAATCAGCCGGACTTGCGGCAGATGCTCCAGAATAAGGTGCTCGCGTTCATCGGCGCCAGCCTCTCCGGTGCCCGGGCAGCAGTGCGGGTTAGACATGGCGCCTCACACAATTCCTTTCATGCGGCTAACCGCTTGGGACGAAGATCTCGAAGCATTCCGCCACATGGGTTAGATCGGCGGATTTCATGGAAGCCGTTAGCACCCGATGGGACGCAATTTCCGCCCGCGTCTGTCTTGCCGCGGAGATACGTGAGCTTTCGGGAGCCGTGCGTAAAAATCAGAGGCACCCGCGCTCTGGTCAAACGGGACACGCTTTATTCATTGCGGAGAGCTTCGGCGGGTGGGACGGCGATGGCGTGGCGCGCGGGCAACAGGCAGGCGAGAAGCGCGCTAAGAGCGAGGAGCGCGGCGGCTGCGAACAAACTGCCTGCGGCAAAGGCGCTTTGCATCCAGTGGGCCAGAACGGCGCCGAGAAAGCGATCCAATGTAAGACCGATGCCAATGCCCGCAGCCGCGCTGACGAGCGCGATGCGCGCAGCGACCCACAGGACGTGCGCGCGCGGCGCGCCGAGCGCCAGGCGGACGCCGAACTCCGTGGTGCGCTGCGCGACGCTGTAAGCGACGACGCTGAAGATGCCGGCCAGCGCCAGCGCGAGCGCCATGGCGGAGAAGACGCCAAACAATATGGAGAAGAGCCGCTGGCGGCGGTACTGTGCGTCGCGCTCGATGGCTTCGTTGAGGGTGAAGGTGCCGTTGAAGGTGCCGTTGAAGGCGCCGTTGGAGATCTGCTGGTCGGAAGCCACGGATGCGATAGCGGCGCGGAGGGAGTGCAGGTAGATGAGCGGATCGCCCTGGGTGTGCACGAAGAACTGCACGTAGTTCGGCATCATGGCGGTGTACGGAAGGTACATGGCGGGGACGACGGGGCGATCGACGCCGTCGTTGCGCGCATCGCCGACGACGCCGATGATCCGACGCCAGGCGGTGCTTTGCGCAGAGGTAACCGCGTAGCGATTCCGCGGTGTGAGACCGGGAATGCGTAGCTGCCGGCCCACGGCATTGGACACGGCATTGGACGACGAAAAATAGCGCGCCGCGAAAGCGTGATTGACGACCGCGATGAAGTCCCCGTGGGAGTTTTCATCCGTATTCCAGACGCGGCCCTGAAGCAGAGGGATGCGGAGCGCATCGAAATATCGCTGGTCAACCAGAATCACACGGGCTTGCGGCTGCTCGCCATCGCGAGTTCCGTCGATACTGAAGGAGCTTTCAGGGCCCATATAAGCGCCCACATAGGGCGGCGTGGCATCGATGCCGGCAGCGACCATGGAGACACCCGGGACGGATGCGACCTTCTCCCGGAGCTGCTCGATGTAAGCGATGCGCGCTTCGCGCGGCTGAATGCGGCTCCACTCGGCTGGGTCGTGGGTGTGCAGCATGATGCCGAACTTCATAACGTTTGCGGGTTCGTAGCCAAGCGGCATCTGCATGAGATAGAGAAAGCCGCGGATGGCGGTGCCCGCGGTGGCCATGAGAAGAAGCGTGAGCGCGACTTGCGCGGCGATGAGAACGCTCCAGTGATGCTTTGCGGGAGCAGCGACCACGCCCCTGCCGGGGAGCATACGCGCGGAATCGTTGCGCGAGAGACGCAATGCGGGGACCAGTCCGAAGAGGATGCCGCAGAGCAGCGCGAGCGCGGCGGAGAACGCGAGGATGGGAGCGTTGATGCGGACGAAGGATTCGGCGGGAAAGGAATCCGGAGAAAGCAACAAGGGAAGCTTTGCCAGCCAGTAAGACGCAGCCACGCCAAGGATGGCGCCGGTCGAGGAGACGACCACGGCTTCGACGAGCAACTGGCGGACGATGCGCCAGCGGCTGGCGCCGATCGCGCTGCGGATGGCGAGCTCATGCCGGCGTGTGCGGCCGCGGGCCAGCAGAAGGATGGAGCAGTTGGCGCAACCGATGATCAGCAACAGCACCACGCTCCCGAGAAGAAGCGTCAGGGTGCGGCCCGTTTCCTGCTGGTAAGGCGCGATGAGGGGCTGGAGCGCAAGATGCAAGTTAGCGGGAAAGCGCTCGGGATGTTGCGCAAACTGGCGCACGATGGGCTCGAGCGCCGCGTTGGCCGCGGCAAGCGTGACGTGGGGCCGGAGCCTGATCCACGGTAAGTATTCGAAGTTGGGAACGTTGGCAAGACCCTGCATCAGG
>Ga0182018_10000616_pt1 | contig 44710 bp, 43 predicted proteins | sample 812P2MmetaG_FD_120490 | JGI IMG/M metagenome (GOLD analysis project Ga0182018, IMG submission 120490) | Permafrost microbial communities from Stordalen Mire, Sweden - 812P2M metaG | ecosystem: Environmental > Terrestrial > Soil > Wetlands > Permafrost | place: Sweden: Stordalen | collected... | reverse complement strand
GTTCGGCCGCAAGTGTTTGCAGCGAAGGCAGTTGTCACCCATTGGGTGAACTGCGCGGCAGTTGAAACTCCAGACAGGTCGCGGACTTGCCGACCGTACCGCGGGTCAACTGCCGTTTTTCGGTTCATGGCTTCTCAGGGAGCGGAGGCCGGGAGGAGCACCTGGCTTGCCGGGGGTTCCTCGCCGTACCAGTGCAAGGTTGGGTCGGCGCGGCTGCCGTGAGCTGCCAGCCATGAATCCACTGGCGGATTCACTGGCGGATGGCTCTCGCGGATCTTGGCGCCGGCATTTACCAGGGCCTCGAAAATCGCGATGTAGACTTCCACGTCGCCGCCATGCGCGGCGGACCACACAGCCTGACCCAAGACCGTTCCGCCGTACCTATTCTTCAGCTCCAGCGGCACGTTATGGCGTAATAAGAGCTTTACGGTGTCGGGATGGCCGCCGATTACGGCGTGGTGCAAGGCGGTTTGACCGTTACGGTCTTGGCTAGCGTGGTCCGCACCTCTTGCCAGCAGGTACTCGACAACGGGGTTGCGGCCGTATGCGGAGGCGAATCGGAGTGCCTCCGTTTGACGCTCCTCGTGGAAGAGAGTTTGGATCATGTCGAGCCGGCCGAGGCCGGCGGCTTCCACGAAGTCGAGGGGCGCGCCGCGAGCGGCTAGAAACTCGGCGGCTTTGGGGCGTCCGTTTGCGAGGCAGGCGAAGACGATGGATTTTTCCAGACGGGCGCCGTGGTCCAGCAATTCTTGGAGCAATGCTTCCTGCACGCCGGCTCGCTCGGGGTGAACGCTGGTGGCTGCGAGGAGTAGGGCGGTGCATCCGCCGCCATACACGTTGGCGGCGGCATCGATTTCGGCGCCGGAGTTCAATAGAAGGTCCGCGATCTCGACGATGTTTGGCGGGGTTTTTTGGCGGTAGTTTTCGACGCCGTTCGCCGCAACGTAGTGCAGCAAGGTAGCGCGGTGTTCGCGGGTGGAAGTGGCGAGGCTCAGTTGGGGATCTTCGCGCAGTAAACGCCGCAAGGTGGCGAGGTCGCCGATGACGATAGCGTCGGCCGCGGCTTCGAATTTCGATACGCGCGAACTCTGCCGCGCGAGCGCTTGCAGATGGCTCGAGAATTTCGGCCAGCTCTCGAAGCCGTGGAATCGCGCGATCACGAACTGCGCCTTGTTCAGGTTGGGGTGGTCCGCTAACTTGCGGCGAGCAAATTCTTCCAGCCGACTGGCGGTTTGACGGGTGGCGAGCCAATCGCCAATGGCGGCTTCGTCGCCAGATCTAGCGGCTTTGAGGAGTCCCTTGGCGAGCTTCTTATAGTGATCGAGGCTGGGGCGCGGCGGAAGCGGCAAGGCTTCGTGCGGGTTCGGAAACATACGAATCTCCTTTCAATTGCAGGCCTGGAGTCCGCACAGATCAGGCTGAAAGAAGGCTCGTAACCTTCGGTTTATTCCGGTGGGTGGGCATGGCCCTTTCCGCGGACTGGATGCGCCCCTCGCGCTCCGCTCAGTATACCAAATGGGTAGAATGGGGCCGGATGCCGGGCAGAGAAGACGAATGGCTTTGGGGCTGGGATCCGACGCCGGGAATCGTGTCGGTGTGGGCCGAGGCGGACGGACGCGCGGTGGTGTGGCGCCGGCTGGCGGAGACCGGCGAATTGGTGCGCGAGGAGGCTCGATTCCGGCCGTGGGTGGTGGTCGACCGGCTCGACTATCTGCAACCCGGCGCGGGCGACGTGACGTATCGCGAGCTGGAGGGGCCCGGTTCGCTGCGGTATTTGGTGAGCGCCGAAGATGGGAGAGCACTGGCGCGCGCCGGGCGCTGGCGGGACTTGGGTAAGAACGCCGCTCTGGTGCTGCCTCCGGAGGAGCAGTATCTGGTCGCGACGGGGAGAACTTACTTCCGCGATCTGACGTTCGACCAACTGCGCCGCATGCAGTTCGATCTGGAGACTACGGGGCTCGACGCGGAGAGAGACCGGATCTTCCTGATCACGGTGCGCGAGCCGTCCGGTGCGACGGAGACGCTCGAAATCCGCAGCGAGGGAGATGCGGGGGAGGCGGAGTTGATCCGCAGGCTGGTCGAAAAGGTGCAGGCGGTAGATCCGGACGTGATCGAGAATCACAACTTGCATGGGTTCGATTTGCCATTTCTCGATCGGCGGGCGCGCAAACTGGGAGTTCCGCTGGCGCTGGGGCGCACGGGCGCGCCCGGATTGAGGCAGCGGGGAGCGCGCCGAGGGACGGCGAGTGGAAACGACGACGGGCGGCGGGTTCGTTTTGTGGCGCCGGGGCGAGAGCTGATCGATACGCTGGACGCGGTTCTGCGCTACGATTTCGCCACGCGGGAGCTGCCGAATCATGGGCTCAAGGCGGTGGCGCGGCACTTGGGGATCGCGGGTCCGGATCGCGAGCAGATTCGGGGGGACCAGATTTGGACGGTGTACCAGCGCGATCCGGAGCGCGTGCGGCGCTACGCGACGGCGGATGTGGAAGAAGTGGCGGCGCTGGCGCGGATGCTGGGGGGCGCGGCGTTCGCGCTGGCGCAGATGACGCCGCGGAGATATGAGCGGCTGGCGGATGCGGGCGCGGCGACGGGCGTGATCGATCCCTTGCTGGTGCGGGCGTACCTGCGCGCGGGGATGGCGCTGCCGGCGCATCAGGCGGGCGATGGAACTCCGCATAGCGGCGCGGCGCTGCACGTATTCGCCACCGGCGTGGCACAGCGGGTGGTGAAGGCGGACGTGGCGAGCCTGTATCCGTCGCTGATGCGCGCGTACCGGATCGGCCCGGCGCGCGACCATCTAGGCGCGATGCTGGCGTTGGTGGACCGGTTGGTGGAGTTGCGGCTTCGGGCGAAGGCGAGCGCGCGGGCGGCGGCCGTGGGGTCGGCGGAGCGGTTCGGGCACGAGGCCATGTCGGCGGCGATGAAGCTGGTGGTGAACTCGGCGTATGGATATCTGGCGGCGGGAGGCGAGCTGACGCGGTTCGCGGACGTGCATGCGGCGAACGAGGTGACGCGGCGCGGTCGCGAGACGCTCGAGACGATGTGCAATGCACTGGCCGCTCGCGGGGTGACGCTGCTGGAGGCGGATACGGATGGCGTCTACTTCGCGGTGCCAGCGGGATGGGACGAGGCGGACGAGCGTCGCGTGGTGGCGGAGGTGGCGGCGCTCCTGCCTGCGCTGGTGCAACTGGAGTTCGATGGGCGGTATGCGGCGATGCTATCGCACGAGCCGAAGAATTACGCGCTGTTGGGGTATGACGGGGCGCTGGTGCTGCGGGGGGTGGCATTTCGTTCGAGCCGTGCCGAGCCTTTCGGTGAGGCATTCCTGCGGCGCTCGATCGGACGGTTGCTGGCGGGGGATGTGGGCGGCGTGCGCGAGGCGTATGTCGACACTTTGGATGCGCTGCGGCGGCGCGAGTTGCCGGCTTATGAGGTGTCGTCGCGAGTGCGGCTGACGAAGACGCCGGCGGAGTATCTGGAGACGCGGGAGACGCGGCGGGAATTGGCGTATGAGGCGATGCTGGCGAGTGGGCGTGCGCAGTGGAGCGTGGGGGATCGAGTGCGGGTGTACCGGACGAGGTCGGGGGCTGGGGTGATCGAGGACGAGGGCGAGGCGGGGGATCGGCGAGATTACGACGTCAATCATTATGCGCGGGTGCTGCGGGAGACATTCGCGGCTCGGCTGGAGCGCGCGTTTGCGCCGGCGGATTATGAGGCGGTCTTTGCGGATCCGGAGCAAATGTCGCTGTTTGCTACTGCGGTGGAAGAGATTACGACGGTGCTGACTCCGATTCAAGAGATCCGGGCAAGCTAAACGACTGCGGGGTGACAGGCGTCTGAAGCTTGGTGGCGCACGGGGTGCCCGTTGGCCCGGCACGCGAGATTACTTGTGCCACATGCTGGCAGTGCGCCCGCCGGGCTCCCTCAATTGTATGTACACTGTAAATAAGGATGATCTTTGACTGGGATGCGGCGAACGTGGATCACATCGCCCGTCACGGCGTCACGTCCACGGAGTGCGAGGAAGCCTATTGCAACGGACCCCTGGTGATCAAGCACCAGAAGCGAAAGCGGGAGCGCCGCCGGCTATGCCTGGGAGAAACCAACAACGGCAGACTACCGACGTTCGCCGTCACTGAGCGGCGGGGCAAGATCCGGTTCGTCACGGCGTGTCCGATGCCTCCGCAAATGCGCGAGATCTACCGAGGAGAAGACCGATGCCAACCAGGATCGCCGTTCCCAAATTCAAGTCCGAGAGGGAAGAAGCGCAATGGTGGGATGCCCATCCCGAGGTGGTTACCGCGCTTTTCCTGAAGGCGAAAAAGGAGGGGCGGATTGAGCGATTGCCGCGCATCCCTGGGGCAACGAAGTCCGTCACGATCCGTCTGCCGATCACCGACCTCGAAACAGCCCAGGAGATTGCGGACAAACGTGGACTGCCATACCAAACTTTCATCAAGGGCCTGCTCCATCAAGCGCTGGAGCGGGAGAGCAAGACGCGATAATACGGCCACCCATTGGTGCTGGCTGCGCTTCTACCGTAGGGCATCTACAGGGCCAAATGAAATGACTGGCGCGCCGCGATCCGGTCGGCAGACCAAAATCAATAGCCGAGGCTTCGCGCGTCCTCAGCGGCTGCGTGTATTTGTCTGCATTTCTCGCCGCAGGACCTCGTTCATGTGTGTCTGGTACTTCCTCCCTTGCCCCCGATACCAGGCGAGCACGTCGGCATCCACGCGGATGCTCACCAACTGCTTGATTGGCCTATAAAAACGCCCGACCTGAATGTCGGAAGCCTGAGGGTTTCCTTCAGGGATATCGGAGAAATCGATTTGAGAATCGGGCAGAGCTGCAATCCGCCGTAGTTCCCGTTTTTGTTTGTCACTGATTGGAGTGGTAAAGAGCCCTTTCGCGGGGACTCGCCTTTCTTGCGGAGATGATGCGGATTTCTTCTTCACCATATTGTTCCTCGCTTGTGTGGACTACCAGGAGGATCGCGATGCCGCCGGCCCAGCCGATTGCGTGCCAGCGCTCTTCTTCGTCAATCATACGATCCCGGTAAGATGTGACGTTTGGATCGTCGAAGGCCAGTGCGGCGGTTTCAAAAGAAACGCCGTGTTTCCGCCGATTGCCGCGGTTCTTTTTCTCGTCCCACACGAAACCATGTGTATATACAAAATTGTAGCACCCGTCTTGGCTTCCGCTGGCGGAGTTCAGCGCCAGGGCGGTTGTTGCGGGTCCATGTTAGGGGCTTGGCTACTTCTCGTCCGGGTGGATTACGCGCGGGACGGTCGATCGGGTTGGAAGTTCTTAAAGTATGTAGTTTCAATTGATTACAGTGCCCGTCAAGCATAAAGGACGTTATGTAGTACTAGACCGAGGGGCGTGGCGTGGGTTAAAATAGTGGCCGGTTCTGCGGTGGTGCTGAACGGCGCACAAATGAAGTCACGAACAAGTCAGATTCTAATCCTGATTCTCTCGTTATTCCTCGCCTCTTCCCTCTCCGGGCAAACTTCCTCGGTCTCCGGGCAGGTCGTTTTCAGTCGGCGCGTCTACAACGAGCAGGGCCCAAGTTATCAGCAAATTTGGGCTTGGTTTCCATCGAGCGGAGTTCTGAAAGCTCTGACCCGCTCACCACGTAATCATTTGCTTCCGGCCTGCACGGGCGGCAAGATCACCTTTGTCTCGTCGGAAGGGGAAGAAAACCGGGTCAATTCGAAATTGTGGAGCTTCGATCCCGCTAGCGGTGAGGAGCGCGTAATCGGGCCGCCGCCCATGCCCCCCGACCACGAACCAAAACCGAAGAACGGGTGCGATGTATTCGCGAAAGCCGGGAGTCTTGAGGCCTGCGGTAAGGCCGAAAACTTGTCCGTCTCGCGGGACAACAAGGCGATCGGTCACTTTAAGACCGACGAGTGTTCCATCGATGAGCACGGGACGCTTGGTAAGTGTGAGGCACCGATCGTGTCGTTGGTGTGGTCTCCGGACGCAAAGTGGCTGTCGGTAGGTGGAACGGATGATCTTCACGAGTGGGAGTACTATATCGTCAATCCTGCCACGATGAAGCTTACTAGGTTTGCCACTGCCTTGCCGGACAGCGTTCTTTGGCTGCCCGGACGCGATGAACTTCTCTACGCCACGCCGGAATATACCGCGCCATTGCCTGGTGCGCGCCGTGCGCGCCAAGTATGGGTGCAACAGCTCATCCAGTTCGACCCCGCAACCGGGAAGAGCACCGCGATTACCTCAGGCGTTACCAATAACCTTGACGCATCGTTGTGCAACCCGTAGCCCCCCGCGGCTATATCAGTTTTCAATGCGCCAGCGCCCGGTAAAGCGTCGAGCGGCCCACGTTTAGCAGGTCGGCCACGTACTGGCGGCCTTCACCTTTGTCGATCAGCTTTCGGGCGTGCTCGATCTGCTCGGGTGTGAGCTTCACCTTTCGGCCAAACTTCACGCCCCGGCGCTGTGCCGCCTTCACTCCGGCGCGGGTACGTTCTGAAATAAGCGACCTTTCGAGCTCGGCTAACACGCCGATCATCTGCCACATGGCGCGGCCCGTGGGCGTCGCCGTGTCGATTGCCTCGGTGAGCGAATGAAATTTCACGCCACGGGCGCGGAGGTCGTCGAGCATGGTTATCAGGTCGCGCAGGCTGCGGCCCAGCCGGTCGAGCTTCCACACAATGAGCGTGTCGCCGTGTTCCAGCTTCTTCAAACAGCGAAGCAGGGCAGGGCGCTTCGTCGTGGGTCCCGACAGGCCTTCGTCTTTGAACAGGATTTTACATCCGGCTTTTTTCAAAGCCGCGAGTTGTAAGGTCGGGTTCTGGTCGTCAGTCGAGACGCGGGCGTAACCGTATTTCATGCGCTCCATTTTGACCCTGACATATGAAATGAAACGCGTCAAGGCCGCTGTTTGCAAGGCTTCCGTCGACGGTTCAAAACTTACCACTTTGCGGAACGCCCCACGGACTTGGGCGCGACTTGTAGGCGGGAAGCCCAATGCTGACACTTGGCAGGTCAACCGTGAGAAGTGCGGAGCCTGCCGCCATTAAATGAACAGTTTTGGATCAGACCTGGAGATGGGCAAGCTAAAGCGCAATGCCGCAAGGATTTCCCACAAGCGCGCATCTGCATAAGTAGTGGGGCGGACGCCCTCGTCCGCGACCGGCCCCCTGGCCGACCCGCCCGGTTTCGGAAATACTTGATTCTTCGACCGAGCAAGCGGGACGGGAGCGTCCCGCGCGGACCAGGGGGTCCGCCCCACAATTAATGCAGAATCCCATGTTTGGGAAATCCTTGCGGCATTAAGCTAAAGCGTGCCCCACTTTATTCGTAGCGAAGAGCGTCGATGGGGTTGATGCGCGAGGCTTTCACGGCGGGGTAGATTCCGAAGACTATTCCGACGACGACTGAGACTCCAAAGGCGATGACTACCGAGGCGGTGGTGACTATCGTTTTCCACTCGGCGGTGCGGGCGATCAGCCAGGCTAGGAAGAAACCGAACATGATTCCCATGAGACCTCCGCCTACGGAGATCAGGACCGATTCGGTGAGGAACTGACGCACAATGTCGAAACGGCGGGCGCCGATGGAACGGCGGATGCCGATTTCACGGGTGCGCTCCATCACCGTGGCGAGCACGATATTCATGATGCCGATGCCGCCGACTAAGAGAGAAATGGCGGCGATGGCTACCATGACATAGGTAAAAATGGTTTGCGTGCGCTGCTGCTGGGCGAGAAGGGCGGCGGGGATGGTGACGGAGAAATCCTGGATGTTGTGGTGGGTGGAGTTGAGAACGGCGGTGACGACTTTGGCGACTTCGATGCTGTCGGCGTCCCGGCGGAGGCGAATCTCGATACCGTCGAGATCGTCCTTCATGGAGACGCTGGAGTCCCAGAAGCGGTATTGGAAGGTATTCAGGGGAATGTAGACGATGTTGTTGACGTCTTGCATGACGCCGCCGCTATTCGTCGAGCCGGTCATGAGCTGTTCGTTGAGGACCCCGACCACTTGCAGCCAGGTGTCGTTGACTTTGACGGGTTTGCCGATGGCAGGTTCATAGCCCAACAGGCTGACTTTGGCGCCTTCGCCCAGGACGCAGACGTTGGCGCTGTTGTCGTCGTCGGCCTGGGTGAAGAACGCGCCTTCAGCCAAACGCAGACTGTGAATGGCGCTGTAGGAGGGATTTACGCCGTAGAGTTCGGGGACATCGTGCGAGGGCTTGGGGAGCACGCGGGCGGGGTGCATGGTGCGGCGGGCCGAGAGCAGTTCCAGGGCGTCGATATTGGCGTGCAGAATGCGGGCATCGCGTTCGGAGAGGCCGGGGGAAGAGCGGCGGCGTTGCTGGAATTCCTCGCGGCTGGTGGTGGGGCGGGAATCGATGAGGACGTTGCGGACGCCCAGTTGTTCGATGAAACGAAGCGATTCCTCCTTGGCGCCGGCGCCGATGGAGAGCATGCCGATGACCGAGCCGACGCCGAAAACGATGCCCAGGGCAGTCAGCAGGGTGCGGGTTTTCTGGGCGCGCAGGTTGGCCAGCGCCTGGGTGATGTCGCTGAAGGAGAAGATCATTTCTGCAGGGCCTTCATGGCTCCGTTCTCGGACCCGGAAGCGGACTTATTGCGCTGCTCGGGATTGGACATGGCGACCACGTCCCCTTCCTTGAGGCCTTTGACCACGGCCTGGCTTTCGCTGCGGTTCACGAGGGTCACGTCGTGAGGCATGAAGCCTTGCGCGGTCCGCAGGTAGGCGAAGGCTTTGCCGTCGCTTTCGTAGAGCGCCTGGGAGGGGATCCAAATGACGTCTTCGAGCGATTCGGCAGTGATGGTCATATTGGAAGTCATGCCGGGACGCATTTCGGGAGAGGGTTTTTCCAGCTCGATGCGGCAATCGAAGCGGCGGTCCCAGGCGGGGCCGGAAGTACCGCCGAGGACCTTCACGCGTCCGTTGAAGGACTTGCCGGGAATGGCGACTACGGAGATGGCGACCTTCTGGCCAACGGCGAGGTGGCCGCGGTCGAGCTCGCCCACGCGGGCGCTGACTTCCCAGTTTTTGAAATCGGGGATGCGGGCCACCGACTCGCCGGAGTAGACGGTGTCGCCGATTTGGAGGGGCTGGAAGGTCATGCCGGTGTACCACATGTTGACGTTGGTATTGGGCTCGATGCTGACATAGCCGCTGGTCTTGGCCTTGACGGTCATGCTCTCGATGGTTTTAGTGGCCATATCGGCCTGCACTTTGGCCTTGTTGAGGTTGGCTTCCTGAATGGCTACGGTGGCGGACGAGTTGGCGTTCTTGTTGGCGATGTTCTGCTGGGCCTGATGGAGACGGCCGCGCGCGGCTTCCAGGGCGATATCGTTCTGGCGGGCCTTCATAGTGGCCGATACGGGATTGGAGCGAACACCCAGTTCGGCGATGGTGACGTCGGATTGGGCGGACAGGAGGGCGTAGCGGTTCTCTTCGTCGCTGGCTTCGCTGGTGGCTTTGGCCTGGATGACTTGCTGTTCGGCTTCGGCGAGGTCGGATTCGGCTTCGCGCAGGTTGAATTCCTGCTGGGTGATGTCGAACTGGGCGATGACGTCGCCTGTCTTGACCAATTCGCCGGGTTCGCGGAGGTAGGTGACGCCGGTGGAATCGACACCGGTCTGGGGCACTTCGATGGTCTCGGAGTTGCCACCTTGCAACTGGCCGCGGGCCGATACGGAGATGACGACGCGGCCGCGTTTTACGTGGGTGGTGGGCAGTTCGGAGCTGGTGGGGGCGGCCATGGTCCGGACCAGCCGCATGGCTCCCCAGGCGAGGACTGCGAGAACTCCCAGAGAGATGGCGATTGCCAGAATGCGGGTTCTCATTTCCGGGCGTCCTTCTTTTCGACGTCGACCAGCGCGACGGTGGCGTTGGCGGGAATGCCGGAGACGGCGACCTCATCGGGATTGCGGGCTTCCACCTTCACTTCGATGGGGCGATAGCGGTCGCCGCCGGTGGCCAGGTAGACGATGGGTTTGCCGGCGCGGGTGAAAAGGGCCTTGGTGGGGATGCTGATGGCGTGGGGGACGCGGCTGACCACGATATCCATGCCGCCGTTCATGCCTGGGCGGAGGCGCGGATCGGGATGCTGAATACTGGCCAGGGCCAGGAAACTGCGGGTGGGCGGGAACTCGTTCATGCTGGTTTCGGCCAGCGGGGAGATCTGGCTGACACTCGCTTGGAGGGCCAGCTCCGGCAGGGCGTCGACGCGAACGACCACTTCCTGAGCGGGGGAGATGCGTCCGCGGTCGGTCTCTTCGATGCGGCCGGCCAGCTCCAGGGTGTCGAGGTCGGGGATGTCGCCCAGATTCATGCCCGAATAGACGCTGTCGCCGACTTTATAAGGCACGGCGTCGGTGTAGCTGACGGCGTTCTGGTAATTCATGCTAAAGGTGAGAAAACCGCTGATGGGGGCCTTGAGTTCCATCTGGGCGATGCGGTCCTTCATAATGTCCACGTCGGATTTGGCCTGGTCGCGGAGGCGGGTGAGGGAGGCCATTTTGGAATTGTCGGCGACGGCGTGGAGATCGGCTGTGGCTTGCTCCACTTTCAATTTCTGTTGGGCTATGCCAAGGTCGATTTTCGCCTTTTCGCCATCGATCGTGCTTTTGATGGCTTGCAGGTTGGCTTCGAATTGGGCGTTTTGGACGGCGAACTGCGCGTCCGCCAGGTCGCTCTTGTCCTGCTCGACATCGATATGGCTCTGGGCTACCCACTGGTCCAAAGCGGCCTGCGCCTGGCGGTAAGCGGCCTCCCTTTTGGCCAGTTCCTGTTTGGAGGAACTGGAATCGAAACGGATGATAGGGTCGCCTTCTTTGACACCCTGTCCGGACGGCGCGAGCCACGCGATGCGGAGGGAGGGGACTTTGGGGGCATAGATCTGGACGGAGCGGCGGGGGCGCAGTTCGCCGCGGCAGCGGACGATCACCAGGAAATCGCTCTGGTGAGCGCGGGCCACGGGGAATGTGGCGCTGGCCTGCACCTTGCGGAGACGGTTGACGCCGGCGGCCGCTCCGCCGATCACGGCCAATGCCAGGAGCAGGGTGATCCAGAAGCGGATCCGTTGGGTTCGTTTGCTCATTTCGATGTCCCCACCGAAGATGGTGGCTCCATGAGGATGGCGGCGGAGAGATCGGGCAGGAGGCGGGGATCGGTCTTATCGATGAGGAAAACAGCGACGAAGGTTTTGATGGGGGTGCCGAGGCCGCCGGCGGCGACGGGGCTGACGAATTCGACGTGGGCGGGAAAGACGAGGTCGGGATAAGCGTCGAGGTAGACCTTGGCTTTGCCGCCGGGAACGACGGCGGCGATGTCGGGTTCGCCGATATTGCAGCGCACCATCATTTCGGTGGGGTCGAAGATGCTGACTAGGGGCTGTCCACGCCAGAGCTGGTCACCCTCCTGGGCGTGTCCGAAGGAGTTTCCGCGGGAAACGTTCTCCTGTGCGGCCATGCCAGCGAGGGGCGCCTTGACCTCCAACTTGTCGATGTTGGCTTGGGCGCGCTCCATGGCGACTTTCTGACGGTCGCGCTGCAACTCCATGTAGCGCAGGTTGGCGTCATCGGATTGATCGTGGGAGGCGTTGGACTTCTTGAGGCTTTCCACATGGAGGCGGGCGATGCGAGCCTTTTCCTCGTCCTGGAGCCTTTCGATCTCGCCCAGTACGGGGCCTTTGCGCAGATCGATTTCGGCCTTGGCCAGGTCGGCCTGGGCCTGCTGGAGGTCGGTGGCGCGCTTCTCGCGGTCGGCGCGATTCTGGGCGCGTTTCTGATCGGCCTGGTGGCCAAGGTCGTCGAACTTGGCTTGGGCGTCGCGGGCGGCGTCCATTTGGGCGGTGGCATCGAAGGTGGCGATGGGGTCGCCGGCCTGGACCTGAGTGCCGTTGGCGATGATGCGGGTGAGGGTCATGCGGGAGTAGTTTCCGGCAATCTGGGGCACGAGGACTTTAGAAGAGTGAACGGCCTGTACAATTCCGGTGACGCGGACTTCGCGCTTTTCGTCGAGCGGCTGAAGCGGGGAGCGGGGAGAAGCGGCCTGAACGGGCGGCGCGGAACGGCCACAGGAAATCAGGAGCAACATCAAAATCGCCGGCGCGAGCAGACGCAGATTTCGCCACATAGTTGTACTGGCAGGTTAGACGCCACGATAGGCAGAATGGTTGATACGAAATTCGGACGCCGCCGTGTGGCGTTGGCGGCACCAGGTGAAAGCCGGAAATATGGTTTATTCGAAGAAAACTCGGCCGCAGATGGAGATCGATAAGAGGGTCTAATCGGAAAACCGGGAGGGTAAATCGTAAGTATTTGGTATTGCGAGGTTTACGCGGCTTAGTTTAAAGGTCCGCCGACTCTCCTTCGGTGGCTGAAATGGTGGAAATTGGAGATCGTGCCTCCCAGGGAAAGCGGCTCGTGCCAGGCTATGCGGTAGCGGTCGCGTTGAACGATATTACCTGGGCGCCGATGCTTGCAGGCTTCGCGGATGGCGAAACTAGCTGGAAACAAGCCAGTTACAGTGAAGCGTTCCGGGGGCAAAATCCTGTTCACAAATCAGTAGCAACTATATTTCCTTTATTTTCTATTGTTTAAGAAAATAGCGTGCCCGGCGTCGAAAGGGGTGGGTGCTACGCTCAAGTCAGAGAAGAGGTTGGGCGGCTCCGCAGAAATGCGGGGCCGTTTTTATTTTGAGGAGCACGGATGAGCAAAACGGGGCGGCGACAGGAGCAGGCTCTCAAGACCTGCACGGAATGCGAGCGTTGGGTGGAAGTGAAAAACAAGGTTCGTATTCATGAACTGCTAGAACTTGCAATTCGGCAATTCGAGGCCAAGATCAACAAGCAGGAGTACGAACCGACGGTGGCTGAGTACGTCAAGTTGTTGCAGCTCGAGCGGGAGATCGGGCAGGAAGATGAGCCCAAGGAGATCAAAGTTACATGGGTGGGCCCGATCGCGAAGTCAGACTCCGAGAAATAACTTATGATCCGCTGGACTCACAAAAAGCCTTTCACAATTGTCCGGCGAGGTACAAAGGGTATTCGGGACCGATTGGCAGCGGCAAGAGCCAGGCGCTATGCCAGGAAACGATTCGCCTTACTTACATAAACCCGGGGCGTACGGGACTACTCGGCGCTCCAACTTACCCAATGTTGCGGGATGCGACCCAGGCAACGCTGATCGAGATTCTGGGAGCCAACAAACTCCCTTACGATCATAACAAGGCAGAGAATGCGCTGGTGATGCGCGACACGGGGTCGCGGATCCTATTTCGTCCGGTGGACGACTTCGAGAGGTTGCGCGGCACGAACCTGGCATGGTTCGGGCTGGACGAGCTGACTTACACGCAGGAAGAGGCCTGGCTGCGGCTGGAAGGCCGGCTGCGGGATCCGAAGGCACAACAGCTATGCGGGTTTGCGGCTTGGACGCCAAAAGGATACGACTGGGTCTATCGCAAGTTCGTCGCCAAGCCGACGAAGACTTACGAGACGATTTATGCGAAGCCTAGCGAGAACCGTCACTTACTAGAGCGGGATCCGGATTTCTACACCCGGTTGAGGGAGAGTTACGACGAGAAGTTCTACGCGCAGGAAGTGCTCGGGTCGTACCTCAATCTAAACGGCAGCCGGGTATACAGTTCGTTCGAACAGAAAGATCATGTTACGGAGCTCGCGGCCGACCCCCGGCGGGCGATTCTGTGGGCCTTGGACTTCAACGTGGATCCGATGAGCTCGGTGATCGTGCAAGTGTCCAGCGGACGGGTGACGGTGCTGGATGAGATTGTGATCCGCCACGGCACCACGCGGCAGGCTTGCGAGGCGTTTCTGGAACGCTTTCCGAAGCACGAACCGGGCGTGGTGATTTTCGGGGACGCGTCGGGGAGCGCGGCGCAGACGGGGGGCATGTCGGACTACGAGATGGTGAAGGAGCACTTTGCAGTTTACTCGTCGATGAAGGTGGAGTACCGGGTGCCGAAGGCAAATCCCAGTGTCCGGGAACGCATCAATCTGACCAACACGAAGCTTCGCTCGGCGGCGGGCGATATCGGCCTGCTGGTGGACAAGAAGTGCACGGAATTGATTCAGGATTTCGAGCAGGTCTGCTTCAAGGGGGACACCGGACAGATCGACAAGGACCGGGATCGGTTCCGAACCCACGTATCGGATGCTCTCGGGTATCTGATCTGGCAGGAATGCCGCATGTTGCCACAGATTGGAGAACGGTCTTTCAGAGTGCTATAGCCATGGAAAACATCAACCGGGAACACCCCGAATATGTCGCGCGCAAGGCGATATGGAAGCAGTATAAGGATCTGTACGCAGGCGGCGAGCAGTTACGCACGAACGCCTCGCTCTACCTGGTGCGGAGACACAAGGAACCGGGCGAGATCTATCTGGAACGGCTGGGCCGGGTTTTCTACGAAAACTACATCGGATCGATCATCGACTGGTATGCGGCAACGCTGATGCGGTGCGAGCCGGGTCTGCTGTTCGGAGGCAGCGACACGGCGGCGAAGGATTTCTACGGCGTGCTCTCCGACGACTGCGACCTCAAGGGCACGAGTCTGAGCGGGTTTTTCCGGCAGAGGTTCGTGGAGGCGCTAGTTTGCGGCAAGAGCTACATCGTGGTGGACTTTCCCAAAGTCAAGGGCGAAGCGAGGTCCCGGGCCGAGGAAGATGCGTGCGGCCGGTCGCGGGCTTACCTGATGGACTACGGTCCGGATGAAGTCATCAACTGGAGCCACGACCAGATGGGCGGGCTGGAGTGGGTGGTGTTGCGGACATCCTGCCTGCAGCAGTCGCAAGTGACAGACGCGAAGTGGGAGAGAGAAACGCGGTGGATTTATTACGATCGCGAGAACTACCAGATCTACCGCAAGGCGGGGGAATCGAGCCCGATCGAGCTGATCGACCAAGGGCGGCACGGACTGGCATTACTGAGGCGTGTGCCGGTATTTGAAATGAAGGTTTCGGAGGGGCTGTGGCTGATGAACAAGTCGGCATCGCTGCAATTGGAACACTTTAATAAGTCGAATGCGCTTTCCTGGGCGCTAACGATGGGGCTGTTCGCGTCGCCGGTGATCTATTCGGACCAGGAGTGGAAGCAGGTGGTGGGCGAGTCCTACTACATCCAACTCGGAAAGGACGACCGGTTCGGGTGGACGGAGCCGGAAGGTAAGGTCTATCAGATCGCGGCGGACAACTTAGGGAATCTGCGAGACGAAATTTACCGCGTTTGTTACCTGATGATCCAGTCGGGTGACTCCGGCACGGGAGCACACCAGTCGGCAGTGAGCAAACAGATGGATTTCGACACCACGGAGGAGGTGCTGCTGGCGTACGGCGACACGGTAAAGGAATCGATGAAGCAGATCTTGCTGGCGATCGCAGCGGCGCGGCAGGACGGCGTCTCAATCGCCATTTCGGGAATGGATGAGTTCGACATCAACGATCTGGGCACCGAGTTGGACGATGCCCAGAAGCTGCTGGGCCTGGGGATCGAGTCCAAGACGTTGAAGAAAGAGGTTTTCAAGAGGCTGGCGCTGAAGTACTTGAGCGACGCAAGTCAGGACGTCAAGAATCGGGTGGCGGAGGAGATAGAAGGCGGGGAATAGGGTTCTCAAGGAGATTTATGGAAGGAATCGACATTCAAGCGATTGTACGGCAGGCGGTCCAGGAGTTTGCAAACACCGAAAAGACCAAGAGTGAACCTGCCTATAAAGCGGAGCTGGTGGAAGAGCGTAAGCGCCGTGAAAACCTGGAACGGCGGATGAACGAACTGGTGGCGGAGAACCAACGCAGCCGTAAAGCCGCAGAGGAGGCGGAACGTAGTTCGGCAGTGAGAGCGGAATTGCAACGTCTAGGTGTGGCGAAGATCGACCTAGCGTTTAGGGCGGTGCAAGACGGAATCGTGCGCACCGAAGATGGGCGACTGGTGGCTCGCGGCGAAAGCGGCGAAATGCCAGTCAAAGAGTATCTCACGAGCTTCGTGAACGAGAATCCGGAATTTTTGCCGGCTCGGATTGCGGGAGGGACCGGGATGACGGCTACGCTCAAAGCCCCGAACGGCGGCAGGCAGGCGGTGACGTTAGACCAGATCCGCCCGGGGATGAGCGCGGAAGAGATGCAGCGGGTACGAGAGGAAATCGTGCGTGTGGCGTCGCAGACCCTGCGGGGCCTATAGAAGTGCCGGCTAGACGAGCGGACGCGAGTCGCAGTGGCCGGCAAGAACAAAGAAAGAAGGAGAAAGAATGGGATCATTAGGAATAATTACCTCAACTAACGTCGCAAGCGCGATTGTAAAGCTGGTGGCGGCGGACGCCTTGCCGGTGCTGATCGGGAACCTCGTGATGGGGAACCTGGTGAATCGCGATTACGAGCCGACATTGGCGAACGGCGGCGACACGATAAACGTGCCGATTCCCCCTGTGATGGTAGCGAACAACATCCTCCAGGGCGGGTCGGTGCAACCGCAGGATCCGAGTCTGGGGAATGCGACGATCGTGCTCAACACGCACGCGGAAGCGACTTTCCAGATTCCGGACGTGATCAAGGTGCTGGCGGTGCCCGACCTGCTGAAGATCTACATGCAGCCGGCCGTGGCTGCGATCGCGCAGAAAGTGGAGACCGACCTGCTCAACCTTTACGCCGGCTTCACGGCCAATACGCCGGTAGGTACGCCGGGAACGCCGGTCACGGAATCAGTGATTGACGCCGCGGAAACGGCGTTGTTCCTGTCGAAGCTTCCACCCAGCGCACAGAAGTTCATCGTGGTGGACGCGGCGACGTATTCGACGTGGCGACAGATTCCGCGGTTCAGCGAGTTTCAGACCGCGGGCGATGCCGGATTGCACGCGCTGGTGGAAGGAACCATCGGGAAGATCAAAGACTTCTTCGTGTTCCGTTCGCAGTTCGTACCGTATACCACCAGCGGTGGATCGAGTCCGGTGACGACAACGCACAACCTGGCGTTCGCGAAAGATGCAATTGGCCTGGTAATCCGGCGACTGCCACAACCACTGCCTGGGACCGGCGCCATCGCGGAGTATGCCGAAATGGGCAACTTCGGGATGCGCGTGGTGATGAGCTACCAGCCGAACACGCTGGCGCAACAGTTCACGGTGGACATTCTGTACGGCTGCGGCATTTTACGGAACTCGGCGGCTGTGCAGATGTACACGTAGGCGTATCGCGAAGATCGCCGAGGGAGAGTCACTGCATGGTGGGGCGAGACGCTGTGAAAAGGTCTCGCCCCAGACGCCGGCGGGAGAGCCGGAGGGACAGGCAACACAGGGAGGATTGAATGGACTTGAGAATGTACTACCAGAAGATTCGCGATGTGGAAGCAACAATTCCAACTCAGTATGTAGTAACGATCAGCAAGGCAACGGACGACGGCGGCAAGAGCGGCTTGCCAGTGGAAGTAACGCGTCCGGTGGCCGCCAAAATGGTAGTGGATGGTTGGGCGGTGCTGGCGACAGCCGCCCAGACCACGGCGTTCCAACAGCAGCAGGCGGCGGCATTGAAAGCCGCACAGGAAGCCGCGGCCGCGGCAAGGGTAGAGGTCACGATGGTGTCGTCGACCGATCTGAAAAAGCTGACGGACGATGTGTCGAAGCTGAAAAGCGGATCCAAACCCGCGAAGGAATAGGCGAACGATATGGCCCTGTTCACCGACGGTCCCGTCTCGGGCATGGAAGACCTGACGGCGCAGGACACACAGCTAACGAACGTGGCGACCGTCGAGGGGATCGACGTGACCCAGAAGCTGTTTCTGGCGCAAGAAGAATTGGCGCTGGAACTGGCGACGTTGTTAAACGGTTCCAAGAGAGCCGAGCAGGCGATCTGGCTGGCGCCGCAAACCACGATCAAAAATGTCGTGGTGACACCGGCGCTAAAACTCTGGCACACATTCCGAACTCTGGCGATGGTGTACAGGGACGCATATTCAAACCAACTGAACGACCGCTACGCGGCGAAACGCGACCAGTTCGAGGAACGGGCCAAATGGGCGTACGAGAAGCTGCTGCTGCTGGGCCTCGGGATCGCCTGGTCGCCGGTTCCACGGGCAAGGGAACCGCAGGTGGTGAGCGCTCCGGGCAGTCTAGCCGACGGAGCTTACTATGTTGCGATGACGTGGACTAACAGCAAAGGAGAAGAGGGCGGGCCATCCGTGGTAACTACAATCACAACCGCGGAAAGTTCTCTACTGGTGCAACCGGCGATACCGCCCACGGGCGCCACGGGTTGGAACGTTTATGTGGGAACGGATCCGGGGGCGCTGTCGCGGCAAAATGGATCGCCGCTCGCGGCCGTACAAACATGGCTGCAGCCGAACACGATCGCGACCGGAGGATCTGCGCCAGGCTCGGGACAATCGCCGAGTTACCTGATGGCCGTGCCGCGCATGATAATGAGGGGCTGATGACGACTACAATCGGGAGCACGATCACGGCCCAGGTGATACAGCTTATCACGGGCACGAGCGGCGTCAATTCCTACCTGGCCGCATTGACGCAAGCGGGCGGGGCGCCTATCAACCCCTTGAACGCAATGCAGGTGCGCGCGCAGAACGTAGCGCCGGATATCGCCGATCAAAGTAACACGATGCAGTATCCGGCGGTAAATGTGTACTGCGAAAAGATCGTCAACAGCCTGGTTGAGAAGTTCCGGACGTTCTCCGGCAACGTGCAGGTGACGGTGGAGTTGCGGTATTCGCAGGACTGCCTGGACGGGCTTCAAGACGGGCTGGAGAATTACGCGGACGCGATCATGCAGGTGCTGAACGCGAATCGCGGAGACTGGGGCAACGGCATGTTCTATTGCGGCGAATACCAGGTGGCGTTCGGAGCCGTGAAACACGGCGGGAAGAATTTCTTGCAGGTGGCGAAGATCACATTCGAGATTGGAGTGAGCAGAAGCTAGTTATGTCTTCATATATTTCCTCTAACGCAAACCGATTCTACACGGCGCTGGAAAGCGCGTATGGACAGGTCCCCACGATCACAGCAGCTAACCGGATTCCGGCGGTGAAGCTGACAATCCGACAACAACGGGAAGTGACGGAGCGAAAAGACAAGACGGGAAGCCGGACGTTTGCGGGCCTGCCGCCCGGAGGCAGACGGCAAACCAGTTTCGAATTGCGGACGTTCCTGACGAACTGGCAGCAAGGGGCAAGCAGCCCCAGCTACGGCCCTTTGTTCCAAGCAGCGTTGGGCGCCGCTCCAGCTTACTTCGCTGGTGGGACGGCGGCGACCACCACGGGGAACGGACGGCTGGCATTTGCCGCGGCGCACGGACTCGCGGCGGGCCAGGCAGTGAGCAGCGGTGGAGAGATCCGGTTCGTGGCGGCGATCGTGGATGCCGAAACGGTCCAACTCAATGTACCGTTCACCGTGCCGCCGGCGGCGGGCTCGCCGGTGGGAGCCGCGCTCACATACGTTCCCACGACGGAACTGCCGAGTATCGGGATATTCGATTACTGGAGCCCGGCCACGGCGACCCAGCGACTGCTGTGCGGGGGAGCAGTGGACCAGATGGAGATCGGCGTGAACGGCGACTACCATGAATTCATCTTCAGCGGACAGGCGCAGGACGTAGTGGACAGCGCCAGCTTCGGTGGGAGCACAAGCGGGGCAGCACAGCTTCAGAGTTTTCCGGGAGAGCCGGCGCTGGGCAGCTTCGATTATACGATCGTGCCGGGCAACCTGGGCCAGGCATGGCTGGGAACCTCGCCGACGCAATTCTTCACCATTACCGCGGCTTCGGTGGTGCTCAAGAACGGATTGGATACACGGTCCAAGGAATTCGGTTCGAGCCTTCCGATGGCGATTGCTCCGGGCGAGCGGACGGTGACGGCGGCGTTCGAGCTTTTCAGCCAGGATGACGCCAACACGCAGTCACTGTACCAGGCGGCGCGACAACAATCGCCGATCAGCGTGATGTTCCAATTGGGCGAGTCGCAAGGACAGTTGGTGGGGGTCTATTTGCAAAGCGTGATCCCGGTGGTGCCGGAATTCGACGACAGCAAGAACAGGTTGCAGTGGAAGTTCCGACCGTCCAGGGCGCAAGGAACGGTGGACAACGAAATCGCGGTGGCATTCGGATAGCACGGAGAAAACCGCTCCTGTGGTGGCGGCTCAGTAAGACAGTTCACATTGAGGATTGAGGTTCGATGACCTATGAAAGTGTAGCGGTCGTGGAGTCGCAGGTGGCCAGCGGCGTGAAGTTTACGGTGGCAAAGATGTCCTTCGGAAGACGGACGGAGTTGATGCGGCAAGTGCGGGAATTGGCCCGAAAGATGGAGTTTCTGGAAGCGGGCCAGGACCCCGGACAGAAGATGGATGCCGCGCTGCTACGGGTCGAGATCGACCGCCTTTACGTGAAATGGGGGTTGCGGGCGGTCTCGGGGCTGGACTTGGATGGAATGGAAGCCACCCCGGAGTCGCTGGCGGAGACCGGGCCGGAGGAACTGTTCCGCGAGGCAGTAGGCGCGGTGCGCGCGCAGACGGGGCTGAGCGCGGCAGAACGAAAAAACTGATAGTCGCCTTCCACTTCGAATTCTCCAACCAGGCCGGTTGGAAGTGCGACATTTGCCGGAAGTCCGGCCTGGAACGAAAGCGGCGATGCGGATGGCTTCCTGCCGATGCAGTCGCTCCCGGACGGCTAGTTTGGGCGCGTAGGAACGTCACCCTCGACACATGCCCTAAGCCGTATATCACCGCGGAGAGCGCATCGCTGGTGGAGGAGTTCTTCGTGCGGCGGCGATTGCGGGCGTTGGATGGAGAAGAGCTGAGCGCCCGCCAGGTGGAGGCGTTCGTGATTTTGGAAAAAGAACTCGCTGGGGAGAAGAACGATGGCCGACAAAACGCAAGACACGCAACTTGAAAACTTCAACGAAACGGCAGACAGGCTGACAGCTAAAGGATACCTTGAAACCATGAAGAACGCAGGCAGACCACTGGCAAGGGCAACGACAACAGGCCCCACCGCCACCACGAAAACCCTCGACAAAGACATCGCCCCAGGCAGCAGCGCAGACGATGCGGAGGCGGCGAAGCTCAACGCTAAGATCCAGGCAGACGCGCAAATGAAGTTCAGCGCGCGCACCACGAATGGCAAGTTCCGGACACCACAGAGCAAGGGAAAATGAGTATCGACGTTTAGCTAGCTAGGCACTGCATCGAATTTGCCGGCGCAGTCGGCGGCGCCCAGACGATGCAGCAACTACGGAGCCGCATCGTGTGCGGTGCAAACGAACGACCGGCAGCGACGGCCGTGGTCCATGCTACGCCCGGCCGAAGCCGCCAGCCATGGGAGTCAAGCGATGAAACACCAACCGAAACGCCAGAAGACAGCAGCGCAAAAGCAATTCCTACCGCAGCCGCTCAGAACCCAAGACGAGGCGCAGGCCCTGCAAGACACCATCGAGCAGAACCAGCAATTCGACCCGGGCATCCCGGCCAGGATACAGGACGTCGACAACCCAGATCTACCATGAGGCAGCAACCATGGCAGGCATGACCCTCCAGAGCCCGAAGGCGCCGAAGACGCCGAACTGCGGCAGCACCGCTGGAGGAACGGCCGCGCCAAGCCAGAAGTCCTTCACCGTGCCGGTACCGACGACCGCCAAGAAGGCCAAGAAGACCAAGAAGAAATGACACCTACCGAACTGCACGCGATCGCACAAGCGCTCAACAGCGAAGACCACGCTTATATCGGCATCAGGCCGGCGGACGCCACACCGGGCACAACGGCGCCCGCATTCCTGCTTTCCGACCACACGGAAGCGTCATTTAGCTACCAACTAGCATGCGCCAGGCTTTACTGGCCAGCGTGCAGAAGATGGGCACTCCTCGGCAGCGACCAGATCAACCAGGAGCACTCCGACCACATGCTCAACGAATTCGAGGCGGGGCCACCGGCGCCGCCCGGAGTGCCGCCAACCCTCCGGACACTCAGCTCGGCCGACGTCCTCACCACCTTCGACACGTAAGCAAATGCCCAACACCACACAAGAGGAACTACTCCGACTCTTCGAGGAGGCGGCCGGGAGCGGGAGCGAGGCGGGAAGCTCCGACAATCTCGGCGCAGAGGCGTACAGCCTCACGGGCGCGGCGAGCAGTAGCACGGGATCCGACACGGCGCCGAAAGGAGACCCCAACCCAATCACGCCGACAACAACCCCGACGGGCAACACCGGCATCACAGCCGAGTCAGTGGCCACAACGGTTCTCGAAAGCGGACTCGGCATCGTGCCGATGATCGCGGGAATCATCGGGCTGTTTGAGGGCGGGCATGCCGCACCGGCCCCACTCACCAAGTACGCCATGCCCGACTCGATACAATTCGAAGGCGACACAAGCGGCGGGACCACGGGAATAGACGGCTTCGATCAGATGGGCATGCCGCGGGCAGACGCGACGCCGGACGGGGCCTCAACCGAGACAAGCGAACTGCAGGGCACGACCACGACAACGACCAGCGCGACACCAGCGAGTACGAGCCAGCCAGGCGCACCGGCACAGAGCACGCCACAGCCAGGGGAACCGCAATGGTTCATGGATCACAGCAGCGATATCGCGCGGGCAGTGCGTTCGGCGATGCTGAATCTAAACTCGATCAACGATGTGGTGAACGAACTCTGATATGGCGACCTTTCCCCAACTCAAGACGAGCGCGGTAGCGCAGTATCCGGCTAGCAAGTCGCTCCAGTTTCGGAACCAGACGGTTCGATTCCTGGACGGAACCGAGCAACGGTATCGCGACTCGGCCGGCCCCCTGCACCAGTGGGTAATCCAATTGAACGAATTGGATGAAAGCGAGATGGGGGCGTTTGAACAGTTCTTTCAAGATAACCAGGGACGGCTGGGAAGCTTTGCGTTCACGGACCCCTGGGACGGAACCCAGTATGCCAATTGCAGCCTCGCCAGCGACGAACTGGACTTGAGTGCGCTGGCGGAGATGCGCGGCAAGACGTCGCTGACGGTCATAGAGAACCGGAGTTCATAATGCTCGTGTATCCACAACTTGCAACGGGAGCATTGAGCCAGTTTCCAGTTCAGAGGCGCCACCTGCTACGAACCCTTGTCAACACAGCAGCGGACGGTACGGCGATCAAATTGGCGGATCCGGGGGCGGAAACGGTGGAGTGGCAACTGAATTACACCGCACTGAGTGATGCGGAACTGGCGGCGCTGCAGCAATTCTTCTCGGCCGCTGAGGGAACGCTCAACAGTTTCACATTTCTCGATCCAACGGCGAACCTATTGGCCTGGAGCAACGACCTCAGCAACGCGGTTTGGGACGCAGGGCCATTCCTTTCCAGCAGCGGGGCAAAAGCGGACCCGACGGGTGGGAGTAATGCGTGGAACGTGGTGAACTCCGGGGCGGCAGCGCAGGACTTATCGCAGACGGTGACGGCGCCTGGCGGGTATGTTTACAGTTTCAGCGTGTACGCCAAGGCGGCAGCGCCAGCGACGCTGACGTTGCTGCTGGGCAGCAACCGCTACGACCAGAACCTCGGTCCGAACTGGCAGAGGTTTTGGTGCACGGGGACTGCGGATGCCACGGCGTCGTCGGTGACTTTCGGAGTGGAGTTGGGGCCAGGCGCGGCCGTGGATGTATACGGCTTGCAAGTGGAGGCGCAAGCCAGCCCGTCGTTGTATAAGGCTAGCACGAGCGGCGGCTGCTATGAGAACGCGCGTTTGCGCGATGACATGTTTTTCTTTACGACGACCGACGTGAATCGCCATTCGGCAACGGTGAACATCATTTATGCAAGCCATCTCTGACCTGAAGGAACAGGCGGTCACCGATACACCGCTCATCGTATTCGACTGCGTACTGTCCAGTGGGGCGGTGGAACACTGGTGCACACATGGCGTGACGGCGGGCGGGAATGCGTACGCGGCGCGCGTGATCCAACACAGCGCTTTCGATATCCAGACGGCCTCCGACCAGGGAATCGACGGGAGCCCGCAGATCTCGATCTTGCTGGCCAACGCCGACTCGTACTTCTCGGAGATTGAACGATCGATTGGCTGGAAGGGTGCGGGCCTGACGGTGAGCGTACTGTTTTACGATCTGCCGAACAACGCCGCTCTGACGGATACCACGGTGGTGTTCCAGGGAATCTGCAATCCGCCGGACCGGAGCGACGAATCCACATTTCGATTGACGGCTATCAATCGCATGGGCCTGCAGAGGGTTTTCCTGCCCCAAGTGCGCATCGAGCGCCAGTGCCCGTGGCAGTTTCCGGCCACGGCAGACCAGATGGTGGAGGCAATCGACGGCGGAGTCAACGGCAAGTACTCTCTGTATTACCGATGCGGCTATTCAGCCGGACTTCCTGGCGGAACGGGGAATCTGAATGGGACCGAGCCATTTACTTCGTGCGGGTATGTGCGCACCGATTGCCAGGCGCGGGGTATGTTCACCCGATTCGGGGGATTGGAGTTCGTGCCGCCGGCAATCGCGGTTCGCGCATACGGAAAGGGCTGGTCCACCTCGGCAGTTTCGGTGAACCAAGCGGTCTACAACGATTATGTGCCGATGATTTACGGCACCGTTTGGCAGGCGCCGAAAGTGGTGTTTGCGCGCAACGACGGCAACCTGACGCGGATGGAAGTGATCCTGGGAATCGGGCAGATCCAGGGCGTGCAGACGGTTCTCGTGAACGACGTACAAATCCCAATAGGCGTGTCCGGCACCAACATGACCGGCACCGGCTGGTACAACGTTGAAACATTAGGAACGCGAGACGGCTGCTTCGACCCTAACTTCTTGGACTCCAGCGGCGCGCCGGCCGGCGATCCCTACGGCAGCATGGCATATCTCTCCGTGGTGGTCCCGAATCAGTTGAACAACGGCGCCTCGCTTCCGAGCGTCGAGGTGTTGGTGCAGGGTTTGTTGGTGCCGGTTTACGGAACGGACGGGACTTACGTTAGCGATCAGTTCTCGAGCAACCCGGCATGGATTCTGCTGGACGTGCTGCGAAGGAGCGGGTGGACGCCAGCAGAGATCGACATTTTGAGCTTCGCAGCAGCGGCGGCATACTGCGACGAGATGATAGCGGCGGTCGATCCGAACGGGAACCCAATCACCCTTCCGCGCTTTCAATGCAATCTGCTTTTGGAGAACCGGCGCAGTGCGGGTGACGTCGTCCGCGGCATTCGCAACTGCGCGCGAATGTACCTGACCTACGGGCCGGCCGGGACGCTTCAGGCGAAAGTCGAAAATACAATAGCGTTGGAGAGGCCCTCGCAACAGACATGGTCCAACAGCACCGAAACACTCAACGGCGGCTGGCCAAGTTATGAATTCGGGGACGGCAGCAACGGGTTTTCAGGGATCCTGAGAAAGACGAATGGGGCGGCGAGCGTGGTGCTGACATCGCGCAGCATCGCGGACACGCCGAACGACATGTCGGTGGAGTTTCAAGATTCGCTTAACGGGTACCAGCAAGACAGCTACCAAATGGTGGACTCGGACGATATAGCGCTGACAGGGCAGATTACATCCTCGACCTTGATGGCGCTGGGGCTTCCGCAGTACGATCAAGCGGCACGGATCCTGAAATTCAACCTCGATAAGTCGATTCTCGGAAACACCTACGTCGAATTCCAGACCAGCGTGCAAGTTTTCGGGGTGTCGCCGGGCGACATCATCACGGTGACTTACTTAAAGGAGGGGTTCATACGCCAACCCTTTCGAGTGCTAAAGATTTCGCCGGCCACCAACTACAGAACTTCAACGATCGCAGCCCAGATCCACGACGACGCCTGGTACGCCGATACGAATGGCCAAGCGACCTCGCCATCGGGGCAGGTGATACAGGATAACTCCGGAGTCGGCCTGCCGAATCCGTTGCTGGGAAGCGTGGTCGATGGAAATGGAAACGTCCAGTTTGGAATAGTCGAGACGGCCGCTACAAATAGCGATGGCACGATAGAGACGAGCGTGACGGTGAGCTTCGCTCCGCCGGGCATGGTTACGAGCGGCGGTCCCGGCATTCCACTGGTGAGCCTGTCCCCGACGATCGGCACGGGCGGCACTATCAGCGGCGACCAGACACTGTACTACGCAGTTTCCGCCGCAGGCAGCGCCGGACAGGAAAGCGCCCTGTCCTTCCTGGTCAGCGCAATCATTGTAAGCGACGGAAGCAGCGTAACGTTGACCGGGCTAAGCTTTGCGACAGGAACCACCGCGTTCCACGTATATCGTGGAAACTCAACGGCGCCGTTGTTTCGAGTGGCGTCCGATCAGCCGATCGCGGCCAGTTTCACGGACGCGGGACTAGTTAACCAGTTGATTCCACCACCGGATTCGAATTTCGACCATGCCAATTTCTACTGGCGGTCGGAACTGCAGCCGGAGGTCGCCGTGACGACGCACTCTCCTACGATGGCCGGAAATGGAACACTGCAGATGGCGGTTAACGGCTACCTAGGCATGACGGTGCGCATCACGCGCGGCAGAGGCGCCGGACAGGAACGCAGTGTTACGGCCAACGATGCGACCACACTAACAGTTTCGACGTGGAATGTGGAACCGGACGCGTCGAGTTTCTTCAGCGTCGCGGAGGCAGGATGGCACTTCGGCGCGGTTACGGAGAGCAGCCCGGTACAGTTTGCTATCCCCAACCGGGCGGGCGAAGTGTTGGAGATTACGGGCCGCGCGGCCAACGTCAATAACGTGGAATGTTCGCCGGACATTTCGACGGTGACGCGATGGACGATCGGAGGGTCGGGTGTAGCGGATATACAAGTGCCGCCGCAACCGTTTTTCGGGCTGGGGCCTGGGGTCGGCGGCGGAACAGCAGTGTTGAGCGGAGTCTCGTTCACGGACCTGACGAACACGAATTCGATCTCGTCGGGCACACTTACAATTTATTACTGGAACGAACTGCTCGGAACGCCGACCATCCTGCTGGCAAGCGATATGGCGGCGGGCGATCAGACGCTGACGCTGAATGTCGCGGGCCTGGGGCAAGTGGGAAGTGTCTTGCAAGTCGACGGCGAGATTCTTAGTGTGTCGGCGGTAACTAACAACGGCACGCAGTACAGCGTGGTTCGGGGCTTGGATGGGAGCACGGCGGCGACCCATACGGCGGCGACACCGGTTTATCACTTGGCAAACCAAATCACGATCGTGCCATTTCCGGATGGCTTCTTCGGCAGCCCCTATAGCGGGAGTTGGAGCTATCCGGTTTCGCTGCCGGACATCCGCGTGGGCAGCGCTGAATTGTTCGTGACGAACGGGATTGGGAACAGTCCTACTACCGGCATCTGCATGACTCACAACGACGAAAGCGGTTTGCGGACTCTTTCGGGAGGGCAGTACTCGATTCAAGTAGATGGGTTCCTGGCTGTAGAACAATGTGTGGCGCCCGCCATCGTCGTAGAAACGGCCCATTCGGTACGCGATGTGTTCGCCATCTTAGGGACGGCAGCCGACGCGCAAGTGCAGGTACAAATCAACCTCAACAGCGCGTCGTATTGCACACTGACATTCGGGCCCGGAACGATTTCTTCGAATAGCATCCTTGGCAGCACGCTGCCCCCACTACCCGAAATGGGCCAGTTGACTGTAGCGGTGCTGTCGGTAGGCCAAACTATTCCTGGGTCAGACCTCACGGTTATCATCCGACTCTAATGGGAGAACAACTTAGCAAACTGCAGCCGGATAGGGATCTGCAATGCTATTTTCTGCAGCCGTCGGCCGTGGCAGCGATCAGCCAGACGAGTCCTAGCGGTTTCACGGTTTCGGGCTCCTGGAGGGAACAGTTCGATTGGGCGGTGGTGGAGTGGAACCGCGACAATGTGTTTGAACACCCCACCTTGCGCAACCTACCCGATGGTAACTTGAGCGGAGTGCAAGTGAGCTATCAGGAAGTTCGCACCGACTGCATTCCGATGGACTCCACCCTATATCCGACGGTGGAATGGCCGTATCTGCGGATCTGGGCTGAAAACGGCGGTGTGGAAAAGCTGTATGACGTGCCGTTCAACGACCCGAGTCTGGGATACGCAACGCCGACCGTTGGAGCATATGCTTCCGCCACAGTGACGTTCGAGTTGCAGGGGCTGGCCACAGGGGGAGACTACATCGAACTGGCGTGGCTGGATCAGCAATTCAACTACCTGCTGACCGGAAGCGACACTCTGGAGAGCGCTGTGACGGCACTGGCCGCGGCTATCAACACTCTTGGCGACGGCACTGTCAGCGCATCCGCAAGCGGGCCGCAAATCACCCTGGCATACACTGCGGGCGCGGGTGCGAACGCCAATCGGATCGGGGTCTACGGTACAGTACAAGGCTCCGCAACAGAAACCTGGTCGCCGAGTTGGGCTTTGTTCAATGGCGGGACCTCGCCGAACCAATGGCAAGTGAAACTGAATTTCAGCGCACTCCAGGGTTATATCGACCCGGATCGGACGCAACTGGTTTCCGTCCCGACGTCGAGCGTGCGAAAGATGCGTTGGACGTGGGCGGCCGATCTGCAGCCCGACAACTTCCAGCGGACTGAATTCTCCGTGGTGGTTACGAATTGGTCGGTGACGGGGAGTAACCTGCTGTACGAAGTGGCGGGGCCGGGGAGCCGACGGATCGAGGATGACTCAACTGTCATTGCGTATTCGCCAGCAAGCCAGTGGAGCAACGGCATCGGCAACTATTCGGGCGGTTCGATTCATTGGACAACGACTCCCGGATCTTCGCTCCAGTGTTCGTACACGGCTGGCACGGACCATACCTTGTACCTGGGAACGCGGTACACGAGCGAGGGCGGGCAGGTTTCGGTTCAAGTGGATGGGAATGCAGCAGTACCTGTGAACCTGGCGTTAGCCGAGGAGGACGTTCTGGTTCGGGTGCCGTTGGGTCAACTAGCCGGAGGGGTACAACACAACGTCGCGATCACTCACGAGGGCGCCGCCGGAACATACTTCTATTTCGATTTTCTGGAGATAGCTGTTTCCACAAACCAACTGCCGGAATTCGCAGCGATTCCAGCGATGACCTTGGCAACCGACTGGGATACTAACAATTCGATCGCATTGGCGCCTGAGAGGACGGCATGGCTGATTCAGAAGTTAGGATTCCTCGGCAGGGTCAACCACTATGTTGGCGCCCTCTGGTTCTATGAACTTTGCCGGCCGGGCCAGCAATACGCCTCGGCAGCGATCACGTTCGGAGGGAATCCGGAATGGAGCCAAATCACCAGCGTCACCCTGGGTGGGACGTTGATGCAGCACGTAAACCTGATCGGCGACACCGCCGAAAGCGTGGCAACATGCTTTGCGTTATTGATTAATGCCGGTTCGAACAGCGTGTGGGCGCAAGCGGACGGAGCAACGCTGACGGTTACCGCACGAATGATGGGAACGGCCGGGAACGGTCTGAGCGTCTCTGCAACCACGGCGAACTCCGCGAACAACAGCACTCCTTTTACGGCGCAGACCAGCGTGCCAGCGCTCGCTGGAGGGATTGACGGCACAGCCGACCCCAATCAGAATTTCTGGCGGACCGACCTCACATCGATGCCGAGGATCAACCGCGCGGCGCGAGACTGGAGCCTGGCCTTCTTTACCGCGTTGCAGAGTTACGGGATCGACGCAACGGCCTCGTTCAGCATGGAACTACAAAATGGCGACGATAGCGTGGCCGCAGGGATCGCACAAAGGTATCCGAATGGAGATCCTGCCTGGTTGACTACACCGGCCCTACAGACAAATTTCGGGCCGGCTAGCTTGGCCTTCTGGCAACAGGTGCATTCGGACATGGCAAACGTGATGGCTGGAGCCGGCATGTCGCCATACTTGCAGTTCGGAGAAGTGCAGTGGTGGTACTTCCCGGGCCCCACGGCAACTGTGGCCACGGAACCGGGCATGCCGTTCTACGACGCCTACACGACTGGAGCCTTCCAAACGGCGTATGGGCGGCCCATGGCCATTATCCCGAACCAAAACGCCAACCCCGGGCCGCTGGCACAAGAATGCGCATTCCTGCCAGGACTCATCGGAGCATTCACTTCGGCGATCCGGGATTTCGTACGCTCGTCCTTCCCCAATGCGCGGTTCGAGGTATTGTATCCGACTGATGTAAACGATACCGCGCTCAATGAACTTATTAATTTCCCAGGCGACGATTGGACGCCCGCGAATCTAACCTGTCTGAAGACGGAGAACTTCACGTATACCGCCGAGCGGGATCTAAACATGGCAGCGCAGTCGATTCAATTGCCTGGGCTACACGGCTTTCCACCATCGCAAAGCAGCCACTTGGTGGGTATCAGCGACTACACTACTCCGTGGCAAAGAGAACAGCAGATTGCCTTGGGCGCGAACTTGGAATCGGTAGTACTGTTTGCCCTAGACCAGTTTTGCTTAATCGGATACGGTCTGCCGCTGCGGCACAGCGTTCGACGGGGCCGGTTCATGGGAGCGTAGCCGGCCCAGGCACGACGAGTTCCTTCTCAAGTGCCAGATAGCCACAGGCCACTACAATCAGAAACATGGTGAGGGGCTCCGAATCGCCAAAATTCACCTCGGCGACGCCTTCAGCCATCATCGCCAAGACCATGGCGATGCCCCCGTGAAGCAAGAATCTGCGGTCGCTGGGGCCAGGCGGCAGCGATCGCAATCCTCGCCAGAAATCCACCAATATTCGACCCAATAGCCATAGGAAAACCAGCAAGGTGGGAATGCCACGTTCGGCGCCGTATTGCAGATAGGCGTTGTGCAGATGCTGGTAGAAACCCGGTGGCCGCGCCGCCCATGTGCCGGGAGGAACGTATTCCTGGAAATGGTATTTGGGACCTTCTGGTCCCAAGCCCAGCAGCGGATGTTTTTCGATCATCTGAATTCCGGCATTCCAGGCGATGATACGAAACGTGTTGGAGTCCACCTGTTTGGCGTGAAACAATGAACTAAAACGTTCGCGCATCACGGGCGGCGAGGCCAAGAACACCACGAATCCTACCAGCGGCACCAGTGCTACGAGCCACCGTTTCCGGAACCAGACGAGATAAAGACATGCCAGCACCGTGGCAATCCAAACCGCACGGGTTTCGCCGAGGTACAAGGCGATCGCAATCAGCACTCCGCACAAAACCCAGATCCAGCGCTTAGGCGCGTGGATACCAAACAGCAATAACGCTACTAACATTACGAATGCGAACATTTCCTGCGCTGAAAACGTATTCCAATGGCTACTGAAACCCGTGATCCGCTCAGAAACGTAGTAGGTATATGAGTCGACGCCCGACCGGTGCGCTTGCTGCATCTTACCGGCAAATTGCACGAACCCCCGCAAAGCACTGATGCCGGCGAGGCCAGTCCATGTAAGGAAGAGCCAGCGGATCGTGGCCAGTCCGCGCATGGTGGAAAAGACCAGCAAGAGGATACAAAACACCCAGAACTTCCGAATCTGCGGATAGCCGTCAACCCAGGGGTCCGGGGAAAATACCCAGGCGAGCAGCGTCAGCGCCATAAAGACGAAGAGCGGCAATTTGATGCGCGGCAGCCGCAGCTTTTCACCGGAAAACAGCAAAGCGGCGAGCCCCAGGCCCATCAGTATATTGAAAACCGCGATGGAGAACATGATGGAGGCGGCGGCCCCGAACGTCAACCAACGCGCTGCACGCGACATGAACGATCCCGGCGGGTTCATAGAGTTAGACCTTCAGTGTGGCAGAGCCAAGGCGGAACAGCTAATGCAGGCCATAAGGAGTGTCCCCATAGATACCCTAATCAAGGATGTGATGTCCAGCGTAGAGACGCGCTCGAACCCCACCTCAGCGCCCCAGCCCCAGCCTAGCAGCTAGCCGTCTATTCTTGCCGAGGCACCAAAATTCCGCCCCAGATCACCTGGTAGGCTTCCACCTGCTCGTAGACGTTCTTGCCGGCGCGCACGAACACCCGCATATTGGGCTGGAGTTCGGCCGCTTCCACGGTATCGCCATTGTCCACGTAGCGGGTGTCCTGCCGGATGAGCAGCGTCTGCTCTCCGATACGCGTTCGCAGCACCAGACTACGGCCGTTGAGCCGCGAGACCACTCCCGCAAACGTCAGGGTCCCGATTTGCGGAGCCGGTTCCAGCAGTGCTGGACGCACCGCGCCGCGCAGTCGGCTATCCGCCAGCATCAGCCGCACCACAGGAGTCAACACGCGGACCACGCGCGCGTATCGCACGAGCGAACCGGCCACCGGGCCAGACTCCACGTCCACCTTGTCGCCAGGAGTGAGACGGCCGGCGTCTCCCGATAGACCGTCGCGCTCCACCAGCGTCCGGGCGTCGAACTGGAAGCGATATACCTGGTTATCGGGGGCACGAACCGCGAACTCGCCGGCAGCCACGTTGGCATCGCATTCGAGCAGGACCCCGCTCATTTCCGGGGCTGGGAACTGCGCCCCGGCGATCAGCGGCGCAAGCAGGAACAGGCACCACGTACGCATCGCGGCTCTCGTTCCCTAAACGGTATCACAGCCGGAGGCGTTGTCCGAGGGCCTAACGGACTTGGTTTTCCACTTCGCGCAGCCAATCGGGGCGCTTCAGCACTTCGCGCGGTTTGCTGCCGTCCGGCGGGCCGATAATGCCGTCGCGCTGCATCATGTCGAGGATGCGCGCCGCGCGGCCGTAGCCCAACCGCAAATGGCGCTGCAGCGTGGAAGTGGAGGCTTTCCCCATCTGCAGGACCAGGCGCACGGCCTCTTCATACATGGGGTCTTGATCCGCGCCGGCTGCCTCGCCTTCGGGCGCGGCCTCTTCGTCGTCGGCCGGCGGGGCGATCAGGAACGATTGGTCGTACTCCGGAGTGGCCTGTTGCTTCCAGAAATCCACCACCCGCACGATCTCCGTTTCGGTGACAAACGCCCCGTGCACGCGCGTCAGCCGCGACGATCCAGGGGGTAGAAAGAGCATGTCGCCCTTGCCCAGCAGATGCTCCGCGCCCATCACGTCGAGCACCGTACGGGAGTCGACGCGCGTGGCCACCCGGAAGCTGATGCGCGACGGGAAATTGGCTTTGATCAGGCCGGTGATGACGTCCACGCTAGGGCGCTGCGTGGCCAGCACCAGGTGCATGCCCACCGCGCGGGCCATTTGCGCCAGCCGGGTGACGCTCTCTTCCACGTTCTTGCCTTCAAGCATCATCAGGTCGGCCAACTCGTCGATGAGGATCAGGATGTAGGGCAGCGGGCGCAGTTCGTCGGCGGTGGCTTCCGCTTCGGGGTCGGCAAAAAGGTCGCGCGGCTGCTCCTGCAGCTTGCGGACCTTCTTATTGAACTGGTCGATGTTGCGGACGCCGTATTCGGCCAGCAGGCGCAGCCGGCGCTCCATTTCGAGCACCGCGTTGCGCAGCGCGTTGGTGGCCTTTTTCGGGTCGGTGATCACCGGCGTCAGCAGATGCGGGATGCCTTCGAAAAGGCCCAGTTCGACGCGCTTGGGGTCCACCATGATCATGCGGACTTCGGCGGGCGTCGATTTGTAGAGAATCGACATAATCATGGAGTTGATCATGACGCTCTTGCCGGCGCCGGTCGACCCGGCGATGAGCAGGTGGGGCATGGCCTCTAGCGACGCCATGCGGATGCGGCCGTTGATATCCTTGCCCAGCGGAATGGTCAGCCGCGAGGCCGACTGCGCGAATTCGTCGCTCTCCAGCATCTGGCGCAGGGCGATCACTTCGCGCTTGGTGTTGGGCACTTCGAGGCCGACCGTGGGCTTGCCGGGGATGCGTTCGATGAGGATGGATTCGGCCTGGAGCCCGAGGCACAAATCTTCCCGCAGATTGGTAATCCGGCTGTACTTGATGCCGGCTTCGGGCTTGAATTCGTAGGTGGTGACCACCGGGCCGGGGTTGATCTGCACCACGTTCCCCAGCACGCTGAACTCTTCGAACTTGGATTTGATTTTGGCGGCGGTGTCTTTCAGTTCCTGCTCGTCGTAGGTACTGCGGACGGGAATCTCGTTGAGCAACTCGGTAGACGGCAGCGAGAACACGGCGCGGAAGGCCGGCTCCGATAGAGTCTCGGCCGGCACCACCGGCAGGAAGACGGGAGGCGGCACGAACGGAAGATCTTCCACCGGGCAGATGGGGATTTCTTCCAGTGCGGTGGGTTCCGGTTCGGCCGGTTCTTCTTCCACCGGGTCGAGGTTGGCCGTTCGTTGGGTAACTTCCCAAGGCGGCGTGTCGGCGCCCGGTTCGGGCGCAGTCGTGGCCTTACCGGTTTTCAGTTGTTTGGTCTCGCGGCGCTGCCGGTCGCGTTCCCGCGCCTTTTCCAGGGCGCGGGCGTGGGCCCGCTCCCGCCACGCCTGCCAGGCGGCGGATCGCCGGCGGGACCAGGCTCGGGGTCCGGAGAACCATGCGGCAGCCTTCGCCAGGGTGAACGACGAAACCAGGTACACCGCAACCATGACCGCGGTGAGGATGGCGACGATGGCGCCGGCCAGGTTCAGGGCCCCCAACAGGTAACGGGCCAGCAGGTAGCCGGCGGTGCCGCCCACGCGGATCGCGCCTCCGAACATGCGCCATGGCAGGAAGGCCAGCCCGGCGCTGGCGCCCATGGTCAGCATGACGGCGCCGATCGTCTTCACCACGCCGCCTTCGAGATCCTCCGAGCGGATCCATTTCCATGCCAGCAGGAACATCAGCAGCGGAAAGAGAAACGCGGTGGCTCCGAAGGCCTGGAACAACAGGTCGGAAGCGTAGGAGCCGGGATAGCCGATCAGGTTGAGGGGCTGCGATTCGGCGGCGGTGTCCCACGACGGGTCTTGGGTGTGGTACGACACCAGGCTCAACAGCATCACCAGTCCCAGCGAGAGTAGCAGGAACCCGATGACCTCGTTCAGCCGTTTTTGTTGCGTTGGAGATAAAAGCTTCATCACGCTGGCCGGCGGATGAAAGCCAGAGCAAGCACTATTATGCCAAAAATAATCCGATAGTACACGAACGGACGAAGTGTGCTGCCGCGGAGGTAGCGCAGGAACCAGGCGATCACCAGGCATCCGGTGAGGGCGCTTACCGCTACGCCCACCAGAAACGGGGTCTCCACGACGGTGTGCAATTGATGTGCCTTGTGCATGTCCCAGAACGCCTTGGCGGCCGCACCGCCAATCGCCGGCGCCGACAGCAGAAACGAGAATCGCGCCGCGGTCTGGCGGCTCAGATTGCGAAACAGCCCCGCCGAGATGCTGATCCCGCTGCGCGACGTGCCCGGGATCACCGCTAGGGCCTGAGCCATGCCGATCACCACCGCGTCCGGTGCGTTCACCGAAGCCAGGTCGCGCGATTTCCGGCTGGCATTCTCGGCCAACAGCATCAGTACCCCGACCACAATCAGCATGACCCCCATGACGTAGGGATTGCGCCACGTGGTCTCGGCCTGTTTATTAAAAACGAAGCCAACGATCGCGATCGGCACGGTGCCGACGGCCAGCAGCCAAAGCAGCATGTGGTTGAGCCGCAATTCGTTGTCGCGGCCAATGCGCATCCCGAACGCCTGGCCGATAATCTGTACCCAATCGCGGAAGAAATACAGAAGCAGGGCCACCAGCGTCCCCACGTGTAGCATGATATCGAAATCCAAGCCTTCGGTCTGCCATCCAAGCAGCCAGGAGGTGAGGTAGAGGTGCGCGGTGCTGCTGACCGGCAGAAATTCCGTGAGGCCCTGGACTACCGCCAGGACAATGACCTGCATGAGGGGCATAAAGGTCTAGCGTGAGGGATGGTACGGAGGGATGTCAAGTGCGGTGCATGCTCCGCCATGCCTCCGGAGGTCGGCCATTTTCCATCGCGAGGAGGGCAAGCTAAGATGCTCCTCCCAGGTGGGGCATGCCATCGGCGGCCGAAAGCCGGCTTGCAGACGACCAGTATGGGTCATCTGCCTCCGATTTACCAGCCGCGGACCGCGATTACTTTCTCCGGCCGCGCATGACAAGCAGTGCTCCCGCTGCCAGCGCCAACGCATTGACGCCCGACGCGGGATCGATCTCCGGGGCGACGGGTGGGGCCGCTGCTATCACGGCGCAAGCGCCGATTCCCAGCAGTATCAGTCCAGCTAATCTCTGTAAGTTCATTGATTGTTCCTTCCTTGTATCGCCCTTTGCGGCGTGAGGTAAGCCAAGTACACCATCAAAGGCCGTTGCCTACAAGGTACTTCCGTACCTAAGTGGTTTGCCTGGTTCCGTGGTACTTTCGGAAGAATTGTCACATTTTCGCGTGCCGCAACGTTTGCCAGCTATGACGTATAGAGCGAGTGCCGGCCTGCTGTTGACGGTCTGCGGGGCTATGGGCCAGACGGCAACCGGGCATCTTTCCTTCGAAGTAGCCTCGGTGAGGGCTAGTGAGCCCATAACATGCTAAGTCCGCGTTGGAAAGCAAGTTCCGCGTGGGCACGCAGGTGGATGGCTCCCGCGTGGACATTGGGTACACGTCATTGGCCGAACTGGTCCGCCAGGCGTATAGCTTGAAGAGCTACCAACTTACGGCCCCGGATTGGATGTCCGGCGAGCGATACGACATCCACGCCAAGCTGCCTGAGGGCGCTACCAAAGACCAGGTGCCGGAGATGCTGCAGTCGCTGCTCCTCGACCGTTTCAAACTGACCTTCCATCGCGAGACCAAGGAAGATCCGGTGTATGGACTGATTGTGGGGAAGAACGGCCTGCGGTTAAAAGAGGTCGCGCCGGATACTCCGCCCTCTGCCGGGCAAGGCGTCAAAACCCGTCCGTCGCCGTCTGGGGGTAGAGGTACACATGGATGAAAATATGACCATGCCGGCCCTGTGCGACTTTCTCGGTAAAATGGTGGACCGTGCGGTGGTGGACATGACCGGGCTCACCGCTGCCTATGATGTGGTGCTGGACATCCCCGCGAACGAATTTAAGCGGATGCTCCAGGGCGGATCGAATTTTGCGATAGCGGCCAACTCTGCCGGGCCCGAGGGACCGCGCGCGGCCGCCGATTCCGCGTCCGAACCGGCGGGTGGCTCGGCGATGTTCGCCTACGTCCAGCAGTTGGGGCTGAAGCTGGAACCACGCAAAGCGCCGCTGGAGCTTCTAGTGGTGGACCACGCCGAGAGAGTGCCGATGGAGAATTAGGCCGGATTGTGGCGCAGGCGCGTAGTGGTGATAATATGAGGGGCTAATCCGAAGCCGCCTTATGGACCATATTCTGTCAATCGTCCTGCTCACACCGCTGGCCGGGCTGCTGGTGCTGCTGTTCATTCCCTCGTCGAATGCGCGCGCCGTCAAGCTGTGGGCCAACGCGATCTCGCTGGTGGGCTTTCTGGTCTCCCTGCCGCTGGTCTTCCAGTTCGATCCCGGCAAAGACTTCCAATTCGTCGAAAAGGCGGCCTGGATTCCGCTGCTCGGCGCCTCGTACCACATCGGTATCGACGGCCTCGGCCTCTTTCTGGTGATGCTCACCACGCTGATCGGCTTCGTCGCGGTGCTGTCCAGTTGGAATGCCATCCACGAACGGCTCAAGGAATACTACGCCTTCTTTCTGGTGCTGCAGGTGGGCATGCTGGGCGTCTTCATGTCGCTCGATTTCCTGCTGTTTTTCGTGTTTTGGGAATCCGTGCTGGTGCCGATGTACTTCATCATCGCCATCTGGGGCGGCCAGCGGCGCGGCTACGCTTCCATCAAGTTCATGGTGTACACGTTGGCGGGCAGCGTGTTGATGTTCCTGGGCATCCTTTACCTATATTCCCAGCACCTTCAGCAGTTCGGAACTCCCAGTTTCGACATCGCCGACCTGATGCGTACGCAGTTGCCCGTCAACGCGCAATGGTGGGTTTTCTGGGCCTTTTTCGTAGGGTTCGCGGTCAAGGTGCCGATGTTTCCGTTCCACACCTGGCTGCCCGACGCGCATACCGAGGCGCCCACCGCCGGCTCCGTCATCCTGGCCAGCGTGCTGTTGAAAATGGGGACTTACGGGTTTCTGCGCTTCTCCATTCCGCTGCTGCCGGATGCCGCCAAAGACCCCAAGGTGATCGCGGTCGTCTCCATTCTCTCGATCATCGGGATTGTTTACGGCGCGCTGGCGTCACTGATGCAGAAGGATTGGAAGAAGCTGGTGGCGTATTCGTCGGTGAGCCATCTGGGCTTCTGCACGCTGGGCATTTTCGCGCTGAACCCGGCGGGCATCTCGGGATCGATTCTGCAGCAGATCAACCACGGCATTTCCACCGGCATGCTCTTCCTGATTGTCGGGGTGGTCTACGAGCGGCGGCATACGCGCGAGATTTCCGAGTACGGCGGGCTGCTCAAGGTGATGCCGATCTTCACGCTGGTCTTTGGACTGGCCATGCTGAGTTCCATGGGGATGCCTCCGCTGAACGGCTTCATCGGCGAAATCACCATCCTGCAAGGGGCTTACTTGGCGAGCTTCAATTGGGCCTTTTGGGGCGCGGTGGGAATCGCGCTGGGCGCGGCTTATCTGCTGTGGCTGTTCCAGCGGACCACGTTGGGCGAGGTGAAAGAGAAGAACCGGTTGCTCCAAGATCTCTCCTGGCGGGAAATAGCGGTCTTCGCGCCGCTGGTGGCATGGGCTTTCTGGATCGGTTTGAATCCGCAGCCTTATTTTAGATATCTGGACCGGTCGGTGGCGCAGATCGTGGAGCGCGTGCATCCCGGATATTATGCTCAGCGGCATATGGTAAATCCGCTGGACGAGAATGGTCCGAGAGCGGCATTGCGGTAGGGTTGCAGGAGACACGGCTGCCAACCTCGATTGCGGTTCGGCCTCTCGCGTAGCGTCGGCAGTACGGCTATTCGGCACTGGCGTTCGCGCTCCCACGCGGAGGGCGCTTTTCGCCGGGTGGACACGGCGGGGACTTGAGGGCAGTGATGTCCTAGATCGCCGTTTGGGGCCTTGGGGTTCTAAACCCCGCCTACGATGCCGTCGATGGTCGCTTGCGCGATGGGGTGGTAACCGGGACGCGCCTCGGCGTAGATTGCCCGTGCGCGCGTCTGCCCCCTGGGAGTTTTCATCAGCTCCGTATAGAGGGGCTTGAGGAATTTTCTCCGTCCCACGGACTTCAGGAACGGCCCCACCTTGGGATACGCCGGCTGGTAGCCGGCTTTCACCGCCATCCACAACCATTGATGCAGAATTTCGGAATTACCCGAATCGGTGAAGTGGAATTCGCGATCCAGACGCGGCATGTCGGGCGGATCCTGCGAGCGCAGGAAATGCAGCCATTCGTGCGTGGACCACGCGCTGGTATCGGTGGGCCAGCCGGATTCCACGCGCGCAAACGCGCCGGAATGCGGTTCGGCGGCGCTGGCGGGAATGCCGGGACGGAAAATCCATTCGTCCAGCGGAACCGGGTTGGGCAGTTCGCGGCGGATGTACTCCAGGAAATCGGCGGTGGTGATGCCGCGGAACGCGAAGTGGTCGAAGTAGGCGCGCAGGAAGGCGTCGAAGCGCTCGCGGCCTACCGCCTGTTCGATGGTGCGCAACAGCAGGGCGCCCTTCTCGTAAGGCACCAGCGTGCAGCCGTCGTCGGGATCGCGGCCCGTCAGGTCGAGGTGCAGGACGCGGTCCGGTTCGCGCAGGCCGGCCATTTCGGCATCGAGTTGCCGGCGGCCGAGCACGGCTTCCATGGCGGCGCGCGCGGGACCGTAGAGCCGCTCCAGGATGCGGCGTTCCACATAGACGGTGAATCCTTCGTTCAACCAGAAGTCGCTCCAGGTGGCGTTGGTCACCAGGTTGCCCGACCAAGAATGCGCCAACTCATGCGCCACCAGCGAGACCAGGCTGCGGTCGCCGGCCAGAATGGTGGGAGTGGCGAAGGTGAGGCGCGGGTTTTCCATGCCGCCGAAGGGGAAGCTGGGCGGGAGCACCAGCAGATCGTAGCGGCCCCAACGATAGGGGCCGTACATCGCTTCCACGGCGCCGATCATGGCTTCGGTGTCGGCGAATTCGTAGGCGGCGGCGTCGATCAGCGGCGGCTCGGCATAGACGCCGGAGCGGGGACCCAGCGGGCGGAATTCGAGGTCGCCGGCCGCCAGGGCGATCAAGTAGGACGGGACCGGCTGCTCCATTCGAAAATGGCTGCCGGACATTTCGGCGCCCATGACCGCGCGCAGACCGGCGGGCACGCGGATCTCGGCCTGGAAGGTGACGCGCACGGCGGGCGAATCCTGCAGCGGGACCCAGCTTCGCGCGTGGATGGCCTGCGATTGCGTATAGAGGAAGGGGTGGAGTTTGCCGGCCGTCTGCGGCGGATCGAGCCATTGCAGGCCGGACGCTTCGGGCGAGGTGGAGTAGTGAACGCGCACCCACGACGCCTCGGGGAGCAGTTGAATTTTGAGCGGGGCGCCGAGCACCGGATGGGCCGCGCCCAGTTCGAAGGCGGCGGCGTTCTCGACGGCATGAATCCGCAGTCCGCGCGTGTCGAGCACCAGTTCGCCGCCCGAGAGGCGGTCCACATGGAGGGTGACGGAGCCCTCCAGGACCCGGCGGTCGAAACGCACGTCTAAGTTCAATTCCAGATGACGAACGCGAATTAAGTCCGGGCGGGACCACGAGTGGATATCCATGGGTTCCATGGTAAGATTGTTCCGTCCCCTCCTCCTAATTTCAAAGACAAGGGTAACAACGACAGTACACTTCTATGCAGACTCAGGCGCCTAAGAGAGTCCTGGCAGTGGTCTCCGACCTGTTCTTTTCGGTCAAGCTGACGGAAGCGGCGAAGCGCTGCGGTCTGTCGCTGGAGTTCGTGAAGGACCCGGAAGCACTCCTGGAAAAGGCCAAAGAAAAGCCCTCGCTGATCGTCTTCGATCTCAACTTCGAATCCGTGGAGCCACTGAAGCTGATTACGCAACTCAAGGGGCAGCCCGCGACCAAAGGGGTCAGCCTGCTCGGTTACCTTTCACACGTGCAGGGCGAACTGAAACAATCGGCGCAGGAAGCCGGTTGCGATATGGTGCTGGCGCGGTCGGCCTTTTCGCAGAATCTGACGCAGATTTTTAAACGCCATTCCGGCGGGGTGTAGACGCGCCCGGCTTCAATCACGGACTATGGGCAGGCGGCACCGCCTGCCCCACCGAAAGTGTGAACCATCCGCCGGCCAGAACAGCGACCAGAACTGCCTCGGAGATGCTCGACACCAAGGTGGGGCAGGCGGTGCCGCCTGCCCATCATCTCGGTGAAGAAGGCTCATGCGGATTGAAACTCCCGCAGTACTTCGCTGGTGACGCGATCCCAGGCGGCGATCAGCTTGTCCCACCGGGCGTTGGCGTCGCGATCGATCTGCTGCCGCGCGGGGTCGGCGTCAAACCATGCGATGGTCCGCCGGATCCCCTCACTGAAGGGCACGGTGGCGCAATAGCCGGCAACGAAGCGCTTGATCTTGGAGTTGTCGAAGACCACGCTGACGGACTTGTCGCCCACCAGGCTGCCTAACTTTTCCGGATAGCAGGCCCCCATAAAATCGGACGGGATGTGGACCAGTTGCGCCTCCGCGCCGGCGGCCTCCGCCGCGATCCGGTAGAACTGGTCCCAGCACATCACTTCGTCGGTGGTGATGTGGAAGGCGTTTCCGATCGCCTGGCGGTGGCCCAGCAGGCCCACCAGCCCTTTGGCGAAATCGCTGTTGTGGGTGATGACCCAAAGCGACGTGCCATCGCCCGGCACGATCACTTTCTTCCCGCGGCGCATGCGGTCGACGATGGTGTAGGACTTGGGCCAACTGTTCACCGCCAAAGGGATCTGCGTCTCGCCGTAAGTCAGCGAGGGCCGGACAATGGTGATGGGGAATCCTTCTTCGCGCCAGGCTTTGACGAGGAATTCCTCGCAGGCGATCTTGTCGCGGGAATATTGCCAGTAGGGATTCCCGAGCGGCGTCGATTCGGTGATCAGGTAGTGGCCGGGCGGCTTCTGGTAGGCGCTGGCCGAGCTGATGAAAATATATTGCCGGGTGCGGCCGCGGAACAACTCGAGGTCGCGCTCCACGTGCGCCGGAGTGAAGGCGATCCAGTCGACCACGGCGTCGAACTCCGCGTTCCCCAGGGCGAGCGCGACGGCGAGCGGGTCGTCGATATCCGCGGTCAGGGTGTGGACGCCTTCCGGCAGATCGGAGGCGTGTTGGCCGCGGGTCAAGAGGGTAAGATCGATGCCGCGTTCGGCGGCCAGACGAGTGGATGCGGTGCTGATGATTCCGGTGCCGCCGATAAAAAGAACTCGCATGTAGACGTTGTAGCAGATTTGCCGCGCTCGTGAGTGGCGCAAGCGGAATCGCGTTTACATCCCGAATGTGGGGCGGACTATCCGGCCCGGGGACCCGCTTTCCAGCGGGTCGAGCCGCCTGGAAAGACGGCTTGCAGGCAGGCAGGATTGCCTGCCCCGCTTTCGGACGCTCTACACTAGAATATCCGGATATGCGCACCACCTACAATCAGGTTGCCGGTCAGAGCGTGGAGCGGTTGGCGGCGCTGAGCGACGGCGTCTTCGCGGTGGCCATGACCCTGCTGGTGCTGGATCTGCACGCGCCGGCCGTCGAAGCGATCCACAGCGAGCAGGGTCTGTGGAACGCGCTCCAGGCGATGGGTCCGCGTCTGCTGATGTTCGCCATGAGCTTCCTGACGCTGGGGATTTTCTGGGTGGGGCAGCAGACCCAACTGAATCATCTGGAGCGCTCCGAAAGAAGTCTCTTGTGGATTCATCTGGTGTTTCTTTTCGGCGTTTCCCTGACGCCGTTTTCCACCATGCTGCTGGCGGAGTTCCTGGCATATAGAGTCGCGCTGCTGGTGTACTGGGCCAATATTCTGCTGCTGGGCGCCATGCTGTTCTTCAGTTGGGTCTGCGCGACGGGCAACGCTCTGGTAAGGGACGATCTGCCGCCGGCGACGGTACAGGCCATCCGGCGGCGGATTGTGGTGGCCCAGGCCCTGTACGCTTTCGGCGCGGCGCTGTGCGTGGTGAGCACGTATTGGAGCATCGGCTTCATTGTGGCCGTGCAGCTCTGGTACGCACTCGGGCTGCGGCTGCCGGGGCGGAAATGAAAATCTCGGGAACTTTGGCCCGTTTCGAGCGCAATAGCGTCGAACGGCACATGGGGGAGCCCGAACGCAGACCCGATCGCGATCTGTTGCGGCAGTTTTGCGACGGCGATCGCGAGGCGTTCACCACGCTGTACCGGGCGCATTTTCCGGCGGTGTTCCGGTTTGCGTTTTATATGACGGGCGATCGTATTCGGGCGGGTGAGATTACGCAGGACGTGTTCGTGTGGCTGGTGCATCATCCCTCCGAGTTCGACGCGGACCGGGGCGATCTGCCGGCTTTTCTGGGCGGTGTGGCGCGCAAGCTGGTGCACCGGCGGCAGCAAAATGAGAGCCGCTGGCGGCCGCTGGACGATGCCGCGCTCTTGCCGCGCGATGGGCGCGGCGGCGACCGGGAGTTGGTCCGCGGCCTGGAGCGCCGGCAGGACGTGGCGGAGTTGCGCCAGGCGATCGCGGCGCTGCCGGAACGGTACCGGGAAGCGGTGGTGCTGTGCGATCTGCAGGAGAAGAGTTACCAGCAGGCCGCGCGGGAATTGGGGTGCGCCCTGGGGACGGTGCGTTCCCGGCTGCACCGCGCGCGCGAGTTGCTGGTGCGCAAGTTTCAAGGGAAGAAGGAAGGCCAGAAATGTTGACGGAGTGCCGCGAGTATCGCGAGCGGCTGATCGAACTGGCGCGCGGGGCGGTGGCCGCGGACGAGCGCCGCGCGCTGATGGCGCACGTGGACGTCTGCGCGGAGTGCGCGCAGGCGCTCGAGGGGCAGTTGGCGCTGAGTGCGGCTCTGGAAAGCATGGCGGCCGAAGGGCTGCCGGAAATGGCGGCGATCGAGGCTCGCGTGCTGGCGGAATTCGACCGTGCGGCGGCACGGCGCGTCTCGCGCTGGGTACTGGTGGCGGGCCTGGCGGCGGCGGTGTGTTTGGGCGTGGTTTGGGTGGAACGGCGGCGGGAGCCGGTGGAGCGGCCGAGGGTTGGGGTGACGACGGTCGCGGTGCAGACGGCGCCGGCGTCGCGGCCGGTATCGGTGGTACAGCGGGTGAGGCACAAGATGGCCCGTCGCCAGGCAAACGAAGAGAGTCAGCCGTTTTTGGAGATTCCCTACACCGTGCCGTTGGCCCCGGAAGAGCAAACCACGGTAGTGCGCATGGAGATTCCGGTAGCGGCGCTGATCGCGGTGGGTTTCAGCGTTCCGGCGTCCGATGCCGGAGCGGTAGTGGAGGCCGAGGTTCTCGTCAGCCAGGATGGCAGGGCGAGAGCCATCCGGCCGATTTCGATTTCGGCATCCAGGTAACGGAGAAAGGAAGGTACGCATGACGAAGCAGCTTTTTAGGATAACGGCTGGCCTGACCCTGGCGGCGGCTGGCCTGTGGGGGCAAACCGGCGCGGGATACGGCACCGGGGTGGGCGGCGGGCGAAGCGGTGTGGGCTACGGCATGCCGGTAGAATTCCAGCAGTTCCAGCAGGCCGGCACGATCGGGGTTGCAAGCGGGCGGGCAGGCGTCACGATGGTAAGAATCAACTCTGGCGCCCTGACGGTGATCGGGCGGCCGGTCTCAGCCACGGAAGAGCGGAAATCGGAGCAAACGCTGGGCGACGGTACGGAGATTTCGACTTCGGACAGCAATCTGTTTTATCGCGATAGCCAGGGGCGCACGCGGGCGGAGCAGGTCTCGCAGGGCAGGACGG
>Ga0182018_10000615_pt1 | contig 44781 bp, 34 predicted proteins | sample 812P2MmetaG_FD_120490 | JGI IMG/M metagenome (GOLD analysis project Ga0182018, IMG submission 120490) | Permafrost microbial communities from Stordalen Mire, Sweden - 812P2M metaG | ecosystem: Environmental > Terrestrial > Soil > Wetlands > Permafrost | place: Sweden: Stordalen | collected... | reverse complement strand
CAACACGCCGACGCTCAGCGCCTCTGCGATCCGCAGGCCGTTAGTGATCCGCTTGGCGATCCGAGCCACGCCGCCACCGTGCGGAAAGCAACAAAGGCGTCAATCCTTAAGTGAACAGTATTGACCCTAGGGGGCAGCCCGACCTTCCGGGATCTGCAGGAATCGCGGTAGTTTTAGAGTTTGTTTTTTGGTCCAAAAAGCCAAGCGCTAGTCCCGGGAAAATGCTCATGCTCCGTTCCATCGCTTCCAGCATCTGTCTCGGCCTGTTTGCCGCGGGTGCGGCGGCGATGGAGGGATCCAAAACGCCGGAAGGGGAGCAAGGCACCGAGGGAATGCCTCCCTTGCGTGTGTTTGCCGAAAGGGAAACCGGCTGCAAGACCATGGCCTGGTCAGCGGTCCAGGATGAAGCCGGGATCATGCATTTCGGCTGCGACACGGTGGTCTCCTTTGATGGGGAACGCTGGCGTCAAGAGGATATGGATCCCACCTATGCGATCCGAGGCATGGACATCGGTCCGAACGGCCGGATCTGGGTGGGCGGCGTCAACCAGATCGGCTGGTTCGAGAGGGGAGCCGAGGGCCGCCTCGCGTACCATTCCCTCATGCCGAAGTTGCCAGCCAGCATCGCCGACCTGGGCGATGTATGGCGGGTGTACGCCGAGGGCGACGACCGCGCACTTTTTGTGGCGCGCGAGAGGGTGCTGCGTTGGGACGGCCGCCAGTTCACGTCATGGAGCTTCCCGGGGATGCGCCTGCTTTGGTCGATTCGAACCCAGAAATCCGTCTATGTGCACTATCCGCCGCTCGGACTTTTCAAGATCGGCCCCGAAGGCCCAAAAATGGTCGTGCCCGCGTCGGTGATCGGCGCGTCGGATATCCGCTGGATGGACGATACAGCGGACGACTGGCTGCTGCTGACATCTGAGGGTTTCAAGACCCTCCACAACGGCAGGTGCACTGCGACGTATCCCGAGGCATCCTCCTACCTGCGCGCGAAGGCGCCCACGTTTGCGACCCGCCTCACCGACGGTTCGCTGGCGGTGGGCACCCTGCAGGGCGGAATCGTTGTCGTCGGCCGGGCGGGAGATATCCGAAGCATCTTCAACACCCAAAACGGCCTGCCTGAGGACCAGATCTATTCGCTTTTCGTGGATCGCGACGGCGCCCTCTGGGGAATGGGCCCGTCCCGCATCATCCGGCTTGCGATTCTATCGGGTGTCGCCGTCTATGGGCCCCAAGTCGGCTACCCGTCGGGGGGATGCGATTCAGTGGCCGAGTATTACGGAACCGCGTTCATCGCCTCGCACAGCGACCTGCTGCGCCTTTTGCCCGATGTCCATTCCGGCGCCGGGGGTTTCGTCACGCTCGGCATCACGAACAGCCGCTTTTATAGCCTCCTGTCGCTTCCGCAGGGTCTCGCCGTCGGGCACTTCCATGGACTCGGCCTCTGGACTCCGGGAACCGGGCTGCGACCATTGACACCCTTCAGCGACATTGTGTTTCGAGCCAGTCCGTCCGAGGCGCGGCCGGGGGCGATACTCGCGGCTGAATTCGACCGTGTCGTTTCCATTGACCCTCGAAACGGACACTCAACGGTGATCGCAGACTCCCTGCCCGACTATGGGGACTCCGTGGTTGATGAACCCTCGGGCCGTCTATGGATCGGCACGACGTCCCGTGGACTTTTCGTAGCCGGGCCTGGAACGACTCACGCGACGTCGGCGGCCCCCCGCTTCGGGCCCCTTCCGACGCTGGGTCCGGCGTTTGTGAGCCGAGCGGGAAACACCATCGTCGTGCTCACCAAGGGCGCCGCCTATTTCCTCGATGACAGGTCGGACCGGTTCCACCCCATCGCGGGCGTGCCCGGCGGCAGACCGTCGGCAATCTCGAACTCAGATCGTTCCGGGACGGTCTGGGCCGCACTGGAGCCGCAGGGAGACGGCCATTCCCCGCGCCTCGGCAGAATATCGGTCACCAGCGACGGGGCCGTGTGGTCGCCGCAGTCCGTCGAGGGTCTTTCGGGAATAGGGTCGCTGCTTGGACTCGATATCACCCATTCTCCCGAGGGAGAACGCCTTTGGATCGCCGGCAGCGAATCGATCATTCGGGCGAATTCCGAAACGCTCGCCCCGAATCCGCCTCTCCGCCAGCCATTGATTCGGGCCTGGTTCAAAGAGGACAAGGGAGGCGTCCACGAGGTATCCGACGGCGTGCTGCCCTACTCGATTCAAGGGATTCATATCGAATTTAGCTCGCTCGACTATGGGATGAGGGAGTCCGAGCGGTTCCAGACGATGTTGGGGGGCGTTGAGAAGGAGTGGTCGCCGGCGATCGACTTCGCCGCACGGGAAATCTCCGGCCTGCGCGAAGGGACCTACGAATTCAAGGTTCGGCTAGTCTCGGATTCCGGCGTCGTCGGAGCGCCGTCGGTGCTCCGATTCAGCATCGCGCCGCCCTGGTGGCGCACCCTCCTCGCATATGCCGGATACGCGGTCGCCGGGGTGCTCGCCATCTTGGCGCTATTGCGGCTCCGGGTGAACTCACTCAAGCGGCGCGCCCTGGATCTGGAAAAAACGGTCCACCGGCGCACCGAGCAGCTTGAGAAGGCAAACGCCGCCAAGACGGAGTTCGTGGCGAGCATGAGCCATGAGATTCGAAATCCCATGGGCGGCATTCTCGGCTCCGCCCTCGAATTGTCGGAGACGACGCTTGAACCCAAGCAGCGTGAGCTGGTCTCGACCCTCCAGAACTGCGCCGCATTTCTGGCGTCACTCGTCGAGGACGTGCTCGATTTCGCCGCCATCGAGGCCGGAGCCTACACCGTCAGCCGGTCCCCGTTCAGCCCGCGGGAGGTGCTGGACGCCGTCGCCACGATGCTCAGACCAAGGACGGGCGGCGCAGAAATGAGGGCCAGCGTCGACCCGGCCCTTCCGGATCGGATCCTCGGGGACGCGGCCCGCATCCAGCAGGTGGTGGTCAATTTCGCCGCCAATGCCCTCAAGTTTGGGGGAGCCAAAATCGGGTTGTCGGCGCGCCCGGAAGGCGATCGCGTCGTCTTCGCGGTCACCGACGACGGGCAAGGGATCCCGCCCGAGGAGCAGAGGAATCTTTTCATCCGGTTTTCACGGCTTAAGCCCGCCCTCAATTCCGCCATTCCGGGCACCGGACTGGGCCTCGCCGTCTGCAGGGCGCTCGCCGAGCGGATGGGGGGTACCGTCGGGGTCGCCAGCGCGCCCGGCCGGGGATCGACGTTCTTCCTGCGACTTCCGCTGGAGGTCGCATCGGACGAATTCCGCGAACCGCACAAGGTGCGCATGCAGGGCTCCCGGGCCCTCGTGGTGGAGGATATCGAGTACAATGCGCGGGCCCTCCGCATCATGCTCGGGAACATAGGGTACGAAGTGGATATTGCAGGTGACGGGGAGAAGGCCATCGAGCGAATTGCCGCCGTCGACTACCATGCGGTGTTTCTTGATTGCGATCTTCCCAAGGTGGATGGATTCGAGGTGGCTCGCCGCCTTCGAGCCGGCGAACCCGCCGGGAAGCGAACGCTCATTGTGGCCACCACGGCGCATTCGACGGTCGAGGATCAAAACGAATGCGTAGCGGCGGGTATGGATGCCTTTATTGCGAAGCCCATAACGCCCGAAAAACTGCGTACCGTGCTTTCGGCATCGAACGGAAGCTCGCCCCAAGCATTTCCCGTGATCGGGGCCGACTCGGCCACGACCGAGGAACCGACGTATGAGCTGACGCTCCTCCGCCACCTTGCCGACGGCACTCCCGCGGGACTGGAGCGCGAGCTGGACGCGTTTGTCGCCTCACTCGATGAAGCGATGCAGGGTGTCGCAACGGCCCACGCATCAGGTTCGCGAGGCGCGGTCGCCTCCGCCGCACACCGGGTCATCTCGCATGCCCGAATGGTGGGCGCTTCGGCCCTCGGGGGCGCGGCGGCGGACCTGCAGGATTTCGCCGCCGTCTATACCGAGACGGAGCTGAAAGAGGAAATCGCACTCCTTGGGGCAAGCGTCGCTGCTCTCAGGCGTTCGCTGGCCCAATTCCGCAGCAAATCTGCCGGGTCTGGGTCCGCCCAATCCACTTAGTCGATGGCGACGCGTCCCATCGGCCCGGGGCGCGACCGGGCTCAATCATTCTTTGGCTTCCTGAATTCCTTGTGGTCCTTTTTTTCCAGCGCGTCGATGTTGGCGACAATCTTCACTGCATCGTCATTTTTCCCCGTTGTAAGTGCATCGCCAAGCTTGGTGAAAAGATCCTGCATCCCCTTAATTCCCGCCTTGAAATCCTCGATGAACTTGGCCCGCTGGTCCTCGGGCAGGTCCGCGGCCTTTTCCGGGGTGAGCTGGAGGGCCTCGTTAGCCGCGTCCTGCATGACTGACAGCAGGTTGAGCGACGAGGCGTTCGCGGTAGGGTCGGCCACCTGCTTTTTCAGCTTGCGGTAAGCCTTGCCCATCCGGTCCATCCGAAGCTCCAGTTCGGTCTTCTTGTCATCGGTGGGAGCCGACGTCGCGGGGCCCGCTGGCGTCGCGGAGCCCGCTGGCGTCGGAGGTTCAACTTGAGCGTTGGCGGTGAGGATCAGCGGCGAAAGAGCCGGCAACGCCAGAAGCCAGGTCAGTAGGGAACGAATTTTCATGATTCTTAGGTTCGATTGGGAATTGAGGGCAGGAATCTCTAGCGTGACGGGCCGCGCGGCAATTCGATTCAGGAACGCGCGCTAGGGGCGTTTCCGGCCGACGGGCCGACGGCCAAGTTCATGAATGAGTACGGCGGCCGCTGCCGAGACGTTGAGCGACTCCATTTTCCCGTCTCCTGCAATCGTCACGACCCGGGAGCATGCCGCCTGCGCCTCCGGAGAGAGCCCCCGCTCCTCGTTTCCGAGGACAAGGGCCCACGGGCCCTCGTGCCTTGACCCGGATCCGGCCTGCGCGCCTCCCCGGGTGGCGGCGCCCACGACGTCATAGCCTGCATCGGAGAGCATGCGCAGAAAGGGGGCGATGTCGGGGACGGTCCGAACCTCGAGGAGCTCAAGGCCCCCCTCGGCGACTCGGTAGGCGGCGGCGCGTGGCCTGGCCGAAGTGGCATCGCCGGCCACCACGATCCTGGGCACCCCAAAATAGGCGGCCGACCGCGCAATGGCTCCCAGATTGTGGGCATTGCCGATCCGGTCGAGGACAACCATGTTTTCGTGTCGCCGGAACCAGCCTTGGACGTCGGCGGAGCCGGGCTCCTTGGACGCCCGGTCGGCGACGACCGCGACAATCCCGCCGTGATGGACGGATTCCGCAATCTTCTCCAGTTCGGCCGGCTCGACGCACCGGTAGACCTTGCGCGCGGAAGCCAGCGCCCGGCACATCACGCCGATTTTCTTCGACGTCGGATGATCGAAATAGAGTCGCACAATCGAGGAGGCGTCCCGCTGGAAGCGGGCGCGGACCGCCGTGAGCCCGCAAATCCGGATCTCGTTGGAGTTCATGCGGCGACCATGCCCGTCACCGTGAATTCTTCGCGGTCATGGTACAAGTGAACGATGCGAACCCCCGACGCACGGAGGGAAAAGGGCGAACCCGGACCGCGAAGCTCCCCGAGGAGCTCGATCGGATCCACCCGGCCGAATTTCAGGTTGATCACAAAACGACGGCTCCAGCCGCCAAACAGCCAGGGCTCAACCACCCGCTTGACCACTTTATGGGGGTCTTCCAGCAGATCGCTGAAAAGCCAGTCATAAACGGCATTCTTTCCGGGACTGAATCCAAATGCGTCGGCCAGGCGGTGGTCGATCAGTGGATGGTGGAGCGCGCCTCCCTTGAGCGGGCCGTTGTCGACAGCCACCACCCGGGCCCCCCGTTTCGCGGCACTGTAGCTCCAGCCGCCGGGCGCCGCCCCCAGGTCGCAGACCGATTCGCCGGGCTTGGGTTCGGAGCCGATGATGCCGTACGATTCCTCCACCTTGAGGTAGGAGCGCGAGGGGGCGTCGTCGTCGTCGGCCATCCTCAAGGGCCCGTTCATGAACGCGGAACGCGCCACGTGCGCCTTCCCGAAATCCGTGAACCAGACAAAAAGGCCGCGCACCGGGCCAACCCGGGGCTTTTCCGCGGAGGCGAGCTTGGCGACGCGCCCCAATTTCTTTTTCAGGAGCTCGTGAAAGGCCGACTCGACCGCCGCGACCCGACGTCCGAGGCCGGTGACGTCCTGGCCCCCGGCGAAGAGGCAGGGCCATGCTCCCTCGATCCGCTCACCGCGGACGCGGCCCGCGAAAAACTCGAAGATTGCCTGCGCGAGCTCATTCACGCGGTCTCCCGACATGGCCACGGTACCCTCAAGAATCGCGTGGGGAAACGCGGCTTGGCGAAGACCGTCGGTTGAAAGGCCGGCGGCGGACTCCGTCCGCACCCATCCCGGGCCGCTTTCGGAGGCCGAAAGGCCGAGACCTTCCATCTCGCGCGCAAGCAAACCCTCGTAACCGGATTGGCAGACCACGATGGCCGCGTTGGATGACATCTCCTCAGCCAATCCTAGCGGGGCGGCCCGTTCAAAGCAAAAGGCCGCGGGGTGTCACCCCGTGCCCCGACCTGACCTGCGCGACCGAGATCACGTCCCCATGAATGGAAAATCCGCCGTCGAAGGGATTGTCCGCCATGAAAAAGGGCGTATCCAAGTCCGCGAACTCAAAGCCGCCCAGTCCCGCCGCAAAGCACGCGGACATCGTCATCGCCAGGATGGATTCGATGTTCCCGCCGATCATGAGCCCCACCCCGGCGGCGCGGGCGATGGAGGCCACGTTCAGGGCCTCCACGACCCCGGCCTTCATGAGCTTGATGTTGAAAACCCCGGCCGCGCGGGCGCGGACCGCGAGATGCGCCTCCTGGGCAGTGGCCACGCTCTCGTCCGCGGCCACGGTCCAGCCGGATTCCTCGCCGAGCGCGCGCATTCCGTCGAGATCCGCCTTGGGCAGCCATTGCTCGAGGAGCGCCGGGGAAATGCCCCTCGATTTGAGGCCTTTGACGAGGACCGAAGCCTGCTGCCGGTCCATGCCAGCGTTGCCGTCGAGGATGAGCGGCGAACCTGGCGCCGCGTCTAGGATGGCGGAAATCCTCGCCAAATCCGCCGGGGAACCGGCCGGCCCGCCCACCTTCACCTTGATGCAGCGGATGCCTCGGAGCCGGATCGAGCGGGCCGCCTCGCCGGCGTCCTCCGCCGATCCCGTGGTCACGGTCATGTCGGTGCGCAGCTCCGTTCCGGCCCCGCCAAAATACCGCCACAGGGCGACGCCGTCGCGGCGAGCCACCGCATCGACGAGGGCCGTTTCGAGCGCGCACTGCGCCGAGCCGCACGAGGATCCGGCCGACCTCCGGAAGTCCGCCGCGATTTCCCGCCAATCGGCCGCGTCGCGCCCCGCGCACATTTCGGCCGCGCCCAAAAGCGCCGCAAGGGCGGCGGCCTGCGTCTCGCCGTTGTAGGCCGGAAACGGCGCCGCTTCCCCGTAACCGGTCGTTCCGTCGGCGAGTTCGACGGATACAAGGACATTGGCCGCCGTTTCCAGCGCACCGCGGGAGATTCCAAAGGGTGCGCGCAGCGCGATGTTGAGCGGGACGATGCGCATCCTTCGAATGGAGGTGGGACCGGACGCGTGCGCCATGGTCCGATGTTTCTCCGCATGGGATGAATTGCAAACCGCCATGCCTCGAGTGTAGCAATGGGCCGCCATGCGCGTCCTGGCAGCGTTCGACAAGTTCAAGGACTCCCTCTCCGCTCCCGAGGCGTGCGCCGCAGCAGCCCGTGCGATCGCTGCGATGGGGAAGGGCTGGGAGGTCGATTCGTGTCCGCTGGCCGACGGCGGCGACGGATTCGCGGACGTCCTGACGCAGTCTGCGGGCGGCAGCAAGACCCGGCTCACGGTGGCCGGTCCCCGCGGTGAGCCGGTTGCCGCAAGCATCGGGTTCGTGCCCCTGGAAAGGCTCCCCGGCGAAGCCCGTGTGCAGCTCGGGGCCGTGGCCGGCGAGCCAGGTGGATCCATCGCCGTCATTGAAATGGCCGCTGCCAGCGGGCTCGCACTCCTCGCCCCTGGGGCGCGCGATCCCCTTCTCGCCTCCTCGTGGGGGACCGGGGAGTTGATACGGTTCGCTTCGGGCGCCCGGGTCCGCGCAATCCTCCTCGGGGTCGGCGGGAGCGCGACGCACGATCTCGGCCTGGGGGCCCTCGCCGCGCTCGGAATCGGATTTACGACCTCCGCCGGAATCCGGCTCAACCCCCCGACGCCGGCGACCTGGCCCCGGATCCGCAGCATCGACGGACGCATCTCTGGGTGCATGCCCCCGATCCTGATCGCCTGCGACGTGGACAACCCGCTGCTCGGACCGCGGGGCGCAGTCGCCGCCTACGGTTCCCAGAAGGGACTGAAGGCGGAGGACGCACCCGCGCTTGAGGTTGAAACCGCGCGCATGGCCTCCTTGGTGTGCCGTCATTTCGGGCAACCGGAAAGCCTCATGGCGGTCCCGGGCGCCGGCGCGGCAGGGGGTATCGCGTTCAGCCTGATGGCCGCGGCCGGCGCCACATTGCTCAACGGCTTCGATCTTGTCGCCTCGTGGCTCGGCCTCGACGCGCGGCTCGCGGACGCCGACATCGTCCTCACGGGCGAGGGTCGCTTCGACGACACGTCGCTCCGCGGCAAGGGGCCGGGCGCGGTGGTCCGGCGCGCGCGGGCCCTCGGCAAGTCCGTTCATGTGTTTGCGGGCCAGATCTCGCTTACCGGCGATTTCCCCGGATTGGAGTCGCACGCGATCAACCCCCCGGGCCTGCCGCTGGCCGACGCACTGGCGCAGGCGCCCGCCCTCCTCGCGCTTGCGGTGGAGCGGGCGATGTCCGGCCAATGAAACGACTCGACGACGCCCCGTCGCGTGCTGATAAGTTTTCGATGCCCCGATTCCTCTCCCGTCCGCTCCGGCGCACCGGATTCTGCGCCGCGGCGCTCGTGGGACTCGCAGCTTGCAGCGCCACGCCGCCTCCCGCTCCGCCTCCCCAGGTGGCGCTTCCGACACCCAAGCCTGCCGCGGCGGTCACCCAGGTTGCGCCCAGGTGGATCCCGGATCCTTCCCATCCCGTCATGCTCGGGATCGACGTCCTGGAATCCGAGGGATTCGGCGTGCTCCGGGGCAAATCGATCGGGCTTCTCACGCATCCGGCCGGGGTGGACGTGCACGGCATGAGCACGATCGACATCCTGCGCCATGCGCCGGGCATCCGGCTGACCGCGCTCTTCTCGGCGGAACACGGCCTTTACGGGGAATACGCCGCCGGGGTGAATTACCCGGACCGTTTTGACGCGAGAACGGGCCTCATGGTGCATTCTCTCTACAACGGGATCAAAATAGACGGCGTGTCCAACCGGCCCACCAAGGCCCAGCTGAAGGGCATCGATGCCGTCGTCATCGATCTCCAGGACATCGGATCGAGAAGCTACAGCTTCATCGGCGCGATGAAGCTCTGCATGGAGGGATGCTTCGAGAACGGGGTCGAGGTGATCGTCCTCGATCGTCCCAATCCGCTCAGTGGGCTCAAGGTGGACGGCCCGCCGCTCGATCCCCAATGGATGAGCCACGTCGGCGCATTCCGGGTTCCCTACGTGCACGGCCTCACGATGGGAGAACTCGCGCGGATGGCAAAGGAGGCCCCGGGCATCCTCAACATCCCGGATTCCATGAGGGTGAAGGGCCGGCTCACGGTCGTTCCGATGCGCGGCTGGCGGCGATGGATGCGCTGGCCGGACACGGGGCTCGCTTGGGTGCCCACCTCGCCGTACATACCCGATTTTTCATCCGTGGAAGGATATCCGATGACGGGCCTCGGCTGCGAGAGGGGCGGCTTCAAGAATGGAATAGGATCCGCGTACCCGTTCAGGGGCATTTCCTATCACGGGGTCCGGCTCGAGGCCCTGGAGAAGGAGCTTCAAGCCCTGCGCCTGCCCGGAATCGGCTTCAGGCGGGTCAGCGTATTCGACCCCAAGACGGGAAGGCCGGAGCTCGGCCTCTACGTCGAAATCACCGACTGGGACCTCTGGCGGCCCACCGAGCTCAGCCTCCAGCTGATGAGGCTCGCGTGCAAATTTGACGCCCGGAACCCTTTTGCCTCCCTGAATCCGACGGAAGTGCGCGGCCTCCTGATCTACCTGGGCTCAACCCAGTTCTACAACGACCTCGCGATCCACGGCGCGCGGGTCGACGTGGAGGCCTATGTTCGCGAGTGGCAGGCCAAAAACGAGATCTACCAGCAACAGAGCCGCCGGTATTGGCTCTATAATTGACCCAACCTTCCTCGCCTGGGCAACAGGACGCCAAAAGGGTTCGCCATTGCGCCCCGATAAGGCAAGAACAGGCCCCACCCCGCCCCGCTCTATCCGACTATGAAGTACCATCGAAAGAAGTCCGTCATCCAGGTCGCCGTCATCGGCGCCGGCGCAATCGGACGGGACCACCTGGCCAGCTTCAGGATGCACCCGGGCGCGAAGGTGGTCGCCATCGCCGAAGTCTCGGCCCATCGCGGGCGCGAGGCCGCCGATCAATTCAACATTCCGGAGGTCGTGGCCTCCTATAAGACGCTCCTTGCGCGTCCCGAGATCGATGTCGTCTCGATCGCGCTTCCCAATTATCTCCACGCTCGGGTCGCGCTCGATGCACTCAGGGCGGGCAAGCACGTCATGCTCGACAAGCCGATGGCAACGAATGCCCGCGACGGCGCAAAGCTCGTGGCCGAGGCGAAGAAACGGGGCCTGCTGTTCATGGTGGGCCAGAACCTGCGCTTCACGCCGGAGGTGCAGACGGCCAAGCACATCCTTGAAAAGGGAACGCTCGGCGACGTCTATCATGCGAGGACGTCGTGGAACCGCCGGGCCGGGATTCCCCGGATCGGCTCGTGGTTCACGCAGAAGCGCTACGCGGGCGGCGGCTGCACCTACGACATCGGCGTGCATGCGCTCGACCGGTGCCTCTATCTCATGGGCGAATTCGACGCGGCGGCCGTCAGCGGACAGACCTTCGCCAAGTTCGGCCCGCGGGGCCTCGGAAACGGGGACTGGGGCAAGAGCGAGATCGACCGCAACGCCCGGTTCGACGTGGACGACCTCTCAATCGCTCTCATCAAGCTCAAGAGCGGCCGGACCGTTCTCCTCGAGACCTCGTGGGCCGCCCATGGTCCCTTGGTCGACGTCAACGAAACGCAGCTCTACGGGACCGAGGCGGGCCTCAGGCTGCCGCCGCTCGAACTCTTCAGGCAGACGGCCACCGGTTACACGACGGAGACCGTCGGCCTGATGCCGCCCCGGGTGAACACCAACCGTATGGTGCATTTCGTCGACTGCCTGCTCGGGAAGGCGACCCCCTACGTCAAGCCCGGCGAATCCCTGGCGGTGCAGAAGATCCTGGATGCGATCTATCTTTCTGCGTCCACGGGCCGGGAGGTCCGCATCCGTTGAGACCGATATCCCTTTCCCGATGAAAAAGACACCCGTGGCGCTGCAACTATGGTCGGTCCGCGAGGACGCTAAAAAGGATTTCGCGGCGACCGCGGCGGCGGTCGCCAAGATCGGATATGCCGGCGTCGAACTCGCCGGATACGGCAACCTGGACGCGAACGGCGCGAAGGCGGCGCTGGGCGCCGCGGGGCTCAAGGTCGCGGGCATGCACGTGAGCTATCCCGACCTCCGGAGGGATCCCACGGCCATCGTCAGCGACGCCCTGCTCCTTGGGGCGAGCAACGTCGTCTGCTCCTGGTGGCCGCCGGCACAGTTCGTTTCGGCGGCGGCCTGCGAGCGGATCGGAGAGCAGCTCAACGAGGTCGGAGCGACGCTCCGGCCCTTCGGCATTCGCCTCGGCTTCCACAACCACGCGACTGAATTCAGCCGGTTCGACGGACGCCCGGCTTTCGAATGGATCCTCGGAGCGGCGGAGCCGCGGAACCTATTCGCGGAGGTGGACGTCTTCTGGGTGAAGACGGCCGGGTACTCGCCGGGAAAGTTCATTCGCGACCACGGGACGCGGATCCCGCTCGTTCACCTCAAGGACGCCAAGGAATTGGGAAGCGGGCCGGTGGACTTCACCGAGGTCTTTGCCGCGACCGACTCGGTCGGCGCCGTCGAGTGGTTCATCGTCGAGCAGGAGGAGTATAGCCACGCCCCGATTGACTCGGTGCGCGCCTGCTTTGAGCAGATGAGGGCGTGGGGCCGGGCCTGACCGCACGCTAGCCCCAAGGACCGGAGCGAAGGTTCGGCGAATCCCATCGATGCCCACGCAGGAAGACTACATTCTCCACATGATCGCCCAACTGCGCCAGGCGATCTCCCAGGTACTGAATTACCGCGAATCGCGCCGATTCGACGACGCGCTCCTCGTTGCTTTTGACGCCCAGGAAAAGCTTTTTGGCAGGACCACGGCGGAGCTGTCGAAATTGAGCCTGGATGAGCTGCTCGGACTGCTGCGCCTGGACGAGACGAGGAAGGCGGGCACCGAAAAGGTCCTTGGATACGCGGCGCTCCTCAGGGAAACCGGATTCGTCTACGAAGCCATGGACCAGCGGCCCATGGCGGAGAGGTGCTTTCAATTGGCTCTGCAGGTGATGCTGTCGGTTGCGGTCGAGGAGGCCCCGCGAGACGAGGGCCTCTGGACGGAGATGCGGGGGCTCCTTGCCCGGATCTCCGCGGACCGATTGCAGCCACCCGTGCGGGCCCTGCTTGAGCGGGCGGGCGAGATCCCGTAGGTATTGCGCCGCACCCGCCGCATCGACAACCCTTCCCTATGCCCCGCCCCGTCACCCTCTTCACCGGCCAATGGGCCGATCTCCCCCTGGAAACGCTAGCGCCGCTCGCGAGGAAGATGGGCTACGACGGCGTCGAGCTGGCGTGCTGGGGCGATCATTTCGAGGTCGACAAGGCGCTCTCCTCCAAGGGATACGTCCGCGAGAAATGGGAGCTGCTTCGCGCCAACGGCCTTTCGTGCAGCGCCGTCTCCAATCACCTCGTGGGGCAGGCCGTGTGCGACCTCATCGACGACCGCCACCGTTCCATTCTCCCGCCGGACGTGTGGGGGGACGGCAAGCCCGAGGGGGTCCGCCGCCGGGCTGCGACGAAGATGATCGCCACGGCGAAGGCCGCCCGGAAATTCTTTGACGCCCGCCCGGGAAACCGGCCGAGCGGCGAGTTCCCGGCCGTTGTCAACGGGTTCACGGGTTCATCGATCTGGCATTCGATCTATGCGTTTCCGCCCACCTCCCAGGAATACTGGGAAAATGGATTCCAGGATTTTGCGCGCCGATGGGGGCCGATCCTCGAGGCCTTCGAGGGAAGCAACGTCAACTTCGGCCTCGAGGTGCATCCGACCGAGATCGCGTTCGACATCGCGAGCGCCCAGCGGGCCGTCGACGCCGTCAAGGGGCATCGGAGGTTCGGATTCAACTACGATCCGTCCCACCTGGGTTATCAGGGTGTCGACTACGTGAAGTTCATCCGCGCGTTCGGCAAGCGGATCTTCCACGTGCACATGAAGGACGTCTGGTGGGGCCATGGCGACGGAACGGCGGGCGTGTTTGGCGGCCACACGAATTTCGGCGATTCCCGGCGGTTCTGGGATTTTCGCTCGCTTGGCCACGGCGACATCCGGTTTGAGGACATCATCGTTGCGTTGAACGACGTGGGATACCGCGGGCCGCTCTCCGTCGAGTGGGAGGATATCCGGATGGAGCGGGTGCACGGGGCGACCGAGGCCGCCGCCTTTGTCCGAAAGCTGGACTTTCCGCCCAGCACGACGGCGTTCGACGCCGCGTTCGACAAGAAGAACCAGTGACCCGGACGTATCGCGTCCCCGAAGCGTCCCCAAGGACCCCATGCGCAGAAAACTGAGATTTGGGATGATCGGCGGCGGACGCGGCGCCTTCATCGGAGGGGTGCACAGGATCGCCGCGGTGATGGACGGCCGTGCCGAGCTGGTCGCCGGGGCCTTCTCGAGCGACCCCGTTCGCTCGAGGCAGTCCGGCGCCGATTTCTTCCTGGATCGGAAGCGCGTCTACGGCTCCTACCGCGAGATGGCCGAGGCCGAGGCGGCAATGCCGGCGGAGCGGCGCCTGGATTTCGTCGTCATTGTCACCCCCAACCACCAGCACTTCGAGCCGGCGTGCCTTTTCCTGGAGTCCGGATTCAACGTCGTCTGCGACAAGCCCGTCACGTTTGACCTCGCCCAGGCGAAAAAGCTCCAGGCGGTCATTCTCAAGACGCGCAAGGTTTTTGTCCTGACCCACAACTACACCGGCAATGCGATGGTGAAGCAGGCCCGTGAAATGGTGAGGGCGGGCGCCCTGGGAACGCTGCGCAAGGTCGTCGTCGAATATCCGCAAGGGTGGCTCGCGCAGGCCATCGAGCGCACGGGCCAGAAGCAGGCCGCCTGGAGGACCGACCCGAAACGCAGCGGCGCTGCCGGATGCATGGGCGACATCGGGACCCATGCCGAGAACCTGGCGCGCTACATTACTGGGCTAGAGATCGAGGAGCTCTGCGCAGAATTGAGCACCTTCGTCCCGGGCCGGAAGCTCGACGACGACGGCAATGTCCTACTGAGGTACAAGGGCGGCGCAAAGGGAATCCTTCACGCCTCGCAAGTCTGCGTCGGCGACGAGAACGACCTCAACATCCGGGTCTACGGGACGCGTGCCGCCCTCGCCTGGCGCCAGGAACACCCGAATGAGCTCGTCGTGAAATTTGCCGACAAGCCGAGGCAGGTCTGGAGCCGGGGGAACAGCTATGTCGGAAGCGCGGCAAAACGATTCACCCGGATTCCCGCCGGGCACCCGGAAGGCTACCTGGAGGCGTTCGCCAACATCTATCTCGAGGCGTTTCGGGCCATCGCCGCGGAGGTGGAGGGCCGACCGGTGCCGCGCAACCTCGATTTTCCCACCATCGACGACGGGATTGAGGGGATGATATTCATCCAGTCCGTCGTCAAAAGCAGCCAGAAGGGCGCGCGCTGGGTCAAGCCGGCGGCGCATTGAGGCTCGCGGCGCGGCCGCGGGCAGCCGCCGGGAGGGTCACGACCGTCATCCGTCCCGCCGCCGCGAGTTCGAGCGCGAAGCTCCGGACGGAAAAATCGTGGCGCATCAAGCGCGAGGCGGCCGCCGCACGCGCTCCCGCCGGGTAGATCGCCGCCAGCGGCTCAAGGGAAAGGGCGTGCCGCGCGACCGCGCCGCTCCCGGCCCGGCAAAAACCCCGCAGCCACAAAAACCACGCCGGATCGATCCCGGGCATGTCGACCGCGACGACGGCCACCCACGGGTCGCGTCCAATCCCCAGGGCGCAGTGCAACCCCGCAAGCGGCCCTGACCGCGAGAAGACATCGAAGCGGACATCGTCATAGGCGACGGGAGCCTGGTCCCGGCGCCGGACAAGGACGACCCGTCCGGCCCCGGCCTGCCGCAACATCCGCACCTGCCGCCTCCAGAGCGCTTCGCCGTCCACCCTTACCTCGGCCTTGTCGCGCCCCATCCGGCGGCCCTCGCCGCCCGCGAGCACTACGCCGAGCATCGCGCGGCCTCCGCCTGCCCGACTGCGAGCCACCCGTCGGACAGCACGCTGGCGCGCAGCCCTCCGGCCTTCCATTCGGTCAGGAGCGCGAGCGTGCCGGGGGCGAAGGCCTGTTCCATCCAATAGCAGGGTTTGCAGTATTCCACGCCGCGGAATTGGACGCCCTGGATATCAAACTCGGCGCCGATCAGCGCATTGAGGTCCGTCCCGCGCACAATCACGTTGCGCCGGAACACGTCCGGCTGGCGGTCGGCGCGGCCCAGCTCGCGGCACAGCCTCAACCACGTCTCCTCGGCGAAAAAAGTCACCTGGCCCTTCGCCCCATCGCGCTTGTAATAACGGTCCCCCTCCACACCGCGGCCCGCCACCAGCCACGCCCTGGGCACTTCGGTCATCGGCTCCGTTCCCGCGGGCCGGCCGTGGTGTCCCGAATAGATGTGTTCGGGCGAATGATAGATCCTTACGACGTGCATGGCTCGAGGCCCGGTTCAGTCGCGAATCAGCCTGCCGGTCTGCGAGTAGACATTGAACCGGCCCTCCCGGGCGAAACCGGCGAGCGTAATACCGGCATCCCTCGCCAGCCGGACCGCAAAGGACGACGGCGCGCCCACCGCAACCACCAGGGCGACGCCCGCGGCCGCAGCCTTCTGGATCAGCTCGAATCCGGCCCGGCCGCTCAAGACCAGGGTCCGGCCGGCGGTGGGAATCGCACTGCGCAGGGCCGCGCCTATCACCTTGTCCACCGCATTGTGGCGCCCGACGTCCTCCCGCACGATGAGCGCCTCGCCCGCCTCGTCGAAAAGCCCGGCCCCGTGACAACCGCCCGTCTCAGGATAGATGGCCTGCCGTAGGCGCAGCTTGCCCGGCAGGGACACAATGGTCTCGCCCGAGATCGACGGGCTCCCGATAGATCCGGCCCCCGGTGCCATGCGAAGCCCCTGCAGCGACGTCCGGCCGCACAGGCCGCAGGCCGCGCTCGTGATGATGCCGCGGCTGACCCGCTCGACGTCCCTTCCCCTGGGAGGAAGGGCAAGCCGGACGCTCCACGTGGGGATTTTCTCCCCCCGCACGTTCTCCTCGAGGGACTCGCCTCCGATGACATCCTCGGCCCGGTCGATCACCGATTCGCAATAGAGGAATCCGAGCGCCAGGTCCGCGTCCTCGCCCGGCGTCCGCATCGTGACCGCCAGCACTTTGCGCACCTCCTGGCCCAGGCGCTCATAGCGGATCTCAATCGCGAGCGGCTCCTCGACGACCAGCCGTTCCCGGACCGCCGATTGGGCTCCGTTCTCCCATCGAAGGCCGGCGCAATCGAGCCGGTCGATCGGGTCGGCCTCGGGTGCGGCTAGGGTCAGGGCGCGCGTGCTCATTTCCTGGGACCACCATGGAGCAACTCGGACGAATTTGCGACCCCGATGACGCGGCGCCCAACCCAACAAACGAAGGGAGGTTACATCCGGCAGATGAGGAGCTCCCGCTCGTAGATCATCTCCTTCGGCAGCCGGTCATGGAGGTCCAGGAAAAGCTCCTCATGACTCATGACCTCCGCCCTCCAGGCTTTTCGGTCGAAGGATTGGAGCTCGTCAAACCGGGCCACTGGAAAATCGAGCCCGGCCCAGTCGAGGTCGCCGTGGCGGGGCATCCATCCGATGGGAGTCTCCCGGCCCAGGGATTTCCCCCTCGCCCGGTCGACGATCCATTTCAGGACCCGCATGTTCTCGCGAAAACCCGGCCAGAGGAACCGCCCCTCGGAATCCTTGCGGAACCAGTTCACGTGAAAGATCCGCGGGGTCTCGCTCAAGCTTCGCTGCATGACGATCCAGTGCCCGAAATAATCGCCCATGTGGTATCCGCAGAACGGGACCATCGCCATCGGGTCGCGCCGCACTTTCCCAATCGCGCCCGATGCGGCGGCGGTCATTTCCGACCCCATCGTCGCGCCGATGTAGACGCCCGAACTCCAGTTGAACGCCTGATAGACGAGCGGGATGGTGCCGGCCCGACGGCCTCCGAAGATGATGGCGCTAATGGGGACGCCGTCCGGCTTTTCCCAGTCTGGATCGATGGTGGGGCACTGCGAGGCGGGGGCCGTGAAACGGGCGTTGGGATGGGACGCCGTTCGCCCACACCCGGGGGTCCAAGCGCGACCCTGCCAGTCGAGGAGCTTCGGCGGTGACTCGGGCGTCATCCCTTCCCACCAGACTCCCCCCTCCGGCGTCAGGGCCACATTCGTGAAGATCGTATTGCGCGAGAGCGCCGCCATCGCATTGGGATTGGTCTGCGCCGAGGTGCCCGGCGCCACGCCAAAGAACCCGGCCTCCGGGTTAATCGCGCGCAGCCGCCCGTTCGCGTCCGGCTTCAGCCATGCGATGTCGTCGCCCAGCGTCCACACCTTCCATCCGCGGTCCGTGAAAGCCTTCGGAGGGACCATCATCGCGAAATTCGTCTTGCCGCAGGCGCTGGGGAAGGCCGCGGTCACATAGGTCTTCTCGCCCTGAGGATTCTCCACGCCGAGAATCAGCATGTGCTCCGCCATCCACCCCTCGTCCCGGGCGATGTTCGAGGCGATCCGGAGCGCAAAGCATTTCTTCCCGAGGAGCGCGTTTCCTCCGTAGCCCGACCCATAGCTCCAGATTTCCCGCGTCTCCGGAAAATGGACGATGTATTTCTCCTTGTTGCACGGCCAAGGCACGTCCTCGGCGCCGCGCGCCAGCGGCGCACCCACGGAATGCAGGCATGGAACGACGCGTTTATCGCCCTTGTCGATCACCGCGTAGACCGGAAGCCCGATCCTCGCCATGATGCGCATATTGGCCACGACGTAGGGCGAATCGGTGAGCTGGACGCCAATCTGCGCCATCGGGGAACCGACCGGCCCCATGCTGAACGGCAGCACGTACATCGTGCGGCCGCGCATGGCGCCGTTAAAAACGCCACGCAGCGTCCGGCGCATCTCGAACGGGTTGACCCAGTTGTTGGTCGGCCCGGCGGCCTCGCGCGAGTGGGAGCAGATGAACGTCCTGTCCTCCACGCGCGCGACATCGCCCGGGTCGCTCCGCGCGTAATAGCAGCCCGGCCACAGCTTGGGGTTCAGCTTTATGAATGTTCCGCTGGCGATCATCGACGCGCACAGCTGCGCGTACTCCTCCCTTGAACCGTCGACCCAATGAAGCGAATCGGGCTTGCAGAGGTCCGCCATCTTGTCGACCCAGCGAAGCAGGTGCTTGTTTTCACTCAGCGGTTTCGACGGATTGCGCTTTTTCATGGGAAAGGCCGCACTGGCGCCCGGCAACCTGGGCGGAATGTCCCCCCGGGGCAAACTGGAAACCCGCCGGCCGCCGATTCCCGCCGCGGCCGGCCCCGGCACAATATCTTGCCCGCCCGAGCGGCCGCCCCATCATGGCGCTTCCTGCCAACCCCCGCGTAGCCGAATGCAATATCTGGGACTGCTTTTCACCCTGACCGTTCTGGCGGTCAATCTTTGGGGATTGATGCTCATCGCCGGAGTGTACTGGCGCAACCGCTGGTTCGCCCTGGCGGCCGGCCCGATCTTCGCCGTCACCGTGGTCTACGCCATCGAGTGCCATCACGGCCTCGGCCCCTCGCTGCCGGGCTTGGGCCTCTTCTCGACCCTCGTCTCCGTCGCGCTGATCGCCTTCAGCGTCGTCGCGTGGGAACCGGCCCGCCTCGCCAGCAAATGGACGGCGCTTCTCAGGGAATGGCGGACCGAATTCGCACCCCGCAGGCTCTTGGGCTGCTTCGGGGTCTTCATCGCAGTTTTTCTCTATGCGATGTCCTGGCGCTTCATCTATCCGAACATCGACGGATCCTCGGAGAAGATCGCGGACTTTTCCTACATCTGCAGCTACTACACCGGCGCGACGATTCCGGTGCGCGACGCCTGGTTCTATCCGTATGCCTCGACCCAATATTACAGCTTTCAGCACTACGGCGCCGCGTTGATGGGGCGGGTCCTGCTGCTTCCGACCGGCTCCGCCTACAACATCGGATACTGCCTGCTGATCGCCCTGGGAGGCACCGCGTTTGCCGGCTCCGTCTTCATGGTGGCCCGGCGGACGTGGACGCGGCTCGCGGTCCTGGCCTGTTTCGTCATCGGCGGGACCGGGGTCACCCTTCTCGACCATTTCACGGACAAGGATGTGACGCCGTGGACCAACATGCGCTTCATCGGAAGCGCGCAGATGGACAAGCCCCCGCTCGGGCCGTGGCTCAAGGCCTACAATGCAAAGTTCACGATCCCGGAGCCCGACAGCGACAAATTCGTGATGGAGCTTCCGGGCGAGATCTATTCCTACGTGGTTTTCCTGGGGGATTATCACGCACCGCTCTCGGGTTACTACCTGCTCGGCCTCTGCGCGATGTCCATGCTCCTCTGGACTCGGACGCGGCAAAGCCGCTTCGCCGCCGTCGCGGGATGCACGCTCACGTGGACCCTCCTGGCGAACACGTGGGTGCTCCCCCTGCAGGGACTCGCGATCTTCATCTGGCTCGCGGCCAACTGGCGCGATTGGCGGCGCCTCCTGCCGGCCGTCGCGGGCGGCGCCGCCGTGGTCTGGCTCGCCGCATGGGTGTACCTGTCGGCCTTCACGGCCGCGGCGTCGGGCTACGACACCGCGGTTCGAATGGTGCCGTGGATTGAGCACACGCCCCCGCTCCTGCTATGCCTCTTTTTCCTTCCGACGATCGCCTTCATCCTGCTCGGCTTCGCGTCGGGCAGCTCGCAGGCCCGCCGTCTCGCCGTGCTTTGGCTCACGCTCCTGGTCTTTACCGAGTTCTTCTACGTGGACGACGAGTACACGGGCCATTTCGACCGTTTCAACACGACGCTCAAATGGTGGCCCTGGGTGATGGCCGGTACGCTCATGACGCTGGCTCCGGTCGTCATGGAGCAGGCCAAGCGCCGCTGGGTGCGGGTCGCCGGATTCTTCTTCTGCCTTTACCCCTGCTTCTACGCCTACGACCTATGGCAGCCGATGTGGAACGGGCCGAAGGATTCCGTCGGCAAGATTGAAGGGCATTACTACCTCACGAAGGAGGAGTTCCCGAGGCTGATGCTGGGCCGGCTCAAGGTTGAGAAGCCCGGGGTCGTGATCGAGAGGCCCGAGGAAAAGGGCGGCTTCACCGACTCCGCCGTCATTCCGCTTTTCGCGGGCCAAGAGATGTGGCTCGGCTGGTGGGGGCACGAGTTGCTGTGGCGCGAGAACCGCGAGGACGTGCGCAGGCGCCACGACCGCCTGATGCTGTTCTACAATGGAGGCGTTCCGGATGCCGGGAAATGGCTGCTCGCGCAGGGGATCGACTATATCCTCTGGTACCGACCCGGTGACACGCCGGACCTTTGGGAGAAAGTGAACAAGACGATCGGCTCGGACTACCTCTGGTGCGACATTCTCACCTATCAGGATCAGGACGGGCGCAGAGTGGGCCTCTGGAAGCGCGTGCCGGCGGCCGGCCCGTGATTCCATGTGCCGCTGCGGGCGCGGTCCCGGCGGATCCGGCGGAATCAAGAGCGTGATCCGGGCGGGTCGGAGCCCTGAGCGCGGGGGCCGGTCGCTCGCATCGCACAATTCCCCCTTGGGTTGCAAACGCATCGATTGACCGGTCCCGGATTAAACCCCATGAATCAATCCAACCCCATGCCGAGTCCAGCCGATCGGAATCCTCGCTCCGTGTTGAAACGCATCGCCCATCGCGCGATGATTGACCGGGGCCTGGATCCCGATTTTTCGCAGGCGGCACTGGCCGAGCTCGCGGCCATTCGCGGCGCCGCCTTCAAGACCAGCCCGCCGGCGCGCGATCTGCGGCCGCTCCTCTGGTGCTCCATCGACAACGACGACTCGCGCGACCTGGACCAGCTGTCGGTGGCCGAGGCCCTACCGGACGGTTCCGTGAAGCTGAGCGTGGCCATCGCCGAGGTCGCGCTCCTGGTCAAGCAGGGCTCGGCCCTGGACCAGCACGCGCAGAAGAACACGACGTCCGTGTACACCGCAGGCGCCATCTTCCCGATGCTCCCCGAAAAGCTTTCGACGGACCTCACGTCGCTGGGCTTCGAGGCCGACCGCCTCGCAATCGTGATCGAGATGGTTTTCAGCAGGGAGGGCTCACTGGCGAAATCGGACATCTTTGAGGCCATCGTGAAGAACAGGGCCAAGCTGGCCTACAACAGCGTCGCCGCATGGCTCGAGGAGGGTGGACCCATGCCTGCGGCCATCGGGGCCGTTGTGGGCCTGGAGGAGAACCTTCGGCTTCAATACCGCACGACCCAGCAGCTCAGGGCCCTCCGGCACAAGCGCGGCGCGCTCTCGCTGCAGACCCTTGAGGCGCGGCCCGTGTTTTCCGGGGACGATCTCCATGACCTCGTTGCGGACCAAAGCAACGGGGCCAAGAGCCTGATCGAGGAATTGATGGTCGCAGCCAACGGGATAACCGCGCGCTATCTCTCCTCAAAAAAATTCCCGTCGATCCGCAGGGTGGTCCGCACCCCGAACCATTGGGATCGGATCGTCGAGCTGGCCGCAGAGCGGGGCTCCACCCTGCCGAAGGAGCCCGACGGGATCGCATTGGAGCAGTTTCTCCTGGCGGCAAGGAAGAAGGACCCCGCCTATTTTCCCGACCTGTCGCTCTGCGTCATCAAGCTGCTCGGCCGCGGGGAATATGTGGTTGAATCTCCGGGGGGCGAAACGCCCGGCCATTTCGGCCTCGCGGTCAAGGACTACGCCCACTCGACCGCACCAAACCGGCGATTTCCCGATCTCCTCATCCAGCGCCTCCTGAAAGCGGCGATGGCCGCGTCGGCCCCGCCCTATTCAAACGACGAATTGTCCGCGCTCGCCCAGCACTGCACGGAACAGGAGGACGCGGCGAAGAAGGTGGAGCGGCAGCTGGCAAAGTCCGCCGCGGCCATGCTGCTTGCGCCGAGGATCGGGGAAAAATTCGATGCGACCGTCACGGGCGCTTCCGAGAAGGGGACCTGGGTCCGCATTTTCCATCCGCCGGTGGAAGGAAAGCTCGAAAAGGGTTTCGAAGGCTGGAAGGTCGGCGATCGCCTTCGCGTGCAGCTGGCCTACACCGACGTGGAACGCGGATATGTCGATTTTGTGCGGGCGGATTGAGGACGATCGACGCCAGCGGGAGTCCCCGATGCAGGGCAGGTGACCGACCCCGTCCGAACCTCGGGGTTGCCCTCAGTTCGTGTAAATCGGCAGGGAAACGTGACTTATGGTTCCCTTGCCCGCCTCGCTCTCGAGGCGAAACTGACCGCCAAGCTGCTGCACCAGCCTTTGCACGAGCGCCAGCCCGAGTCCAATGCTCTCCTCACCGTAGAGCTTTGAGCCTCTCCCCTGAAGGGTGTCGAATTGCTCCAATTGCTTGGGCGTCATTCCGCGGCCGATGTCCGTCACGGTGATTCGCAACTGGCCGCTGTCCGGACGGACCTGAACCTTCACGGGCGTGTTTCGCTCGGAAAAACTCATCGCATTGTCGACCAGCTCCCCGGAAAGGGTGTTCAGGTCCCCCGGCGACGCCCGGAGACAGGCACCGGCGATCTCGAGTGTGATATCGCCGGTGCGCGAATTCCTTTCGGCCGCAGCGCTCGCGCCGCCGTGGAGCGCCTTTACGACGGCATCCTCATCGAGGAGGACGCTTTCGCCGGCACCCTCTTTTGTGTCGAGGCCAAGAATGACAAGGTAGTTGCTCAGCCGGCGCTGGAGCCGGCGCCCCGCGTCATGGAGCTCGCGAAGGTGATCCCGGATCTCCTCCTTGCTCATGCGGTCGAGCTCCCGCTGCAGGAGCTCGGTCAGGCCGAGAATCCCCGCCAAAGGCGTGAAAAACTCGCGCGGGAGGGCGGAGTTCAGATTGTCCCGCGGCTTCTCACTTCCACGGCCGCCGGTCCTGCGGCTGACCTCGGCCCTCTGAATGCGAGCCTCGACGCAGCCGATCAACGCCGAGAGATCAAAAGGCTTCAGGAGAAAATCGTCGGCGCCGAGATCCATGCCCGTCCGCTGGTTGGCCAGCGTTGCCCGGCCGGTCATGAGGACGAACTGCCGGTCGGCGAGTTTGGGATCCGCGCGCATCTCCTTCAACATGCGGCGCCCGTCCTTGCCCGGCATGTCGATATCGCAGAGAATGAGATCCGGCATGTGCGCATTGGCCATTTCCAGGCCGATGAGCGCGTCGGCGGCGCATAGGGCGGCGTAGCCATGGGTTTCAAGGCCCAGGGCCATGATCGCAGATAGGTGCGCATCATCATCTACGATGAGGATGGTTTTCGGGGATTTGCCGTTGGACGAGGTCGAAGGCATCTCGAATTCTGCCGGGAGTTTGAAGGGGAAATGGCACGACGGCAAGACCCAGAACTCAAAGGACTCACAAATGATCGCGTGCGGCGACCTCGCGCCCATGGCGGCTCCATGCCTGCTGGAAACCCTCCCTTTCGTCGGGTGGGAACGGAAAAACCGGGCCGCGCATCCGCGCAGCCCGGCGCCCAGACGCAGCCGGTCCCTCCCGCTGCTTGCGACGAGTCCGTTAGAAGTGGTAACTCACCCCGCCTCGAAGCCCGAGGTCCCTTCCGCCGTGGTCGTCCTGGTCGATGCCGACGGAGGCGTCCCAGTTTGCCGTGAACCGGTACGTTGCCTTCACCCCGTACGAAAGCACGAAGTTGGGAAGGTTCGCGATCGGCAGGCTGTGGTTGGCGAGGTGCGGCTCCCCCTGATACTCGATGTAGGGGGTCAGCACCCAGTTGTTCGCCACCTGGAACTCGACTCCGCCCGTGACCGTGTAGGCGTAGGACTTGCGTGACATCCCGGCCGCATGCTGCCAGGCAAAGCCTGCATCGGCCGTCACGAAGGGCTTGCCCCAGAATTCCGTCAGGAAGGCGGTGGGCCCCACCTCAATCTCATCGCGGCGGTCGCTAAAATTGTTGGCGTAGCCGTAGGCGTGGTCATAGGTGAAGTTTCCGTCGAGGCCCCAGTTGTTCACTTTTTGGACCGCCCCGTTGGAAACGAGTTCAAAGTCGCGAAGGCTCGTGGGCTCGTTCTCTTGCTTCTGGTAGCCGTAACTCAATTCGACGTAGCTGGTCCCGATGAGACCCGGTCCGGGCGCCGATGGAGTCTGCCCGGGCGATGCGTCCGAGGTCGAGGAGGTGTTCTGCATCGTCTGCGCCGATGCGGAAAGCGTGAGGCCGAGCGTGAGCGCGGTCATCATGCAGGTTTGTTTAATGTTTATTTTCTTCATTTGTATCTAGGTTTTGGATATGCGAAGGCAATCCCGCGACGGCCTTCGCTCACTGTTTGACCCCGATGGCGGCGAAAGTTCCGGCGCGTCCTCGTTGCGTGTTGCACGAAAAACCCAGGGCGGGTTGCAAATCGCGGGATGGACGACTCAGGGTCTCGCCTAAATCACCGGTCTCCAGGCCCATACCCGACTGCCGGAAATAAATCCGCACTGATACGACGCAGAAGCGCGACTAAAACCGCCGCAAAGTGGCCACGGAACACCTTGAAACGGCCATGCCTGGGGAGAAATGCGCCCTTACCCCTTGTGGGAATGCAACTCTGAAGTAGGCTTGCTTGCGCCCGGCTGTCACTTTTCGGTGCGCCAAGCGTCTCCCTGTTTGTCAGATGAAAATTCCGTATCGTTCAACCCTCGTTCGAAATCCGGCATCCCACAGGCTGGGCGCCGCGTTTTGCAGCCGGATCGCCGGAACAGCCGCCCAATAGCGCCTGTCCAAAATCTAGGCGCCCGGACATAGCGCAAAAGAATATTTACCAACATGAATTCAAAAATCCTAGCGACTCTAAAAATCGCAGCGCTCGCGACGGCGGTCGCGGTCGCCTTTGCCGTTCCCGCCACAGCCGCCGATGAAACCCCCGTCACCAACGACGCCCCGATGGCGGGCCCACCGCCATCCGAGGGCCATGTTTGGATGGCCGGACACTGGAATTCCGAAGGCGGCCAGTGGAAATGGGCCGCGGGCCATTGGGAACTGCCGCCTTCGAGAAGCGCCGTGTGGATTTCGGGACACTGGGTCCCGTCGGCGGGCAGCTGGGTCTGGGTGAACGGCGCGTGGAACGTGGCCGAGGCGCCGCAGTCTTCCGCAACCCCTCCCCAACCGCCGGGTGAATCCGCGCAGGCGGTCGCAAACGGGTATGCCCCCGGCGCCCCGGCGCCGCAGCCTTCCTCCCAGGCCCCGTATGTACAAGGTCAATACACCCAGGACGGCCAGCCCACTGTGGTCTACCAGGACCCCTCGGCGACGGACTATGGCCCGGTCGACTACGGCACCGCGTACTATCCCGGCTACTACTGGAGCGGAAACGCCTGGCTGTGGGGAGGCTATCCCTACGGGCTCGGCATTGGATTTGGCCCCGCGTTTTTCGGCTTCGGGGGACGGGGCTTCAGGGGCTACGGTAACGGGTTCCATGGCGGGTTCCGGGGAGGATTCGCGGGGCACGCCGCGGGCTTCCACGGCGGCGGCGGCCATTTCCGCTGATCGTCCGGACTGGACCTGATCCGGCCCAAGAAAAATCCCATCCACGGATGGGATTTCTTTGCCGCCCGGGCTCTCCCGTCTAGGCGGATTCGCGCCGGCAAAAGGGTCGCCTTTTGCTCGGCCCGCATCCACGTTCGGGAGGTGCACAAGCTCTGCATCTTTGCCGGAACGATGGTGGGCGGCTATGTCGGCGGCTACCTGTGTTCCAGCCTCGGTTTGATGACCGAGGTGATTGCAAGCGGCATCGGGAGCATGGTGGGCGTCTACCTGGGCTGGAAGCTGGCCCAGCGGATCGAACGCTGACCGGACGCCCCGCTCAATTCGGCTCGACGTGGACGGTCACGTCGCTCACCCGGAGGCGCGACGCGAGGAGCGTGTCTTTCACGGCGTGGGCAATCCCGTGGCCCTCGCGGACGCTCAGGTCGCCGGCGACCCGGACCTGGATGTCCACCAGGTAACTCAGCCCGCTCTTGCGCACGCGGCATTTGTCGAGGCTCGCGACGCCGGGAACACGGGCGGCAATCGTGCGGACGTCGTTCGCCATTTCCGTGGACACGGCAATATCCATCACCTCGTTCAAGGCCCTCCGGAAAATGCTGATCCCGCTGAAGGCGATCACCCCCGACGCGACCAGCGCCGCCCAACCGTCGGCCGCCGCGTACTTGGCCCCCCCGAACACCGCGATGGAGATGCCGACAAACGCGGCGGCTGAGGTGACCGCATCGGAAAGGTGATGCCACGCCTCGGCGCCGAGCGCCGTGCTGTCGGTGTCCCGGCCGAGCTCATTCATGCGCCGCGAGAAGACGACCTTGGCGGCGACGACGGCCGCCAGGATCAGCAGCGTCCACCAATCGGGCAGGAGTTGCGGGTCCCGGATCTCATTCAATGCTTGCCATCCAATCCCGCAGCCCGCGCCGAGGACCACGAGCGCCGTGAAGAGGCCCGCCACGGCCTCGGCCTTCCCGTGGCCGTAGGGATGGTCCTCATCCGGCGGCCGCGCCGCCCATTTGACCCCGGCCCACACGAGGATCGAAATCGCGATGTCGCAGAGGGATTCAACGCCGTCGGCGACAAGCGCGTAGGCATGGCCTAGGATGCCGCCGGCGATCTTGATGAGGCCGAGAACCGCGTTCAGCGCCATTCCGCGCACGATCAGCCGCGCGCTCTTGAGCGCGCGGTCGGCGGTCGCCGCGTGGTGTGCGGGAAGATCGGGAGCCATGGCGGCACACGCTGGGGGCGACCCGCATAAATCTCAACATCGCGCCGTTGACCCTCAAGCCCTCTTTGCCATGGTTCGCTGTAACCATGGCCGCTCAGACGAGCTCAACGCCTCACGATCCGGTAAAGCAATTTTCAGTGTTCGCGGAGAATCGCGTCGGGCGCCTGTATGACCTGACGTCGCTTCTGAAGGACAACAATGTGCACATCATGGCCATTACCGTCCTCGACACGACGGACAGCTCCATCATCCGCGTCGTCGTCGATGATCCCGACAAGGCCCGGGAATTAATGGTGAGCAACGACTTCCCTTATGGGGAATGCAACATACTTGCGGTGGAGCTGACCGACGAATCAGAGCTGCGGGGCGTCCTTGCCGCCCTCCTGGAGGCTGAGATCAACACCCACTACGTCTACAGCTTCATCCGGCGACCCGCCGACCGTTCGGCCCTGGCAATCAACGCCGAGGACCCCGACATCGCGGCCCAGGCCCTGGCAAAGCGGGGGTTCAAGGTGCTTCAGCAGAGCGATATCTCGAGGTAGCCCCCGCCTCCGCCCGGGCCCGACCTACTCGGTCACCTGGCCCGGACCCTCGGCCTCGAGCTGGTAGATCCCGGTCATGTACCCGCTTTCAAACATCGCGCTGACTTTGAACGTCCCGCGAAACGATATCGGAACATCCTGGGTGACGGGCACCCCCTTCGGGCACCGCACGACAATCCAGTCGTTCATGTTCGGCACCGTTCCATAGCAGCACGCCATCTGGTTCGCCATCAGGAGAAATTCAACCGCCAGCCCGGTGCCGTTGTCCAGTTTGGTCGGAAGCATGAAGCCGGTCACGATGGCTTTCTTGCCGCTCCAGCCCTTCACCGCCGGAGGGATTTGATCCTCGCCGGTGGGCGGCTGTGCCTTTGGATTGGCGACAGGGTCGAATTCAGGCGCGATGAATTTGTAGCCCGAGAGCCGGTCAAATCCGAGTTTCAGGTACCCGCCGTCGACTTCGGGCGCAGGAACCTGCAGGGCGGGCTCCGGCGCGGCGCCGGCCAAGGCCAGCGAGAGCGCTGCAAATGCTAAGAGAGGCACCTTCATCCGCTTAACACTAACATAACCGTGAGATTCGTCAAAGGGTGGATTGGGACGGGGAGGTGCATGAATCGGCGAGGGATTGCATCGGAAGATGGAAATTCGCAATATCGGCTCCAATCCATGCCGAATGCCGCGTACGAGTTGCTTTTGCTTGGGCTCCTTATCCTTTCCAACGGGATCCTGACGGCGGCGGAAACGGCGATGGTGTCGGCGCGGAAGGCCAAGCTGCGTCGCATGGCGGAAACCGGCGGCGAGGGCGCGGCCGCGGCGTTGATTATTGCCGAGCATCCCGGGCGTTTTCTGGGGTTCGTCCAATTTTGGCTAACCCTGAGTTCCGTCTTCGCGGGCGTCGTCGTGGTCGCCTCAGCCGCCGATGGGTTCGCCTCCTGGTTCCTACGCTGGCCCGAGATCGCGCCTTGGGCGGAGACCATCGGGCTCGTCGCGGCCACCCTCCTATTGAGCTCGGTGATGCTCGTACTCGGGGAACTCCTCCCGAAACGGATCGCGCTAGCCGACCCCGAGCGCGCAGCCGCCATCCTGGGCCCGACCATGCGGCTCGTCATGCGGGTGGCCGGGCCGTTCTCGGGCGCGCTCGGGGCCGCCAGCGACGCCCTCGCGAGCGCAATGGGATTCAAGCCGAGGCCGGTCGCCGAATCGGTCGGCGACGAGGACGTGCGCGCGCTCGTCGAACGCGGCCTCCATGCGGGCGTCTTCAAGCGCGCCAAGAAGGAGATGGTCGAGGGCGTGCTCTCCCTCGACAAGCTCCAGGTCACCGCGATCATGACGCCCCGCTCCAAAATCGTCTTCCTCAACATCGACGACAACGAGGAGACCAACTGGCGGAAGATCGTCACGAGCGGCCACTCGTATTTTCCCGTCTACCAGAAGAACCGCGACCAGGTGGTCGGAATGGTCTCGGTAAAGGCCCTTTGGGCGCATTCGGCGATCGGCCTTCCGACGGTTCTAAAGAATCTCCTGGTGCCCCCGCTCATCGCTCCCGAGGGCATGACGGCGATCCAGCTGCTTGAGCAGTTCAAGAAAACCGGGAGGCATACGGCGGTGATCTCGGACGAGTTCGGCGCCGTGCAGGGCCTTGTTACGCTTATCGACGTATTTGAGGCCATCGTGGGCGACCTCCCCGAACCGGGGCAGCGAAATCAGTCCGGCGCGAAACGAAGGGAGGACGGGGCCTGGGTTGTCGACGCGACGCTTCCCCTCGCCGAGTTCAAGCCCATCCTGGGAATCACGGCGCACCTCCCCAACGAGTCGGAGGCCGAGTTCCGGACGGCGGGCGGGTTCGTGGTCACCCAGTTCGGGCGCATCCCGGCCGTGGGCGATCATTTCAACTGGTCGGGCTGGCGTTTCGAGGTCCTGGAGATGGATCGGCGCCGGGTGGACAAGGTGCTGGTCTCGAAGATCCCCCTGGCCGCCGACGCGGACAAGGCGCCCGCCTGAGCGGGCGTGCGAATAACTTGTCGGCAAGCGAAGATTGCATTTAGGTTTTCCCGCGTCGACGTTTCGCCCATGGCCGACCCATGCAAGATTCCTTCACCGGACAACCCACGTGCATCCGCGGCGCCATCCTCCCGGACGCGGCCGGGCGAGCCGCTCTTCAAGACGATCACGAGCGACGACTGGAAGCGCTCGCTCGACTTGGCGCGGCTGCAGCGCAATGCGGTCTCAGAGCAGATTCGGACCGCGATCTCGTCCTCCTCGAAGAAGACGAAGTGATCCTGCTGGAGGGCGCCGGATCCGAGTGGGCCGCCTTGGGCGAGGCCATCCGGGCCCTTCGCTCAAGCCTTCCCCTGCGCCCGCTCGCCTGTTTCGGCTTTGCCGAAGGCGACGGCAATCCGCTTGAGGAGCCGAATCCGCGGCTGCGGCAGATCGGCGTAGGGGTCGAGGCCTGGGCTTTTGAGGCCATCGACGAGGGTTCCGTGTACAAATTCTATCGTCCACGGGAGGGGAAGTCCATCGGCAGCGAGTTTGGATTCCAGCGCGGCGGCGAGACCCTTCTCCTTGCCGAGGCCCGTCTGGGAAATTACCGGGGCCTCCTCGAGAAATTGCTCATCATCCTCGCCCTCGGAGGCATGGCGACGGAGGTCGTCGCCGTCACGCCTGAGGGCATTCTGGTCGCGAAGCAGACCCGGGGGGAGACGCTGACCCAGGGCGAGGACATGTCCCGGGACCTGCCGGAAGGTCTCATCGTAATACCCTCGCGCTTCCTCAGGGCCGATCGCGACCATCCGCGGCTGCTTTTCCTCCGGGGACTCCCCTACCTCGTCGCCGACCTCCACGCGCGCAACTTTGTGAGGGGCGTCGATCGCGCGCTGCGCGTGATCGACCTGGTCGCGGGCCCTTGGCCCGCGGACACCCACCCGCGCGATCCCCCGATTGCCGAATGGCTGGCCCGAATCCGGGCCAACCCGCTGGCCTCGGCCCTTCCCGAGGCTCCGGACGACGAGCTATGAGCCTCCCGGGCCTGCTCAGCTCTTGTCAGCCGCCAGGACGTCGAGGATTGCCTCGGCCTGCTTGCTCGTCGTGCCTTTGTAGTCCGTATAGATGATCTTGCCCCCCTTGATCAGGTAGGCCGAACGATTGGCCTTTCCGCCGGGATAGGTCTTCACGCCAAAGGCATTGATCACGGTGTCATCTGTGTCGGCGATGAGCGTGAATGGAAGATGATACTTGTCCTTGAAGGCCTTCTGGGCCGCCACATCGTCGTGACTGACCCCGATCACCGCGACGCCCTTGCTCGTCAGGCTCTCATAGCCGTCGCGCAGGGAACAGCCCTGGGCGGTGCAGCCCGGGGTGTCGGCCTTCGGGTAGAAATAGACGAGCGTATACGTCTGCTTGGGGTAAACCGAGGCGAGGTCGAGCGTTTGTCCGGTCTCGGTGGTTCCTGTGACTTCCGGGGCATTGTCGCCGACTTGCAGCTCGGCTTTTGCAGTTTGACTCATGGCGAGGGAGGTTGAGATGAAAAGAAGAGGAAGAAGCGTCGATTTCATGGGCAGCGCCAACCTGGTGCGGGATGGCAGGTTTTGCAAGCTGGGGAGCCCGACCGAAAATCGTCTGCCCACAGGCCCCTTTTTCGGAACTTTTTGGGATGCCGGGACGACTATATCCGGCCCTGCGGACCCCCTTTCGGCCCGGCATTGCTTTTGCACGTTTTCTCTGTAAGCAGATTCTTCCTTCATGCCATTCCCTCCGTTCCCAAGACCCCCCCTAAGCACCATCCGATTTATGGGTCTCGTGCTGATAGCGGTCGGGGGAACGGCACTCAAAGCCCAGATCGCCGCTTCGGTGCCCGGGGACGGCTTTGATCCCAATGCAAACGGCATCGTCAACGTTGTCGTCGTGCAGCCGGACAGCAAGATCCTGCTGGGCGGGTATTTCACGCAGCTCCATCCCGACAACGCTCCGGTCTCGGGCAACGGCTACGTGGCCCGTTTGAACCACGACGGATCGGTGGACGCAAGCTTCGGGCCGAACGCGAACGGCGTCGTTCGAACACTCGTGCTACAACCCAACGGGCAGATCCTCATCGGCGGCGATTTTACCACCGTGCAATCGACCGGAGGGGGTACGCCGCTCGTCCGTAACCATGCGGCGCGGCTGAATGCCGACGGCACGGTTGACTCGGGCTTCAACCCCAATGCCAACGGCGCGGTGTATGCCATCGCCTACCAGCCCAATGGTCAGATCGTGATCGGCGGGGCTTTTACAACCGTCCAGCCGAATGGTTCACCGACGACGACCCGCAACCACATTGCACGGTTCAATGCCGACGGCTCCCTCGACATGACCTTCGATCCCAGCACGGATCGAACCGTCCTCGCGCTGGCGGTCCAGTCGAACGGCCAGATCGTCGTGGGCGGCGGCTTCACCGAGGTTACGCCCAACGGGGCGTCCAGCGGCTCCATTCGCAACTGCGTCGCCCGGCTCAACTCCGACGGTTCGCTCGACACGGCCTGGGATCCCGAACCGAACGCAAGCGTCGATGTAATCGTGATCGATCCGGTCGGCAATATCCTCCTCGGCGGCCAGTTCACGGGTTTTCAGCCGGGTGGCCAGACCTCTCCGACCCAGATCGACTTTCTCGCCCGTATCTCGGAGGCCGGTGCAATCGACACTACGTTTGTCGTTAATCCCCTTGCCAGCGTTTCCGCGATCGCCATCCAGCCGGATGGCAAACTGGTGATTGGAGGCAACTTCACCCAGATCTTTGCCGAAAACAGCATCGGCTCATCGAGCATCAATTTTGTCGCCCGTATCAATATGGATGGATCCCTCGACACCGCGTTCAATCCCGACCCCAACCAAGCGGTCAACTCGATCGCAGTCGAGACGGATGGATCCCTCATCCTCGGTGGCTATTTCACGAGCTTTCTGCCGCTAGGCGAATCCGGCGTCATTCCGCGCAACTTTATCGCCCGCGTGGGACAGGATGGTTCCGTCGACGCAACGCTTGCACCCAACGCTTTGGGCAACGTGTTTGCCTCGGCATCTCTTTCAAACGGCCAAGTTCTGATAGGCGGATCCTTCCTCAGCGTCGGCGGCCTCACCCGGAGCTATCTCGCACGACTGAACTCCGACGGCTCCCTCGATGCCACCTTCACTCCCACGCTTGACGGTACGGTGCAGACCCTGGCGGTTCAGTCAGACGGAAAGATCCTCATCGGCGGATCATTTGCCACGGTCGACGGGATACCGCGAGCCTTCATGGCGCGCCTCAACACCGACGGATCCCTCGACGGTCCGTTCAATCCCGATCCAGACGCGATTGTGAACTTCATTTATCTTCAGGCCAACGGCCAGATCCTAATCGGCGGATCATTCTCCACGCTGACCCCAAATGGCGCGACGACGGCCCTAGGCATCACTTCTTTCGCGCGCCTCAACACCGACGGCACGGTGGACACCACTTTCGTTCCCAATCCCACGGGAGGAGCCGTTTTCGCCGCCGCGATCCAATCCGACGGAAAGATCGTGGTCGGGGGAGAGTTCACTACAATGGGAGGACAGACCCGCAGTTACGTTGCCCGGTTGCTTCCGTCGGGTGCGGTCGACACGTCGCCCTTCGATCCCGAGGCAGATGCTCCCGTGTACGCGTTGGCCCTCCAGTCCGACGGAAAGATCATCATGGGCGGCGCGTTCACCGCAGTCATACCGCAGACGGGCAAGACAGGGACGAGCACTCTGACCAACACACCCTATGGAACCGTGACGTTGCCGGCCCCAGGAACCAGCGCGACCACTCCCATTTACATAAATCACCTGGCGCGCCTCAATACGGACGGCACGCTCGACACGACTTTCTTTCCCGACGCGAGCAGTACGGTGCTCGCGCTCGCCCTTCAATCGGACGGATCGGTCGTCGTGGGCGGCACGTATACCTCGTTCGCACCGAATAACGCGTCGACGGGAACCCTGCGCAACTACATCGGCCGCATCGCCTCGGACGGCAGCGTCGATCCCTCGTTTAATCCCGACGCGAACGGACAGGTTGACTCGATCAACCTCCTTTCGAATGGACTTATCCTCATCGGCGGGGCCTTCACCACGTTGCAGCCGAATGGGGCATCGGCGGCGGTTGCGGCGACTCATGTCGCAATCCTCAATTCAAACGGGTCGATCGATTCCTCGTTTGCGGCGGGTGCAAAAACGCCGGCGGCCGGGCAGATCAACGCCACAACGCTGCAGCCAAACGGCCAGCTCCTCGTCGGAGGATCGTTTGGCCCGCTCGGGGGCACCCAGGGGTCCTACCTGGCAAGGTTCAACGTCGATGGAACTCCTGACACGGCGTACAACCCTCTCATAAACGGCCCGGTCAACACGATCTCGGTGCAGCCGAGCGGAGCGACCACGTCGGACCCTTCGGATTATGCGATTTGGCTCAATCCGAACGGCACAGCGCGGTTCAGCTACCAAGCCGCGACCAACGGCCAGGTCAACGTGGTGGTCCAGCAGCCTGACGGAAAGGTGCTCGTAGGCGGCCTTTTCTCGAATTTTGAGAACAGTTTGGCGAACCCGAATCTTGTACGCCTCAACACCGATGGAACCGTGGACACCACGTTTAATCCTAGTCCGAATGGATCGGTGAACGCCATCGCGCTCCAGCCCAACGGTCAGATTGTCATCGGAGGCAACTTCACCGGCCTCGGGGCCACGCAAGTGAATTACCTTGCAAGGCTCAACGCGGATGGGTCGCCGGATACCACCTTTACTCCGAACCCCAATTCTGGAGTCCTTGCGGTCGCGCTGCAGGCCAATGGGGATATCATCGCCAGCGGAGATTTCTCGACGGTGGGACCGAATCCAGTGGCTGCAACCGCAGCCGCCTTTATCGCGCGATTCACTTCTAACGGGACGTTCGACACCACGTTCAGCACGGAACTGAACGGCGCCGCCAACTCGATCATAGTGCTCGCCAACGGACAAATCCTTCTCGGGGGAGCGTTCACCGCCATCAAGGATAACGACACCGCGACGGCGCAGGCCGTGCAGGGCCTCGCCCGTCTCAGCTCCGACGGCACGTTGGACACCACATTTTTCCCAGACCCCAACTTCACCGTTTCGGTCATCACGGTGCTGCCGAACGGTCAATACCTTGTCGGAGGGGCTTTCACGTCTTTTCAGCAGAATGCCATGGGCAATTCGATCAAGGCCAATTTTATTGCCCGCATCAATCCCGACGGCACGGTCGACACCTCGTTCAATCCGAATCCGAACAATGTCGTTTTTACGATCGGGGTCCAGTCAAACGGACAGATCGTCATCGGCGGCGGCTTCACGGCGCTCCAGCCGAATGGATCCAGTTTTTCGACGACCCGGGATTTCATCGCACGGCTCAATTCCGACGGTTCGCTCGACACGACCTTCAACCCCTCCTTGAACAACGGCGTCGACACGGTCGCGGTGCTGCAGGACGGATCGCTGTTTGTCGGGGGCAACTTTACGGCTGCCGAGACGGGCGGCGACATTCTGATTGGGGGCTCGTTTTCCAGCGTCGGCGGGGCTCCGACGCCCTACCTTGTTCGGTTGAACAGCGACAGCACCGTCGATTCAATGTTTACCTCAATTCCGGACGGCCCCGTCAATACGATCGCCTCGCAGGCCAACGAGGACACGCTGATTGGGGGGACATTTGCCCATGTTGCGGGACAGCCGCGATCAAACCTCGCACGGCTCAATTCCGACGGTTCGCTCGACCCTTCGTTCAATCCGGGTGCAAACGGTTCGGTCAACGCGATCGCCGTCCAGCAGGACGCCCAGATCGTCGTCGGAGGGGGCTTTACTAACGTAGGGGGCCTGGCGGCAAGCTTTCTGGCCCGGATCAGCCCGACCGGGGTGCCCGACGCTTCGTTCACGCCGTCCATCAATGGAAGCGTGAACGCGGTGGTCGTGCAGCCCAACGGGCAGATCGTCATCGGCGGCGCATTCACGAGCGTCGCGGGACAGGCTGCCGGTGGGATCGCGCGCCTCAATTCCGATGGTTCGGTCGACACGACCTTCAATGCCAGTACAAACGGAACCGTAGAGGCAGTAACCCTGCAGGTGGACGGCACCCTGCTTGTGGGAGGTACATTTACAACCATCGCCGGGCAGGCCCTTCCGTACGCAGCGCGCCTCAATTCCGACGGTTCGATCGACACGACCTTCGCACCGGATCCCAACGGCCAAGTGAACGCCATCTTGGCCCAACCGGATGGCAAGATCGTGCTCGCCGGCGCATTTACTTCCACGGCCGGGCTTCCCCGCTACGAACTCGCCCGCTTTTCGACGCCGACGCCCGTGACCCAGTCGCTGACGGAAAGTGCCGACCAAACAACACTCATGTGGACTCGCTCCGGAGGCGCTCCGACCGTCTCGGCGGCGGTGTTTGATCAGTCCATGGACAACGGTACCACTTGGGCGACGCTAGGAACGGCGACCCAGGTCAATGGGTCGACGTGGGAGCTCGGGGGCCTGTCCTTGCAGGCATCGGCCCCCACCCTTGTGCGCGTCACCGGCGTGACACCCTCGTCCAAATTCAGCTCCTCCGGGCTCATCCAGTACATCGTACAGATCGGCGCCAATCAGAACATATCGGGCGGCGCCGTCGGGCAGACCGCGGGCAGCTCAGGCGTGCCCTTCAGCTTTACGGTCGCGGCCACGGGCACACCCACGTCCTTCTCAGCGTCCGGCCTGCCACCCGGCCTGAGCATCAATGCCTCGACAGGTGCGATCACGGGTATGCCGACGGTCGCGGGCACCTATCAGGTCACCGTGACCCTGAGCTACGGCCAGCTGACGACGACGTCGAGCCTGATGATCACGATCGGTTCGTCGAGCGCGCCGGTCTTCTCCCTCAGCGGATCGTCGACCGACCGACTGTTGAACCTCTCCTCGCGCGACCAGCTGAACGGAAGCCAGACGATGATAGCCGGATTTGTGATTGCGGGAACGGGCCCGAAGACCGTGCTCCTTCGAGCGGTCGGTCCCGGACTTTCGGCCTTCGATGTCACCGGGACAATGGCCTCCCCGGAACTCCAGCTCTTTTCGTCGTCGGGCACGATGATGCTGCAGAACAGCGGATGGGGCGGAACCAGCACCCTTTCGCAAACCTTTGCGCAGGTGGGCGCGTTCGCTCTCCAGCAGAACAGCGCGGACGCGAGCGTCGAGACGACCCTCGCGCCCGGCGCGTACACCCTCCACGTGTTCGATGCCTCGGGCAAGGGGGGCGTGGTGCTGACCGAGATCTACGACGCCAGCCCGACGCCGCTGACGGACCCCGAGCGGCTGATCAACCTTTCCGCCCGCGGAGCCGTGAGCCCCGGGGCCGGCGCGCTGATCGGAGGCTTCGTCGTCTCAGGAAGCTCGACGAAGACGGTCCTCATCCGGGGCATCGGCCCGGGCCTTGCAGCCTTCGGCGTGACGGGCGCGCTCGCGGATCCGATCCTGAGTGTCTATGACGGCAACGGCGATCTCGTCGCTGAAAACTCCTCCTGGGGCTCGCAGACGGTTGCGGGACCTGACCAGACCGACGCGACCGCCGCCGACATCGTCGCGGCGGACACGAGTGCGGGAGCGTTCGCCCTCACCGCGGGAAGCGCCGACACGGCGCTCATAGCCAGCCTTCCGCCGGGCGCGTACACGTTCCAGGTCACCAGCGCCAGCAATTCGACCGGCGAGGCGCTGGGAGAAGTGTACGAGCTTCCGTGATCTGACGCGCTTTCACCAGGCGTCGCTTCGAAACGGCGCCGCGGGAAGCCCGGCGCCGTTGTAGAGATTCGCCTCGGGTGCGTCGCGCCACGCGTACCGAACGGCAACGGGCAGCCGCACCTCGGCTGACTCGACCAGGACCGTGTCGCCCTCAATCTCCGCCGAGGCCGAATGGAACACGTGGTCCGCGCCGGCGGCCTCGAATGACTGAAGCGGCTTGCCCGAAGCCGTGAGGCCCTCGCCCGCAAACGCGAAATGGACGCGCACGGAAGCGCCCTCGATCGTGATGCGGCTGAACGCGGGCCCCGAATAATCGACGGGAATGGAATAGACCTTCGCCTTGGCGAGCAGCGCCAGGCGGCGGCCCACCTCCTGCTTGTTCCTGGGCTGCACGTTGCCGATCTCCCCGATGTCGATCGCTATCGCCTGGCCGGTGGCAGGAAGGGACAGGGCCTTCGACTGGGCCTCGCGCAGGAATGCCCAGAGCTGTCCGGATTCCTTCCCCGGCCATGCGAAGCCCGCGAGCTGGACCCAGAAGAAAGGGAAATCCCCTTCTCCAAAATGGGCGCGCCACGCCGAGATCAACGCCGGAAAATGCTCGGTGTAGTCGGAGGCGCGCCCCACGTCGCTCTCGCCCTGGTACCAGAGGACACCGCGGATGGCATAAGGCAGAAGCGGATGAATCATCCCGTTGAATAGGGATGCAGGGGTCCCTGGGTTGACGGCCGCCGTCGTCCCGGCGGCAGGCTGGCCGTCCGCAGGTCCCGGAAAGGCGCCGAGCGCCATGGGACTCATCCAGGATTCGAGCGGCGTTCCGGAGCACGTGCAGTTCACGATCCCAATCGGCACGTTGAGCCGCACGTAAAGATCGCGGGCAAAGAAATAGCCGACCGCGGTGAACGCGCGGACCGACTCGGGCGAGCAGCCCTGCCAGTCGCCCTGCGCCGTCTCCATCGGTGTGGCCGAAACCTGGCGCGCGACCTTGAATTGCCGGATCAGCGGATAGCTGGCGGCGGCCACCTCCTCCGGGGCGTTGTCCACCTGGCGGGCCGTACCCCCATCAACGGGGAACTCCATGTTGGATTGTCCGGAGCAGAGCCACACCTCGCCGACGACAATGTCGTGAAGGGCCACCGTGGTCTTTCCCGTCACCACCAGGTCCGCCGCCGCCGCATTGGCGGCCAACGGAGCGAGAATCGCGATCCAGCGCCCATCCGTATCCGCGGTGGCTCCCACCGTTTGTCCGGCAAACGCCACGCTGACGTGCTCGCCTGGCGCCGCCCGGCCCCAAATGGGAACCGGCTTATCACACTGGAGCACTGCATGATCCTGGAAGAGCGGCGCCAGATTCGGGGCAGCCCAGCCCTCCATGGCGCACCCGAGGATGGCGACCGCAAAGAGGAGAATAAGGCGGAGGGAGCGCATGCCGAACTCGTAGGAGGCCCGGGCCCCCGGCGCGATCAAGGAGTTTTCGGGGGATTTGCCCTGGCCTTTGCCAGGAACGCATGGACTTGAGGCGCGACCTTGGGCCCGAAGCCGGGGACCTCGGCGATTTCGGCGACGGTCGCATTTCGAAGCCGGTCAATGCTCCCGAACCGCCCCATCAGTGCGGCGCGCCGGACTGGTCCGATGCCCGAAAAATCATCCAGCAGGGACTCCCGGATCTTTTTCGAGCGGAGATCGGCATTGAAGGTGTTGGCGAACCGATGGGCCTCGTCCCGCAGCCGCTGCAGAAGCCGGAGGCCGGGGTGGTCGAGTGGGATCTCGAGGGGAGGCCGACCATCCGGAAACACGATCGTCTCCTCCCGTTTCGCGAGACCCACGACCGGTGGCGGGACCAGATCGAGCGCAAGGAACGCCTTCAGGGCTGCGGCCACCTGCCCCTTCCCCCCATCGATCACCACCAGGTCCGGGAACGCCCGTCCTTCCCCGCGAAGCCGGCGGTAGCGCCTTCCGACGACCTCCTCCATCGCCCGGAAGTCATCGTTCCCCATGAATCCCTTGATCCGGAACCGCCGGTAATTGTCCCGGTCGGGCTTGCCGTCCGCAAAGCGGACCATCGAGGCGACGACGAAGGTTCCCGAGATGTGCGATATGTCGAAGCACTCGATCGCCGCCGGAGGCGAAGGCAGCGCGAGCGCCTGCTGCAGCGACGCGAGCGCCGGCTCACCCGCCGTGAGGGCCGTCGGGTCGGTCCGCTGGAAATGCCGCGGCTTCTCCAGCGTCTTCTCGAGCGCGAACACGACGTCGCGCAGTCCCGCCGCCTTCTCAAATTCGCGGCGGCCGGCGGCCGCCGCCATTTCGGAGCGGAGAGATCCCAGCCACTCGCGCGACTTGCCCTCGAGAAACGCGCACGCCTGCTCGACCCTTTCCCGGTATTGTGCGGCGGTCACGCTGTTCGGAAAGCCGTAGATTTCCGCCCTCACGTCATCATAAAGCTGCCAGGAGCCGTCGGGCAGCTGGTGCGGGGTTCCATCGCTCAGCAGGATCCCGAACTGGCGCCGCATCTGCGCCAGCGCCTTTCGCAGGGGCCCGCTGTGGGCAAAGGGCCCGAAGTACCTGGAGCGATCCTCCTTCCGAAGCCTCGCAAACCGGAAGCGGGGCAACTCCTCGCGGGGATCCACCCGGACCAGGAGGAAGCGCTTGTCGTCAGTGAAGTCCGTATTGTAGCGCGGCTTCCATTGCTTGATGAGCTTCCCCTCGAGCAGGATCGCCTCCGGCTCGGACTTGACCTCGATCGCGTCAAAGTCGGCGATCATTTCAACCAGGGCCCGAATCTTCGGATGAAGCGTGAACGCCCGCGAAGGCCGGAAGTAGGACGAGACCCGTTTCTTCAGGGCCTTCGCCTTCCCGACGTAGATTATCCTGCCAATCCGGTCCTTCATGAGGTAAACACCGGGTCGGTCAGGTAGCCGTCTCACCTTTTCCTTGAGCGTGGGCGGGACCCCGCTATCTGAGTCGTTGGCTGGCATTTTCCAGAGATTAGCCTAATTTCTGCGTCCGCAAGCATGCATTATTCTGATCCCCAAGAGAACCCCCCGCTACGGCGCTCGAATCGGCCCCGTTATGAGCTGCTGACCCTTGGCGATGAGCTCCTTCTGGGACTGACTGCCAATGGACACCTTGCGTTCATCGGCTCTCAGCTCGGCGCCCGGGGGATCGAATTGAGACGGAATGTGACGATTACCGACGACGCCGAGGATATTGCCGAGCAGTTCCGCGACAGCTGGGCCCGTTCCGACGTCGTCCTCATGACGGGCGGGCTCGGGCCGACCTGCGACGATCGCACCCGGGAGGCCGTGGCCGGGGTCTTGGGACAGCGCCTCGTTTTCGATCCGGAGATCGAGAGGCACATTCTGGATCGGTTCGCGCTTTTTGGACGCAAGATGACCCCGAATAATCTCAAGCAGGCCTACCGGTTTGAACGCGGGGAGGTGCTGCCCAACGCGAACGGAACCGCTCCCGGGCTTTGGGTCGAGCAGGACGGCAAGGTGCTCTGCATGATGCCCGGGCCGCCGAATGAGCTGCAGCCGATGTTCACCGAGCAGGTGCTGCCCCGCCTGGCGCAACGCGCGCTTGTGCGCGACCGCGAGGCTTACGTCCAGCTGCGCACCGCGGGTATCGGGGAGTCCATGCTCGAGACCAAGCTCCAGCCGGCCTTCGATCGCCACGGCACCCGGCTCGGCGTCGCCTTCTGCGCGCATTCGGGCCATGTCGACTGCCGCTTGAGCTCGCCGGGCGGCGAATTGAGCCTCGACGACATCCGGACCGTGGCGACGGAATGTGCCCGTCTCCTCGGGGCCGACTTCGTGACTTATGGGGACGACTCGCTGGCCAAAGTCTGCGCCGACCTTCTCCGGTCCCAGGAGAAAATGCTCGCCGTCGCGGAGACGGCCACCGGGGGCCTTCTCGCGAATGCCTTTACGGATATCTGCAGCGCCTCGAAGTTCTTCGCGGGGGGATGCGTGTGCTACTCGAACGATTCCAAGATGCAGCTGCTGGACGTGCCAGAGTGCCTTCTGCTCCAGCACGGCGCCGTCAGCGCGGAGGCGGCGGTCGCCATGGCCACCGGGGCGGCCGAGAAATTGGGGGCCGACTACGGCCTGGCGATCACGGGATTTGCAGGGCCCTGCGGCGGGACGAACGAGAATCCGGTTGGGACGATCTTTTTGGCGCTCCACGCGCCACACGGCGTCTGGTCGCGCAAGCTCAGCTATCCGGGACCGCGCACCACGATCAAGCAGCGCGCGGTGAATGCCGCGCTCGATTGGCTCCGGCGGGAACTTGCCCGCGCCCACAATGGTTCGGCGGCGGCGCCAAAGCGCCTGGGCGTCATGCAGTAGCCGGCGGATTGACCATCAGGTTCCGAAGCGCCGCGAGATACTTCCCTTGGGTCCGCGCGATCACCTCGGCCGGCAGCCTAGGGGCGGGCGGCCGCTGGTCCCAGGAAAGGCCCAGCAGGTGGTCCCGCACAAACTGCTTGTCGTAGCTTGGGGGTGACCGGCCCGGCTCGTAGCTATCCCGCGGCCAAAAGCGGGAGGAGTCCGGCGTCAGGACCTCGTCGATGAGGACGAGATCGCCCGCGGAATTGGTTCCAAACTCAAATTTTGTGTCCGCGAGGATCATTCCCGCGTCCATTGCCCGAGCATGGCCATACCGGAAAAGGGCGAGGCTCGCCCCCTTCGCCTTCTCGTAAAGGCCGGCGCCCACCAGGGCCGACGCGCGCCCGTCGTCGATCGGCTCGTCATGGCTTCCCTTGGGCGCCTTGGTCGTCGGGGTGAAGATCGGCTCCGGCAGCCGTTCGGCCTGCCGCAGCCCCGGGGGAAGCGAAATCCCGCAAACCGAACCCGACTTGGAATAGGATGCCCATCCGCTTCCCGCAAGGTAGCCGCGGACCACGCATTCGATGGATAGCGGCTTGAGCTTCCGAACCACCATGCTGCGCAGCCGCAGGTCCCGGTCCTCAATCCCGCGACGAATGAATTCCGCCTCTTGGTCCGGCAACAGGTGGTTGCTGATGATCCCCGATGTCTTTGCGAACCACCACAGGCTCATCTGAGTCAGCAGGATGCCCTTTCCCGGAATGCCATCGGGCAGAACGACGTCGAACGCCGAAAGCCTGTCCGAAGCAGCCAGCAAAAAGGCGTCCCCCAAATCGAAGATCTCACGCACCTTGCCGGTGCCCACCTTCGGAAAAGGGGCTTCGACGGACGTAACCGGCTGCGCTGGAAGTGCGGCCTCGATTTCGGCGAAAGTCATCCGTCGAGAATCCCGTCGCAACGTTGGACGTCCAGACGGAAAAAAGCTCTTGCTTGAGCTCCGCGTGGGCCTAGCTTGCCCAGTTCGGCGCTACGTCCCCATCGTCTAGCCCGGTCAGGACACCACCCTTTCACGGTGAGAACCGGGGTTCGAATCCCCGTGGGGACGCCAGCTCATATCCAGCTTGGAAGGTCCAAAAGTGATGAGTAAGACTTCCCGTGGCCGTTTTGGCCACGGGTTACGTTATATCGGGTTTGGCCATCTATAACGTTAATTCCAAACGAGAGGCCAATGAGTTAGACCACGTTTGGGGTCCGCCCGTTTTCCGTTGGAACGAATCGGCGCCCAGCATGCAAATATGGCCCGACGACCCGTTTTAAAGCAGGTTAGCCTGGACGTGCAAACGACACGATCTGGTTCTGCTCGCGGTGATTGGTCCAGAACCTCGTACCGTCGAATGCGAGGGCCCTGGCGGCGAAAGGTATACGGGCAAGATCCTGGATTTCCGGTGTCGCGGGGCGCAGGTCCACACGCGTAAGCCAGTAGTCACCTTTTTCCTCCTCGTCGGTCGTGACAAGGAATAGGAACACACCTGAGAAAACCTGCCCGCAGATGCCGTGCGGGATTTTGATCACACGCTCTACTTGGCCATCGGCTCCCAGAGCCAACACTTTTCTTAGATACCATTGGCTCACGTGTAACCGATGGCCGTCGTAGCCAAGCTGCGAACCGGTGTCATCTGGACACGGGATGCCAAATTTTCTGTCAAAACCATGCAATGGAACGCAGCGCCGGATGATCCTATTATCGTCCGAAGTTTCGCCACACACGACGCGGAGTTCACCCTCCATTATGGTCATACCATAGGGAGTGCCGGGAGCCGCAGATTCCCAGATGACTGTCCACGTTATCGGATTGATCCCATAGATGTGCTTTGTTTCCCGCGAGCCCATCCAAAGGGTTGAGCCATCCCACGCAAGTGAAGTGGGTTTCGGTGCCGGCGAGGCCAAGCGCTGAAGTTCGTGGATGTTGTTCACGGTCAAACAATGCGATTCTCTTCCATGCTCAAGGTTCAGAACGGCATGGGCTTGATTCTTAGGGATAACGGACCGGGTCCAGGAACACCTCAGGGCGCCCTACACGGACGTCTGCCCCAAGATGGGGGCAAAACTGCGTGAGTTTGATGGTGAGAACGACCATGTTCACCTGCTCGTTAGCTATCCGCCAAAACTTGCGATTTCCAGGCTGGTTAACTCGCTCAAACTCGAGTCCGCGCGACTGCTTCGCAAGCGAAACCTGCCCGAGGGGCGGCAAAAACTTTGGGGCCCGCACTTCTGGACCCGAGCTACTTTGCGGGCAGCTGTGGAGGGGCAAATCTAATGACGGTGAAGCGCTATATCCAGTCCCAACGGCTTCCCGAACACCATAGGCGGCACTAGACCCGGCCTAAGCTTTGCTTTGGCCGGGTTTGCGCGCCGTCTAAAATCAATGGCTTTCAGGGTCCATAAAGGTCCGGCGGCAGAAGCCGCCGGACCTTTGATAGACACGGTTTGTTCGGACAGCTCAGCCGTCCGAGCAAAGGTTCCTTAGAAGTCGAACGTGTTGGTCAGAGTCCATTCCATCCCGTTCTCAATGCGAGCCAGGGCCAAGCTGCCATCCGGCTCGTATTGCGCTGCCTTCAGCGTGGTCGACTGGCCGACGTTCGTGACGTTCAGCTGCGTGCGCCAATTGATCTTGTTGGCGAACATCCGGCGCTGGTAGCCCAGCCACAGATCGACATGGCTCTCTTCCGGCCCGTTCCAGGGCTTGGAAACATCCAAGCCGCCGAGCCCGCCGTTGAGGGTCGCGTTGTACTGGTAGCCAAGGATGCGGGAGCTTTCCTCGCGGAATGCGCCGCCGATCAGCCAGCCCTTGAGGGGGCCGCGATCGAAGTTGT